>ENA-ORPK01000041-ORPK01000041.1-human-gut-metagenome-genome-assembly--contig:-NODE-41-length-109277-cov-7.721192_pt1 | contig 109277 bp, 84 predicted proteins | sample MGYA00242139_ERZ509068 | MGnify/ENA primary metagenome ERZ509068 (study PRJEB26280, sample SAMEA2338687) | human gut metagenome | biome: human gut; feature: human-associated habitat; material: faeces...
GCACAGGAAATTTATTATCAACTTCAAGAATATGTGGATGAGATTTGAGGATTAGTAGAAATATTAAACAATAGATTTGACTATGGGTCCTTACAAATTCAATGGAAAAACATTAATAGACATAATATTGGGCGTTTTCCGATTAATACTGCAATTCAATGCAATAAATTCAATATCTAGTCGTTCTTTAGTTATAACATAAAAGCAAAACAATATGAAGATTAAAACATTATTTATGACAATTTTTTGCGCAGGATTAGTTTTAACTCTTGTTTTGTATCTATGTCATTTATACGGCAACTATATAGAAAAAACACAGGAGCCTATTACTGGTTATACATATAATGGATTTAAGGAAAAAAGTAACTATAAGAGTTCAAATACAATTCTTATAACCTATAAATCAAAACAATATGCATTACATACGGGAGATCGAATTTTGGACAAGATAATGTCAGGGTATTTTCCTAAATTATACTATTCTTCAAAAACTGATTATCTTTTTTTTGAAGGAGATTACTTACCTGTGGGTTATGCCAAAGCTGCTTTATTGTTCACTATTATCTTTCCGTTTATTGGCACTCTAATATGGAGAAAAGAACTTAATAATGATATTCGCACAATGTAAAATGTCAAGGGCAACATGATGCCATCAATTTACTACATGGGCAACCGCCGCACGGAAGACATCGTTCACCTACAACTCATTCGACAACGTGCTCAACAAGCTGAAGGCGAACATGGCGAACGAAGTTAAGAAACAACAAGTTCCCGCAGGACAATGGTCTTGCGGGAACTGTCGTATTTGTGTCTTGCCTGACTACTTGAGTTCAGCGATAGACTGCTTGCGGAACGCTTTTCCGAGTTTCTCGAGTTCGAGAGTTGCTTTGCGTGCGCGTGCTGCAGCTGCCTTGTTTCCTTCTGCTGCCTTTGCGAGTTCAGCCTGAAGAACGGCCATGACCTCGTTGATCTTTGCGATTGTCTCTTTCATATCTACTTGTTTTTTTAGAATTTATTTTTGGCAAATATAATAATTCCGTTTTAAAGTACTGATTTTGCCAATGCCTCCAAAAGAGAAAGGCACTGATTGTTTTCTCAAGAATTGTAGGATCCTTGATTTCATTCTTCTCGCATGACTCTAATATACATCTCTTTTGTACAAATTAATACTATCTCGCATCCTCCTCCACTTCGAAGGCCTTGCGGAAACACCCTTTAAGGCTTCATAACACAGCCATTGATTAGGCTCATATCGCTGTGCCGATTAATTCGGGATTGTCAATCATCTTTAGGGTTTATGTCAAACGGGAGTAGTGGAGTATCAGAGCCACTGACGGATTCTCCATTGAACTTGTCAAAGTCGGAAACGAAAGTACGATCCTGTATGACCTTGAACTTGTCATATTCGCCGTAAGCCTTTTCTCTGGCTTCTTCCTGCGATACCGTCCCGGCAGACTCCGTGGTTTTGTAGTCATTCATTGTCAGGAACTGTTCAAGACGATGTTTCCAGTCTTCCATTGTCGTGATGACATGCCGACGCGCACGGGATTCCGCAAAATCAAGAAAAGATGTCGTTATCGAGTTAAGCTCAGATAATTCTTTCTCAGACAGATAATTCTTAGCCACAATGGAATCCGACCGTTGAACCCGACCGTCCGGCGCATTCTTCCATGTTGTAAGCCCCATATTTGGTCTCTCAGCATCAGCCCTCTGATAGACGATTTCAGCGGCCGTATGGTGCGTGACAGCAATATGCATCATATTCTGCACCATTTTGAAAAACAGCTTTGTGCTATCCGATTTTGCATCATAATCAGAACTGCATTCAGCATAGATGTCAGTAATCTTTTGATAATACCGTCTTTCTGAAGTTCTGATTTCTCTGATGCGTTCAAGCAAGTCATCAAAGTAGTCCTTGCCGAAATGACGTCCCTGCTTCAAACGTTCATCATCCAAAACGTAGCCTTTGACGAGAAACTCTTTCAAGACAGATGTCGCCCATATCCTGAACTGCGTGGCCTGATAGCTGTTGACCCGGTAACCCACTGCTATTATTGCATCAAGATTGTAGAACAAAGGTGAGCGTTCCACATTGCGTTCTCCTTCAGTTTGAACTATCCCAATTTTTCGGATAGTTGCCCCCTCTGACAGTTCGCCGCTTTCGAATATCTGTTTTAGATGATAGTTGACGGTTCTGACATCCACTCCAAAAAGTTCCGCCATTCGTTTCTGGGACATCCAAAACGTATCCCCATTGAAAATAACCTCAATGCGGGCTTCACCTTGCGCGGTTTTATAAAACAAAACATTGGAATCGACCGAATTTCGAATCAGGTCTCCCATCGTAACAGTACTTGAGAAGAACTGCCTTGCCTGCAGCACCATAGGCTTTTTCCCATCCGCATTCTCGGCGATTATCAGGCATGCCAGCCGTGAAAGATGGAAAGCATCCACCTTTCTGAAAGAGCCGCTGCCCAACCTGACCATATCAACCGACTGGTTGAAATGGTCGTCGATTTTCATTCCCTTATCATTGGCCACAGCTATGGCCTTATCGATCACCGTCCTGAATTTCCAGTACCCGGAATACCCAAGTGCATCAGAAAGCTCTCTAGAGTTCCAGTATTCACTTCCGTCAGCACTCTGGTGACGTATTCCATCAAATACAGATTGAAGTTCCTGTATATTGTTTTGTAGTCTCATATTTTACCAAATATACTAAAATCAAATATAATTACCACCTTCACCTTATCATTATCACCTCGTTCTGTTCAGGTTCACGAACTTAGTCTCCCTGTAGTCGCAGCCATACGCTTCGTTGGAGCAGGCATAGACGTAATATGGGTTGCCGTTTACCGCCTTGCCCTTCTTCACCAGAATCCGTTTTCCACAATGGCAGAGAGGACATCTTTCGTTCTCCAGAATATCCTGTTTCGCCTTGCCTTTCTTTCCGACCCCGGAAACAAACTCCGATATGAACGGCGACGGATTCTCGGAATCATAGAGGACATAGGTGCATCTCTTCGCACGAGTTATCGCCACATAGAATACCCTCCGTTCCTCGCTGAACTCAAACGAATCAGGCTCACTGAGCACATAGTTCAAGACCGGACTGTCGGCAATCTCCGAAGGAAAGCCTCTGGTTCCGCCGTTGCAGTTCAGAAGTATCACATAGTCACTTTCAAGTCCCTTGGATTGATGCACGGTCATGAACGCCATTTTCCTGTCTCCGCACGACACCGTCACTTTTCCGTCTTTACCGTAATTAACAGCGAAGTTCCCATCAAGGGAATTGACATCACTTCCATAGCGTCCGAGAAGATACACGCTGCTATCCTGCGGCAATGCCGAAAGGATTTCCTTAACTTTCATGGCCATTCCTCCGGACCCCGATGTCGCAAAAAACTGAAGATCTGTCCTGACGTCAGGGCTGAAAGGACGAACGGTCTTCTCCTTCTGTTCGCGATTGGTGAGAATGAATCGCGATGAACGCTCGACGCACGGATTCCCGAAGCGGTAGGTCGTCTCCATACGGCATTCCTTGGTGTAGCCGAAATACTTGGAAAACTGCTTGAAAAGCGAAATGTCGCTTCCGGCGAACCGGTAAATCGACTGCCAGTCGTCGCCCACGCAGAAGAGTTTCGTCAAAGGTCTTGCCCGACGGAGCGATTGCAGGAATCGGTATCTGTCAAGGGATATGTCCTGGAACTCATCCACAAGAATGTAATCATAATCCGGACGATGACCGTCATTGCAGAGAGCGGTAGACTCAATGATAGCATCAGTAAAATCTATAGAATCCTTCTCCCGACACATCTCCTTATAGCGCTCAACAAAAGGGATGACAATGCCGACTATGGTCTCACGGTCGCGGCGGCTCACCTCGCTGCGCAACTGATCAATTGATTCACCCTTTGACCGCAGAAGAAAGTTGAACGAAGTTAACATATCGAGTATTGACTGCTCCTGCCTGGCGATTTCCCTTGAAAGATCATTGCTTCTTCCGTTGTCAGTCCGAATTCCTAGTGAATGCAACTGCCGCTCAAGTTTCAGAAACACATTCCCGTTATGGAAATCGGCGCTTCTGGTTTCTAACAGGATAGTATGGTGCGCTTTGTGAACATTTCTTTTCCAGTCTATGCCCTCAATGTATTTCTGTTCCTCCTCGCATGAGAACCAACGTGGACAATGCCCTTGTTCATTCACGGCGAAATGTTCAAGATATACTCGATGTCGCCTTCCGTCTTCGCCCATAAAGTAAATGGAAAAATCCGGGCAATACTGACGGTAATCTTTGTCCGCCGTGTCATATTCGTACCTTTCCTCATAGCGGAAAGGAATTCCGCACTTCCCGAAGTAGTCACACAGACGGCTTTCTTCGTCGCTCTTGCAGAACACAGGTCTTCCGTCCATATCCTTGTAATATGAGTTTACCCCATATTTCTGGCGGGCTGCGATGTATTCCTCTCTTGAAGAATACTCGAACTGGTCAGGCATACGGTAACGACTGTTAAGGATATAGTCGGAAATCGCCGACTTGAATGCCTCATTGTTGTCCATAAGATCGTGGTACACCAAAGCCGGCAATCCTTTATCCGCTATAGTAGGCTTACGTCCAGTGACCTCAGCGATTATATCAAGCGCCAATCTGTGAAATGTGACGCATCTGAGCGACTTCTCCCCGAGTCTCTCTGAAAGAGATTCGGCTGCCTTGCGGGTGAAGGTAATCATAAGGATCTTGGACGGATCCACGCCCTGCTTGTCCACAAGATAACGAACCTTGCCGACTGTGGTCATGGTCTTTCCGCTTCCAGCGCTGCTGATGACGAGTACATTATCCTCCAGCGAGACAATTGATTCACGCTGCTGCGCATCCAGAGGATACTTGAGCACCGTATCAAAGAACTCCCTGTTGCGCTCCAGTTCTCGACGGATGAACTGACGATTGTTCTCCTTTTTGAACTCTTCTGTGTTGGACAATGCCTTGCACAGCCTATCCGCAGCCTTCCATTCCGGAGACCGCCTTAACTGTCGTGTTCCACAGACTTTCTTGAGCTTCTTTCCCAGGACTTCATACTTATTGCTCAAAGCAGTCCTTTCCGACTCCGTGATATAATGCGAGTAGTTGTAGTAAGCGGACACCTCCTTAAGCGCAGGAGTAATTTCCGGTTCAATCTCCTGTACCAATTCATCTCGCCTAGCGTCACGCTTCTTGTTCCCGATCACGATAATGACCGGAACAAAAATCGCTATGGCAAGCGTTAATATGATGACTGCAATCATCATTACACTTTCATGTTAAAAATCGTCCTTGAAACGCGTGCTGCCGCACAGTGTCACTACTTTGTACTTGCCTTGCATAATAAAATCATTATCTGGCATATGCTGTCCGGCCATAGTCCAGTGGACAGCACCTCATCTCAAATATAGTCATTTTTCATGAACAGCGCTAAGCTTCCATAAGAAACAACCAACAGCAGATGTCTCATCAGCGACTTTGTCTGTCCGTACAAAATAGATACTTGAGTATTGTTTTCATGCTCTTTTAAATAAAATAAGACCAGTTCTAATAAACTTAATGTATTCGTTTAATAGTTTTATGTATTAAAATAATTATCTTTGCCGAAAATCAAAAGCAAGTCGACAAAGATGACATTTAGAAAGAGTATGATCAGCGCAGGGCTGGCATTGGCTCTGCAGTTGTTCTGGCAAAGCGACGCCGCTGCGCAGCGGACGGCCGAGGGAAGCACCTTCATTGGCGCGTCCCCGACGGTGTCCTCCTATTCGGTCCCTTCCGGCGGACTGGACATCTGCGCGGGCGGATACCTGCGCTCGTCACTGTGGAAGGCCGGAGTGAGGGCCATAGACTGGAACCACAGGATAGCAACCGACACGGGCGTCGGACACGACGACCTGTTCGACCATATCGCATGGTCGCTCTACGGAGGCTGGAGATACCGCCTGTTCGGGACATACAACAGGGTCCTCAGCGTCTATGGAGGAGGCGACGTGTTCCTCGGCATCAACCAATACGAGGCCTTCCGCAGGCTCCCGTCCGAGCTGAAGACAGGACTGCCGAAGAGCCAGTTCATATACGGAGTGCTTCCGGAACTGGAGGCCGAGTTCTTCGTGGGCCGCTGCGTGGCCCTTACATTAGGGGCGCAGCTTCCGGTGACGCTCGGCTCCTCGCTCAATTCCGACAAATGGAACCTTACGGGCTCACTCGGAGTCCGCATAAACCTTCCCAAGCGATGAACACGACAAAGACTCTTGCTGGAGCGGCCATGGCGGCGCTCCTGGCGGCCGCATGCGGCAAACTCAACATGGCAGAGAGCGTCCGCGACCTCGGGTTCGAGATCACGGCGGAGACGGCATTCAGCTCCGACTACCTCTGCAACACGCTTTCCCTCACGCTGGAGAGCGGCACGGAGGGAGAATACGCCCTGAACTACGTCATTGACGACGACCACACACTGGAACTGAGCTCGCTCCGCGGCGGTTCACTGGAATCCGGCGACAGGATAGACCTGAGCCTGAGCAATCCTCAGGTGCTGCTTCTTCCCAAGACCGTCGGCGGGACCGGAACGCTCGTCATGGAGTTCGTCCGCGAGGGAGTGTCCAGGAAGAAGGCCGTCGTCTTCAGGACAGAGAACGCGGTGACGGTCCGCATGGACACGTCATCCGACCTCGACTTCTCGAGGGTGATTCTGGGCAACCGCATGGGCGCGTCGCAGACCAGCTACGAGGTGACGTTCTACCTTGACGGCGAGAAGCTGTCGGGCATGAAGTACCTTGGCAGCGAGTTCGGCGGCACAATAGAGCTGGACTTCGCAAGGAGCGAGTCATACACCTTCGAACTGCCTTACATTCTGACCGGTGAGCATTACCTGAAGGTAGATGTCAAGTCTGCCCTAGGCTCGGAGTCGTCCGTAGTGACCTTCAGGGAGCCGGAGAGGAAGCCTACACAGCTCGTCCTCGCATACAACGACGTCACAGGCATGATCACCATGCTGTCGGCGCACAACCCGCTCCAGACGGCATTTGACATCACGGTCGACATCACGGTCAGAGGCAGCATAACGTACCGGCACAAGCAGTTCATCGGCTCGGCAAGCCCGCAGACGGAGAGGTTCACGGAATCAGCACAGGCCACGGCCAGGCTGACTCCCGGCATGACGGCTTCCTCCGTCGACAACGGAACGCTCCGCGCCCTCATGGACAAAGTGTACTCGAACACGCGAACGGACGCTTCCAACGCCATCGGCAACGGCAACAAGCGCACCCTGCATACGGACATCACGGGCGTTGAACTGAAGTTCACGATAGTGTCCGGCGGGGCGACGGCAGGAAGGACATCGGTGACGGTAAGCCCTTCCGGTCCCGACGCGTTCCCGATACGCTATCTCTACAAGGGCACCACCTGGTGGCATTCGGCCAACCAGTCGGCCACAATCATACCGACATACACGGTCAACGGAAAGGCCGCGTCACAGATACACACCCTATGAACGACATGAACACCAGAATTCTTGCACTCATCACAGTGCTGATGCTATTCCCGTGCATGTGCCGGGCGCAGAAATGGTCCCTCGGGACCAATGCCGTCGACTGGCTCTGGCTCGGCACAATCAACGCGAGCGGCAGCGTCGCTGTCGACAGACATTTCTCGGTAAACGCCGAAGCCCGCGTGAACCCGTGGACCTTCAATAGTGACGACCCGTCGAAGCAGATGCAGGACCGCCGTCAGACATATTCGGCGGGATTCCGCTGGTGGCCGTGGTACGTCTATTCCGGATGGTGGGCCGGACTATCTGCGCAGTACGAGGAGTACAGCCGCGGCGGCATCGTATCACGATCGACCGAGGAGGGCGACGCCTACGGCGCTGTCCTGGCCGGCGGCTATTCGCTGATGCTGCACAGGAATCTCAACCTTGAGTTCGGCGCGGCATTCTGGACAGGCAGGACGGACTACACGACCTACGCCTGCCCGAAGTGCGGACGCATCACAGGCTCCGGCACGAAATGGTTCATACTGCCTTCGAGCGTAATGGCTTCGCTGGTATGGGTGTTCTGAAGACCATAGGAGAAGCGGCTGCGGCATTGTCGCTGACGGCAGCGCTCATTTCCGGTTGCGGGACTGCCGGGAAGATACGGGAACTGCGAGAGAGCGAGGTGTCAGCAGGACTGAGGCTTCCGAAAAGAGAGTCGTCCCTACGCGAGTACGAACTCACCCGTCCGCACCGGGACACCCTCAGGGTGGATGACGACAAGGGAGGACAGTTCTTCCTCATGAAGGCCGTCCGCGACATCGACGGGGAGATGGTCGCCAGCGACGTGCTTGACGCCGCCTTCGTCACCGCCACCTTCAGGAACGTGGCCGAGCGCCACGGCAAGGTGGACCTCGAGTTCCAGGTCGTCGTCCCGCAGGCGCTCCAGGAGAGCCGCTGGCAGATACGCCTTTGGCCGGACATGTTCATCCTCGGCGACAGCCTGAGGCTGGACGGCATCGTCGTGACGGGAAGGGACTACCGGAGGGCACAGCTCAAGGGATACCAGCAGTACGAGCGGTTCCTGTCGACGATAGTGGACGACCCCGACAGGTTCATCGACCTGCGCCAGCTGGAGCTCTTCCTTCGGCGCAATATACCCGCGCTCTATGCCATGCGGACCGACTCCACGGAGGTCTCCGACGAGCAGTTCGCCTCGGTCTACGGCACGACCGAGCAGGAGGCCGTCGAACATTACACCAACCGTGTGGCCGTCATGCTCAACGAGCGGAGGAAGGCCCGCAGGGAGAAGATGTACCGGCGCTACGTGAAGGCACCGATAGTTACCGAAGGGCTGCGGCTGGACACCGTTATGAGGGCCGTGAACGGAGATTTTATATACAATTATATCCAAACAGTAGAGACTCGGCCACAGCTACGGAAGGTGGACATTGTCCTTTCTGGAGGCATCTGGGAGTCCGACCGCAAGGTCTATGACATCCCGGCGGGAGACCCGCTGACGTTCTACATCAGCTCCATATCCACGCTCGTCGATCCTACGGAACGCTATCTTCAGAAGGTTATCGAACGAAGGGCAGACGCCAGTACGGCGTGCTACGTCGAGTTCGCGCTGGGCCGCAGCGACGTGGACCTGAGCCTCGGGCACAACCGCACGGAGACGGGGCGCATTCGGGAGAATCTCGGAGCGCTTCTGCAGGACGAGGTATATGACCTTGACTCTATTGTAGTGACTGCAACGTGTTCCCCAGAGGGAGCGGTGAGTTTCAATGACCGTCTCTCCAGGAGGCGTTCCGAAGGCGTGACGGACTATTTCCGCGGATGGATGCGTACATACGCGGACTCTCTCCGCAACGAGAGGGGCGTCAGCCTGAACCTCGGTGAGGAAGAGGTCAGGCCAGAGGACAAAAACGCCGGAGACATAAGGTTCATCCCCAGGAACATGCCCGAGAACTGGGAAGGCCTTGACGCACTGGTAAGGTCGGACTCGCTCATGACCGGAGCCGAGAAGGAGACGTATTTCCGCATCAGGGAGGTCCGTGACCCGGACGCCAGGGAAAGGGAACTTTCCCGCGAGGCGTTCTACAGGAGGATGCGTGAATCCCTCTATCCGTATCTCAGGACGGTACGGTTCGACTTCCACCTGCACCGCAAGGGCATGGTTAAGGACACCGTGCACACCACCGAGCTCGACACCCTCTACATGAAGGGAGTGCAGCTGATACGCGACAGGGACTACAGGAAGGCGCTGGAGATACTGCGACCATACAGGGACTACAACACGGCTGTGGCGTACAGTCTCCTGGACTACAACGCCAGCGCGATGGACATACTCGCCCCGATGGAGAAGACGGCAAGGGTGGATTACCTGCTTGCCATTCTCTACTCCAGGAAGGGAGAGGACGGACCAGCGGTGCGGCACTATCTCGACGCCTGCCGCAAAGAGCCTTCATACAGGCACAGGGGGAATCTTGACCCGGAGATTTCCGCACTTATAAGGGCATACGATTTAAACAAGGAGGAGGAATCATGGTGACGGACAAGAATGAAAGACAGATCAAGACCGGCAACGGACTTTTACGGTTCTGCATGAATGTCGTCGGAGCGGCTTTGGTCTGCACCGGGGCTGGAGGAATGCTGCTGTGGCTGTCTCTCTGCATGGGTTGGTGGATATCAGGATTCATAGCCTACATCCTATGGGGCTTTGCAGCACTTCTTGTCATCCTCCTTCTGTGCGGAATCTACGTAGGCCTTGTCAATCGGAATACTCTGAGAAGGCTATCAAAGGACACTCAAAATCAAACATACAAATCAATTGTTCAACCAACTAAAAACAAAAAGTAATGAGAAAGACAATTTCACTCATCCTCGCCACGGCGGCAGTGTCGCTGGCGGCATGCAACAAGGAGGCACAGCCTTCCGCCAATGACATCGCACCTGAAGAGGGCACAATCATGCTCAGCGTGGCACCCCAGGACGGGCCGGTGACCAAGTCCGTAGCAGCCTACACTACTGCTCAGGCCTACGAATCTCAGGTCAACCGCGTCCAGGTGTTCGTGTTCGGCACCGACGGCAAGATCAACTGCTACCGTGACTTCGGCAAGGACCTTGCCGGATCGGTATCCGCCACTTCCGGAGCAAAGACCGTATATGCGGTCGTGAACGGACCGGACCTCTCCTCCGTCGGCACGCTCTCGGAGCTTGAGTCCAGGGCCGTCGACCTCTCGGCGAACAGCGTCACCGCATCCAGGGGATTCCTGATGGCTGGCAAGGCATCATGCACGGTATCTTCCGGAACCGTCAGTTGTTCTGTAGCCGTGAGCCGCCTGGCGGCCAGGGTCGTGCTGAAGTCCGTCACCAACAACCTCCCGGCGGCATACGGCGCCCTGAAGGTGGAGAGGGTGTTCCTCGCCAATGTGGCCGGAAACCAGAACTTCGCAGGAACGGCTGCCGTGAGCACATGGTACAACAAGGAAGGAAGAAAGGATGAGTCACCACTAGTTCAGAGCCATATCATAGACGGCTCGACCTACACGGCATCATGTCCAGAGCTGACTTTCAAGACCGTCGGAGCATCAGTTGCCAACAACTCATCCCACGAGCCTTCGACTCCTTACATCATGTACGGCTACGCCAATTCCTCTACTGCAACTCCAGCAGGATTCACAGCGTCCTTCTCTGCCCAGAGGACTGTGCTTGTAGTGGCTGCGACCGTGGACGGAAAGCTCTGCTACTATCCTGTCACCCTGAGCAAGTCAACCATCGAGCGCAACACCACCTATACAGTGGCCCTTACCATCAGCAGCATCGGTTCTGACGAGCCGAACAAACCTATTGAAAAGGGTTCAGCAAGCGTGACAGTGAGCGTGGACGGATGGAAGTCCGGCGCCACCTACGACGAGACAATCTGACATCATAGAGGATAATAAGTCTCGGGGGCGTGCCCGGCGGCACGGGAAGTCTGTCCCGGAAACAGTCCTTCCCGAAGGCGGTCCGACTCCGCCCGCCCCACCAACAACCAAAGACAAAGAAAGTCATGAGAATGAACCGCTGCAATATTGCCGGCATGGCACTGACGCTGTTCCTGGCAGTCTCCTGCTCCTTCAAGGAGGAGCGGACCGGCTGCCCGTGCTGGCTTACCATGGAGCTCTCCGACGTAAAGAGAGTCTCAGACAAAGCGAGCATTGAACTTCTGGAGGACGGCGAGATAATATACTCTGATATGGCCTCCGGGAAGGACATTGAGAACGGCCAGTTCGAAAGGACGGTGCTGAAGGGCATCGTCCGCACGAGCGTCTGTTCCGGAGCCGCCCGTGTGACGTCATCCAAGGCGTTTTTCAACAAAGGCAACAAGGTAGATACCGTATTGGCGCACACCGCCGAGGTGGACTGCACCGGGGAGACCGCCGTCGACGTCGTGAGGATGCACCGTCAGTTCGCCCGCGTGACGCTGCGGTTCCTTGACAGGGGATCTGCACAGGGAATCGACGCGCTGTCGGTGTCGACGGACTGCGGCGGGCTTGACCTGATGACGCTGTCTCCGCTGCCGGGAGACTGGGGGCATGGCGCTGGAACTCTCTGACGGAGGGACTGCAGGGTTCTTCGTGCCGAGACTGCGGCAGGATGGGCGTCTGGTCCTGACCGTCACCAGCGCCGGGAAGGAGAAGGACGATATTGACCTGCAGCGTCTTCTTGAGGATGCGGGATACAGGTGGGACAGGGAAGACCTCGATGACGTGACGATAGGCCTGGACTTCAACCTCGGCGTTGTCGGCATCAGGATAGACCCGTGGAAGGAGGGACAGAAATACGAAGAGAACATCTGACAAAAACAGGACAGGATATGAAAGGAAAATTCTTCAGACAATTGTTTATGGCGGCAGCAGTGCCGGCGACACTGCTTTCCGCCTCATGCGTCCGGGAGCATCTGCCGGAAGGCTCGGGCGTCACCGCCGGGATTGAGATCTTCGTTGACGGGGATCGTTGCGATACCCGTTCCGCCGTAGGAGCCGAATCCTCGCTTGACGGATACGAGAGCGCGGCCAAGGACATGACCGTCTTTCAGTTCGGAAAGAGTTCAGGCGGAGGATACGTGCTGGAGAGGACGTATCATTTCAACCTGACGGGAGGCGCCGCGCCTAAGGTGAGCGGGGTATCCGGAAGGGGCTACAGGTTCTACGCCGTTCTCAACTGCGGAGACCTTTCGTCATGCCTCTCCAGGGGTGATGGGGAAAGTAAGCTCACGGGGCTTGCCCTATCCTGCCCGCCGTCGGAGTTCTCCCTTGCGAAGGGTATGCCCATGGCCTGCGGCCCGGTGGACGCTGCTCTGGGAACTACCGTCTCGCTGCGTTTCAACAGGCTCCCTGCCCGTTACGACTTCAGGGTGACCAAGAACTTCTCGCACGGCACGTTCCGAATAAAGAGTCTGCGACTGAGACAATCTCCGACAGAGACGTCACCATTTGCTTCAAAAAGAGCATTCTCCGTCTCTGAAGCATCAAAAATGGCGGACGGCGACCGTGCGACGGATTCTGACATCACCGCGCTCGAGGCCGGCTCGTCCGTGCGTTTCTACACGCTTGAGAACGCCTGCGGCAGGGCTCTCGACAATCCGGCGGCAGATCCGAAGATGAAGGTGCCGCAGAGCGGCACGTCAGTGGGAGGATACCTGCCGACGTACATTGAGATGACCGGCACCTACACCGACCTTTCCGGCGGCCTTGTCAGCGAGAATACCTACAGGATGTATCTTGGTGACAACAACTACGACAGCTTCGACGTCCTGAGAGGCACTAGATACACCCTGACACTCAATCTTACGGATGAGGGAGGGTTCGTCGACGACTACTGGAAGCTTGAGCCGGACGTCACCGACTCTAGGACCTTCAGGTTCGACAGGAGGGAGTATACTGTTGAAGGCAACTCCAGCACCGTTGTGGGGGTTGTCGGAAGCTCGCCGTACCACGGCATAACCTACAGCCTTGACGCGTCACTGTCGCAGGTGTCTTTCGACAAATCGTCGATGAGGCTCTCGCAGGGCAAGGTCACTGCCCAGAGGAGCGGCAGCCTCACAGCCTACTACTGGGACGGGCGCGTTGCCGACAGATGCACGGTCACGGCCCTGGCCTACAAGGAGCCCATTGACGTCAGCCCGATAGGCATGGTGAACGTCAGGACATCCTGGGACCACCAGTCGCTCACCAAGGTGCATGACCCGGCCTGTACCCGTGACCACGGGGCGCATGACTCCAGATGCACACGCAACCACACGTCACCCTGGAATGACGACTACATCGACATTGATGACTGCCCCAACCGCATAGAGGACATCGACCATTGTCCGAACTACGTGCTGGAGCTGTCGGGAGCAGGTATCGTCAACATGTCGTTCCAGATAGCGGCCAACTACAGGGTGAACAGTGCAGGACAGCTCGTCTATGACATACTCACGCCCGGTCGCGACTATGTCGTGGAATCGTTCGAGCTCCTGACCGATGACGGCAGGGACGGCGATGACACCGCCAGCTATGCTCCGGCCGAGTTCTCCGGCAACACCGTGAACATCAGCTGCCAGTTCCAGGATTCCAACAGGACACACTGGTTCATAAAGATCATACCTACCGGAGCGAAGCTGGACCCGCTGGAGAGGAACTATGTCGTCGCCAACGGAGGCTCCGGGCCGATAAACTACAATGAGGCGAAGGTGACGTATCCGAATGCAGCTTACCCGCACACATACATCCCGAGGTGCACCAAGGCGGACTGGAGGGTATGGATGCTCTCGGACAGGAGTCTCGTGGAGTTCGAGAACACCGACGAGCCCCAGCGAAAGAACTCCTTCATGGACAACGAGGAGATGTGCGCCACCGTCGCGAGCGGCAAATACGGAAAGACGACGAAAGTATATGCCGTGGACATGAACGGCAACGTCCTCAAGGAAAGCGTATTCAACACGGACGAATATACGTGCAACGTGATCTGGCACGACTTCTTCTACGACCCGATAGATGCCTCCAGACTGGAGTTCAACTTCTACACCGGATTCCGGGAGTGTCTCCTGCCTGTCACCGTAGTCAACGAGGAAGTAGTTCTCGAGGCGGTGCTGGACGACCGTCCGACAGTATACAACACGACGGAAGACCGGTTCTTCGACTTCTGGAGCGACGGGCACACCGTTGCGGCCATACTCTATGTCCAGGAGTCATACGACACCTATGACTGGGATGCGGAAGTGAACGTTAAAGGCGTTAACAAGCATTACCTGAACGTGGCTCCTGACGGCAGTTGGACGCTGAGGTAGTTACACGGTTGGAATTACAGCCTTTTATTTCAAATTATCATAGTTTATTTGCTGTTGAACAGAATTGTGCTTAACTTGAAAATTGTTAAGCACAATTCTTTCATTTTTATGGACGAACAATAATCTGACAACTTATGGGATACAAAGTAATAGACGGAAAATGAGTAATCCCTGTCGTATTGTTACCTTCGATAGAAATTATTACATTTGCGTCATAAAATCGTTTTTTTGTTTTTTGATTATCGAATCTGCTTAATTTCACTTTCTATGAATAAGAGAAATCTCCTCATTTTTTTTACATATTGATTGTTTTTATAGGTTATAAAATATACATCTACCGAACATATTTAGATAGTATTGATGAAGTAACTAGAATTAATACTTTAGCAAAGGAGACAGCATCGAAGACTATTGATAGTTTAAAGCAGGAACGGTCTATACGCGAGAACACGGACGAGATGACAGATAAAACCACAAAACTGGCATCCATAATGAGTCATAATACTGTCAATTTTGATTTTCCTTATAACGGAGGTTCTAGGTTGTCCATGCATATCAGAGAGAAGGAGAACAATGTTGATGTTTATTTCACTATCAGTAATGGTCAATTTGTATGCAATGAATACATGGGAACTGATGAAATAGTTATGCGTTTTGGTAATGAAGATGCTATTACGTATAAAACATGTGAATCAGCAACAGGAGATAGTAATTATCTATTTATTCGATATACCAAAGATGCTAAACAAATTATCAATAAATGCAAAATAGCAAAGGAGATTAAAGTAAAAGCACCATTCTTCCAAGAAGGAAGTAGAGTCTTCACTTTTAATATAAATACACCACTTTCATTATAATAATTCATTTGATTGCATATATAGCCAAGACAGATATCACTAATCGAGTAGGAGGAAAACGAAGTAGTTTTCTTCCTACTTTCGTTTTCCGACCTCTCACACCACCGTACGTGCGGTTCCGCATACGGCGGTTCTTTATCTTACGTGCAATCTGACATAGTAGTCCATCAGACAAGGATAACCAGCGGCGCGGAGTTTATCGTTGGTTGCAGCGTGATGCATTATACCTTCCGCATTTGCCCAATATCCCTTGCTGCTGTTGCCGTAGATTCTTGCCCAATATGGCTTGATGCCACATCGTATGAGATTCTTTATCCTTGTCTTAGGTCTCTTCCAACTTTTCCATATGCACATACGTATCCGCCTGCGAAGCCATTGGTCAATGGTTGCCAGTGATGTTTTCGCATCTGCATATTTGAAGTATGATACCCATCCGCGTATGACTTGGTGCAGCGCGGCCTTCCTGCGTTCATATCCCATCCCGTTGCTCCTGCCCGTCAGCATCTTGAGTTTTGCTTTCAGTTTGAGCAGGCTCTTGGAATGGACACACAACCTTCAGCCCTCTCCAGTCTTGTAGAAGGTATGTCCCAGGTACTTCATCCCACGGACATTGCCGACTTCCGTCTTGTCGAGGTTTACTTTCAGGTGGAGTTTCTTCTCGATGAACTTGGTCAGTCCTTCGCATACGCGCTCCGCACCCCTCTTGCTTTTGCAGAAGATTAGGCTGTCATCTGCGTAACGTACGAACGGATGACCACGGCGTTCCAGTTCCTTGTCCAGTTCGTTGAGCACAATGTTGCTCAACAGCGGACTGAGAGGGCCGCCTTGCGGCGTTCCCTCCGTTGTCGGCTGATATACTCCGTTGACCATCACGCCTGCATAAAGGTATTTGTGTATCAGGCTTATGACCCTGCCGTCCTTTATGGTGTGTGAGAGCAATTCTATCAGGTAACTCTGGTTTACGGTGTCAAAGAAGCGCTCCAAGTCTATGCCTACGGCATATTCATAACCTTCGTCGAGTATCTTCTGCGCTTGTCTCAACGCCCCTTGTGCACTGCGGTTCGGTCGGAAGCCGTAGCTTCCCTCGCTGAACTGCGGCTCATACATTGGCGTCAGTACCTGCGCTATACTCTGTTGGATGACGCGGTCCACCAGGGTTGGAATACCCAGTTTGCGCGTCTTGCCATTGTCTTTCGGGATTTCCACCCTGCGCACTGGCATAGGCTTATATTTCCCGTTCAAGATGGAGTTCCTGAGTTCATCGTTGTGGAGTTTCAAGTATGGAAGCAAGTCCTTTGCCTCCATCGAGTCGACACCTCCGCTCCCGCCGTTCGATACTACCTTCCTATATGCTCGGTTCATATTATAGGGAGAAAGGATGAGTTCCATCAGGTGTTTCTCATCTATCTGCACTTCCGCAAGTCTGCCTTCCGTTATCTCCATATAGGTCTGCGCTCCCTCGATGACTTCGGCTTCCAGCCTATCTTCCCGTGGGCAGCTCCCATTCGTTTTCTGCTTTCTTTCCTCCATAGAGTTTCTTCATTAGACTTACTTCAAATAAAGTTCGGCCCTTCCCTGCGTGTCGATATTAGGCAGGTACTATGGCCTCTGCTGACTTCTCGCAGTTCGTTGTTACTGCTCGCTTTCGCTCGCCTGCGAGACCTCTCCAGTTATGGACATACTCTTTCCATCTTATGTCTGCCCGATTTACCTTGGGCGATTTCGGATAGTTATCGGACTTCGATTTCTTTTGCAATCTTATCCTCACCCATAGGCCTCATATCGGATTTCTGTCCGTCAGACCAGATGTTTGCCGCCGGCTTCCTTCAGATTCCGTCTCACGGCGGACACCCTTGCCTTTGGCTGTAACCTTCCCACTATCAGGGCGGTGATCGTCTGCAAGGGACGGATCATAGGCCGCGGACACAACATGACGGAAATGCTGCACGACCCTACCGCGCACGCAGAGATGATCGCCATCACCTCCGCCACCGAAGCGGTCGGAGGGAAATATCTTGGCGACTGCACACTGTACGTGACAGTGGAGCCTTGTCCGATGTGCGCAGGAGCCTTGAACTGGGCTCAGATCGGACGCATTGTCTTCGGAACGCCGGATCCCAAAAGAGGCTATTCAATGTTCACGCCTTCCTTGCTTCATCCCAAGACCCAGGTAAGGTCAGGAGTATTGGCTGACGAATGCTCTGCCCTGATGATTGATTTCTTCCGGGAGAAAAGATAATGTTTGCAGATTTGCCGGAAAATAGATAAATTTGCGGACGGAACTGAGGTATGGTGTAATGGTAGCACTACAGATTTTGGTTCTGCCAGTTCAGGTTCGAGTCCTGATATCTCAACATCACAACTGGTCACTTAGGACGCGGGGCCTGACAAGGTCGCTGAGCCAGCCGAAGTGACCGGTTGTTTTGTCTTCAATGGAGGAAACAGTATCATTAACAATATAATGCCATGAAAGGAGTATTCATATTCCTCGCGGAAGGGTTCGAGGAGATCGAGGCCCTCGCCACCGTGGACGTCCTTAGAAGAGGAGGGATCAACGCCCGGACAGTTTCCATCAACACAGACAAGGAAGTAAAAGGCGCTCACGGGGTTCCCGTCACCGCCGACCTTGACTGGGACGGATTCAGGTCCGAAGTCAAGACAGAGGGAACCGACCGGAAAGATGTTATGGTTTTCCCGGGCGGATTGCCAGGAGCCAGGCACCTTGCCGACAACCACGATCTCATGGAACTGATGAAAAGCCACTACGCCGAAGGAGGCACCGTCGCGGCGATCTGCGCGGCTCCCGGGCTGGTGGTCTCGCAGCTCCCGACCCTTGAGGGACAACGGTTCACTTGCTACGACGGATTCGAGGAGGAGCCTATCGCTAAAGGCGGCGAGTACGTCAAGACACCGGCGGTGACTTCCGGCAACCTGATCACAGGACGCGGGCCGGGATGCGCCATCGATTTTGCCCTTGCCATCGTTGGACACGTGACAAGCCCAGCTCTTGCGGAAGGCATCCGCGCCGCCATGATGCTCTCATAGTGGTTAACATGAAAGCAAATGGGCAGACCAGGCGAGGCTGAGGAACTGATGTGGTTCGCGATGCGGGTCACCTACCACCGTGAGCTGGAGGCCAAAAGGCTTCTGGACGAGAAAGGCGTGGAAAACTTCATTCCGATGAAGTACGAGAAATCCGCCAGAACCGGAAAAAAGCGCCTCGTACCGGTGATCCACAACATCATATTCATACGCGCCACCGCATCCGGAATCCAAGAGCTTAAGCAGCCCACCCGCATTCCCATGCTGCAATACATGATGGATCAAAGACTCGGCAAGAAGATCACTGTCCCCGAGAAGCAGATGAGGACATTCATCGCGGTGGCGGGATCCTATGACGAGTCCCTGCGTTTTTTCGACCCCGCCGAGATCAATTTCACAAAAGCGCAGAAGGTCCGGATAACGGGAGGAATATTCGAAGGATGCGAAGGTGTGTTTGTCAAGGTCAAGGGATCCCGCTCCAGGAAAGTCGTCGTCGAGATAAAGGGCGTGGTCTCCGTCGCATTGGTCTCCGTCCATCCCGACCTTGTCGCTCCGATTGAATAGGAAGCCTTCCGGTTGCCCGGACATGCCCTGGAAACCGGCCCGGAATTCAGGAACATTTCAATTTTTCCGACCGATCGACTTGCCTTTTAGGATAGAATTTCATATATTTGATGCAATGTTACTGAGCATGTTCGACTGTTCAATGAATAAAGCGAATTCACTATTAATCGCCTTCGAGTCGTTCACCGATCTAACTAATTGACACCTAACCTATTGCAGCAGGTGCCAAGCCCCAAGAATTTCCCAAGACACAACATAACACTTTCAAAAGATGATCATAGCGGTTGACTTTGACGGGACCATCGTCGAGCACAAGTACCCCAAGATAGGCAAAGAGATACCTTTCGCCGTGGAAACGCTGAAACGCCTTCAGGCCGACCATCACACCCTGATACTTTGGTCGGTAAGGGAAGGCCAGCTGCTGAAGGACGCCGTGGATTGGTGCCGTGGCCGCGACCTGGAGTTCTATGCCGTGAACAGCAACCACCCCGAGGACTTCTACGAAGGTGAGGACACCCCGACCTCCCCGCGCAAACTGAAAGCCGACCTCTTTATCGACGACCGCAACCTGGGAGGACTTCCCGACTGGGGCGTGATCTACCACGTGATCACCGAAGGAATAACCTTCCGCGAATACTACCTCAGCCAGTCCGACGACCGGCAGGCTTCATCCCAGAAAAAATCCTTCTGGAGCCGCCTGAAGAAATAAATCCTCAGCGGACATATTCACACAATGAAAGCGACAACACCTATCACCTCCGCCGCCATAATGGCCGCCGGCCTCCTCTGGTACGAGATCGACGACTCCAGCGACCTTAAATATGCCGAGGCGCGCATAATCAATAAGATAGACGCGCTCTCCGCTGCATCACGCCATTGAATATAACCCTCCTCCTCCGAATATTCCTTATAGTCCAGACATTTTATGGATGCCAAGAAACTTAAAGCGATCATTATGATGGGAGAATCCACCACCGTCCAATTCAAAGAACGCGTGGACGATTCCTATAAGATCGGGTGCGAGTTCGTCGCTTTCAGCAACTCGCAAGGAGGGCTTCTGGTTGTCGGGGTAAATGATAAGACGGGAGAAGTCACAGGCTTGTCCTACGAGGAGATCCAAAAGACATCGAACCTATTGTCAAATGCCGCGTCAGACAATGTCAGCCCCTCGATAACAATTATGATCGAGACCGTAGTATTGGATGGAAAGGCTGTTGTTGCCGCACGCGTGGCGCAAGGACTTGACAAACCGTACAAAGACAATAAAGGAATAGTCTGGATAAAGAATGGCTCCGACAAGAGGAAAGTGTTCTCCAATGAGCGGTTAAGGATCTTGATGCAGAGCTGTGGCAGGCTATTCGCAGACAGGGACAGCGTTCCGGAATCATCTTTTGAGGACATATCCCTACCTACCCTGAAGCACTTTCTGATAGAAAAATATAGGAATATTCTCGCTGACGACTTTCAACTGTCAAGGTTGGACGATTTTTCAGTCGAGAACCTTGTCGGCAAGATCGCACCCGGAATCACTCCGAAACAGCTACTGCAAAACACCTCCCTGATGGACAAAGAAGGCAGGCTGACATTGGCCGGCCTCCTGCTTCTTGGAAAGAATATTCTGAAGTTCTACCCAGTCTTTACAATCAGATGCATCTCTTTTGTAGGCAACGACTTGAGCGGAGACAGGTTCAGGGATCGCCTCGTCGGCACCGATATGGAAGGAAATCTTCTTACACAGTTCAAGGCCGCTATGGCATTCGTCAACCGGAACCTGAAAAGCCGTCAGGTAGAGGATGAGTTCAACAGTCTCCCGGCACTGGAGATTCCACCGCAAGTATTCGTCGAGTTTATCGTCAACGCCTTGATACATCGAGACTTTTACCAGACCGCACAAATAAGGCTACTGATTTTTGACAACAGGGTCGAGATTCATAGCCCAGGTAATCTGCCTATGGACGTGACCGAAGACACTCTGTTAAACGGGATTTCCAAGCCACGCAATCAATTGCTGTTTGACAACGCGGTTTACCTTCTCCCATACGTAGGCATTGGCAGCGGAATCGTCAGGGCGTTCAAGGATTTCAAGGACATAACTATTGAAAACAATCTGGCGACAGAGGAATTTGTCGTCACAATAAAAAGACCTGATGAAATGACAAAGCCGCCCATTGTCGTAGATAATGTCGTAGATAATGTCGTAGATAATGTCGTAGATAATGTCGTAGATAAAACTCCGGAACTTTCTGAACGGCAGCAAAGAATCCTCAACCTCATCAAAGAAGACCGTTCAATATCTTCGGCAATAATCTCGAACGCTTTATCCGTTAACCCAAGAACCATCCAACGTGAAATTCTGAAACTAAAATCCGCCGGACTTATCTCTCGCATCGGCCCTGACAACGGAGGCTATTGGAAGGTTAATGTCAAATGAATATGATTTAAAAAGGATTAAGAAAGATGAAAACCACAAGATTCATAATCATATTGATAGCGGTTGTGTTTGGCGGCGCTCCGCTCCACGCTCAAGAAGAGCGGGCGGGTCAAGGTCGGCCGGCTGTGGAGAATCCATGCGAAGTCACGAACGCGCAGCTGCATCAGGATCTGAGCGAGATCATCGAGCTCAAAAACAAGATTTACGACGAGAAGCTGGAACTGATTGAGAGCAACACGAAGAAAGACAATCTTAAAGACGGATGGAACGCCCACGGTTGGTGCGCGATCGCCCTCCCCCACCCGCCGCAAGTCCCTCTGGCCCTGGTCCGGGTCCGGGAAATAGTTCCCGCCCACCGCACCTAAGCGACACCATATGTCAAGCGACTCGGAAAACACAATAAACAACAAACGCATCGCAAAGAACACCGCCCTGCTCTACGTCAGGATGCTGTTCCTGATGGCTGTAGGACTGTTCACCAGCCGAGTGATTCTGGCGAGCCTCGGAGTTGTCGACTACGGAATCAGCAACGTGGTTGGAGGAGTCGTGGCCATGTTCGGCTTCCTGAACGCGGCGATGACGACCTCAACGCAGCGTTACCTGACATACGAGCTGGGACGCGGCGAGACAGGCCGCCTAAGACTGACATTCATGACCAGCGTGTACATCCACATCATCATAGCCGCGACCGTAGTTCTGCTCGCGGAGACGATCGGCCTGTGGTTTCTGAAAAACAAGATCGTCATCCCGTCAGGACGCGAGGCTGCGGCCATGTACTGCTACCAATTCGCGATACTATCCACTGTCGTGTCAATCCTGAACTATCCGTTCAACGCGGCAATTGTGGCACACGAAAGGATGGATGCGTTCGCCTACATTTCGATTCTGGACGTTATGCTCAAACTCGGAGTGGCATACACCATCTACGCCGTAAATCTCGACAAACTGATCGTCTATTCAATCCTCATGCTGCTTGTCCAGATCGTGATGACATCTATCTATGCGATCTACTGTAAACGGCATTTTGAGGAGACCCGCTTCAAGAGGCTCTGGGACACAAGCCTACTTAAGGAGATGGGATCATTCGCAGGGTGGAACATGTGTGGCAACGTGGCATATATCCTTTTCACACAAGGACTCAACATTCTCCTTAACATGTTCTTCGGCCCGGTTGTCAACGCAGCAAGAGGTGTGGCAGTCCAGGTTCAAGGAGCGATAATGCAGTTTGCCGGAGGCTTCCAGACAGCGATCAACCCGCAAATCACAAAAACATACTCACAGAATGACTTAAGGAATATGCACACCCTCATATTCAGAAGTTCCAAATTTACGTTCCTGCTTCTGCTTTGCCTGTCTCTGCCGGTCATGCTCGAAGCTGACGTGATTCTGAACGTCTGGCTAAAGACCGTTCCTGAATATTCCTCAATATTCCTAAGGCTCATGCTGTGCGTCGCGATCATCGACGCTGTCGCCAACCCTTTGATGATTTCCGCCGCAGCGACAGGCAATGTCAAAGTCTATCAATCTGTTGTCGGGGGTATTTTGCTCGCGATAGTACCGATCTCCTACGTGGTTCTGAAATTGGGAGGGAACCCGTATTCCGTTTTCATCGTACACCTCTGCGTATGCATTGTCGCTTTCATCGCACGACTATTCATCGTCAGACCGATGATCAAGATCAAAGTTTCCGACTACGCCAGAAACGTAATTGCACGATGCGCCGTGACCGCTTTGCCGGCAATAGCCATATCGCTGATGTTCAAGGCTTTTCTGCCAAATTCAGTACCATTTGCAGCATTGGTCTGCTGCCTAAGTGCCGCCACAGTGGCCGCATTCGCCTATTACATCGGGCTGACGCGGCACGAACGTGAGGTAATCGGAAGCAGAGTCGCAGGAATCATAAGCCGCTTCAAAAAATGATAAGCATCAAGGACAAAATAGACTGCTGTGGCTGCTCGGCCTGCGTCCAGACGTGTCCGAAGCAATGTATAAGGCTTGAGGAAGACAACGAAGGTTTCCTCTATCCGTCAGTCAACAAGTCTTTGTGCGTCGAATGCGGGCAATGCGACAATGTCTGTCCTATGCTCCATGGGCATGAGCCACAAGAGCCTGTAGGTGTCTATGCAGCAACCAACCCTGATGAGGGCATAAGGATGCAAAGCAGTAGCGGAGGCATCTTCTCGCTTATCGCCGAAAACATTATCAGACAGGGCGGAGTGGTGTTCGGCGCTGCGTTCAATGAAGATTGGGAGGTCACTCACTGCTTTGCGGAGACAGTTGACGGAATCGCAAGATTCAGAGGCTCGAAATACGTCCAGAGCCGTACCGGAACAACCTATGCCGAGGCTGAACGTTTCCTGAAGGCCGGACGGAAGGTTCTATACTCGGGGACTCCATGCCAGATCGCCGGCCTTAAGAGCTTTTTAAGAAAGGAATATGGCAATCTCCTGACGGTAGACTGCGTCTGCCACGGAGTTCCAAGCCCTGGAGTGTTCAGAGAGTACCTTAAAAGAGAAAACGGAATCACTCTGATTAATTTCCGAGACAAAATAAGCGGATGGAAGTGCCTTAGCTTGACCTTGGAAACCGCCACTGGACGAAGAAGCGAGGTTTCCCGACAAAATGAATATATGCAAGGTTTCCTCAACAACATATACCTGCGTCCGACATGCCACCATTGCCGTTTCCGCGAAGGCCGCTCCACCAGCGACATCACCTTGGGCGACTTTTGGGGCATTGACAGAATCAGACCAGAACTGGATGACGACAAAGGCATTAGCCTAGTCATCACTTATGCCCCCCATGCAGATAATCTGCTCAAGACGCTCAGGGGAACCTTATCCGAAATGCTACTTGAAGATGCCATGGAGCATAACCCAAGCATCAGAACATCAGTCAGCGTTCCATCCCTGCGACGAGTTTTTTTTGCCCTATGGAAGCGCATTGGCTTTAAGGCCGCCCTGAAAATCTGCACGGACTCCTCTATTCCTTACAGAGCCTTCAGAAAGATTATCCGGACATTTGTAAGATGAAAATAGCTATTCTTACCCAGCCCCTACACAACAACTACGGTGGCATCCTTCAGTGCTATGCTCTGCAGACAGTACTGGAAGGTATGGGGCATCAAGTGACAGTCATCAACCGAAGGTGGGCAAGACCCGGCATGAAACTATTGGCAATGAGGTTTGCAAGTTTGGCAAAGTGCATGGTCAGGAAGTGCTTGATGGGGCGGCGAGACATCGCTCTATGCAACCCTTGGGCGGAAAATTACAGTATTCGGAAACTGTCAGACTCGGCAATGAAACGGAACAGCGAGATGAAGCGTTTCATTAATGAATATATTCATTCAACAAAGCCGCTACGAAGTTCAGAGGAGCTAAGAGGCTATTTCACATCTAACACCTTTGACTGCATAGTAGTTGGCAGCGACCAGGTGTGGCGAGAGATCTACAGCCCGTGCATCGAGGATTTTTTTCTCGGCTTTCTTCCAGAAGATAATAACACGTTGAAAATCACGTATGCTGCTTCATTTGGAACCGCCGACTCTCCAATCTCCGATGAGCATCTTGCGAATTGCATCGGCTTGTCAGGTCGTTTTTCCGCGATTTCCGTCCGCGAACAGTCTGGTGTTGAGATAATGAAGAACATTTTTGGCCACGAGTCGAAACTTGTGCTTGACCCCACACTTCTGCTGACAGCCAAGCAATACACATTTCCGTTGAGCCAATGCCCCAAAGGAGGACTGGTTAGTTACATCCTGGATGAGACCGAGGAGAAAGACGCTGTCCTTCAAGCCGTTGCCAACGCTACGCAACTAAAACAAAGCAAGATACGAGTCATGGCCACCAAGAATGATGACAATTCCGCCATTTTCCCTTCCATAGAAGAATGGCTGTCGGAATTCGCCGCTGCTGATTTCATCGTCACCGACTCCTTTCACGGTTGTGTCTTCTCCATCCTCAACCACAAACCCTTCATCGCCATCGCCAACAAAGACCGAGGACTCGAAAGGTTCACTTCCTTGCTTGGAACCTTCGGGCTTACTGACCGCTTAGTATTTGACTTCAACGAGTTTAAGCAAAAAGAATGTCAACTGCTTCAGCCAATCAACTACAAACAGGTAGATTGCAGAAAACAAGAACTTGTTCGGGAAAGTAAAGACTTTCTGGATGATACAATCCATAGAAAAGTTCTATAATCAGTCATCTGCAACGGAGATATCACAATATATCACATTCTCTCGACTTCCGTTCATTATATTGGCTGGAAAAAAGAAGAATTAGGTTTGGAGTTTGAATGGTTCCTTTGGCCTGACAACGGCAGAGATGAGGACGAAGATTCTTAATAGTTTTTAGTAATGTACAGCTTCACTTTTCGCACAATTCACTAATCTTTTCTGAACTCTTTTAACCAAATCAATCAAATGAATGCCCAAGATTTCAATAATAGTTCCCGTCTATAACTGCAAGAAGTATTTGAGACAAAGCCTTGACAGTATCCTCTCCCAGACATTCAAGGATTGGGAATGTCTGTTGATTGACGACGGCTCAACAGATGAGTCCGGGAGCATTTGTGACGAATATGCCCGGAAAGACAACCGCTTCGCGGCTTACCACAAAGAAAACGGAGGGCTAACAAGTGCCAGAAACTATGGCTTGGAACGATCCGTAGGCGAATGGATCATGCATGTTGACGGCGACGACTGGATTGAAGTTGACAGCATAGAGCGACTACTCCAAACTGCAAAAGACACGGCTTCAGACATGGTATTTGGAGACTTTAGATTCAGCTACCACGATAAAACAATAAATCAAAGAAACACACAGTGGAGGGGCAACAAAATTGATTCTCTGAACAATCACATTTCGTTCGTATGGACAACCCTTTGGTCAGGAATCGCAAAACACGAAATATACATAAAGCATAATCTAAAAAGTCCATCCGGGATCACGTATTGCGAAGATTTTCACCTAATAACGAGACTATGCTGGTTTGCGAAAAGAATCTCAAATTGCCATTATGCATTTTATAATTACAGGCAGCATCCCAAGTCTATAATGCATAACCTGAATAAGGAAACCGAGACAGACGAGCAATGGGTCTATTCAGACATTGCACAGTTCTTCAAATCAGAAGGAGTTTATGAACAGTTCAGGCGCTCATTAAACTGGAGGCTATTGAAGTCTACGCAAGACTTGATTCTTTCGCCTTCTGATCATAAGAGATTCCTGGAATTGTGTCCGGTATCCGGTCAAGAAATCTGGTCTTGCCCATTCATAAACAAGAAGCTGAAAATTATGGCATGGCTTCTTACTCACCATGCACGACCGATAGTTGTGCTTATAAATAAAGTTAGAAAAAGTATAATTTATTCATTTAACCAATGAAGCTCTCCCCGAGAATATCAATAATAATCCCTGTGTATAATTGCGAGAAGTATCTTCACCGTTGCCTCGACAGCATATTGGTACAAACATTCCGCGACTGGGAATGCATACTGATTGATGACGGTTCAACAGACCTATCCGGTAAGATTCTTGATGACTATACTGAAAAAGATCAACGATTCATAGTATTCCATAAAGTCAATGGTGGTGTCAGTTCCGCAAGAAACATCGGTTTAGATGTTTCAACTGGAGAATATGTGACATTTATGGACGCTGATGACTTGTGGACTAGTCCGCTATGTCTTGAAGAGTCAATAGCAAAGGCAATAAAGACAAATGTAGATATTGTTAGATTTGATTATAAGGCTATTGATGAGAAGGATAATGTCCTTTTCTCTTCTGAATTGATCAAGTACAGAGAACCTTTTTCTAATCAAATAATACCGAATGATCTTTTTTTCAGTCAAATTGTAAGGGGAGAGTTTTTTTGCCCCTTGCTCCTTATTAGAAAAACAGTTATTGGAGATATTAGATTCAATGTAGGGCAGGTTTTTCTAGAGGATATGGACTTTATCGCCCGTTTGATGTTCAAAGTAAACAGTTGTTATTACATCCCCAAGGATTATTATGCCTACCGGAAGTCCTCTAATTCCGCGTATAGAGGAGGTCTTAAAAACATTAAAGATTCATTTAACATGTGCTATGCCTTTCACCGCTACGCCTCATCCGCTGATAATATAAAACTAAAAGAGAAGTACATTTGGTATTCAATCATGATGTATGTTTGGACATTAAAGTCCATATCCTATAACGACTTCATTATGCCGCGAAAAGAGGTCTTAAAGAGTATCGACATCAATAAGATACGCAAAGACATCCTAAGATGGAAGAAAGAATCTTACGAAAATATACCCTACCCTCTCATGGCATTGATACCATCAAAAACCGCATCATTGATCTTTGCTTTAAGATGTCAAATTAGTAAAATAGTTCACAGAAAATAACACATCTATGGAATACACTGCTGTTATTCGCACACTTGGTAAAGCCGGAGAGAAGTACCGATGTCTGCTTGATTCCTTGGTTAACCAGACCATCAAGCCATCTCGAATTTTAGTATATATTGCAGAAGGATATGCTATTCCTAAAGAAACAATAGGTTGGGAAGAATACATATATGTTAAAAAGGGAATGGTTGCACAACGAGCCCTGGATTACAGAGAAGTGGAAACCGAATATATTCTATTTTTAGATGATGATGTGTATCTTCCTCCCGATGGAGTTGAGTATCTGTTCAATGCTATGAAGCAATACGATGGTGATGTGATATCGCCCGATGTTTTCAATAATGCCGGAAGATCAACTAAACAAGAGATACCATTGATTTTGTCTGGTAGAATATCGGTTAGATATAAAGATAATACTTGGGGATATAAGGTTATGAGGAATGGAGGATATTCCTACAATAAACACCCACATCCGATTATGAAATCACAGACAAATGCTGGTCCGTGTTTCCTGTGTAAAAAAAATGATTTTGAAAAGATAAGATTCCAAGAAGAACTATGGCTTGACGATATGCCCTATGCATTGGGAGAAGATCAGACAATGTTCTATAAAATGTTCTTATCTGGGCTGAACGTTCTCACTTCTTATGATTCCGGAATAAAGCACTTGGATGCTGGCACTACAATCAAAAATGTTGAGAAAGAAAAAGTCTTGGCTTTTTGTGACTGTAGGTTTAAACTGATCTTTTGGAAAAGATTCTTATTTGACAATGTTACTCGTGCAAACAAGGTCGTCAATTTGATTTGCTTCGTTTATACAATGATTATTAATTTGTTGATATCGTTGATTAAAGGAAATACGACCATATTCAAGCAAAAATATTACGGTTATAAATCAGGATTCCATTTTTTAACGACAAATTCTTCCAAATGATTCCCAAGATTATTCATTACTGTTGGTTCGGCGGGAAAGAAGTTCCACAAAGTGCTAAAAAGTACATCGAATCGTGGAAAAAATTTCTTCCAGGTTACGAAATAAAACGCTGGGACGAATCAAATTTTGAGGTCAACGCCATTAAATATACTCGAGAAGCTTACGCCGCTAAAAAATATGCTTTCGTTAGTGATTACGCACGCTTTTGGATCTTATTCAACTATGGCGGATTATATTTCGATACAGATGTTGAAGTCATAAAACCATTAGATGATATTATCAGTAAAGGTGCGTATTTAGGGGTTGAAAGTCAAAATGATACAACGATTACTGTCGCACCTGGCCTTGGTTTCGGAGCTGAAGCAGGAAACAAATTGTTAGGGAGGATGATAGACCTTTACCAGACTTTTCACTTTCTCAATGAAGATGGCACTCCTTGTCTAAAGAACATTGTTGAAATCACAACTGAAGAGTTGTTGTCAAATGGTCTGCAAAATAGAGAAGGAATACAAGAATGTTGTGGATTTACGATTTACCCGAATGATTACTTTTGTCCAATAGATTACGATACCAGAGAACTTAGAATAACCTCCAACACAAGAACGATTCACCATTATGCTGAATCGTGGGTACCAAAATCCGTTATATTTAAGAATTGGTTGCGGCGAATCTTTGGACAACATGTCATTAATTTTCTCATAAAAGCAAAAAGAAGAATAGTACATTAATTATGGCTAAAGTCTCGGTCATAGTTCCAATTTATAATGTTTCCCGTTTCATCAAGCGATGTGTTGAAAGTCTGTTTAATCAAACACTTGATGATGTCGAGTTCATTTTTGTCAATGACTGTACACCTGATGATAGCATTGACATCCTGAAAAAGGTTATTGCCGACTATCCGGATCGTAACACTATGATTATTAATCACGAGGTCAACAAAGGTTTACCCGCCGCCAGAAATACGGGACTGAAAGCGGCTTCAGGAGACTATATATTCCATTGTGACAGCGATGATTTTATTGAGCCTACGATGCTCAACGATTTGTATTATACGGCTTGTGACGATAATGCTGACATCGTTTGGTGCGATTGGTATCTTACCTTCGAAAAGAACGAAAGGTATATGAAACAACCCGACTACGACACACCAAAGGAAGCATTGAAGGCCATGTTGACTGGCAAGATGAAGTATAATGTATGGAACAAACTGGTTCGCGGATCATTATATGAAGAGAATGGCATCTTCTTCCCATCCGGTTATGGTATGGGTGAGGATATGACTATGATAATGTTATTCGCTTATGCAAAGAATGTAAAATACTTGCCTAAAGCATATTATCACTACGTCAAACTTAACACGAATGCCTTTAGCAATACATATTCTCAGAAGCATCTTGAGGAACTCAAGTATAATGTCGGAAGAATTGATGAATTCATTCACAAAATTTACGGAGACTCTATGGATGTAGAGATTGGATTATTTAAGCTTGATGTCAAATATCCATTTCTGATAACTGACAACAGTGAGAAATATAGATTATGGAGTGACTGGTATCCTGAATCTAATAAATATATTAATTCTAAAAGAGATGTCGGAATAAGACGACTATTTTTGGAGAAGTGCGCTGCAAAACGTCAATACTGGATAGTATGGTTGTATTATAAGTTCATACATAGTGTTATTTACGGAATAATCTATAAATAAACCATTATACAATGAAAAACATTATATCTACTATCATAATTCTCATTATAACCAGTTTATACTTTTTCCCTTTCGAGCCATCTTTCCTCCCAGAAATGAACACCAAGATGGCTATGGCTGGAATAGGGCTCGTTGTACTTGGGTTCCAATTAGTAAAAGGGAATAGAGTTAATATAGATAAGAATCTTATCACAATAGTGGCTCTCGCACTGATCGTTTCATTAATTGGCCTTACCTCCATATGCTATAATAACACAACTGACACAACGATTGATGTCGCCAACAGAGTCGTGGAGGAGAGGCGCGCCGCAAACAGGCTTTCTGATGAGTATAACCGAAAGATTTGGAAGGTCGGTAATTATCTGGATGAGCATTGGCTGTGCGGTGACGAGAAGATGGAGTTCGACGATGTGATGGACAACCTCAAGTACTGCTACAACAAGCGTCTTGAGAACCTCAACAACACCATCACCAACCTTAGTAAGTGGTAAGTGGAACTGATCACACCACACCGATGAATCTCTGATCTTACCCATTGATTATTAACGGCAATTTTGCTGATTTTGTGTCCCGGTGAGAGGTCTTGCTCAGGCCTCTCACCGCTTTTGTGAAGAGTCATTTCTCCACTATAGGGAACAGTAAACTCTGAGTTATTCAATTTAATATACCTATAATCCCTGATCCAGTATATGCCGTAATTTATTTACGGATACGTTGTTTTTTTGTACCTTTGTAGTCAAAATATCACTAATCAATATTGTCATGTTAACGAGATTTGCAGTTAAGAACTATAGAGGGTTCAAGAATCGTATCGAGTGGGACTTGTCTCATCCGAGCAATTATACGTTCAATAACGATGCAGTACGTAATGGCATTGTAAAGAACGGTATTATCTACGGACCGAATGGAGCCGGTAAGTCGAACTTCGGATTGGCAATATTCGACATTGCCAACCATCTTTCTCACAAGTGGAAGAAGCCTGATTACTATCTGAATTATGCATGTGCGTCATGCCACAACGAGCCGGTTGATTTCGATTACACATTTTCTTTCGACGGTCATGTGGTAGTATACAGTTACAGTAAAATAGCATCGGAACTGAAAGGCGATATCATCAGCGAAAAGCTAATAGTAGACAAAAAAGAGATTCTTGTTAAAGACAAAGACGAATTGGCTATTTCCGAAGAATTTGGCTTGACCGCCGTTGCCATTCAGAATCTTAAAGATAGTGCCAACAACATTTCTATAGTAAACTATCTATTGAGTTCTGTGCCACTTCCCAAAGACCATGCCCTGCTACAACTTCGCGATTTCGTAGAGAATATGCTATTCTTCAGAAGTCTCGACTACCGTGAATTCATTGGCTTGAAGGAAGGTGGCAGCAACGTGGAAGAGTATATCATAAAGAACAACCTTGCTGACGACTTTGCAGCTTATTTGAAAGAAGTAAGTGGTCAGGAGTATGAGTTTGCACCTAACACGAAGGGCGACAACATTCTCTTCTGCATAATGAACGGTGTGAGAATTCCGTTCCAATGGGTTGCATCCACAGGCACAAGGAATCTGGAGTTGCAGTATTATTGGCTGAAAGAGATGGACAACGCTTCGTTCGTCTTCATCGACGAGTTTGATGCTTTCTACCACCACGAACTATCATATAAGATTTGCAAGCGATTGTTTGAAGGCAACAACCAGGTGTTCGTAACCACCCACGACACATTCCTTCTTTCCAATGACTTGCTTCGTCCTGATTGTTTCTTTATCCTCAGGAACAACGAAATAAAGGCTATTTGTGACTTGACGGACAAGGAACTTCGTTTTGCCCATAACTTGGAGAAACTATATAGAGGCGGAACTTTTGGCCTATGATTCTGTTTGTATTTGAAGGCGACGAGCGTGAGCCTCGCCTGTATAGAACATTGGAAAGACTCTATTTCCCGAAGGTAAATGACAATATCATTTGTTCTTTCGGGAATAACATATATGACCTTTATAATGAGCTGAAGGAATATGAAGACGGTGGAGATATTGTTTCTGTCATGCGAGAACGCTTGGCAGCAAGAGGTGACTCCATCTTGAACGGTATCAGAAGTTCAGACATTTCGGAAATATTCCTATTCTTTGACTATGACTTCCAACACTCTCACCTTTCGCTTGAAGAAATCAATCAAAGAGTAGAAGAGATGCTGGCATTGTTTGCAGACGAAACCGAGAACGGAAAGCTCTACATCAACTACCCGATGATTGAGTCCATCCGCTATACCAAGGAACTTCCCGACAACGATTATGCCAACTATGTAGTAAGCCGAGAAGAGTGTAAGGATTTCAAACGTCTGGCTCGTAATTTTTCGGCTTATGACAGTCTCGACCACATCTTGCTCAAGGATGGCGAAACGCCGACCAAGGAAAAGTATATGAAGGTGAAAGACAACTGGCAATTTCTTAAGCAGATGAATGTCAGTAAAGCTAACTTGCTTATAGCAGGAGTAAATGCGATGCCAAAGGAGAAGTCTGTTGTCAATCAGCTATCAATATTCGAAAGGCAACTCTTGCTCCATGTCAAACCCAATAGAAGTGTTGCTGTATTAAATTCTTTTCCTATTTTCATCTACGAGTATATGAAATAACAATGTGCATACGGTTCCTTATTTATGAACCGCAAAGATACTCCGGTGGAGTTATGCGGAAAAGACGGGGTTTACCGAATGCTTACGACTGATCACACCACACCGATGAATTTCTGATCTTACCCTTTGATTATTAACGGCAATTTTGCTAATTTTGCGTTCCGGTGAGAGGTCTTGCTCAGGCCTCTCACCGCTTTTGTGAAGAGTCATTTCTCCACTATAGGGAACAGTAAACTCTGAGTGTAAGCATTCGATAAAGTACGACTGTCAGTTTGCTCACGAAGGCCGCCTGCGAGTCACGCTCGTGAGCCAAAACGTCTGTTTTGCTCACGAAGGCCGCCTGCGAGTGTAAGCAAATCCGTTGATGACCGATAACAAAAAACCGTTCTTATCGAAATCCGGCATTAGCGAGGTCGGATTGATCTCAGCAAGACATGTATTGATTACAATATCGAAGTTACAGATTTTATCCATGCATCATTGCTTACATTAACTATTATTATTCTGAATGTCAAAACTTATGATCTCAAACATCCAATCGGCACAACATACACTCCATCTGTTCGTTTATAGGCAAAGTCACCAACACCTGTCAGCACCATACAAAAAGCAGGGGCTTTCATTCGGGAGGTGTCTATGATATTTGAAAGTGCCATTAAGGTTTTTGCACCGTCCTCAATCAACTTTTCTCCACCTAACTTTATTTCAATAAGACCATATGAGCCATTACGCAAATGTACCACAGCATCACATTCCAAACCATTCTTGTCTCTATAATGATATACAGAGCCATCCAAGGCATCGGCATAAACCCTAAGATCTCGAATGCACATTGCCTCAAAAAACAACCCAAATGTATTCAGGTCATTAATTAAATCATTAGGACCTAGTCCAAGAGCTGCCACACCAACTGACGGGTCGACATAGTACCTTGTGTCTGATGTGCGAACAGCGGTTTTACTTCTTAAGTTGGGATTCCACGCCGGCATATCCTCTATTATGAATATTTTCCGCAAGGCAGTAAGGTATGAATCTATTGTTTCATCACTTACATCCTCCGGTTCATTTGCTGATATATCGGCAAGGATTGTCGCGATACTTGCTTGAGAGCCTTGATGTCTGGCATAAGAACGCATAATTCTCTTTGCCCGTTCGGCATCTCGTTTTACGTTGTCAACTCGTGATATATCGCTATTTGTTATCGCTTTATAATATTCTGTCGCCTGCAATAGTGCTGCCTTTTCTGTTTTCTTTTGCAAAGCCTTAGGCCACCCTCCACGGCAAACAACAAAAGCAAGCATCGGCAATGTAAGTTTATTCAAAGCTCCTATTTTATCAGGTGTAAGAAACAAATCCGATAGGCTTATCTCACCAGTAGAGTCGCCGGATTCCCACAAACTCATAGGGCGCATGGTAAGCCATCCGTATCTTCCAGTACCTGTATGATGAATATCTTTAGCTTCAGCAGGCACCGCAGAACCTGTAAGCATAAATTGTCCATCTTCGCCTCTATGGTCTACCTCAAATCGGATGGCATCCCAAAATTGGGGAACTTCCTGCCATTCATCAATCAAACGAGGAGTTTCCCCCTCAAGCAAAAAGCTAATATTTGTTTGCGCCATCTGTTTGTATTGCTGCTGTTTGGTAGGGTCATCCATATAAATAATGCTTTTAGCCTGTTGCTCTGCTGTAGTTGTTTTGCCACAAGCCTTGGGACCTTCTATCAAGACAGCACCCATTGCCTCTAATTTATCACGTAGCAGTTGATCTGCTATTCGATTCTTATATTCCATAGAATTATATTTTGGTGCAAAGATAGTGCATTCCTTTGTAATTCAATTCATTTTGAATATTTTTTTGGAAAAATGGCGTATTTATATTTGGATATTTGGCTTTATTTTGATTGGGAATTTGGCGTGCACTTATTTTAAACATTTGCACCGCAACAGGAATGATCATGATGGACTGGGTAGGCAACTTTAAGTCCGGACGCTACGAGGTCTATGGCGATCTCCTGCCTCAGGCCATCATCAACAACAACTTCAATTACTTCAAAAAATAGTGTTCCTTTGACACCGGACAAGGAGCATGTATTTTAGCCCCCAACCCGGTGACCATACCATAGGCAGCGGCGGCCAAAAGTTTGGCCGTCGCTGCTATTTTCAAAACCATGCGCACAATGAGGAGGCTGAAGGCCGCCTGCGGGTCTCGCTTGTGAGCAGGAACGCCCGTTTTGCTCACGAAGGCCACCTGCGGGTCACGCTTGTGAGCAGGAACGCCTGTTTTGCTCACAAAGGCCGCCTGCGGGTCACGCTCGTGAGCAGGAACGCCCGTTTCGCTCACGAAGGCCACCTGCGGGTCACGCTCGTGAGCAGGAACGCCCGTTTTGCTCACGAAGGCCGCCTGCGAGTCACGCTCGTGAGCCAAAGCGGCTATTTTGCTCACGAAGGGCTTGGCACTTAGTACATATTCGACTTCTGACCTACTTTACTGGCGTGCTGTCGTGGTTACTGTCGGCGGTACCCATGAATGAATAATGAATATTCCTTGGCGAACATATTCGTTAAAATTATCCGTGATAAGTGGGAGTTGTTATTGCGAAAATGGTTATTTTTTGCAAAATGTTTTTTTTGTTGGTAGATGCCTTGGGTAAGAAAGAGTGTGCCGGTGGCATATTATTGACGGCTAAGGATTATCTACCAAAAAGATTTGGACAGGCTGGAGAGGTTGAACAGATTGAACAGGTTGAACAGAATGAACAGATTGAACAGATTTGTTTAACGAATACATAGACGAATACATAGACGAATACATAGTTAGTTAACCTTAATAATTTGGAAGAAAATGGTTAAAGTCAATTTGGGAGGATGCGCCTCCTTTGTCAAAGATGAAGATTACAAGAAATACGTCGGCAAGGCTCTTGAGGCCTTCGATGTACTTGAAAGCGAGAGCGGTGCGGGCAACGACTTCCTCGGATGGAAGCATCTGCCATCGCAGACGCCGGAGTCACTGATCGCCGATTGCGAGGCGGTACGTGACTGCTGGAAGGCGAAAGGTGTCAACCTGGTGGTCGTTATCGGCATCGGTGGATCCTATCTCGGAGCCCGCTGCGCCATCGAGGCACTCTCCCACAATTTCGCCAAGCAGCTTGGCGGGGCGAAAGAGGCTCCGGAGGTTGTCTTCGCAGGTAACAATCTTTCCGAAGAGTACCTCGCGGAGCTGATGGATCTTGTGGCCGAGAGGAATGTCGTCACCGTGGTGATCTCCAAGTCCGGCACCACAACCGAGCCTGCGGTCGCGTTCAGGATCGTCAAGGAACACATCGAGAAGACCTACAAAGACGCTTCCGAAAGGATTGTCGCCATCACCGACGCTCACAAGGGAGCCCTCAAGACCCTCTCCACACAGGAAGGCTACAAGACATTTGTCGTTCCGGACAACGTGGGAGGCCGGTTCTCCGTCCTCACTCCGGTCGGACTTCTGCCGATCGTGCTGGCGGGATTCGATGTGCGCGAGATGATCGCCGGCGCTGTCGAGATGGAGAAGGCTCATCCATCGAGAAATGGGAGACCGGCTCTCCTGAGCTGAAAAAGATCTACGAGATCATGACCAGAACCGACGGCATCTACGGAGGCCGCTTCAGCGGAGCCGGATTCAAGGGCTGCTGCATGGCCTTGATCGACCCGTCGTTCAAGGAGGAAATATTCAAAAAAGTCGAGACTGAGTATCTTGCCGAGTTCCCGGATCTGCGGGGGCATTACTCGGCCTGCATCTGCCACAGCGCGGACGGCGTGAAAATTTAGAAGCCAAGTCATGAAATGCCTGATCCTTGCCGCGGGTTATGCCACGAGGCTCTACCCGCTGACGGAGAATTTTCCGAAACCGCTGCTTAAAGTCCGGGACAAAGCCATTCTGGACTGGCTGATCGATGACATCAAAACCTCCGGGGCGATTGATGAATATGTAGTCATCACAAACCACAAGTTCGCCGCGCATTTCCTCGACTGGGCCGCCGGACGACCGGATGACAAGATCACTGTCGTGGACGACGGCACGGTGACGAACGAGACGCGCCTGGGTGCGGTGCGCGACATCCAATTCGCGATCGATTCCCTCGGCATCGATGACGACATGCTGGTCATAGCCGGAGACAATGTGCTGGATTTCAGCCTCGTAAGGTTCATTGAATATGCCCGCGCAAAGGGTACGTCCTGCATCATGCGCTTCTTCGAGCCTTCGGAGCAGCGCCTTCGCAAATGCGGTGTCGTGGAGGTCAGCTCCGAAGACCTCGTGCTTGGCATGGAGGAGAAGCCGTCAGAGCCTCGCTCCCACTGGTGCTGTCCCCCGTTCTACTACTACACCCGCAAGGACGCAAGCCTGATCTCCGCCGGCATCACCGCCGGCTGCGGCACCGACGCTCCGGCAGCTACATAGCATGGCTCTCCACCCAGACCCCTGTCCACGCAATGGAGATGCCCGGACACCGCTACGACATCGGCAACCTTGAAAGCTACCACACCGTCTGCGAACAGTACGACGGAATCCAGCCGACTGCCACTAAGTGACTCGTGAGCATCCTGACGGACGAGGACAAAAAAAGAGAGGGTGTGAAATCACATCCTCTCTCTCTTATTATCTGATTATCATCTGATTATCCGATCGTCTTTACTGCTCGTCAGGACCTTGATCGTCCGGGCCGTTCTGTGGACCCTGTGGACCGGCCTGCGGGCCGTAAGGGTTCTGAGGACCCTGCTGGGCACCGGCCTGGGCGGCGCGGTTCATGTCCTCTGAGGCGGCGTTCCAAGCCTTCGTGAGTTCCTCGGTATAGCGGTCGATGTCAGAGATGTTCTGATTCTTGACAGCCTCCTTGAGGGAGCCGAGGGCTGACTCGATGGCTGACTTCTTGTCAGCAGGAATCTTGTCGCCGTAGTCCTTCAGGTTCTTGTCGGACTGGAAACAGAGAGCGTCGGCGTTGTTGATCTTGTCAACCTTCTCCTTGGCCTCCTTGTCGGCGGCCTCGTTGGCCTTCGCCTCGTCACGCATCCTCTGTATCTCGTCGTCAGACAGACCTGATGAAGCCTCGATTCTGATGTTCTGTTCCTTGCCGGTAGCCTTGTCCTTGGCGGACACGTTCAGGATACCGTTGGCGTCGATGTCGAAGGTAACCTCGATCTGAGGTATTCCCCTCGGAGCCGGAGCTATTCCGTCCAGATGGAAGAGACCGATCTCCTTGTTGTCCTTCGCCATAGGACGCTCACCCTGAAGCACGTGGATCTCTACAGAAGGCTGGTTGTCAGCCGCGGTGGAGAACACCTGAGACTTGTGGGTAGGGATGGTCGTGTTGGACTCGATGAGCTTTGTCATCACACCACCGAGGGTCTCGATACCGAGTGACAGCGGAGTGACATCAAGCAGAAGCACATCCTTCACATCACCTGCGAGCACACCGCCCTGGATTGACGCGCCGATGGCCACAACCTCGTCTGGGTTGACACTCCTATTAGGCTCCTTGCCGAAGAACTCCTTGACAAGTTCCTGTACCTTAGGAATACGTGTTGAACCACCCACGAGAAGAACCTCATCAATATCGGAAGCGTTCAGACCGGCGTCCTTGAGTGCCTGACGGCAAGGCTCGATAGACCTCTGGAAGAGGTTGTCGCAAAGCTGCTCGAACTTGGCTCTGGTAAGAGTCTTTACAAGGTGCTTAGGAATTCCGTCAACCGGCATGATGTAAGGCAGGTTGATCTCGGTCGATGTCTGGTTGGACAGCTCGATCTTGGCCTTCTCGGCGGCTTCCTTCAATCTCTGAAGGGCCATAGGGTCTTTCTTCAGGTCGATTCCGCCGTTCTCGTTGGCAAACTCCTGGGCGAGCCAGTTGATGATCTCCTGATCGAAGTCGTCACCTCCAAGGTGTGTGTCACCGTTGGTTGACTTAACCTCGAAGACTCCGCCACCAAGCTCAAGGATGGAAATATCGAATGTACCACCACCAAGGTCATACACAGCGACCTTCATGTCCTTGTTCTTCTTGTCAAGACCGTAAGCCAGGGCTGCGGCCGTAGGCTCGTTGATGATTCTCTTGACATCGAGTCCGGCGATCTTGCCGGCCTCCTTTGTGGCCTGACGCTGTGAGTCTGAGAAGTAGGCCGGAACTGTGATGACAGCCTCGGTGACTTCCTGACGGAGGTAGTCCTCGGCGGTCTTCTTCATCTTCTGGAGAATCATCGCTGAAATCTCCTGAGGTGAATAGAGCTTGCCGTTGATGTCAACACGCGGAGTGTTGTTCTCACCTCTGACAACCTTGTAAGGCACTCTGGCGATTTCCTTCTGAACCTGTTCGTAAGTCTCACCCATGAATCTCTTGATGGAGAAGACTGTGTTCTGCGGGTTCGTGATGGCCTGACGCTTTGCAGGGTTACCGATCTTTCTTTCACCGCCATCGGTAAAGGCGACTACTGAAGGGGTGGTTCTTTCACCCTCGTTGTTGATTATGACGGTTGGCTGATTGCCTTCCATGACCGCAACGCACGAATTCGTGGTTCCAAGGTCGATACCAATAATTTTTCCCATATTCTTAATCTCCTATTATTCTTTTTTGTTTTTCGTTATTCTTTTTGTTTCTCGCCCGACCCCGTTCACCGGATCTGGGCATCATTCTTTCTTTTGCCCAGCCAGATCCGAAGTGCAGCGTTTTTCTTTCGCCTTCATCGTTCCCGAAGCCGGACGCAAGGAGTATTATCGAATGTTATGCCATTCCCTCGAATATGACAATTTGGCAGATTCGCCATCATCTGGCGAAGAATCACGGCCACCATCCCTGCAAATATGGCCACTTCGGCAAGCTCAGTGACCGCGCGACACTCCCCAGCGACACTCCCCGGCGACACTTCCGCCCCTTTCCGTTGCCCAAGGGTGCCGCGCGACACTCTCCGGTGACACTTTCGTCCCTTTCCGTTGCCCAAGGGTGCCGCGCGACACTCTCCGGTGACACTTCCGCCCCTTTCCGCCGCCCAAGGGTGCCGCGCGACACTCTCCGGTGACACTTCCGTCCCTTTCCGCCGCCCAAGGGTGCCGCGCGACACTCCCCGGCGACACTTCCGCCCCTTTCCGCCGCCCAAGGGTGCCGCGCAATGCGTCAGGAGAACTATTCAAACAGTTTATTGAGCACCGCAACCTCAACATGGATCTTGCGGGCAATTCGTTTTGTGTCAATGCGGTACTTCCTTTTCAAGATCAAAGCCAAGCGGCACTTATCATCAACTCCCAAATCTTTGACAGAGTCCACCTTGAAATGATCCCGAAGAACCTGATTGACAATCTCGTTCAACTCATTCTCCGAAAATATAATCATCTCACCGACACCCTCGGCAATCTTAAGGTAAGCGTCAAAGTTCCTCACAAGCCCTGAACTAAACCTCCACGAGTTCACAAGCATCCGCTCCGCCTTACCATTAAGGACATAGGACTCCGGAAGAATGAATCCCCGAGGACGATTAAAAAGGTAATTCCCCGGAAGCCTGATTTTAGTCCTGAATATCCTCATCGCTTCCCTGCATGACATGTCAGCTACTTTAATCTTGTCATATAGTCTGTCCACATCGCTGAAAATCAAATTCGCGGATCCCCAGATATAGCCACTTGCCATGAGATCCGGCCTGGCCTTCAACGGATTCCTCGCGATATAGATTATCGTGTCCACCAATTGCCGCTCATCGTTCACTTTCACCATCTTAAACCCATAGTCTATCGGAAGCGGAGGAAAACCATCCTCTTTGAGTTTCCGATTGATCCTTTCCTTGACGAACAAGAAAAACCTGACGATGTCCTCTCCGGATCCATGAACGAGAATATGGCAATGATTGGCCATCAGCACGAACACGATGACGGACAGTCCGCAGACATATTGCCCGATGGCCACGCTGTTCATTCCGTCGGCATATTCATCATCACTGTTGAACAGCTGCCCTGTTTCGATAGAGTCGAAGATGACGTGGTAATACCACTTAGGTTGTTTTCTGTACTCTTTCAGGAGTTCATTGAGTTTGTGACTGCCCATATAATCTAAATTCAGGTTCACCGCAATATAGCATCTTTCCCGCACTCTCATATTCAAAAACATAAAAACTTTCATTAAGAAACAGAAATTTCTGTTTCTTTGCCCCGCGATGCTCAAAAAAGATTATTTACGCCTATAGCAATAAAATTTATAGCATCTAATTTTCAATAGCTTACACCAAATTTCACGAAGCCGTCCACTTTAGGCTTGCACGCCATATAATGAATATCATGCACTCAGTTTTTAAGGCCTCTCATCCGCAATTTCTTCGGTAACAAAAATGAGGGCAAACGTTTCCCAACAGTGTCACCTGTCACTCTCCGAAAACGGAAAGTGGCAGATATGCTTCCCAAGAGTGCGACGCTGGTCACCGCGCAGATGTCGAATAACTCTTCAAAATGTCGCTTATGAGTGCCAAACCACACCCTCGGGAAACGAAAAGCGGACTAAACGTTTCCCGAGAGTGCAGAATACACTCTTGAGAAGCAAAAGAGGTCAAAAGTGCTACCCTTTGAGAATACATGATCACTTACGGAATCGATAACGTGAGTGGTAAAGCAAGAACATACTCTTCTAAAAGCGGAAAATCCACGCCAAAGAACCTTCCCTAATCACGACGGCAGCGTTATCCGAAGAAAATGCTGCCGTCGTATGCGTTTTTGCCCTCGACAGGAGCAATATTTGATGTTTCCGCTCCCGTCGTCGCACACTACATTGATGACCGACCTCGCAGCCAGCCGCACGTGAATATCTCACATCTAAAAGCGGTTGATCTCGTCGTCGGCCGAACCGCTGCCGTGGTACTTATCCTTGAAACTGTTGAAATTATAGGTGATGGAGGCGATGACGCAACGGTTGAAGCTGTTCACCTTTCTGGTCTGCACCACAAAATTGACTCTCTTCACATCACTCAACCTTGACCAGTCAAACAAGTCCTCAGCCTTCAACGTTATCGTAAGCCTTTTCTTAAGCAATTGTTTCTGAACCATCACGTTGCAAGATGCGCGGCTGTTCTGGTCATAGATGCCGTGATGTCCTTTTAGGTTCCAGTAAAAATCACCACGCAAAAGCCAGTCGCCTTTCAGTTCGACAGCGTTCTGGAAAGCCAGGAGGCCGTAAGGACGATTATAACTAGTCTCGGAACCGTTGTACGCAAGCGTAAAGTAAGGCTTGTACACTCCTGCCGTCAGGGTCGGCCTCCAGCAGCCAATAACCGGAGCCACAACACATTGAGCCCCTAACTGCTGGAATCTGTCTGCGTTGGTTGACATCCAGGCTACCGTTCCGGGCTTGCCTTCGATCGCCACAACCGTAGGATGAATATAATCCTTGATGTACTGATAATCAACTTTGAAGTCTAAAATGCCGTAATCCAGACTGAACTCCGTATCATAGACATATTGCGGTTTCAGATAAATGTTACCTTGTTCGTAATGGTACTGGTTGTTGTAGCTGACGCTATTGTTCAGCTGACGGAACGAAGGGCGGTTGACCCTGCTGCTGAAATCAAGACTCATATCCACTTTCCCGAGAGAGGTTGAAAGAGACAGTGAAGGCAGAAGGTCAGAATAATCATTCCTGTTCTTCACCTCACCCTGGTCTGTGTTGATGGCGTGGACATATTCATAGCGAAGCCCGACGCTCCCCTTCCATTTTTCAGAAAACAAGCGATAGGAGACAAATCCCGCATACTTGGTTTCATTGTTTTTGAACCGGTCATCGGCAATCTTGCCTTCTTCATTGACTGACGTGCCCCAAGAGCTGATCCTGCTGAAATCAGTCCCGAAATCAAGTCCGCTGACCTCACTAATATTCCAAGCGAACACGTCCTTGAAAGCGACCGCGCGGTTGCGTTGGTCATTTTGAATATGGGTGCTCTCCGACACCTCGTCAATCCGGCTTGTCTCAATCACTTGCTGCCAATGATTCAACCGGGAATATACATAGTCGGCATCCACATTGACCTGTAATTTATCAGAAAACTTGCCGATATAATAGACATTGGCATTGTGGAACCTTTCCTTTTCCGACTCATCGGTCTTGTTGTCCGTGGAAGTCAAAAGCTCACCGTTGCGATACACCTGCATATAGTCGTAAGGAGAATCAAGCAATTTGTAGTCGGAAATGGTTCCCATATATTTGCCACCAACGGTATGATTCTTATTTATCGCGTAATTCGCCCCGGCACTGTAATCGTGCGAGCGGGAGCGGTCTGAATATTCAGAAGCCGAAACCTCGTGGAAGGTGTCTTGCTCGTAATTGGTCTGGTCGATGTCGTATCGAATGTCGCTTTTCGTGTTGTCATACCGATATGCAAGAAAAACATCCACGGCCCCTTTATGAACATTAAGGTTAACATCCTCGTTGCCGGACCACTGCCTGTGCCTGGAAAGTTCCGCTCCGACAATGCCGGAAACGCCATCCAACGTGTGCCTGACGGTGGCGATGGCAATGACGCTCCTTGTGCCAGCGTCATATTCAGCCCCCGGATTGGTTATAAGTTTGACAGACTTCACATTGGAGGAGGATAGAAGCGATAGCTCGGAAACGTTCGCCATCTTTCTTCCGTCAATATAAATTACAGGCTCACCCTTCCCGAACACCTCATATTTGCCGTTGGCATAAAGCATTCCGGGAATATACTTGATCACATCAGCGGCCTTACCGATGTTCCTCAAACCGGAGCCCTGAACATTCAGTGTCAGCTCACCGTTTTCCCTTGAAATGTATTTTCGGTGAGCCACCATAGTCGCATCTTCCAGCAGGCTCGCATCGGTCGTCATATAGATTGTGCCCAAATCCAACGCCGTCACAGGCATCTCGATGGTCTTATAACCGATACAACTGATATTGAGCACAGTAGGGCCACCCGGGAATCGCAGAGAAAAACGTCCACGCTCATCGCTCATTTCACCGGCGATAAGCGTGGAATCTTTCTTTGAATATAATGACACAAACGCAAATGGTACGGGAGTGCCACCTTCTTCCATAACCACTCCTGTGATTGTCTTTGTGGTGTCACCAAGCATCAAGGCCTCTGAATATGAGCGTTCGGCTGAAAGCAGACACGAACGCTCATCAAAGGCGGTATTACTTCCCGAATGTGCGGATGCTGAGATTGTTATGCATAAAAGTATCGGCGCATAAAAGTATCGGCGCATAAAAGCATCGGCGCATAAAAGTATTTTACACAAATATTCCATCAAATATAAACGGTTCTATTTCAATGAATATTCCACAACGAGGGCGGTGGAAGGAGGAACGATGGTGGAGTCGGAGAGATGGACCGGCTCGCCGGTCAGGACGTTGCGGCCGGTGGTTATGTCGGAGGCGATCTCGGAGTAGTGGGACCACGGGATGGTTTTCGGCTCCGGGGAATTGTTCACGTACACGAAGACCTTGTCGGTGTCGTTGTAGCGGAAGAAGGCGTAGGTGTTGTCACGGCCGAGGAAGTGCATCGTGCGGCCGGTGTGGATCACGTCCTTGGTCTTTCTCCACTGGAAGAGGGTCTTTGCATAGTCGTGAAGCTCAGCCAGCCGGCCCTGCGGGATTGTTTTTCCGCCGACTGTGACGGTGGCGGAGGCACGGCCTTCCTCGGTGAACAGATCAACCTTGTCGCCTTCCCAGCCGCCAGGGAAATCCATCCTCAACTCGCCGTCGCTCTTGTAGGTCTTGCCGGTGGCGAATCCCATCTCGTCACCGTAGAAAATCTGAGGGATTCCACGGACTGTGGCCAGAAGGGTGTACGCGATCTTCAACTTGTCCGGATTCTGCCTCCAGGCGTCAGCGACACGATAATGGTCGTGGTTGGAGAGGAATATCAGCATCTTGGACACATCATTATAGGTGGCGTCGTGAGAGAGGGCTGAATATACCCGGACCATTCCCTGTCCCCACTGCGGCTCGTCCTCGCAAAGAGCGGCGTTGATCGCCTCCTGGAGAGGGAAATCCATAATCGAAGGCAAGTGGGAGTCGAAACCGTCACGGTTGGCGTTGCCGCCCTGCCAGTAGGCAAGCTGGTCGATGTTGGAGTCCCAGCACTCACCCACGATGTTGAAGTTTGGATATTCATTCATCACGGCCTCGCACCACTTGCTCATAGGGACTTTCTCGTTGTACGGGTAGGTGTCCACACGCAGGCCGTCCTGGCCGGAGAACTCGGTCCACCAGATCGCCCATTGCTGAAAGTATTTCAGCATGAACGGATTGTCGAGATTCATGTCCGGCATCGAAGGCACGAACCAGCCGCTGACCTGTAAATTCGCATCGTACTGCGACGCGTTCGGATCCATCGCCGTTGAAAAGGCGATGTTCGAGCCGGTATATTCAGGAAACTGATGGATCCAGTCCTTGAACGGAAGATTATTCATCCACCAGTGGCCGGTGCCACAGTGGTTGGTCACGATGTCCATTATCACTTTCAGACCCTTCTCGTGGGCTTTGGCGACATATTCCCTGTACTGGGAATTGCTGCCGAAACGTGGGTCGATGCGGTAGTAGTCGCCACAGGCATAGCCGTGGTAAGACCCCTCGGACTGGTCGTCCACCAGAAGCGGAGTACACCAGACAGCGGTGGCACCAAGGTCGGCGACATAGTCCAAGTGATCGATAATGCCTTGAAGATCACCACCATGGCGGCCAAACGGCTCGCTGCGGTCGGCCTTCTCGGCGGTGTCATCGGTGTTGTCATTTCCCTTGTCGGCGTTGGCGAAACGGTCGGGGCAGATCAGATAGATAAGATCCGAAGTTGTGAAACTGCCACGCTCGGCGGAACCTTCCTCTCTCGCGGCGATCCGGTACGGATAGCGGAAGGAACTGCCATCCTTCGTGAATATGATGCCGTACTCACCGGGCTTAGCCGATGAGCTTACGGCCACGTCAACAAAAAGATAGTCAGGGCTGTCCGCCTTATGAATCTCCTTGACGCCGACACCTTCACCCTCGATCCTGACATCATAGCCGGCGATGCCATCGCCGTGGATCATCAGCTGGAGAGGGGTCTTCATGCCCACCCACCAGCTCGGCGGCTCCACGTGCGAAACCCTTGACTCCGGGACAGTTATACTCCAGTTCCACGGAGCCTGCAACTGAACGCTGACGATCACGCTGTCCTGGACCAAAGCGCGCTTGAAGACCAGAGCGGAATCGGTGCAGGAAAGCACCTCGAAGGACGGATTGTCAGAATCCAGAGCCGGATGAGCGTGCTTCACCTCATTGAGATAGGTGTAGAAATCCGTGGTGGCGTTGTGGTGCCAGTCCGGCATCGGATCCTTCTCGAAGAACTCGAAACGGTGGTTGTAGCCGACCTCCTGACCGGTGTAGATCAGCGGCTGGGAGTTCGGAAGTGTCCAGCAGAGGACAGCCATCGCCTTCCAAGCGTCGCCCATCCTTTCATATTCAGTGCCGGACCAAGAGTTCTCGTCATGGTTAGTGACGAACGTAAGCCTATGGCTGCCGGATGGATAGGCAGTGGCGTTCCATTCCACATAGCGGACAAGGCTGTCGGCTCCGGCCTTCCCCTGCGCGATGTCGTTCAGCAGATGGTGCAGCTTCCAGGCGTAGGTGGCGTCGAAGCCGGCCTCGTGCAGCCAAGGCTCCTCCCCCTCGGCGAGGAAGTAGAGTCTGCGGGAATATTCAGACCTGAACTTCGAGAACACATCAGTCCAGAAATCCTGCGGCACCTGATAGGCCACGTCGCAGCGGAAGCCGTCGATCCCCCTGTCAAGCCAGAAACGCATGCTCTTCTCCATCTCGGCCCGCATCTCCTTGGACTCGTAGTAGAGCTTGGCGATGTCCGTCCAGTCATATTCGACAATCGTGTTGCCCTCCGCGTCGCGGACGTACCAGTCGGCAGGTTTCCCAGTCACCCACGGATGATCCGGAGAGGTGTGGTTGGCCACCCAGTCGATGATGACCTTGAGGCCAAGGTCGTGGGCCGCGCCGACAAAGTCGTCGAAATCCTCCAGGGTGCCGAACTCCGGGTTGATGTCGCAATAGTCCTTGATGGCATAGTAGGAGCCGAGAGTTCCCTTGCGGCCTTTCTCGCCGATCGGATAGACAGGCATCAGCCAGACAACGTCCACCCCAAGTTCCTTAAGTTCAGGAAGTTTCCTCTGGGCCGCGGCGAAGGTACCTTCGGCGGTCGCCTGACGGGTGTTCAGTTCATAGACCACGGCGTCGCGGGTCCAGTCACGCTCAACGGCAGCCTCTCCGGGATCGCGCCCGCAGGAGAGCACCAGAAGAGAGGCAAGCAGAATGAATAGTGTGCGTCTCATATAATGTCAAATTAACTATTGCAGAAAAACGACTGATGAATATGCTCCCAGAGTCAACCTGGAGCCATTTACCTTCACGGTTCCGTTCGTGGCGACGGCGTTGTCCAGCTTGTCGGACGTAAAGTTGACGGAGGCGTTGCCAGCGGAGAAATTATGGACAACCAAGACCTTCTGGCCATCATAGGCACGGTACCATGCGGAGACGGAAGCCACAGAAGATGCAGCCGGACAGTAGTCGAACGAACCCTTGGCCAAGGCCTTGTACTGATCCCTCAGCACACCGAAACGGCGGTAAACATTGAGGATGGAACCGTCGTCCTTCGCCTGGCTCTCGACAGAGATTCCGGAGGAGAGCATCGTCCTGTCCACCTTGCCGCTCAACTTGCCGTCGGCGAGCGACGAACCGTCGGAGTTCCACATGATCGGTGTGCGGACATATTCATCGCCGCTGGACTTGGACCCCCAGTAGCCGAGTTCCTCGCCCTGGTAGATGTAAGGCTGGCCGCCCGCCGTAAGGAGAACCACGCCGGCGAGTTTCATCTTGGCCACACTTTTTCCGAGATCGTTCCCGGTCCTGTCCTCGTCGTGGTTGGAGAGTTTAGTGGCCTCGATGTAGTCGGAGCGGTAGCCCGCGTAGAGTTTCTGATAGTTCTGGATCGTGCCGACGAAGGAACTTCCGTCACCGTTGTTGATGCAGTCCTTCAGCCTCCACCAGAAACTGAACTCAAAGAGGGCCGGAATGCCTTTGTAGTACGGAGCGACCTCGGAGGCGTCGCTGAACTGCTCGCCCACCATGTAGAAGTCACCCTTGCCGCCGGCGGACTTGTAGGTGGAGTTGCAGCGGTCGTAGAACTTCTTCAGGAATGTCGGGTTCTCGTCCGAATCGGCGTTGTGGTAGATGTGCTTGACAGCGTCCAGACGGAAGCCGTCCACTCCCATCCTGATCCACTTGTCAGCGGACTCGCAGACGGACTTGAAAGCTGCGGACTGCTCGCAGGTGGCCGCGGGGCCGTAGTTCAGGTCGGCGAACCAGTCTGTCATGAAATGCGAGTGGTACATCGTCGTGGTCATTCCAGGCAGAATGATGTCCTGAGCGTTGGTGTTCGAAAGCGCGAGCGGAACGCCATAGGAAAGCTGGTTCTTTCCAGACGGAGCGCCGTACTTGTGGGAGTCCCATTGGGTCCGGCTGGTTCTCACAAGCACGCCCCAGGAGGATTCAAACTCCAGTGACAGAGTGCATTCCCTAGCCCCGCTCTTGTAGAACTGCGCCATGTTGTCATCGCCGTAGTACAGCCATATCCCCGAGTTCTGACTGCCGGTGTTGGACACCTCGTCAACCTTGTCCATCCTCAATGTCGAAGGCTTGCCGGCGTTGTCCAGGGCAAGGGTAAACCTCACCTTGAGCTTGCCGTCAACGCCAGTCACGGCGGAGAACCACTGGCCGGAGTCGTAGCCGCGCGCGCCCTCGGTGGCGATCATCGGAATCTTGCCGTCACGGATGTCGGCCTGCGGGTTGTCGGAGAAGATATAATAGTCGCGGTGCTGACTGCCCGCGCTTTTTTTCGCGTCGAGGAACCACGGATGATCCTTGGATGTGTGGTTCAGCACATAGTCAAGATAGATCTTGATCCCCTTGGCGTGTGCCGCGTCCAGAAGGGATTTGAAGTCGGCCTCGGTGCCATAGTCGGGATTGACGCCGGAATAGTCCAGGACATCGTAGCCGTGATAGGATGAAGCCGGGTGGATCGGAGAAAGCCAGATGGCCTGGACTCCCATCTCCTTAAGATAGTCAAGTCTGGATTGGATTCCCTTGAAGTCGCCGCAGCCGTCGCCGTCACTGTCGGCGAATGAATATACCAGCATCTGGTAGGATATTCCCGATTCGCCGGTACGTTCCGGAGTCTCCGGCCCAGGAGTCGGAGTCGGATCGGGAGTCGTGCCTTTCTTGTCGCACCCCGCAAGGAGCGCGGCGGCCAGGACAAGGCCTACAAGCCTCAAGAGAAAAGAAGATCGTCTCATAATCTACGAATATAATAAAAAAATCAGACGCACCCTTGGCATATTCCTCCATCGGGTGCGTCTGAAAAAAGTGGATATTACTTCTGGATGGTCACGGCGAGGGTCTTCGCATTGAAGATCACCTTGTAGTCACCAGCCTCGGGAACAGTGATGTTGTCGCCCGGCTGCACAGCCGTGAACTCGACGCCGACCTCCGGCGTGAAGCCTTCGGCGACACCGTAGGTGTTGGTTTCCTCCCAGGAGTAGTCATAACGGATCTTGAACCCTCCGGTGATGTTCACTACCGGGCTGGTCCAGACATCACCGTCCTGAGTCATCACGAAGTCCTTGCTCCAAGAGCTTCCGCCGATCTCGCCGATGAGGGAGAAAGCGGTCTTGTGCTCTTCGATGAGTATGGTCTGGGCGGCATAGTCGTAGGTGATGTCGTAGACTCCCTCTGCCCCCACCTGGATGTTCTTGTCACCGGCGGCGAACGCCTTGCCAAGCTCAGGCTTGAACACGCCGTAGGCATTGGCCGGATCGATGGTGCTTGTGGAGTTCTCCTCCGGTCCTCCTACCGTCACAGCCCAATCGTGGTCGGCGCGGATCTTGAACTCGTCGCTTGCGGTGAGTCTCACGCTACGGGCGATCCAGATGTCACCCTCGGTGTTGGTCATGTCAACGTCCGCCGACCAGCTGTCCCCGTTGATGGTACCGATGAGTGACCACGCGCCAGGCTTGCCTGGCTCAGGCTCGTCACCACCTGCGCTCGGCTCGGTCTTGCCGAACATCTTCTCGTTCAGCTCGACGGTACCCTTGTTAAGGTCAAGATAGACACGGTACTTTCCGGTACCCACCTTGATGTTGTCACCGCCCAACTTCGCGTCGGCGCCCCAGTTGTACACCCAGTCCTCGTCGGCGCGGAACTTGATCTCCTGGTCGCCGGTGACCTCAAGGTCAACCCAGAAGCGGAGATAGTCCTTGTTGAACGTCATCTCCACGTCAGGAGCGGCCCAGTTGTTGATCGTACCCACAATACCGATCTTGTCAGCGCCCCACTCCTTGGTCAGGACGAGGGCTTTCTTGTCAAGGGTGAACTTGTAGAAACGCTTGGCGTAGCACATGATGTTGTCGTTGGATCCATTGAGAAGTGTCACAGAGGCAGCCTCGGACGCATCGTCAGGATTAGCCGTTCCCCAGTTGCCGGTGGCCTCGTCCCAAGAAGCCGCACCGGTGAACTTGATGCCGCTCGCAGCCTTGTCCTCAAAGTCAACAACACCTGTGAATATGTTGCCGTCCTTGCTGTAGTTGTAGAGGAGCTGCGCCTTGTCGTGGCTCCATCCGCTGTAGTCGCCCATCACCCAGACGTGATCATAGATATCCTTGTCAAGGATCAGCTGGCTGTAAGGGACGAATGTGGCGGACAACACGCCGGAACGGGCCAGCGAGGACTCCACAGCCGTGTTCTTGTTGTTCACTATCCATGAGTCAAGCCTGAGGTAGACCGTGAACTCCGCGCCAGGCTCGCCGCCCAGATTCAGGATCACCGAGTTGAGGGCGGACTGCTTGACGGTCACGGTCGTGCCGCCGATGGTGGCGGCGAGTTTCTCCTGCTTCCCGAAATCCTGAGAATCAGAGGCGTAGAGAGCGTATAGCACGCCGGCATCGACATTGTACTTCGGCTGTGTGAACTCGAAGGTCAGGTCAGCGCCGTCGGACGAGAGCGTGGTTCCGGCCAGGGTTCCCAGAGTCGGGGCCACGGAGGATGATGGATCGAAGACCAGCTTGTCCTCATCCGTCGAGCAGGAAGCCGCAAGGATTCCCGCAAATGCGATTATCGTGTAAAATAACTTTTTCATAATCTGTTAATAACCAGGATTCTGCTTAAGATTACCGTTAGCGTTGAGGTCGCTGGACATGATCGGATACAGGTTGAAACGATCGTCAACAGCCTTTCCGGCCTGCACGCCTCCCTTGAATTCCCAAAGGTACTTGTCGGAAGTGAAGAGTCCGAACCTGATCAGATCCTGACGGCGGAAGCCCTCGTAGTAAAGCTCGCGGCCACGCTCGTCGATGATGTTGTCAAGAGTGAGGGCGATGCTGCCCACACCCGCTCTCGCGCGTACAGCGTCAAGGTACTGCTGTCCCTTGGTCTTGTCGGCGGCTCCCCTGGCGGCGCACTCGGCGTACATCAGATAGGCGTCGGCACCGCGGAAGACAGGCCAGTCAGTGTCCACGAAGCCATCGGCCTGAGCCTTGCCGCCATCGTGGTTCACATTCAGGAATTTCATTGACTTCCAACCGTTAGACCAGCTGTCGGACTCACGGCGCAAGGCATCGACGTACTGATCGAACTCCTCGCCCCTGTAGAATGTGGCGCGAAGGTCAGCGTCCTCGAACTTGCTGGTGAAAGCCCCTGTCAGGGAAAGACCGCCCCAACCTGTGGAGATACCGATCGCAGCGGCGTCCATCTTGCCACCCGTGCAGCCGAAGACGAGATAGTTAGTGGCTCCGTAGGACTGAACAAGGATTCCGTCCTGCTCCACGGCGAAGATGATCTCGTCACCGTTGTAGGTCGTGTTGGCTGTCCAAAGGTGGTTGTCGGCCATGAATAGCTCCTGCCAGGCGCTGTACTTGCCGGCGCTCTTGGTGTGGAGAGGATATTCACTGATAATCTTCTCACAGACAGCGGCAGCCTTGTCGTACATAGCTGTACCCTTCCAAACCTCGGCGTTGAGGTAGAGTTTGGCGAGAATCATCTGCACCATACCCTTGTCGCAGCGGCCATATTCATTCTTACCCGGCTCGGCGAGGTCGCTGTCGCCAAGAAGGTCGTTGCACTCGCTCTCCATCCAGTCGAAGAGGTCGGCGCGGGAGATCTGCTCGGCTCCGGTTGAACCCACAGACTGATGCTCTGTCGCGAAAGGCACGTTGCCGAACAAGTCGATGGCATGGTAGTAGCTGAAGAGCCTGAGGGCTCTCGCCTCGGCGATGTAGGCGTTCTTCAGGGAGTAACCGCTGATGTCGCTGGCGTTGGAGCGGCGTATGAACTCGTTGCAGAGACTGATCTGGAAGAAGATACGGTAGTACATCGAAAGGATAAACTCATTGGATGCGTTCCAATTGAGATTGTGAATGTCAAAGAGGCCGCCATCGTTCCAGCAGCAAGTCGCCACATCCGTGGAGAGTTCCTCCATATTGAAAAGCGCTCTCATGTACTGGCCATAGCCGCCGTCCACACCTTCGATGTCCGGATCGCTGCTCGGCCCGGAGGATGCGGAGCAGGAAAGTCCCTGATAGCACTTGGCGAGAAGGGCTGTGAAAGCCTCCTGGCTGTTGAGCACGTCCTCAGGAAGCTCGATGTTAGGATCGATAGGCTTCACGTCAAGGTCACCTACACAGGACGTGGCCGCTGAGGCGAGCATTGTCGCGGCGAGGGCGACCGCTGTAAATCTGATAATATTTTTCATTGTCTATGTCGCATTAGAAGTTGAACTTGACACCAAGGATGTAGGTACGAGGCCTCGGATACATGTTGTTGTCGATACCGGAGAAGATCTCAGGGTCGATTCCACCGTACTTGGTGAAGCAGGCCACGTTCTGAACGGTCGCGAAGACGTTGAACGACATCGGAGTCTTCTGGCCGAAGTTGAACGAGCGGCTGAGGGTGATGTTGTCGATCTTCAGGAAGGATGCGTTCTCGACGTAAAGATTGGACCAATACTGGGGGTATGACGAGAAGTTGTGCTCCTTCGCCGTGGAATAACGGTTGTTCACGAAGTTGTTGGCCCAGAGGTCGGTCAGGAGGTCGCCGTTGGAGGCGATGTTGTTGTAGACATAGTTGCCGACATTTGAATGGGCGCTCATTGCGAGGGTCCACTGCTTGTACGCCACCTGCGTGTTGAAGCCGAATGTCCAGTCCGGAGCGGCATTGTGGAAGCAGTACTTGTCGTTGTCGTCGATCTTTCCGTCCTTGTTCAGGTCGGCATAGAGGCCTTCGATCGGCTTGCCGTCCGTGTCATAGACCTGCTTATAGACGAAGAACGAGTTAGGGGCGTGGCCGGTCTGATGGATCTGGACCATGTTGCCTGTACCGCCGGCGATGCCGCCGGTAGTGATTCCGAAGTAGTCGGCGCGCTCGTCGTCGGTGGTAAGCCTGGAGATCTTGGTCTCATTGAAGGTCGCGTTGAATCCAAGGGTCCAGCTCCAGTCCCTTGTATGGACAGGAATGGCGTTGAACTCGAACTCGAATCCTTTGTTGGTAAGGTCTCCGATGTTGGCGTTCAAGTAGTTGGACAGGTTGGCGCCGGCGGCCACAGGAGTGCGGTTCAGGAGATCCTTGGTGTCACGCTTGTAGAGATCCACGCTACCGAAGATCCTGTCGCCGAGGAAGCCGTAGTCAAGACCGATGTTGTAGGTCGTGGTGGTCTCCCACTTGAGGTCGGCGTTGTAGCCAAGCGGCGTTATCGGAGTGATCAACTTGTTGCCGAAGTAGTACATCGACTGGTTCGTGTTGTACTTGTAGGACGACAGTGTCGGGTAGTCTCCGGACTGGAGATCCTGCTGGCCAGTCTGTCCCCAGCTGAGCCTGAGCTTCAGGGCTGAGACCACACCGCTGTCCGCGATGAACCTCTCCTTGCCGAAGTTGTAGCTTACCGCCACCGAAGGGAAGAGCCCCCACTTGTTGTTGGCGAAACGGGAGGTGCCGTCGTCACGCAGGGTGGCGGTCACGAGAAGGCGGTCGTTGAACGAATAGTTCACACGTCCGAAGAAAGACACGAGGAAGTACTCGGTTCTGAAGGTGTTAGGACTGCTCAGATAGTAGTCGGAAGCGGTAGGAAGGGTGCCGTCAGCCTTGTACTTCTCGTTGAAAGTCGAATTGTAGAAGTGCTGCCAGGAGTAACCTGCCATCGCGTTGAAGGTGTGCTTGCCGAGAGTCTTGTCGTACTGGGCATAGAACTCAAGGGTCTGGTCACGCCTTATCTGGGAATAGTTGTTGTGATAACCGGAACCGGACTCCTGGGTGTTGTGGAATGACATTTCCGTGCCGGGAGCGACATCAACCGTACCGTCTGACTTGGACCAGTCCAGACCAAGGTTGAGGTTGAGGCTCAGATCCTCGAATCCATGGACCTTGTAGTTGAGTTGGGCGTTGCCGATGAAACGCTTGGCGTTGGACTTGTCAAGCTTGTCGTTCAGAAGGGCGACAGGGTTCATCTGGGCCTGTGCGTTGCAGTTATCGATGGTCTGCGTGCCCTTGCCGTAGTTCCACCACCAGTAGCCGTTCAGGCCCTTCGCGTCGTAAACAGGCTGGGTAGGATCCATGCGGACAGCGCCGCCGATGGCGTCCTGATTGGCGAACCTGTTGTCCATGTTCATCAGCTTGCCGTTGAGATTGACAAGAAGATGGTCGTCAAAGAAGCTCGGGTTGAGGTTGACAGAGATGGTCTCACGCTCAAGGTTGGAGGTCTTGAGGGTACCGTCCTGGTTGTGGTAGCCGATGGACACGCGGTAAGGCATACGGAAGATGTCGCTCTTCCCTACCCTGCCGGACACTGCCACGTTGCCGTCAATGGTTTTACCCAGCTGGTAGATTTCCTTCTGCCAGTCGGTGTTCTCCTTGCCGAGGGCGGCGTAGGCCGAACCTCCGTCACCGATGTACGATTTCATAAGGTCACGCATCTCATCGCCTGTCAGCACATCCACGTACTTGGCGTTCTGGCTGACGCTTCCGGTGAAGTCCGCGCTCACGTGGATGCCTTCGGAACCCTTGGAACCCTTCTTGGTGGTGATCATGATGACACCGTTGGAGGCTCTCGATCCGAAGATGGCGGTCGCCGAGGCGTCCTTCAGGACAGTGAAGCTCTCGATGTCGTTAGGGTTGATGGAGGAAAGCGCGTCGGAGACTCCGCTGATGCCTGTCTCGGAAAGAGGCAGACCGTCAACCACTACGAGAGGGTTGTTGTTGGCCTTCAGAGAGGAACCGCCACGGATTCTGATGGTGCTGGCGGAACCCGGAGCGCCGTCACCCATCGTGACGACAACGCCGGCGGACTTGCCCTGGAGCAGATCCGATGGTGATGTCACCATACCCTTGTTGAGCTGGTCGGCCTTCACGGAGGAGATCGAGCCAGTCATGTCGCTCTTCTTGACGGTACCGTAGCCGATCACGACCACATCGTCAAGAAACTCGGTGTCGGTGGTAAGAATAATCTTGGCCGGAACCTCGGAAGCCTTGAAAGACTGTGTCTTGTAGCCGATGCAGCTGATTTCGACAGTGGCATCCGGGCCGGAAACGTTAAGGATGTAGTCTCCGTCGAGACCGGTCGCGATACCGTTCTGCGTGCCCTGTTCCATGACAGTGGCACCGATGACCGGACCGGCGGCGTCAACTACAACTCCCTTCACCTGATACCCGCTCTGAGCGGATACGGTAGTGCCGACCAGGCAAAGAAGCAAGGTCGCCACGGCAGCTATAATCCTTTTCATCTGGAATGTTTGAATTGTTTGAATATTCATTTATATGATTATTAAGGTTATTATTATTTCCTTTCCTTTATGAGACGGACGCTCAGCGCGCCAAGCACAAGCAGGACACCCGCAGTGACGAGCATGTTCGCCTGGACTCCGCCCAGAAGTCTCAGCACCACTCCGCCGAGCGCCGCGGCGACGATCTGCGGAAGGCAGATGGTGCAGTTGAACAGGCCGAGATAGCTGCCCAGATGCTCCCCGTCGAGAGCGTTGGTCAGAAGTGTGAACGGAAGCGCGAGCATCGCGGCCCAGGCGGTTCCGATCAGCAGGTACGACACGCAGAGCAGGTACTGGTTGTGGATGAACGCAACGGAGATGAAGCCGACGGCTCCGATCAGAAGGCTCACCACATAGGCCAGTTTCAAGGAGCGGAACTTAGGAAGTACAATCGCCCACAGGATTGATCCGACAGCCTGCACGGCGAAGACTACCCCGACCCAGTTGCCAGCGGCCTGATAGCCCTCGGAGGCCGTGTCGGTGGCGTTCCAGCAGTTGGCGGCGATGGCTCCGTTGGAATAGGTCCACATGTACATGAACGCCGCCCAGCAGAAGAACTGCACGAGTCCCACGGTCCAGAATGTCTTGGGAGCATGGAGCAGCAGTCTGATGAGTCCCGGATTGTCCTTCTCCTCCTCAGCCTGACGCTTTGGATCGATGGAATGGAACTCGGCATATTCCTGAGGATTCATCTCCTTGACATTCAGAAAAGTGTATAGCACGCAGAGGATAAGGATCGCGGCGCCGCACCAGAAGCTCCAGATCACGGACGGCGGCACCTGTCCCTTTGGGGCGATGTTGGCGATGCCGATCCAGGTGAAGAAAATCGGGAATAGGTAGCCCACCAGGCTGCCGGCGTTGCAAAGAAGCGACTGGATCGAGTAGGCCTGAGCCTTCTGTTCCTCGCCGACCATGTCCCCGACCATCATCTTGAACGGCTGCATCGCGACATTGATGGAAGTGTCAAGGAATATGAGCGAGAACAGTCCGAACCACATGGCGCCGTTGAGTCCGAGGATCAGCCTTGAGGAGAAACTCAGGCTGCCGGCGTTCGGCAGGAAGATCATCACGAGAACCGAAATCAAGGCTCCGATCAGCAGATAAGGCTTTCTGCGTCCCATCCTGCACCAGGTTCTGTCGGACCACTTGCCGATCAGAGGCTGGACGATCATGCCCATCAGAGGCGGGAGGATCCAGAAGAAGCTCAGCTGGTGCGGATCCGCTCCCAAAGTGGCGAAGATCCTGCTGATGTTCGCGCTCTGGAGGGCATACGCGATCTGCACCCCGAAAAAGCCGAAGCTGAGGTTCCACATCTCCCAAAACGTAAGTTTGCTCTTGGATTGCATTTTACGGTACTAATTTCAGTGTCAATTTCGGCGTAAATATAGTTGATTAGCACCGATTTGTAATTATTGAAACGATGAATGGAGAGAAAAAGCGGATGAATTGCTGGCTTTTAATGACGAAATGAAAGATATTTTTCTTAAATTGCAGTACTTTGGCGATTGTGAAGAGTTAACGGTCATAACGGTCACCCAACCATCATTAACGGCATGAAACTAAGGACCTCATCCATAATCCACGCTTTCGCGCTGCTCCACGTGGCCACGGCGGTGCTGTGCAGGTTACTGAACCTCGGGGACGAACTGGCCCTGACCACGCTCACGATCGTCCTCACGGTCATCCTCTGCCTGAGGTACCGGCAGAGCGTGGAGTTCTCCTCCATCGTCATCATCATCGCCAACATTCTCGGCTACCTCCTCGGCAACGGGATCGCCGCGCTCGCAGGGACGTTCATCAACCACCCCCTGCTTTCTCCCGCGATCGCCACATTCACGACCACCGAGTCGATGGGCTGGGGACTGGTCTTCTTCATGAGACGCTACGCCGACAGGTACGGAAAAGAGTCCAAGGCAAGAAGCTTCGAGATCACATGGCTCTCCGTCGCCGTGGCCATCATCTTGATTGTCAGGATCATAATCTACATATTCAGTTCCACCCTCTTTGAAGGGGGATCCGTGGTGAACGCGGTCGCCGCATTTGCCGACAACACCTTCATCCTTCTGGTGATGGTCTGCCTGACGATCCTCTTCGTGGAGCAGACCAAGAATATGTCGGACCGGAAATCCTCGGCCGGACACATCCTCGCAACGGCAGTCTTCCTGATAGCGCTTTCCGCGGTCGCCGCGGCCCTTGTCGGCTCCGGACTGCCGTTCGAATTCCGCCGCCCTTCCTCCGCTAAGAGTTTCCTTGAACTCGCCCTGGTGGCGTTCATCGCGGAAGTGATGATCTATTCCGTGATCTACATGATTGAATATGCCATCACGGCCCGCCGCAACGCCGAGAAGGAAAAGAATCGCGCCGACCTCGCCAAGTTCCAGTACCTCAACCTCAAGCAGCAGGTCAACCCGCATTTCCTCTTCAATTCGCTGAACATTCTGGACGCCCTCGTGCTGGACGGAAGGGACAGGGAGGCGAGCGAGTATATTCATAAGCTGGCGGGAATCTACCGCTACATGCTCCGCAACGAGGAAGAGGGCACGGTGACGCTCCGGGACGAGATGACCTATGTGGAGATGTACCGCGACCTGCTGAAGGTCAGGTTCCAGGAGGGGTTCGACGTGGAGGTCGGCATCCGGCCCGAAGACTTGTCAAGGCACGTGGTTCCGTGCTCGGTTCAGCTCCTTATTGAGAACGCCACGAAGCACAACGCCGTCTCGCCGTCAAGGCCGCTGAACGTCAGCGTGGTCTCCGACGGACAGACCGTGACGGTAAGCAACAATCTGATACCGAGAGTCACCGAGGCCCAATCCAGCGGACTGGGACTGAACTACATACGCCAACAGTACCGGGATCGTTCCGGCAAAGGAATCGAGATCATCCGCACGGATGACTCATACACAGTCAAACTGCCGCTCTTATGAAAGTCCTTATAATAGAAGATGAGATGATGGCTCGGAGGAGCCTTGAGAAGATGCTGGAGAACAATTTTCCGGACATCGAGGTTGTCGGGGAATGCGCTTCGGTCAGCGAGTCTGTCGCCCGGCTCAAGGAAAGGCCCGACGAGGCGGACTTGATATTCATGGATGTGGAACTTTCTGACGGAGAGTGCTTTGAGATTTTCCGGCAGGTGGCCGTGAAGCCTCGCGTGGTGATGACGACGGCCTACGACAGCTATGCCGTCAAGGCGTTCGAGGCTGGCTCTATCGACTACCTTCTCAAGCCGATAGACATGTCGGCCTTGAAGAGAGCCGTGGAAAGATGTCGACAGTTTTCCTCCGGAGAGTTGGATGTCGAGAAGATTCTCGGCGCGATCTCGCGGAAGGATTCCGGACACGGGTACAAGGAGCGCTACCTGGTGCAGTTCAACGACAGGATCGTGCCCGTGAAGGCTGACGAGATTGCGTTTTTCTATTCAGAGGACAAGAACAACCATGTCGTGACGCACGGCGGAGCGGTATATATCGTTGATTCAACGATGGATTCGCTCATCACCGATCTTGATCCCGAGCGGTTCTTCAGGATTTCCAGAAGCTGCATATTCGCGAAGGATGCGATCGAGTGTGTGACCAAGCTGCTTGGCGGGCGGCTCCGGGTGACACCTAAGGTGCATCTCTCCACAAATCTCGGCCCGGCTCCGGACCTTACTGTCAGCCGCTCCAGAGCCGAGGACTTTCTGGGCTGGCTGGAGAGTTGACAGCCCTCCTCCCCCGACTCCCTCCCCGTGCGCAGGAAGGCCGGTTCCGCTCACCAAACCGACCGAATCACCAGTCTCGTGAGCAAATGGGGCTGTTCCGCTCACCAAGGAGCAGGCCAGGTGGCTCTGGTGCGCAGGAAGGCCGGTTCCGCTCACGAAGAGTAATCGATGCGGTCATGGTCGGTCGGCAGTCGGCAGCGGGCTGTTGGCAGCAGGCAGCAAGGAACGGGCAGCAGGCAGCAAGGAACGGGCAGCAGGCAGCGGGGAACGGGCAGCGGGCAGCGGGCAGCGGGCAGCGGGCAGCGGGGAACGAGCAGCAGGCAGCAAGGAACGGGCAGCGGGGAACGAACTGGGAGGCGAAATCGTTTGCGAAAAGGCTCGGCGACTAAAGCGCTAATTATTCAGCACTTAAATGTGGACAATTGTTTGCAGATTAGAATTATTCTTACTACTATTGCAAAAATTGCAGACGGCAAGACCGAGGGAAAGTCGTGGCTGACCAGCATTATTTCGGATTTCCCCCAACACGATACAAACTGAAGTTTAACAAAAACGTATTGATTTTATGAGTAAGACCAACACGCTTTCAACTGACTCCAGAAAAGGGTTGAATACGGTTCCGGAAAAGAGGCCGGGCCACCGCCACTCCACTCCCTGACAGTCCGGTAGCCTCAGGCGGGCTTAAAGCATTGCCGGGCCGTATTATCAGATTCTATGTGCAAGGTTTCAAAGGAATGACGTGGGGACGCATCCTGTGGGTTCTCATATTCTTGAAACTTTTCATCCTGTTCGCTGTCCTCAGGGTGTTCTTCTTCAGGCCTGCCCTCGCCGGCAAGACCACGGAAGAGAAAATCGAAGCGGTGGGAAACAATCTTTCATCAATGAATATTACTGTGAATGTCCGGTGCGATGGGCAATCGCCGCCTGACGTGAGATAAGTTCAATCACGCCCGAGATTGCCCCCGGGCGCAAAAGTCCAACACTATGATAGAATCAGCCTTAGTCGATTGGTCAAGGGCGCAGTTCGCCCTGACTGCCTGCTATCACTGGATCTTCGTCCCGCTGACCCTCGGACTGTCTGTGATAATGGCCATTATGGAGACGCTCTACGTCATCCGCAAGGTGGACTTCTGGAAACACGCCGCGAAGTTCTGGATGAAGATATTCGGTATCAACTTCGCCGTCGGCGTCGCGACAGGAATCATCCTTGAGTTCGAGTTCGGGACCAACTTCAGCAACTACTCGTGGTTCGTCGGCGACATATTCGGAGCGCCGCTCGCCATCGAGGGAATCTTTGCCTTCTTCATCGAGGCCACCTTCGTCGCGGTGATGTTCTTCGGCTGGGGAAGAGTCAGTAAAGGCTTCCATCTGGCCTCAACATGGCTGACCGCCATCGGAGCGTCCCTTTCCGCCTACTGGATTCTCGTGGCCAACGGCTGGATGCAGCATCCAGTCGGGATGGCCTTCAACCCGGACACTGTCCGGAACGAGATGGTGGATTTTTGGGCCGTCGTGAGCAACCCGATGGCCGTCAGCAAATTCTTCCACTCAGTACTGAGCGGATGGATGACCGGGGCCGTGGTGGTGATCGGAATCTGCTGCTGGTACCTTCTCCGCGGACGCGAGCAGCGCTTCTCCCTTGCGAGCATAAGGGTAGCCGCAGTCGTGGGCATTGTGGGGGCTGTCGCCGTGATGTTCTCCGGGGACAGGTCGGCCGTCCACGTCGCCGACCACCAGCCGATGAAACTCGCCGCGGCCGAAGGCCTTCAGAGAGGCGGCACACGAGCGCCGTTCTCCATTGTCCCTGGAATAGAGATTCCGGGAATGCTCTCAGTTCTGGCCACGGGGAACGCTGACGGCTATGTGCCTGGCATACAGGACATTCTCGATGGCTACATTGATCGGAACGGGACGAAGCATCCTTCCGCCGCCAAGATGATGGCCAGAGGCGACACCGCCCTGTCCGCATTCAGAACCTACAGGAAGGCCAAGGAAAGCGACCATGAGCTGGCAGCGGCCGCAAGGCAGACGCTTATGGACAACTCCGCATACTTCGGCTACGGCTACATCTCCTCCGAAGAGGAGCTGATCCCACCTGTCGGAATCGTCTTCTGGGCGTTCCGCGTGATGGTGGGGCTTGGCTGCTTCCTGCTGCTCGTGATGGCGCTCGCCTTCCACTACGCGAGAAGGGAGACCTTGGAGCGGAACCGATGGTTCCTTTGGATCTGCGTGCTGTCCATTCCTCTGGTCTACCTCGCCGGCCAGGCCGGATGGATTGTGGCCGAAGTCGGAAGACAGCCGTGGGCGATCCAGGATCTGCTGCCTGTGAAAGCGGGAGTCTCAAGCGTCAGCGTGGATGCCGTAAAGACCACATTCTTCCTCTTTTTGGGAATATTCACCCTCTTCCTGGCGATAGAAATCAGAATCCTGCTCAAGGCTATCCGCAAGGGGCCGGGAAACACTTACTAGACACACAACCACATCAAGAAACCAAGCCATGTTCACATACGAATTTCTACAGAACTACTGGTGGGCCATCATTTCCCTGCTTGGCGGACTTCTCGTCTTCCTGATGTTCGTACAGGGAGGCAACTCCTTGATATTCATCTCAAAGGATGAGGAAGAGAGGCAGTTGATCGTCAATTCGACAGGAAGGAAATGGGAGTTCACTTTCACCACGCTCGTAACGTTCGGCGGAGCGTTCTTCGCCTCGTTCCCACTGTTTTACAGCACCAGTTTCGGCGGTGCCTACTGGGTCTGGATCCTGCTGCTTGTCACCTTCGTGTTCCAGGCCGTCTCCTACGAGTTCCAGACGAAACTGGGCAACCTGTTGGGCAGGAACACATTCAGGACTTTCCTTCTGATCAACGGCTGCCTGGGACCGTTCATCGTGGGAGCCGCCGTCAGCACCTTCTTCACCGGTTCGGACTTCATCGTCAACAAGGCGGCGGTCGGAGAGAGTCTCGCCCCGACAATCAGCGTCTGGGGCAACGAGTGGCACGGACTGGAGGCGCTGACCAACCCTTTCACCATAGCGTTCGGACTCACGGTGATGTTCCTCACGCAGGTACTCGGAGGGATGTACATGCAAGGCAGTATCGAGGACGAGAGACTTGAGGGAAAACTCGTGCGGGCGGTCAGGTGGACTTCAGGACTGTTCCTGGCAGCATTCCTCGCCTGCATGGCCATGCTTCTTACAATGCCGGGCTACGCGGTGGACTCCGCCGGGGTCATCTCTGTCGAGGAGTACAAGTACCTGCACAACTTCATCCAGACTCCTTCTGTGGCAATCATATTCCTGCTCGGGGTATTGTTCGTCCTTTTGGGAATAGTCATCCAGTTCTTCGGCAGACGGAAACGCATGAGCATATGGCTCACAGGGGCAGGAACGGTGCCGGCGGTGATGTCGCTGTTCCTCATCGCAGGCTACAACGGAACGGCCTACTACCCATCCTGCTCCGACCTCCAGAGTTCCCTGACCATCAGCAACAGCTGCTCCAGCGAGTTCACGCTCAGGACAATGGCCTGGGTGTCGCTGGCAATCCCGTTCGTGCTGGCCTACATCTTCTTAGCATGGAGGGCCATCGACCGACGACGGCTGACACGCAGGGAGATGGAGATCACCGAGGACAAGTACTAGTGTGTCCGGAGGGCTGCACCGAAATTGACGAAGAACCGTGCGCGCAACATATCTAACCAACACATATAATCACCTTAATATCAATTAATTATGAGTAGTTTTTCTAAAACCACATCTTATTGGACTAATGGCTGGAGTCCTCCTCCTGCCGGCCGGCCTCAATCCTGTGACGGCGGGCGGAAGGCCTGTGGCAGACGCGGAAGCCGCTTCCGCCGCTCAGCAGGACAACATCGTCAGGGGTACTGTCCTTGACGAACGCGGCGAGACTCTCGTGAGAGTCTCTGTCATCATCCAAGGAACATCCACCGGCACGGCGACCGACGCCAAGGGACGGTTCGAAATCCGGGCAAAAAGGGGTGATGTCCTCGTGGTCTCCTCCATCGGTTTCATCACCGAGAACGTGACCGTGACAGGGAACACCTTGACCGTAACCCTCAAGGAGGATTCCCAGATGCTCGGGGAGGTGGTCGTGACCGCCCTCGGTCTGCCGAAGCAGGCCAGACAGGTCGGCTACGCCACCACAAGGGTCTCCACGGACGAGATCGAGCGAACCAACACCATCAATCCGGTCAACGCGCTTCAGGGTAAGGTGGCCGGTCTCCAGATCAACACGTGAGGAGCCTCCGGTGTCACGTCTTCGCCATCAATCACAATCCGAGGGGCGAACTCCGTGGACAAGAACAACTCCCCGATCTTCGTGATTGACGGATTGATCATCCAGGAACCTATCACGGGCAATCTGGCCGGAACAGACTGGGGATCCCAGTTGAAGAACCTCAACCCTGCCGACTACGAGAGCGTGACCGTCCTCAAGGGAGCGGCGGCGACAGCGCTCTACGGCTCCCGAGGGGCCAACGGAGCGATCGTGATTGTCTCCAAAGGCGGCAAGTACAGCAAGCAGGGTCTGGGAGTCGAGGTCAACCAGACAGTGGAGGTCACCGATGTCCACAAGTCGCCGGTCGAGCTTCAGAACATCTACGGAGCGGGCGCACCTCACGATGGCTACCAAGGAGACTTTCAGCCAACGGAGCGATAATCAGCGCAGGTTACAGTTGGGGTCCGAAAATGGACGGCAGTTTGAGAAACCAGTGGATGCCAGACGGCAAAATACGCCGTTGTCCCCTCACCCGATGAACTGGAAGGAATTCTACCAGACAGGAATAAACAACACCACCAACGTGGCCATCAGCGGCGGAGGCGAGAAGTCCTCGTTCCACCTGTCCTACGGATTCACAAAGACCAAGGGAGTCTTCCTGAACAACGACTTCCACCGCCACAACATCTCGTTCAGAGGCATCACCGAGCTCAACCGGATCTTCTCCATGGAACTCAGCGTGAAGTACGCCTTCTCCTCCGCCAAGAACGGAGCCAGCCAGGGAGGCTGGGACTGGGGCAACAATGTCGGCATGATGACCGCCTACCACCTGCCTTGAAACGTGGACATCGCGGCCTATTACAAGCAATACCGCGACCCTGAGACACAGGCGGTGGAATCCACCTCAAGGTATGGAACTCTGCGGTCTTACTTCCACACACGAGACACACAACTTCAAAGGCGTAACGAGAACTCCATCCTTTCGGATCTTACCATCCACGCGGACATCGCCCCTTGGCTCAGGGCAAGCCTGAAGGCCAACCACAACTACTACGGCATCAGTCATGAGAGCCGTTGGGTCGGCACCGGCGAGTACGGAGGTCCTTCCGGCTCCGGAGGCTACGGCAGAAGCGGCGACATCTCGGGCAACTACAACTTCATGGGCATGCTCCAGATGCCTGAACAGACGCTCAAGCAGGGAGGCGAAGTCTTCACTGTCGCCGCCATCGCCGCCGCCGAGCTCTACGGCAACACCGAGGGACACTCCTGGGGCAAGCAGACCAACGGAGGCCTCGTCACTCCTGGCGTCTTCTCGTTCTCGAACTCCGTGAACAAGATCGAGCCATGGTTCAACTACTCACACCGCAACATGCAGACCTTCGGCCTTTCAGGAATCCTGAACCTCGGATGGCGCGACCAGCTGTTCCTTGAACTCACCGCCAGAAACGACTGGCTTTCATCCCTCACCTACCCGACCTACATGAACGGGCGGAACAACTACACGGTGTTCTATCCTTCGGCCAACCTTTCGTGGGTGTTCACGGACTCGTTCAGGGAAGTGACCCCTGACTGGTTCTCTTTCGGTAAGATCCGCGCCTCCGTCGCCAAAGTCGGCATGGGAACATCAGCCTACGCCACTAGCCGCGGATTCGGAGTGTTCTCACAGGAAACTGCCTACACTCCTGACAGGAGCGGCTCGGTGCTGGCCGCAGTTCACCGGCCGCTACGTCGGAATGTCGGCCAACCCGGACAGCGCGGCCACGACGTTCAACAAGAGTGCCTACCTTACCTTGCCTTACCACAAGGAAGACGGTTCGGAGGCCAACCTGGACATCCGCATGCACTCCCAGATCGAGAGCCGTTTCTACATCAAGAACGGAGGCATCATCGGCAACAACAACATGCCGGCGAGAGCCATTGAGGGGCAGGACTTCTACATCAACCAGGAGAAGATGCACACCTTCACACCGCTGATCACCTACCCTGAGACCTGTCTGATGCTGGCCGAGATCGCCGTCAAGAAAGGCGGCTCCGTGGCCGGAAAAGACGCGAAGGGATGGTTCAGAGAGGGGGTAAAGGCCTCGATGGAGCAGTACCGGGACTGGGCGACGAATATGTTCGTTGTCGCTCAGACAGCGGAGACCGCTCCTAACTATTCCCCGATCACGGATGCGAAGATCAATGAATATCTCGCCCGTCCGGAGTTCTCGGACGTCACGCTGGAGAAGATCATCTCCCAGCAGTGGGTCAACCTGTACATGAATCCAGAGGAGATGTGGGCGACATGGAAGCGCACCGGCCTGCCGGCCTTCAAGGGTAAACCTGAACCGGAAGACGGTGTCGCATATTTTGAGGTTCTGAGTAACGGCGATGCGCTTGTGATCCCGAGGAGCAACTCGCTCGGCACTCCTAACACGCTGAACATCGGCAACTTCAATGCCGCGATTGACGCCCTCAAGCGCGATGCCAAGTACGGCTCCGACAACGACAGGACCGAAGGCCGCATCTGGTGGGACGTTGAGTAAGACTGAATATTACTCCAAGAGAGGGTGGCTGAAGGACTTTGGCCACCCTCTTTCATTTTGACACCGGACCGCTCATGTGAAGACCGGCACTTCGACTGGATCAGTGACCGTGATGTTCCGGTCGCCGAGGCTGTAGAAGGGACTTGTCCATTAGCCGCGCAAGCGTGAAGTGCCAGAGAATCACCCCGACGGAGACGGAGACGTTCAGCGAGTGCTTGGTGCCGAACTGCGGGATTTCCAACGTCATGTCGGAAGCGTCCACAACCGCCTGACCCACCCCATCCACCTCGTTGCCGAAGATCAAAGCATATTTCTTTCCCTCGGCGAATTCCGGCGAGAATTTCTCCAGACTGACAGAATTGACGGTCTGCTCCACACTGACTATCTCATACCCCACTGAACGCAAATGGCTAACCACATCCAGAGTGCTGTCCGAATGCTCCCATGGCACACTGTCTTCCGCCCCGAGGGCCGACTTGTGGATCTCCGCCGACGGCGGCACCGCGCATATTCCGCAAAGCCAAAGCTTGTCTATCTTGAAAGAGTCGCAGGTGCGGAACGCCGACCCCACATTGTGCGCGCTGCGGATGTTGTCCAGCACCACAACCACCCCGATCTGAGGAAGTTCCTTATATTCATCGGGAGACACTCTTCCCATTTCTATGCTCAACAGCTTTCTGTCTTTCACCATATTATGCTTTTATGGTTGCAAATATAGCAAAAATCGTTTTTTAATCTTATCTTTGTCAATCCCGGCACATAAACGACGGGTAACACTAACAACAGAATTTTATGAAACAGGATCTTCAGATTTTTGATCTGATCAGAAATGAAAAGGAAAGGCAGTCTTCCGGACTCGAATTGATTGCATCAGAAAACTACGTAAGCGATTACGTGCTGGAGGCGATGGGATCCATCTGCACCAACAAGTACGCCGAAGGCTACCCTGGCAAGAGGTACTATGGCGGCTGCCAGATCGTTGACCAGATCGAGCAGCTTGCGATCGACCGCCTCTGCAAGATCTATGACGCTGAATATGCCAACGTTCAGCCTCACTCCGGCGCCCAGGCGAATATGGCCGTCATCATGGCGTGCCTCAAGCCTGGCGACACCTTTATGGGACTTGACCTCTCACAGGGAGGCCACCTGACCCACGGATCGCCTGTCAACGCCTCCGGAATTCTCTATCATGCTGTGGCTTACGGTCTCAACGAGGAGACCGGGATGATCGACTACGACAAGATGGAAGCCACAGCCCGCGAGTGCAAGCCGAAACTCATCATCGGAGGCGCTTCGGCATATTCCCGTGAGTGGGACTATGAGAGGATGCGCGCCATCGCCGACGAGGTGGGAGCCCTCCTTTGGATCGATATGGCCCACACAGCCGGCCTCATCGCCGCGGGTCTGCTCAAGAACCCTGTCAAATACGCCCACATCGTGACATCCACCACCCACAAGACACTTCGCGGACCACGCGGAGGCATCATCCTGATGGGCAAGGACTTCGACAATCCATGGGGACTGAAGACTCCTAAGGGCGAGATCAAGAAGATGAGCGCGATCCTCAACTCAAGCGTGTTCCCTGGAGTTCAGGGCGGACCTCTTGAGCACGTGATCGCCGCCAAGGCTGTCGCTTTCTACGAGGCGATGCAGCCTGAATATGTGGAATATCAGAAGCAGGTTATGGCCAACGCCAAGAAGATGGCCGAGGAGTTCGTCGCAAGAGGCTACAAGGTCGTTTCCGGCGGCACCGACAACCATCTGATGCTGATCGACCTCAGGACCAAGTTCCCTGACGTGACCGGAAGGATGGCCGAGAAGGAGCTGGAGAAGGCCGAGATCACCCTCAACAAGAATATGGTTCCGTTCGACACCCGTTCTCCGTTCAAGACTTCCGGAGTCAGGGTCGGCACACCGGCCATCACTTCCAGAGGTTTTGTGGAGAAGGACATGACCGAGATCGTCGAGCTGATCGACACCGTTCTCAGCGCCGTGGCCAAGTACGCCGATGTTGTCAATGGTGTCTCCCAGGAAGGAGCCGAGGAGTACGCCAAGGTTCTTGAGACCGTAAGGCACAAGGTCCACAATATGACCGCCGGCCGTCCGCTCAACAGATACTAATCGAATATCGGATCTCGATTCCGCATTGTATGATACAACCCTCGGAAGTTCCAATGTAACTTTCGGGGGTTGTCCATATTCAGTTCACGAATATCATTGAATATCAAGATATTCACAACATACGATTGTCCACATCCAGACATCGCGAAGATGGATGTTCCGGAGTAACTTTGCATCCGAAAATTGGTTCACAAATCAGAAGCTGTTTTGAATTGTTTGTTTGAAGGTTTGAGAGTGAAAAACTTCAGTTTCGACCGCTTCTTCCAAGGAAGATAGCGGTGCTATCTGACTGAAGAAGCGGGAAGAAAATGAAGATTTTTCACCTCAAAGAACATTTCAAACAATTCAAAACAGCTTCTCAAACGGCATTATGAAAACAAAGATTGTTCGTGGCATACAACTGTTCTGGGCATATTTCATCGCGCTCGGAGCTGTGGATTCGGAATGATGATCTACGACCCGAGCGGGGTGACATTCCAGATGGATCCGCTGCTTCCCCAACTCAGGGAAGCGTTTCCGTTCCTCTCCTTTATGTTCGGAAACTTCATCTGGTCTGCGTTCGCGCTGCTGACCGTCAACGGAATCACAAATATGGTTTCTATCTACCTTATTCATAAAAAGCAAAAAATAAAATAGAAATGAACATCAGAATTGAACAACCCAAAGACTACCGGGAGGTAGAGAACCTCACCAGAGAGGCATTCTGGAATACTTACAGACCGGGCTGCACAGAGCATTACGTGCTTCACAAGTACCGTGAGAACCCGGACTTCATCCCCGAGCTCGACTTCGTGATGGAGGAGGACGGGAAGATCATCGGGCACGTGATGTACTCCAAGGCCACCATCGTCCGCGAGGACTGCGGGACCAACGCTGACGGAAGCGTGAGCTTTGACTACTGCCAGTACTGCTATAAGGACGGCAAGTTCCTCCAGGACTGCACGATGGACGAGATGATAGATCACTGCTCGCGGTTTGTCGATGAGGTGAACAAGCATATTCCTGAGCCAATCACCCGGGAACAGTACAAGGATCAGATGCGGCAGTATTTCCCGCTTCTGAAACGGTGGAGGCGCTTCGACAAGCTCAGCGACCGCAATTAGCATGGTCACTGAGCCTGTCGAAGTGACCAATGGTAAAAGCCGGCATGGCGGATAACCGCCTGATCTTCATGCAAAAACATACTGTCCTGGTACCTGTTACGGCATCAGGACAGAATGTTTTACGCTCATATTCAAGGCGTTAAGCGCCACGACAGATTCTAGTTGCCCACCGGGCGGATGACGAATCTGAACTCACGCTCGGTGGCCGGGATGAGGTACTGGTCCAGAGGAATTGTCCCCCAGGAATTAATGCCACCCACACCCATCTGCCTGAGGTCGAAGTTGACGTATGTCGTGCCGTTGGCGCGGTCGTTCTCGTGCGCCTTGGCCTTAAGGTTCAGGGAATGGCGGGCCTCGCCGTTCTGGGTGTTGGTCTTGTTGGCACGCTTCGGAGTACCGTTCTCAAGGCAGTCCAGATCCCTCATCGAGAACGGAAGGGCGGAGGCGGAGAACCTCTCGTCAGCGGTGACCTCAAGGCCGGTGCCGTTTGAGTCAAGGAGACGGAAATATCTCAGGCCGGTCTTCGTGCCGGACTCCTGAGTGCGGACATAGCCGTAGTGGTACTGGTCGTTGACACTCTGCACATAACGGCCGACAACGGCGGCGGAGTTCCTGTCGGAGTAGTTCTCCCAAGGGCCCTTGCCGTAGAAATCCACGGTGGTGAAACGGCCCGGCATCGCGAACTTCATTCCGAAACGCATAAGAGCCGGAGCCTTGGCCAGACCGCCGGCTTCCTTCATCGTCTCTGTCGCCTTGACGCTTCCGTCAGGGAATATCTCGTAGAACATCCTCACGGTGGCCGCCCCGCCGGCTATTGGTTCATATTCAGCGGACAAAGCCATAAGGCCGACACCATCGGTCGCCTTGTCAACAACAAGCGAACCGGCTTTCAGTTTATAGACAGGATAACGCCAGGTGTTGTACATCTCGCGGATCGTCTTCGCACCCATATCGTTCTCGTTAGGTGCGCGGGCGAACTCCGGAGTCAACGGCTCGGACAGCATCTGGACACCGTTCACGGTGTAACCGGTGAGGAATCCTGTGGCCTTGTCGAACGTAGCGGTCCAGTCGCCGACACGGTCAGCCTGCGTGCCGGCGAAAGCGAAGGAGCCGGAGAACACATAAGCGTCGGCGGTCTCGCTGTGAGCCAATGACTTGCCGCTAACTGAAGCGGATCCGGCGACGAAAGCGGCACCTGACTTTTCCCTAAGCATAATCTGGTCATAAGCCACCTCGGTTCCGGCCGGAAGCACACCGTCGGCAGTCTTGAGGACATACGAAACGTTAAGGAATATGTCAGCGTCAGCCTGAGGGATGGTCTTGAAGCCAAGGTCCACAGTCTCGGTCTTCCGCGGGGCGATGTTCAGGTTCTCAACGACTCCCGAGGACACGGCCTCACCGTCAACGGAAATATTCCAGAGCATACGATACTGGCTCAGATCCTTGAAGAAATATTCATTGTAAACGTTCACGCGGCCCTGGCCTGCAAGTGATGTATGAATATTCCTGTGCTGGTAGCGGACCTCGTAGGCGTGAGGGTGCAGGGTCCTGTCGGCGGCGATGACGCCGTTGCAGTTGAACGAGCCGTCCGAAGGATCATATTCATTGAAATCACCACCGAACGCGAAGATGTGGTCGGTTCCGCCCTCGTTGGACGGCCAGCGGAGCGCCTGATCCACGAAGTCCCAGATGAAGCCTCCCTGGTAGGTCGGGTATTTGCGGATGAGGTCCCAATATTCCTTGAAATTGCCCATCGAGTTGCCCATCGCGTGGGCATATTCGCACTGTATCAGCGGTCTGTCAGGGTTTCCTTTTGCGAAATCCTCACACCACTTCGGAGAGGCATACATCGGGCAGATGATGTCGTTCTGACTGGCCTTCTCGGCTCTTTCGTACTGAACCGGTCTGGTAGGATCATTCGCTTTGAGCCAGTCGTAGCAGGCGACGAAAGTATCGCCGAATCCGGCCTCGTTGCCAAGGCTCCAGATAATAACCGACGGGTGGTTGAAGTCTCTTCGCATCATCCTCTGGTCACGGATGAGGTGGGCGGCCTTGTAATCCGGTCTCTTCGCCAGAGTCTTGTCGCCGTACCCAATTCCGTGGGACTCGATGTTGCCCTCATCCACCACATAGAGGCCGTACTTGTCGCAGAGGGCGTACCAGCGAGGGTCATTCGGATAATGGCAGGTGCGCACTGCGTTCATATTCAGTTCCTTCATTATGCGGATGTCGTTGATCATGTCCTCCTCGGAGACGACATAGCCCTTGTCGGCGTTCATCTCGTGGCGATTAGCGCCCTTGATGAGGACAGGCTGGCCGTTGACAAGCAGCTGGCTGTTCCTGATCTCCACCGTCCTGAATCCGAAGTCGATGGACGTGCTTTCCACAACGTTCTTCCTGTCGGAGGCAGTCACTTTCAAAGTGTAGAGGTTCGGGATCTCAGCGCTCCAGAGATCAGGATTCTGAACCATTCCATTCAGGATGGCCTCCCCTTTTACCGGAGTCGCCTCCCTGTAAGCCACCTGATTGCCGTTCCTGTCGATGACGGCGACACGGACGTTCCTCACGCCCTTGGTGACCTTCGCGTTGACAGTGAAGTTCCCGTCCATCCCGGCGATGATGTTCACATCCTCGATGCGCTCCCTCTCGCGGGTATAGACATAGACCCCGCGGGCTATTCCGCTGAGCCTCCAGAAGTCCTGGTCCTCAAGATACGAGCCGTCGCACCAGCGGAAGATCTCAAGGGCGATGAGGTTCTCGCCTGCCTTGACGTACTTGGTCAGGTCGAAGCGGGCCTCCAGCTTGCTGTCCTCGCTGTAGCCGACCATCTTTCCGTTGACCCAGACACGGACGTTGGAGGTGGCGGAGCCGATGCAGAGGCAGATCTGTTTCCCGATCCACGACTTGTCAACGTTGAACATGCGGCGATACTGACCGACGTAGTTGTGCTCAGTCGGAGGGTACGGAGGATTGTTCTCGTAGTGCCCCCTCCAGGCGAAGCCGACGTTAAGGTAGATCGGGTCGTTGTACCCGTTCAGCTCCCACATTCCAGGGACCGGGATCGTGCCCCAGTCCGTGTCGTTGTAGTCCACGGCCTCGAAGCCTTTTGTGCGGCCCTCGATGGTCTCGTTCCATTTGAACTTCCAGACTCCGTTCAGAGTCAGGGTCTTCTGCTGGTCGGTGACAAAGGTGGCGGCCATCGGCAGGCGGTTCTCCTCGAACACGTTAGGATCCTGCCAAGGCTCCATCTTGTCGTTCTTGCCCGCAAAAAGCGGGGTTGCGGCTAAGGCTGCCGCCAGAATCAGTAGTGTTTTTTTCATATTCGATAATATAACTATTCACTTTATTATGGTCACTTCATTCTAAGCCGCTATCTGCGCAGCAATGTCACTGTTCCGTCCATTGTGGAGGCGAGAATGTAAGTCACTTCCCCTTCGCTCCAGACCTCCATCGGATTCACAAGCGCGATGGAGATCTTGCGGGCCCAAAGCCTGCTGCCGTCCTCAGCGCCAAAGCCAATTATGTTGCCCTTGTCTGTCGGCATAATCACCTCATTTCCAATGCGGACGATCGAAGTCGGCGAAATCTCGTACCCAGCCCCAGTCTCAGCGCACCAATCCACCTCAAGGCTCGCCGCATCCACGGAAGTAATTGTGTGCCACATAGATTTGCAATAGACCTTCTTCCCGTCCGGCGAGACACCTACCGCCTCACGAGCAGACTTCTCATAATGCCGGAGTTCCTTTCCGGTCGCCGCGTCAAGCGCATAAAGCCTCCTGTCCGGAACAGCTATGAATATCTTCCCTGATGCCTTGACTGGCCACACGGCCGCCGGGGAGTACATCCTCGAAGGCTTCTCGCATTTCCACTCCCATTGGAGCGCACCAGTCTGAGGATCAAGCGAATAAAGTCTGTTTCCCCAAGTGCCGAACACAACCTGATCCCGATCGACATAGGCGCGGCACTCAACGAATCCCTGCACGTCTGAATATGTCCACACAGCCTTTCCGGTCTTCAAGTCAAGGGCCCTGAAGCAACCGTCCGAAGCGCCGACATAGACCCTGTCATTGAATATCACAGGACTGCCCAGCACGGATTTCCTTGCGGCATATTTCCAGATCGTCCTTCCGTTTTTGGCGTTCAGCGCATAGATGTTGCCGTCGGTGCAGCCGAAGACAAGGTATTTTCCCTGCACGGCCGGAGTCGAGAATATCTTGCCCGGAAACTTCTTCGTCCATATTCGCTTGCCGTCCTTGACGCTTATGCAGCGCACATTGCCGGAAGCGGTGGTGTACCAGGCGCGGTTTCCATTTCTTGCGAAGCCAGCGACTATATTGCTGTCATCCTTCAGCTTCCAGACCTCCTTGACAGGGCTGTCGCCATTGACATCGTAGCGCATCCACGGGTATGATGCCGGCAGGCCGTCGGCATCGTATGTCACGGTGTCCTTCACCTCTGTCAGTTTCCTCGTGTACCAAGGCTCCATCTGCACAGTCGTGGATCCATAAAGTCTTCTTTCAGAGACGGTCACACTGTCGTTCTGGATTGTGAACACATTGTAGCCCGGCTGCCTTCCGGCCGTCAGAGTCGAGCGGTCAAGAACGCCCGGCAGACCGTCATAATCCAGCGCCACATTCCTGTGCCAGTGTCCTCCAATCTCGAACCGAGTGCCGATCCTCTTGAGCTCACGCGTCACATCAAAATAGTTGAGCACCGATGTGTCCTGCGGGTAATGGTTTATGAATATCGTCTTCTTTCCCGGCTTGAGGCCTTTGAGCCATTCCATACTCTCCTGAGGAATCAGCGCGGGAGCCATCCTCATATCCGGCCCGCAGTTGCAGCCGATGAACCGCCAACCCTTGCACTCAAACTCGTAGTTTTCGTACCCGAACACCTTCAGGAAAGTGTTGCATCCACTCTCCGACCATTTGGCGTCATGGTTTCCAGCCACGACATAGTACTTGTACCTGAGCGAGTCCAACATCTGCTTCACCGCCGCGATCTCCTCGTCAGTCCCGAAGTCCGTCAAATCACCGCCTATCAGGACGAAATCCAACCCGTCCAATGTGTTGACATCCTTGACACAACGGCTGAGGTCCTTTACGGAACCGCTTCCAGCCGAATAATGCAGGTCAGTCAGGAACGCGAACTTGACCGGTGACTCCTGCGCCACAGCCACCACCGTGGACACCCACACGGCAGCCATCAATGACATTATCTTTCTCATATTCATTTTAGCATCATTTATTTCAATTTCTGTTCTCGGTCGCTGAGCCAACTGTTGCCAAACATCCAGACATCGAGCTTATAGTCACCGCATTTGCAGTCGCTGAGCCTGTCGAAGCGTCCTTCACCGACATCCTTCCACAATTGTCACTTCGACAAGCTCAGTGACCGTGTGTATCGCTTTGGCGGACTCTATAACCGAACCAGCCAGCCACGTTTTTCAACACGCCAGCCTACAAATTTACTTAATTATAAGGAATATTCAACCAGCCCGTCATCATATTCCAAAGTTTTTCCAACCGTTTTAGGGCAGAAATATTTGCGGATAACAGAAAAAGCGTTATCTTTGCATTCCCAATCAACGGTGCTTTGGCCGAGCGGTTAGGCACAGGTCTGCAAAACCTGCTACAGCGGTTCGATTCCGCTAGGCACCTCTGGAAAAGCCTTTGACGAATTATTGTCAGAGGCTTTTTGATATACATACGAGTTGACCACAAATATAGCCAATCGATAATTGTCAGCATATCCAGTCAATGACACATTGCATATAATTATCTTAATATTAGTGCGATACGCCAAAAGATAGTCAATTCCCAAATTTGCCCGTCTTCCTTTAAAAGCAGGAATATGACGGAAAAACGCTCGTAAAGAAATCATTGCCCTTCTAAAAGCGCGATTTACACAAAGTAACGCCTGTGAAATAGTTCGTTTAACAGACAATGCAGGCTCCACAGACTATTCCACAATATGCCCATAGCACTCAGGTGCGCGAACATATTCACACCTGGAAGAGCAATTCACTGGCTATCAAGCCTATGGTGTTCCAGGTGCGTCTGGTTTCTCGCACTTGGAAGTCCGGAACACCAATAGAACACTCTGTACGCGAGGTGGGGAACGGTGATTCTGTCATAACGGTCTATGCCTATGGTTACCGTAGAATGCAACGACTTACATATGTCAGCGTATGGGGTGGCGATGGAAGATCACATCAAGTGCCCGTTTATCGGGATGAATACATAAGCGTCACAGGACAAGGAAGCATCCGCATACGAGAGGATATTGATTTTGAGGATAGCGCGATCAGCCAGCGCGAACGTTTGGATCATATCAACACAGTACTGGACAGTGCGAACCTGAACATCTACAGAAGACACATAGCGCCTAAAGTGTAATGTACTTTAAGCAGAGTACCAACCGAAGGCCAAGCAGCGTTTTGGCAGCGTGGCAGATAACTAGCTGATAATCAAAAGAAAACACAAACTCCTGGTACAGGATTCGGCACCAGGAGTTTATTTAATCAGTTGATTGTCAAAGGCGTAAATGCCACGTCATTCAGCGGTATCTGATGACATCATCGCTACTCCACGTAGAGAAGGAGTCCCTTGAGGTACTCGCCTTCCGGGTGGTAGATGTTGACGGCGTGGTCAGCGGGCTGGTTCAGACGATCGAGGATACGGACGCTGCGGCCGGTCTGGGCGGCGGCGGAGAACACGGCGAGGGCAAAGCCCTCCTTGTCAACGACTTGCGAGCAGCTGAACGTGAAGACCAAGCCTCCGGGAGCGACCTTGGAGATCGCGGCGGCGTTCAGACGCTGATAGGCACGGAGGGCGTTGTTCAGGGCACCTCTATGCTTGGCGAATGCCGGAGGATCCACGATCATCAGATCGTACTTGTCCTCTGGGACGTTGCGCAGGAACTCGATGGCATCGGCGCAATAGCCTGTGTGTCGGGATGGCTCGAAACCGTTCAGGAACATATTCCTTTCTACCATATCGATGGCCTTGCGGGAGCTGTCCACGGAATCAACGTGAACTGCGCCGGCGCCGAGGGCATAGACGGAGAAGCCTCCGGTGTAGCAGAAGAGGTTCAGGACGTTGCGGCCTCGGGAATATTTCCCGACAAGGGCCCGGTTCTCCCTTTGGTCGAGGAAGAAGCCGGTCTTCTGGCCTTCGGTCCAGTTGACAAAGAATTTATGGCCGTTCTCAAGGACGATCTGCTCGTCATCGGAGAAGCTCTCGGAGCGGTAAAGGTAGCCGTCAACAAGGTCGAGGCCGGCCTTGAACGGGGCGGTGCCGGAGCTCTTGTCATAGACTGCCTTCAAGGACGGGCCATAGACGGATTTCAGGGCCTCGCAGATCGCGCCTTTCGCACGGAACATTCCTACGGAGTGGGCCTGCATAACGCAGACGCCATCGTAATAGTCTATGATCAGGCCGGGGAGACCGTCGCCTTCACCGTGGATAAGGCGGTAGCAGTTGGTGAGGGCGGGTTCTCTGACAAGGCCAGTCGCTTCGACAGGCTCAGCGACCGGAGAAACCGGCTCGGCGGCCGAAGAAACTGGCTCGGCGACCGGAGAGACAGGCTCGGCGACCGGAGAAACTGGCTCGGCGGCCGAAGAAACTGGCTCGGCGGCCGGAGAAACCGGGCAGGCCAGTCCAACGGCGACACGTACCCGGAGCGCCCGGGCGATCATATTCTTCCAAAAGTCTGGCGAAAGGACATCCTCGCCGGCGAAACTCAGCACACGGACGGCGATAGATCCTATCTGATAGTGCCCGTAAGCCAGAAAATCCCCGCCCTGAGAGAACACACCGACGATGTCACCTTCAGCCGGCTCGCCGACAATCTGGGCGATGGCACCAGAGAATACCCACGGATGGAATCTCAAAAGAGAGTCCTCTCTACCTTTCTTTAATATTATCTTTGTCATTTTCAGTGTGTTTTGGAGGGTTTGGAAGCATCTGCTCCGGAGTCAACGGATTCTTCTCCGAGGCCAATAGCTTGTAGTACATCTCACGGCATATCCAAGCGTCTGTCGCGGCATAGGCCTGCTGCGAATCCGAGAGGACATCCGCCTCCCAGTTGGAAAGCTGCTGGGTCTTGGAAATCCGCACCCCAAGGATTATCGCGGCCATTTTCTTGACACTCTTGTCCTTGATGCCATATTCCCAGACCATCTTCTGGAGATCGACGAAGGATTTCGGCTCGAAATCGTGATGCTTCTTCAATCCGCGGACATCATCAGTGACCGCTGCTCCCACCTTGATTATTTCTTTGTTACCCAGTATCTTGCGAAGGGACTTAGGGATTCCGCCCATAAGCTTCACCCTGAACAGGAAAGCCCTCTCCTTGCCGGAAAGCTGCAACAGAGAGACCCCGTAGTGCGGCTGGTTCGCCGAGAAACAAGGCCGGGACTCCGTGTCGAAACCGATAACCTTCTGCCGCCTCAGATAACTGATGGCCTTGAGAAACTCAAAGCCTTGGTTGTCAATGACCTTAATCTTACCTGGAAAGCTCGAAGGCTCCAGCTGTTCCATTTCCTCCGGACTAATGCTGATTTTGTACGACATAGGAATAATAAGTGTTTGGAGCAAGAACCCCGACCGTGTCTGGGTACGAAGCCGGGACAAGACTGTCAATGAACGGGAGGACGGACACCTTGGAATCCAAGGAATCACGCACCGCCATATAAAGCCTTGCGACAGGGTAGGCAATGTTGTGCGTGAAAACGTCCCTTTCCCTCATCTTTCGGAAGCAAGCCTCAGTGAATGAAAACGTTGTGTCAGACGAACATATTACCGGGACATCGCAGCCTATCCTTTCGAAGAGATCGCTGACATCGCTCCCGCCATATTCAGAAAGAATCGGGTTGCAGATGATGAGGATCTTGCAGCGGGAAGGAATTTTGAGAGCGGCGAGCGCGCCGTTTACCGTCAACTCCCGCAAGACAGTCTGTCCGTCTTTCGTGGCAGGCCGGTTCATATAGGCGGTGTCGGCGAAATTCAGGATAGAGACGATTGACTCCCCCGCAAAGTCCGGCAGGCCGTCGCTGATTTTCCGCGCGTCAATATTGTCGAAATCGTCACAGACCATCATCCTTTCGCTGAGACGAAGGCACCCCGACGGATCGCCGACCAGAACTATCGTCCCCGAGGATTTGCCGTTGCTTTCAGCCAATGTCCGCAGTTCCGGAAGGGAATCCGTCAGGAGGGAATTGACGTAGGCTATTGTTCTATAGCCATTTTCAACCCGCCTTGAACAGCTGGAAGCCGCAATGACGGATAGAGCCAACAATATTACCGCAAAAAATCTCTTCACTGTTATCAAATACCTTCCAGACGGCATAGCCGCCCGGACCACTCTTAAATTCGTACAATTCCGAACCGTTGCCTTGATTCGTCCGCCTAAAGATTTCTCACCTTTAAAACATTTCAGACAAATTAAAACTGATTCAGACTGCAAAGGTAAAAAAATCTTCACTATCTTTGAAGATAGTAAGCCTTAAAAAATAAGTTGATAAAGATTTGGCGGTATTTTCGAGGATATGGTTCTTTTGGAAGAAGGGGTGTGCCGGTGGCACATAACTGATGAGAAAAGAAATATAGACCGAAAAGACAATCAAAGATTATCAAGTAATCTTTTAAGGATTACTTAGTTGTGTATAAAACTCCTTGACAAGATGGTTAAAGTCTCAAAAAAATCGAGCTTGATGCCGGCTTCCGCTATCAGAAAGCTTGTGCCGTTCGCCGACGCGGCCCAAAACGACGGCATCAAAGTCTATCACCTCAATGTCGGCGCACCTGACATCAAATCCCCCGAATGCGCCCTTGAGGCGGTGCGCAAAAACACTCTCGACCACGTTTCCTACACCAATTCGGCGGGCCTGCCGGAACTGCGCAAGGGACTGGCGGAGAAATACTACCGAAGCATCGGCATCGAGGTCTCCGTCCCCGAGATCATCATCACAGTGGCCGGAAGCGAGGCGGTCAACCTCGCGCTTCAGATAGCCTGCGACGAAGGCGACGAGCTCATCGTGATCGAACCTTTCTACACGAACTACAACACGTTCTGTTTTGAAAGCGGGATCATTCTCAAAGCGGTCCACACCGACATCGAAAGCGGCTTCAAGGTCCCTCCGATCGAAGAGTTCGATAAACTCGTGACACCACGCACGAAAGCCATCCTCATCAGCAACCCCGGCAACCCGACCGGAACATTGTACTCGAAAGAGGATATGCTCGCGCTCGGAGAAGTAGCCAGAAAGCACAACCTTTTCCTGATTTCAGACGAGGTCTATCGCGAGTTCAGCTACACCGACGAACCTCGTTTCTCGGCGATGAATATACCCGGTCTCGCCGACAATGTCATTCTTGTCGATTCAGTCTCAAAGCGTTACAACCTCTGCGGCTGCCGCGTCGGCTGCATCGTCTCCCACAACAAGGAGGTGATGGAAGCGGCGATGAAATATGCCCAGTCCCGCCTCTGCCCGCCGGTTTACGGCCAGCTCGCCTCGATCGGAGCGCTCGACACCCCGCAATCCTATTTCACGGAAGTGAGGAATGAATATGTCGCCAGACGTGACTATGCGATCTCCAGGCTCAATGCGATGGAGGGGGTATATTCCCCTACCCCGATGGGTGCGTTCTACACAATCGCCCGCATTCCGGTGGACGATGCCGAGAAGTTTGCGAAATGGATGCTGACGGATTTCAGACTTGACGGCCAGACCACGATGGTGACTCCGGCGAAGTCCTTCTACAAGACTCCTGGATTCGGAGCCGACCAGATCAGGTTGGCCTACGTCCTTGGAGTTCCGGAACTTGAAAAAGCGTTCGACGCGCTGGAGGCCGGGCTAAAGGAATATCCCGGGAGAACTGTCTGACAAAAACAGTCCAGCCAAGTAATCCAAAGGTTTTATGAAAGCGATCATCGCCATAGATTCTTTCAAGGGATGCCTGACCTCGGCCGAGGCCGGGAAGGCGGCTCTTAAAGCATTCGCCGATGGAGAGGCCGAAGTCATTCCGGTTTCTGATGGCGGTGAAGGATTTTCGACAATTCTGACGGAGAGTCTGGGCGGATCATTCAGGACGGTTTCCTGCCACGATCCGCTCGGGCGTTCCATCAAAGCGAGATACGGAATCATCGGAAGGACCGCTATCATCGAAACCGCCGCGGCCAGCGGACTTGGCCTCCTTCGCAAGGATGAGCTCAATCCCCTTCTGGCCACCTCCTACGGCACAGGCGAATTGATCTCGGACGCTCTTGAATATGACTGTGAGGAGATTTGGCTGGGTCTTGGCGGCAGCGCCACCTGCGACGGCGGGACCGGAATGCTGCAAGCGTTGGGCTACAGATTTCTGCCGGACGATAGCGGCTCATTCGTTTCCGGGGATGTCCAGCGAGCCGCTCCAAAAGAAGAGTCCGTTTCAAGGAATATCCCCAATGTCATTCTCAAAGACATTCACGGGATAGACATCCCGGAACGAAACAAGTTATTGGATTCCTGCAAGATAACCGGATTCTACGATGTCTCCGCACCATTCTGTGGTACGGGTGGGGCGGCAAGGATGTTCGCGCCGCAGAAAGGAGCGGATCCCGAAATGGTCGAATCGTTGGATGTCTGGCTCACAATGCTTTGCGAAGTCTATTCAAAATATTCAGGAAAAGATGTCTTGAATATTCCGGGAGCGGGGGCAGCCGGAGGAATCGGAGGGGCGCTTGGCGGAGTGCTCGGAGCGTCAATGGTTCAAGGGATTCAAAAGGTTCTGGACATTTCAGGTTTGGACAGCAAGCTGGAGTCCTGCGACATTGTCATCACCGGCGAAGGTCGGGCGGACGCACAGACCCTCCGTGGCAAAGTACCTGTCGGGGTTCTTGAATATGTCAGAGCGCATACTGTTCCGGTTCATCGTCCCAAGGTCATCCTGATCGCCGGCCAAGTCTCTGACCGACAGCAGATTCTCAATGCCGGATTCGATGCCGTGCTCCAAATCACACCGGAAGGGATGCCTCTCTCCGAGGCCCTTGATCCAGTCACGGCCTCAGCCAACATCACGCAATCAATGCAGTCCTATCTCCAGCAAAGATGCTCGGGTGAAAAGTAAAGTATTTCTCACCCCACAATCCATTCAAGACTACTTTCGGGTGAAAAACCGGTCACTATTCACCCGATATTCCTAAAACCTCATAGATCTTAGGAATGAGGAACGAGAGAATATATTCATACTCCATAAAGTGAGTGCCGTCGTAGATGGTCCAGGTGCCGTCGCCGAAGTATTTTTTCCAGGTGCGGATGGAGACAACGCCGCTGCGCCGGTAATGGTCACGGGTGCCGAAAAAGGCATAGAAATAGTCCTTGCCACCGTTGCGTGGGGTGTTTTGCAAAGCGTCGCCGAGAACCCGCCTCCACTTTTTCAAAGGCTTATAGGTGAAATGCAGTTTCTGGCGGTCACCCGGTTTTGGCCTGTAGATCCTGTCGAACAGAGCCGTGACGCCAGGAATCAAAGTCAGCCAGGCCAAGGCAATGAAATATCGCGGAGCGTTCAGTGACGGGGAAACGAAAAGATGCGGATAACCCCTCAGCGCGATGGCGTGCGTGGCACCCATACTCTCCCCTATCACAAGCTCCGGCCGGACCTCCTCCGCCCAAGCGGCCAGCTGGCCTTGAGCGATTTCCGGATCAAAATCGTAAGTCCTGATGATGACCTCGAAATCAGGTCCCAGATTATCCTTCAAAATGGACGGGATGCGGCTGTCACCGCCCCCGCCCATTCCGTGGACATAAAGTATAACGTATTTTCGCATCCGCTATTTTTTGGCGACCAAGTCGCTCATCGCCAGATTGATAAGTATGTACCCCAGGAAACTGGTCAGGAATATGAACGACCAGTGGGAACGTTCGACAAGCGCGATGATGACCGCCAGTCCAACGATGACCAGAAAGGCGATCCGCTTCGCCACCTCCAGTTTAGAGGCTTTCTTTCCGCCACCAAACTTCATCGAGAACATCGGGATCTCGCAGACCAGAAGGTAGCACAGAATAAGTGTCAGAACCGGAATGAAAACCGGTCCCTGGCACCAATGCGCCAGAAAGCAGTCCGGCCGAACGGTCACAAGGGTCGCAAGTGATCCGCAGATCATAGCCGCCGCCGGGGTAGGAAGCCCGATGAAGCTGTCGTGCTGACGCTCGTCAAGGTTGAACTTAGCAAGTCTCAACGCTGAGAATGCGGCGAGGACAAGCGGTAAATATTTCAGGATCAGGATGTCCGTCCCGCTGATCTGGTAAAGCATCACGGCAGGAAGCACTCCGAAGCTGACATCATCCGCCAGCGAGTCCAGTTCCTTTCCTATTTCCGAATATGCCTTCAGAAGCCTTGCGGCCAGTCCGTCGCAGAAATCAAAGACGGCGGCAAGGATCATCAGTTCGAATCCGAGTTCCAGCCTGCCGTTCAAAGAAGCGATTACCCCCAGAACTCCGCAAAGGAGATTCATAGAGGTAATCGTGTTGGGAATATGTTTTACGATAATGTTGTTCATTTACTTTATTCCAAGTTTCTTCTTCAGATCCTTAGAGAGGGCATCCTTGTGGACGAGAACATCCATCGACTTCGCGCGGACGAATGAATCGGAGCAGTACCAGATTCCGCCGTACTTGCTTGCGGTTCCCCAAGAGTTCTTGACCATGAAATAGTTGGTACCATTCTGATCCTTGGCCACTCCGAAGATCTGCATTCCGTGGTCATCAGTGGTGGTCTTGTTTTCAAAGCCTTCCTGACGGGACTCCTGGGTCACGGAAGCCTCCTTTGGCAACTCGGCGACAACTTCCTTCTTCTCGCCGGCCTTGCCGATCCAACGCTCCTGATCAGAGCCCGTGGTCGCCTTAACATCATCGAGAAGCACACCGATTCCATTTCTGGTGAAGCCCTTCTCACTCACGTCTGATCCCCAAGCGAGGGTATAACCTTTGTCGATAGCGTTGTAGATCACCTCCATGAACTCGTCCAGAGGAATGTTGTAGGCGGAGTCCCACCTCCAGTTGTCGGAGATCTCAATGATGAACGAAGTGTAGAACGGGTGGTGGGTGAACGAAGTGAGGGTCACATAGTCAGACGGAACGATTCCCATCTCGTCCCTGTAGGAGGCTGGGGTATAGTTCTTGCCGTTATATTCAAATGTCTCTGGGGTCTCGCCGAGGAAACTGTCCACGATGGCGTCAAAGCCTTTCTTCCAGTTCGTGGAAAGGGTTCTGTTAGGATTCTTGGCGATGGCCTCCACATAAGCTTTCGTGGTGGCGTCGAGTTCTCCGTGAATCGGGAGAGGCTGGAGTCCAGGCATCGCGTCCTGAGGCACAAGGCCGTAGTCCTCAATGACATGTAGAACATCATCGGCCTCTGAGCCAGCCGCGAAATTGATATGCCCGTCCGTGCGGACATATTTCACAGCCCTGTCCTTGTAGGAATGCGAGACAACGAACATCTCCGAGAAATCCGGGTAGAGTGTCGTGTCCTTGATGTTCTTGATTCTTATGGCCTCTGACTCAAGGAATCCGAGTGCCGAAAAGCACCAGCAGGTACTGGAACGGTACTGGTTCTTGACAGATGTGATAGGGTTCTCCTTCACAACGGTGAACTTGTACTCGGCCTCAGGCTGAGCCGGCTTTGGCTGCGCGTTTGCAGAAATAGAGACAAGCGCCACCGCCGCGGCAATGATGATTTTCTTCATATTCGATAATTTTAATAGTTCTCAGCCTTGATTTGGAAATAACTTCTCGGATGCTTGCAGACAGGGCAGACCTCCGGTGCCTTCTTGCCGATCACGATGTGGCCGCAGTTAGAGCACTCCCAGATCATGTCCTCGTCCTTGGAGAACACCACCGCGTCCTGCACATTCTTCAACAGTTTCCTATAGCGCTCCTCGTGGGTCTTCTCAATCGCCCCGACCTTCTCGAACAGGAACGCGATCTCGTCGAACCCTTCATCCTTCGCGGTCTTGGCGAATCCGGCGTACATGTCGGTCCACTCGTAGTTCTCCCCTGCCGCGGCGTCAGCAAGATTCTCCTCCGTAGAAGGCACCCCGCCGTTGTGCAGAAGCTTGAACCAGATCTTGGCGTGTTCCTTCTCGTTCTTCGCCGTATCCTCGAACAGCTTGCCTATCTGCACATAGCCGTCCTTCGCAGCCTTCGACGCATAATACAAATACTTTGTGTGAGCCTGGCTCTCCCCCGCGAACGCGGTGCGCAGGTTCTCCTCGGTTTTCGATCCTTTAAGTTCCATATTCTATGAATATTAAATATAACCTTTTGTGTTCCTTTCCGTGCCTTTGCCGCCCCGAGTCCATCATCCATCCCCAAGTGAGCCTCCGGCAGATGCTTCCTTCCGCCTTTCGTCAACATCATTCATTCCCCCCGAGCCACAAGACACCGGCCTTGCAAATGTAATAAAATTAACTTGATAAAGAAAGCCCTCCACGACTATTGGTCACGCGAACCGTTTACGGGTCCCCTCCAGAGGAGCAAAAACAGGCAATATCGCTCCCATCGATGGCAAATTAACGTATGACGGCAGCATAACACGACAGAAATGCCACCGTGACCTACAGAGGAACGCTCCCGGGCAGCACTTCAAGCCGATTTCGCTCCCGTAGAGGGCAACGAGGTGTCCCCCGGCGACACTTTCTGGCAAAAACGTTGCCCAGGAACACGCCTCATCGTATCCAATAATGACAAAGAATGCAGTTCCCGCAAGGTATATTGGTTTTACGAAGAGATATTCATAAATTTGTCGGAAGGGAAAAAGATAGTATTCACACTTGCGTTGTTTGCGGTTATGGGCTATATTCACAACCATCATTTTTGACAGAATATGAGCATAACAAGATTCAAGGAGGCGCAGGAGCGCTTCGGGGAGTATGAGACGGCGCTGGAGGAGATCCGGCAGGGACGGAAGAGATCTCACTGGATCTGGTATATATTCCCGCAACTCAAGGGGTTGGGAAGAAGTTACAACTCTGAATATTATGGGATCGCATCGTTGGAGGAGGCTAAGGAATATCTTGGAGACGCGGTGCTGAGGGGACGGCTGCTGGAGATTTCAAAGGCGCTGATGGAGCACAAGGAAGAGGATATTCATAGCATTATGGGAGGAATTGACGCACAGAAGCTGCGCTCCTCGATGACGCTGTTTGAATCCGCCGCTGGCGATGACGATGGATGCAAGGTCTTTGGAGAGATTCTTGACACCTTCTTTGACGGCAAAAGGGACGGGCGCACCCTCGGGATGCTCAAGGCGCAAGAAAAATAAAGAGCGGAAACCGACATTTGGATTTCCGTAAGAAAAACGTTAAGTTTGAAACGAGGAAACACGTAAAAGACAGATGCAGAACCTTGATTCCATAGACCTCAGCGCGACTCAGCGGCGGGCGGTAATGAAACTTGCGGTCGAGTTGGTGAAGGCGGACGACCGGATCCACTCGAAAGAGGTCGCGGTGCTGGACAAATTGCAGTCCGGGCTTGGGCTTGATCAGGAGGAGCTGGATCTTACACACTACCTGTCTTTGGAGAGTGCAGTGGATTGTCTCAAGAATCTTGAGGAAGAGCCGACAAGGCGCATCATCAACCTTTTCAACGAGATAATGTGCTCGGACAACGACATCGACTTCGAGGAGAATCTTCTGTTGTCCTCAATCTCAATGTCTTGCGACAGCGGATCCAGAGACTGGTGCAGGATTCTGTCCGCGGACGCAGCCGAATCCGAAGCGCCTGAAAAGCAAATCGTCTTTCTTGAAGGCCAAACTTCGGAAGCGGCGCATCTCGTTCTCGATGACAAATACGACAACTTACTCATTTCAAAGGCATTCGGCGACATCGGAATCGAGTTTTTCTACCTTCCGGACATTATTCGAGAGTTCGGGCAACATCTTGAGGACGATGACAAATTCGGGCTTCTCCAGCGTTCGATGGAATACCTCGTGCCGGCCGGAGACAAAATCAAACTGAACAATCTGAAGGAATCACTGGCGACCCTCGACACCAGAACCTTCTACCACCTCATCCTTTCAAGGTTCAACATTGATCCTGAGCGGATTCCGTACCAAGCGTTCCTGCTCGTCAAAATCAGGGACAGCCATATTCTTGACGACAGCGACACGATGCGCCGCACGGTGGATTTCCTCTGCATAGACATCTCATCCGAGGTCAAAAAACGAATCCTGGCATTCGTCTCCCGCTTCGACGAGCGCCGCGACCTCCTCTCCTACAAAGGCTACTACAAGTTCCTGTACGACTATCTCAGTTCAGAGGCGAAAATCACCAACCCCATCAGCATCAACTCAAAAGGCGACTTCATCCTCGGCTCGGGCGAGATCATCAGGTTCAAATCCGCCCCCCAGGCGAAAACCCTCTACGTGCTTCTTCTGAGCCGCGGCCACAAAGGAATCTCCCAAACCGACTTCAACAAAGCCGTCTCATTTCTCAAAGCACTGGACATCAATGAATATCTCACCTCATCCGGCGATTTCGACTTTCCGCATTTCAATGAATATCTCGCCGGCAAGGCTGATGAATATGCCCGGATCATCCTCGACACGATCACAATCTACCGCACGCTTTCGACCAAGGACTGCCAGAAGAAGAATTTCCTTGAATATATCCAGAGCATCCTCCAGCACCGCAGTTCGCTGAAGACCTACATCAACTCCGGTTTCGCTTCCGCCAGGAAACTCGCTAATCCGGAGCACTTTACGGTCCGTTTCGACACCGCTTCCCAAACCTACTCAGTGTCGGCCAGTCCATCGCTTTTCACCTCAACCTTAGGTTCCACAAGCACCAAGCCTCTTACCGAGACTACTTTCTGGCACTCTCTTAAGTAGCCGTTGGACGCATCATACTGAATTTCAATCTATTACAGATTACTGCCAGCCAATACGAGAGGGCAGGATTACACAACAATATGGTCATCAAGGAGTTACAGTTCAGCCACATTTTAAACCAATCACGGGATATTGATTTCAGGAGACAATACAGCGACATTGTTGTCAAGTAGTGTGTTTATTTTCCAAACGGTTGGATTCCTGGCGGAAGAGTCTGGAATGAGCGTTATCTTAGCGGACTCCAAGTAAGAGTTATAGGATTATGGCTAAGGAAAACAACGGTAAGGTTACGGGATATTTCCAGAACGGTGAGACGCAAAATAGCACAAAGACAATAAGTTATCTGTGCGGAGACTCAGTGGAAGTTATCGAGAAAAAAGGACGGAACGTCATTCCGGAGGCAGAGAAGGAACCACTTTGGAAGGCCTATCTGGAGAAGTTCAAGGATCCAATCATCATCATATTGCTTGTGGCGCTGGGACTGTCGCTTGGAGTGTCCGGATATGAGATGGCATATTCAGGTAGGGATGCCTCGTGCCTGATCGAGCCACTGGGGGTGCTGGTAGCGATACTTCTGGCGACAGGGATCGGGTTCATATTCGAGGTCAAGGCGGAGAAAGAGTTCAAGATTCTGAACAAAGCCAAGGACGAAAGACCGGTCAAGGTGCTGCGACTGAAAAACAGGAACGACATACGTCCGCAGACCTATGAGATTCCGAAAAGTGATGTCTGTGTCGGAGATGTGGTGGTGCTGGAGAACGGGGACGAGGTCCCGGCGGACGGCAATCTGATCAGCGACCGGAATCTGATCATAGACGAGTCGAACTTCACGGGCGAGCCGTTCACGAAAAAGAGGACCGAATCCGATGGCACAAAGGAAGAAAGCACCTATCCAGAGAACTTTCTGCTTCGGGGCACAACCGTGATCGAGGGCAGCGCGACCTATAGAGTCACAGCTGTCGGCACGGAAACCGAGGAAGGGAAAGGTGCGAGAATATTACAGGAAGAGCCTGAGGTGGAGACTCCTCTGAACGCCCAGTTGAACCAGCTCGCCAAGTGGATAACATACGCCAGCTACATCATCGCTGCACTTATCGTGATCGGACGGATGAGCATATTCTTCCTCACGAATGATGTGGGGACATATTCATTCATCGAGGTTTTCCGGGTGGTGCTCAACTCGCTGATGATCGCCGTGACGCTTATTGTCGTGGCGGTGCCGGAAGGGCTGCCGATGAGCGTGACGATCAGCCTTGCGCTGAGCATGCGCAAGATGCTGAAAGAGAAGAATCTGGTGCGGAAACTTCACGCCTGCGAGACCCTCGGGGCGACAACCGTCATCTGCACGGACAAGACCGGAACGCTGACAGAGAACAGGATGAGCGTGGTGGAATCCGAGTTCTGGGGCGTCGATGAAAGTCTTGTCGCCGACAGCATCGCAGTGAACTCCACAGCGGCGCTGAACGTTTCGGAGGGCGGTGAGCCACGCGCTATCGGCAACCCGACGGAAGGAGCGCTGCTGCTCTGGCTTCGCGGTAAGGGAATAGACTATTCCGAGCGCCGGAACGCCTACAAAATCCTGAGCCAGGAGGCGTTCTCCACGGAAAGGAAGAGGATGAGCACCGAAGCGATTGACACTGTTTCCGGCAATGAATATCTCTTCGTGAAAGGCGCGCCGGAGCTTCTGCTGGAGACTTCCGATGTCATTGACGGCGGCCCGTCCAAGGAAAGCGTGCTCGCCACCCTGGCGACATGGCAGTCAAAGGGGATGAGGACATTGGGATTCGCCATAAGGAATATGTCAGCGGATGACTCCAGACTAATATTCATCGGCATTGTCGGCATCGCCGATCCGATCAGGGACGATGTGCGCCAGGCGATCGACACCTGCTCCGGTCACGCCGGGGTCAGGGTGATCATGGTGACCGGAGACAACGCCCTTACCGCCAGCGAGATCGCCCGTCAGGCCGGAATCATCGGCGCCAACGAGACCAATCCTCTGACCATCACCGGCCCCGAGTTCGCAGCCAAGAGTGATGAATATCTCAAAAAGGAAGTCATCCCGACTCTGCGGGTTCTATCCCGGGCGCGTCCCGAGGACAAGGTCCGCCTTGTCACACTGCTTCAGGATATGGGCGAGGTCGTGGCGGTAACCGGCGACGGAACGAACGACGCTCCGGCTCTGAAAAAGGCACAGGTCGGGCTCTCGATGGGTGACGGAACGGCGAGGGCAAAGGAGGCCAGCGATGTGACAATCATCGACAACTCGTTCTCCAGCATAGGCAAAGGCATCCTGTGGGGACGATCCTTGTACTTGAACATCAAGCGTTTCATCCTGTTCCAGATGACGATCAACGTCTGCGCCTGCCTGATTGTGCTCCTTGGCGCGTTCATCGGACTGGACTCACCTCTGACCGTCACACAGATGCTGTGGGTGAACCTGATAATGGACACATTCGCGGCGATGGCCCTGTCATCCCTGCCGCCTGACCGCCGGGTTATGGAAGACAAGCCACGCGACCAGAAGAGCCACATCATCGACCGGCGGATGGGGAAGCGGATAGCCTTTTCGGGAATATTCTTCTTTGTCTATCTGGCTCTTCTCTGGCAGCTTCTCTGGCATATGGACATCAGCTCGGTTGCCGACCTGCTTCACTGGAATGTTGTCGGAGAGTTCTTCAGCGGAGCGTTCTCGGCCCACACAAAGGCACATCTTTCCGGCTACGAGCTGGGAGTGTTCTTCACGACATTCGTGCTGATCCAGTTCTGGAATCTGTTCAACGCCAGATACTTCAAGACTGACGGAAGCGTTCTTCAGGACATTCTTGATTCCTTCTTCAACCGCAAGAGGTTCAAGGCTTCCGCCTGCTACGGATGTCTTTGGGTCGCCGGAATCATCCTGGCCGGCCAGTTCCTGATCGTCAACTGCTTCGGAGCCTTCTTCGAGGTCTCCCCGCTTCCGCTCTCCGACTGGGGCTGGATTCTCCTCTGCACCTCGCCGGTACTCATCCTGCCGGACATTTACAGGTTCATTCGTTCTAAAGCAGCATCATCACCTGCCCGGAAATGACACGCAGAAACATCTCCATCGGATAGACAGTGGCGTAAGCGACAGACGGTTCGTCATCGTCAACCGTGGTAAGCGCATAGTTGAGAGCGATAGGATTGGCCATAGAGGCGCACAGCATCCCGACATTCTCCGAATAGTCCGTCTTGCAGAATTTAGCTGCGACAAAGCCGACAAGCAGCACCGGCACAATGGCCAAGAACACACTGATCCCGATCCACAGCAAGCCTTCCGGTCTCAAGACAGTCTCGAAAAAGTCCGGCCCTGCGCTGAGTCCCAATCCAGCCAGATAGATCGTCAAACCGAACTGCCTGAGCATCAGATTCGCACTGTGCGTCGTGTAGGTGGTCAAGTGGATTCTCGGTCCGAACGCCCCCATCAGGATGCCGATAAGGATCGGGCCGCCGGCGATCCCGAGACGGATCGGGACACTCATTCCCGGAATGGAAATCGGAAGGCTGCCCAGAATCAATCCGAGCATAAGTCCGATGAAAATGAACAGCAGATTCGGATTACGGAGCTCTTTCTCCTGATTGCCAAGCACCTCCGCCACACGGTCAATCGCTTTCTGCTCTCCTACGATCGTCAGTTTGTCTCCGATCTGAAGTCTGAGGTCACGGGACGGCAGCAGGTCGATGCCCGCGCGGTTAACCCTTGTGATGTTGATTCTGTAAACGTTACGCAGATGCAGATCCCCAAGTTTCGCCCCGTTGACGCTCGTCTTGGTCACGAATATATGACGGGAAACAAGCATTCCGTCCAGATGGTTCCAGTCGATGTCCTTCTTGTTCCAATCCTTAACGACCTTCTCTCCGAAGAGCTGCTCGGCAGCCCCGGCGTCCTTCTCACGAGTCAGCACAAGCACGTGCTCTCCTTCCTCAAGCACGGTGTCCCCGTCCGGGATTATCACCTGTCCGCGGCCTTCACCGCCATATTTCCAAACCCTTGACACTACAATTCTGATGTGCGCGTCCTTCATGATGTCCCGGATCGTCTTGCCGAATACAGCCGGATTGCTCACACTGAACTCGTTGATGAATGTCTGGTTGTTGTGCGTGTCCTTTGGGCCGCGGTTCTTACGGAATATGACCGAAAGGACCACCACGCAAAGAATCACGCCGATCACGCCGAAAGGATAACCCACAGCGCAGGCGGTGGCCATCTGGTTGGAGACATCCACTGCCCCCGGATCTGTCTGGAGCAGGGTCTGCTGCGCGGCTCCAAGCATCGGCGTATTGGTCGCCGCACCGGTGAGAAGTCCGGTCGCCACCGGCAGCGATATTCCGCATAACTTACTTATTCCCAACGTCATCAAAGTGCCTACCAGAAGCACCGCGAACGCCAGGATATTCAGTTTGATGCCTCCTTTCTTCAGCGAAGGGAAGAAACTCGGGCCGACCTGCAGGCCAAGGGTGAACACAAAGAGCACAAGGCCGAAGTTCTGCGCCAACGCGAGCATCCTCGGATCAACGCTCAGTCCAAAGTGTCCGACGATGATTCCGGCGAAAAACACGAAAGTGACGCCGAGGCTGACACCTTTGATCTTGATCTTGTTGCACAGAAGCCCCACGACGCAAATCAGCGACAGGACGAGAATCGCCTGAATATAAGACGGTTCCGTGAATATCTCGATGAACCAGTTCATAGTCCTTTAAATATACTGCGTACAAAGATAGTCAGAAATATTCATTAATTTTGTGAGGCGGTGGCCACGGTCGCCGCGGTTCCAAGGATTTTATGAATATGCCAGAGGCGAAAAACAAGAATATTCAGGGTTCAGCCGCCAGGAAAAAGGCCGGCGCACTGAAAGCCAGGACATCACCGGCAAAACGTCCCCGGAGGAAAAAGAGGAAGCCCAAGAAAGTGAATATAGGAGTCTGGACGGCTGTCGGCATCGCCGCGTCAATCATTCTGGCTCTGGCGGTTATGTTCATCAGCCAGGGTGGCGGAGGCGGACACGAGACAGGGGCCAAGGTTCCGCCAGGAGACTGGCGCTACGGAATCGACATCTCCCACCACAACGCCGGCGACATCGTTTGGGATTCCCTTTACGTGCTGACGGACAAACGTGGAAAAACAATCCGTGATCACCATCTGGCTAAAGACATCAGGCCTGTCAGTTTCGTGTTCATAAAGGCTACGGAAGGAGTGTCGATGGTGGACAAGGATTTCAAAAGGAACTGGCAGGACGCCGGCAGGTCTGGCCTTAGAAGAGGCGCGTACCACTTCTTCAGGAGTTCAAAGGACGGCGAGGCTCAGGCAAGGCTATTCATCAAGACGGTTGGCGACCTGAGATTCAAGGACTTGCCTCCGGTTCTGGACATCGAGACCATCCACCGGGGAGGGTCGATGAAGAAACTGAACGAAGAGGCCCTCAAATGGCTGGAAACCATTGAGGGTCACTACGGTAAAAAGCCTATTGTCTACACGGGGTCTTCCTTTGCCCGTGACTGGCTCAGCAAGAGGATCACGGACAACTATCCTGTTTGGATAGCCCACTACGAGAAGGACAGGCCGGACTTCAACGGCTGGACCTTCTGGCAGTTCACCGACAAGGCCGTCGTGAAAGGCGTTCCGGGGCCTGTGGATCTAAGCGTCATGAAACGCTGATCCCCGTCACTCCGACAGGCCTTGTCGCCGACGGCGCCGCGGTTGACCGCATGGATTAAAACGACACCGGACGGATCGGCAGACCGAGGTGGCGAGGGGCTGACGAGAGTCCAACCATTCCATTGCTCTTGATCATGGAAAAAACACCCGCTTTTTCCACATGCCTATTCACATTCACAAATGAGGTCCAGTACAATCCCTTGTAAATGGTCGGATTATAATCCGGTGACGGGAAGAAGAGGCTGTTACCTTCATAACCAGGGGATTCACTTGTCAGGACATAGCCGTTTCTTGCATCATCCCATGTACACTTACAATAATCCAAAAGTTTAAAGATGTCATTACTGGTCGGAGTACGCCAAGTTCCTCCCCAGTTGGCGGTGGCGGCATCATCCTCTTTGCTCAGGATCTGCCTGCTGTCTGTGGAATTGTACTTGGTGTAGTTCCCATCCTTGTACCATTTGTAGTTGTCCAGGGAATACGTGGCCTTCGGTGTCGTCTCACCCCAGGCGAAAAGCGCCCCGACTTCCTCAGGCTTGTCCGCGCCCACGTTGCAGTTGGCCCATTTCAGGCCGTCGCCCATCTCGACATACACATGACCGTTGATCATGTCCGGCTCCAAAGCGCCATCCACGACTTTAAGAGGAATGAAGTCGGATGAGATTTCCCAACCCATGGCGGAATCCTCTATGAGAAGCTTCGCGTAGGTTGGATACTTCCACGTGGAGTCAAACAATGAAGTCGAAGAGTTCTTTATGTCTTCCGCTGAGACCTTGACCGCTATCACACCGTTTGATTCAGGCAGAATCCCTTTGACAGCAAGGTCTATGGAACGCCATTGACCTCTTCCCCAGTCAACATAGGCAAGCATCTTGACATTGTCGGCATTCAACTTTGAAGTCAATCCGGCCGGACGTATCTCAAACCTGATTCTGAATGACTTGGTGTCTCTATACACATTATGGACTCCGTCGGAATACTCAGGACGATAGGTCACGGACTGGATCTTGCTTCCCATGTCCTTCAGCGCCTCGTTCATCTTGTCAATCGCATTCTTCGCCTGGTCCTCACAGGTTTTGATACGGTTTTCCCACGTGTCGAAAATCTCTTTGATCCTGTCATTTACTGCTTTGATCTCGTTCTCCAGCTTGGTGTCCAGCCTCCCTTCAAGGCCAGTGATCGCGTCCTCAATGGCTTGCTTATAGGCGACTGTGATGTCTGTCTTGGCCTTTTGCAAGTCAGCTCTCAAATCGGAAATCGCCTTGGTGTTGGCCTCGATGTTCTTTTCGGTCTCCACCAAAGCCTCGTTCAGTTTGGTGATGTCACCGGTGTTGGCGTCAATCAGACCTTTCAGAAGAACCCTCTGAGCCTCCAACTGCGTTTCGAGGTCTTTCTTCTGAGCCTCAAGGGCCGCCTTGGTCTCCTCGATTGTCCAGTAGGCGGTCAGTCTCTCATTCACCCAAGACTTGAGGGATTCCTCCAACTCCTCAATGGATGCCTTCAGATTCGCGGTCCAGGCTTTCTCCAGATCCTCACGTGTGGACGAGATGGCGGCCTGGTAGGCTGCGGTGATGTCGGCCACCTCCTTGTCAATCCTTTCGCCAAGGCCGGCGACCTCATCGGCGATCTCGCCCTTGAGATCACTCACGGCCTTGTCCAGATCCTCCGCGAACTTCTTCGTGAGACGGGCCTCAAGGTCAGTGAGGGATGTCTTCAAGCCACTGATCCCGGCGTTGATGCCCGCTATTTGCTCCACAATGCCGCCATACTGCGTCAATGTCGCGAACGAGGCTGCCGCCCAGTCTTTTGCGTCTTTGATTTCCTTGTCAACATATTCCTCAAGGCCTGAAATCCTCTTCTCCAACTCAGCATCCTTTTCCTTAAGGTCTGATATTGCGTTGTCTATGTTGGCAAGTTTGCCCTCGATCTCGGCCTTGACAGCCTCAAGGTCGGCGAGAATCTTGCCCTTGGCGGTGTTGATCGCGGCGATAAGCTCATCCTTGTTCGCCTTGTCACTGGCCTGAAGCTCCTTGACCGACTTCTCAAGGTCGGCCTTCACATCGGAAATGCTTTTCGAATTGTCGGCCAGCGACTTGCCGAGACTTGCGGCTGTACCCTCAAGGGCTGTGATCATGTCCTTGAGATCCTTGTCCGCCTGCTCCAGCCTAGGTAGCGAGGCGCTGATGTTCTGTATCTGCGATTCGATGGATTTTATCCGGTTGCCCTCGATGTCATCGATCCTTTGCTCAAGGTACTTGATGTCTGAGTCGTAATCAGCGCAGCCGGACGCCAGAAGGGCGATCGCGCCGAAAAGGGCGGCAATATATTTTTTCATATTCATTGTGTTTATATTCATTAAGTGATTTTATTTTGTTACTATGTTGCAACGACCATCTTTGAGCGGTTCGCCTTGGGCAATCACCGAGTTATTGACCCATCTTTTCACTGCTTCCACGGTCTTCTTATTGCAGTTTCTGACGTATATATTAAAATCGCGCCTTCGGCAGTTGATACCGCTGAAAACATTCCCTTCATATACCTGTGGATATGGATATGATCCTCCGGTGTAATTGTTCAGATTCCAGTTATCCAAATACAATTCTTTAAGTGACGCACAGTTATAGAGCAGTTCAGTAACTCTTTCAATCTGGCTCATATCCCATCCCGAAAGGTTCAATGTCTCTAAATTACTGCAGCGATAAAAGGCTTGATACATATCCTTGGGTTTAGGCTTCCAAGACGATATCCTCAAATCCTTCAGTCTTGTACACCAAGCAAACATCTCCATAAAATTATCGACTTTCGAAACATCCAACTTTTCCAAATCCGCAAATTCAAGTTTGTATTGGTTTCTAAATTTCAATTCTATGTAAATACCGGATTCAGCCACCGCAACATTCCTGCACACCTTTATTTTCATCAATGTTGCGTTTGGATCTTCTTCATAACTCTTTCTACTGAGATTGAGCAACAGTTCCCCAATCTCAGCCCCTGTAAAGTCAATCCTACCATAGATGTGCTTCCTGTTCAGAATGCCACCATCTTTACTAAAACCTCTCACTCCTACGATCTCACTGTCCGGCAGCATTTCTCCGTCAGTTGTGGTATAACGGATAACCGGCGGTTCAAGCGCCTGAGCCTTAAGAGGGACATACTCCGTGCTGAGATTTCCGACAGCCACGGCCACACTCGCGGGTATCTTGCCGTCAATGAAAGCCTTATCAACCTTGGACGCATCAATGGTAACGGTGATGACACCGAACTCGTTCTTGAAATCAGTTATGTCCAGTTCCACATCCTCTCCGGCAGCGGCTCTGGTCTTTGTGTAAAGCAGACGGGCTGACAGCAACTCCGCTGTGATGTTGGCCGCTTCACTTGCCGGGCGCACCTCAAACCTGAAGGTGATGTACCTGTAATTCTCACTTCCCGGGAAATCAGGGTCACCCCTGTCATAGTAAAGGGTCACCTTGCCGTCCGAAGACAACGGGAACCATGACACCGACTGGATTCTTGAAGCCAGGCTGGCATTCAGGAATACAGACAGTTTGTTCTCAAGAGCCTTGACCAATGACTCAAGATAAAACATCTTGCCCTCGATTCTCTCGTTTCTGTCATCAAGGTCTGAGTTCACGGCGGCGATCCGCTTGACGATTTCATCCGAGAACGTGCCATTGAACTTCGTGATGGCCTCGGTGACCGCGTCAGTGTAGGCCTTGGTCAGGTCAACCTTTGCCTGCTCCAGCTCCTTGCCGGCGGATTCGATGTCGGCAGCGTTTTTCCTTATAGTCTCATCGAGTTCTTTCAATTTGTCATCCAGAGCCTTGATGTCTGCCGCATTGGCTTTGATCAAATCATTCAGGTATTTCTTCCGCGCCTCGAACCGGCCTTCGATGAACTCTTTCTGAACCTTAAGCGCACCTTGGGTTTCGACTATCGTCCAGTAGCCGTCCAGAGTGCTGTTCACCCAGGATTTCATCGAGGACTCGCAGTCGTCAATTGATTTCTTCAGGTTCTCGCTCCACCATTTGTCCAACTCCCCACGGACAGTGGAGATGGCGGCGGTGTAGGCCAAGGTAATGGCCTCGACCTCCGTGTCAATCCTTTCATTCAGACCGGCGACCTCCTCACCGAGTTTTGACTTGACTTCACCTGCGGCGGCTTTCAGTTCCTTTGAATATCTCTCTGTCAGGCGGGTCTCAAGATCTGTCATGGATGTCTCCAGTGCGGCGATCTCTCCCTTAATTCCACCAAGCAGCCCAACAATGGTGTCGTGCTGCTCCAGCGTCATAAAGGTGGCCTTGAACCAGTCCCTGGTCTCCTTAAGTTCCTTGGCGGCGTAGGCCTTAAGCTCAGAGATCTTCTTTTCAAGCCCGGCATCCTTCTTCTGAAGATCCTCTATTGTATTATTGATTAAGGTTAGATTGCGGTTCAACTCGGTCTTCTCGGACTCCAGCAACGCAAGCAGCACGGCCTTGGCCTTGCCGAGGGAGTCAAGGACATATTCCTTGTCCGCCCTGTCGCTGTTTTTAAGATCCTCGACCGCTTTCTCAAGGCCGGTCTTCAATGCTGAGATGCTTTCCCCGTTCTCCGAGATTGTTTTCTCAAACTTCCCCGCTGTCTTCTGAAGGTTCGCGATCATTTCCTTCAGATCCGCATCGGCCTTCTCAAAATTGGAAATCGAGGAGTTGACCGAGACGATCTGACTCTCGATGGTGGCGATTTGGTTGTCCTCCATGGCGTCAAGCCTCTTGTGGATGTCATCGATGTCCGGGGAGTAGTCCGCACATCCGAAGGACATCAACAGACACAGGGGCAGAACAATCCCGGCGCCGATTCTCTCTAGAAATTTTGTCATAAGGTATTGAGTTATTGTTCAACGATTTTCACAAATGTACACAAGACAATATAATCAAGGTGTTAACCCTCACGTCTTATTCAGCCATCCTCAAAGGAATATATTCAGACGACAGATTCCAGCCCATCGTCTCGTTCTCGATGTGGACTCTGGCGAAGGCTGCCATCTCGCCCCGCACAAACGAATCAGAGATGTAGGTGGCGTTCACCTTGATGACAATATAACCGCCATACACCTTAAAGTCATTGTCATTATTTATGTAAAGATCCTTCTGTTCATTATTCGGATAATGCGCCGTTATCTTAATGTTATCCTTTTTCAGATAGTACAGCGCGGAGGAAGGCCGGACCTCGAATTCCAACGTCACGAATTTCACAATGGAACCCGAGCCATATCTTGTCACTACAGCTACTCCATCCTCGGTATAAGGGACATAAACCAAAGACTGTATTCTGTACAGCACCTTGTTGACAGCATTCTGAGCCTGTGTTATCTTGTCGCTGACAGATTTCTCCATCTTCCGGATTTCCGAACTCATTCGATCAATCTCGCCCTGAACCTTACTGTCCGCATCACTGATCGCGGCCGTGATGTCCGCAGACAACTCATTTCGCAGGGAGGCTATCGCATCTCTGATGGCTCTCTCATACGCCTCTTTGACCTCAGCCTTGACCTCATCCAAATCCGACTTTAAGCCTTCGATCTCCTTCGCGTTGTCCTCAATCGCCTTATTGGTCACGGCCAAGGCCGCCTTCAAATCCTCGATGTCTTTCGAATTTGCCTTGATCATTTCCTCCAAAGCGGTTTTCTGCACAAGCAATTGACCTTCAAGAGCCTTTTTCTGAGTCTCAAGGGCCGCCTTCGTTTCCTCAATCATCCAGTAAGCCTTAATTTTATCATTCACCCAAGACTCAAGGGATGACTTCAAATCATTCACCGAATCCTTAAGGTTCTTTTCCCAGGCTGCCTCAGTCTCGTTCCGGGCTTTTAAGAGGGCTTCGGTGAAAGCGTTTGTCAGATCAGCAACCTCTTTTGAGATTCTGTCATTCAACCCGGCGACCTCGTCAGCGACAGCTGATTCCAGATCGCTGACAGTCTTGTTCAACGACTCTGTGAAGTTCTTTGTCAGACGCTCCTCAAGATCAGTCATTGAGGTCTTCAATCCGGCGATTTCGATATCAATGCCAGCGATTTGCTCCACGATGTCATTGTACTGTTCCAAAGTCGCGAAAGTGGCCTTGACCCAATCTTCAGTGCCTTTCAATTCTTTTCCGGCATACGATTTCAAATCCGAGATCTTGCCTTCCAAATCCGCATCTTTCTTTTTCAGGTCGGAGATCGCGCCGCCTATGTCTGACAATTTCACGTTCATCTCAGACTTCATTGTCTCAAGAGTCACAAGAACCTCTTTTTCGGCTTGTTCTATTGCCCTGATAAGTTCTTCCTTGTTGGCATTGTCGCTTTTCCTCAATTCTTCCACCGCTTTCTCAAGGTCGGACTTCACTGCTGAAATCCGTTTCCCATTCTCCGTGATAGCTTTCCTGAGATCGCCGGCGGTCTCCTCCAGGGAACCGATCATGTCCTTCATGTCCTTGTCGGTCTGCTCCAACTTCGGAATGGAAGTGTTGATCTTCTCAATCTGCTGGTTTATGGATGTGACCCACGCATCCTTTCCGTTCAGATCCTCATGAATCTCATCAAGGTCCGGAGCATAGTTCGCGCAGCCGAAAGCTGCGGCAAGACCCACACTCATCAAGACCAGTCTTATTTTTCCAATATATTCTTTCATTTTTCTCTAATGTTAACAGTCATACAAGTCTTTTTCTTAAGGGTTTGTCACCACAACAGGGACAATAGGAATAAAACCGGAAATCATATCCCAACCTTTGGAATCATCCTTTATTGACACCAGAACGTTGAACTTTCTAGAACCATTTGTAAAGATGAGAGGAAGGTCGGAAGCATCTATGTCCATCAGAACGATGCCGTTCCCGGTGCTTGTGATTCCGTTCAACTTAAGAGGAATAACATAATCTTTTGGCTCCACGCTTTGAGTGAGGATCGACACATTGCCTACATTCAGAGCCTCGGCGGCAGAGAACGGACGGACCTCGAATTTCAATGTCAGAGACTTCTTGACACCTTCACAGAAGACCTCAACCGATCCATCTGAATATGTCGGGAAATATACAAACGATGATATCACGTTTCTTATCTTAGTCCGCGCGTCCTCAACATCCTTTATTATCGAAGCCAAGTCATCCTTGCATTTCTCAATCCTTGACTCCAATGCCTCGACTCTCTCGTCAATGCTGTTGTTGAGGCTTTCTATCTCGTCATCAAGCTCATCATCAAGAATGCCCTCCAACGATGTGATAGCATCCTTTATCACGGTCTCATAAGCAGCCTTGATGTCCTTCTTTGCCTGCTCAAGCTCCGAGAACAAGTCCTCCAGGCTCTCGGCGTTGTCCGCAAGAGCGTTCTCTGTCTCTGTCAGAGCCTCTTTCAGGTCCTTGATCTCTCCCGCATTAGCGTCAATCAATTCTTTCAGATAGGCTTCCTGAGCCTTCAACTGGTTTTCAAGATCCTTTTTCTGAGCCTCAAGAGCCGCCTTGGTCTCCTCAATCGTCCAATAGGCCGTAAGTTTCTCGTTCACCCAGAGTTTAAGGGACTTTTCCAATTCCTCAAGAGAGGTCTTAACCTTTTCCGTCCATGCGCTTTCAATCTCTGCGCGAGTCTTGGCTATAGCCGATGTGTAAGCCTGTGTAAGATCTGATACCTCTTTGTCTATCCTGCCATTAAGACCGGAAACTTCCTCACCTATCTTGGATTCAAGGTCACTGACCGCCTTTTTCAAATCCTCGTCGAACTTGTTTGTCAGGCGGGTCTCAAGGTCAGACAAAGACTTCTTCAGTTCAGACATCTCCGTGTTGATCCCTCCAATCCGTTCCACAATACCATTATACTGCTCCAACGTCGCGAATGTGGCTGTGGCCCAGTCCCTGATGCCTTTCAATTCATCATCAACATAGGTCTTGAGAACAGAAATCTGTTTCTCCAATTCTTGATCCTTATCTTTCAGATCAGAGATCATTTCATCTATGTCGGACAGTTTGCCCTGCATTTCCGTCCTCATCGCCTCAAGATTGGCCAAGACGGTAGCCTTGGCTTCATTTATGGCAGCGATCAGTTCCTCCTTGTTGGTCTTGTCACTGTCCTGGAGTTCCTTGACAGCCTTTTCGAGTTCAGAGCGAACCTCTGAAACGCGGTTCTCGTTCTCACCGATGTCTTTGCGAAGATCATCGGCGGTCTTGTCCAAGGACTCGATCATCTTCTTGATTTCCAAATCTGTCCGCTCCAACTCCGGGAGTGAAGCGTTTATCTTTTCAAGCTGCTTGTCGATGGACGGGATGCGGTTGTTCTCGATTTCATCGATGCGGTCATCCACACGCTTGAACTCAGCATCGTAGTCAGCGCATCCGGAGGACACCAGCAGAATCAGGCTCAGAAGAGCCGGTAATATTCTTATTATATTCATTGATTCTTCCATTTTAGGGTTATCGGGTCACGATTGTAGGGTTTATGCCGGCCACACCAAGATCACGCTTGACCAGATTCATAGTGGCGTTGCTGCAGCCTACCATTCTGATGGTCTTCAATTTCTTACAACCATAGAACATACACCTCACCGTCTTTCCATAATTATCACTGACATCGTGCCAGTTTGCTTTATCCAAATTCCAACCTGACAAATCCAACGTCTCAAGCGACGAACATCCATTGAACATTCCAGGCACGCTAGTCACCTTATCCATTTTCCATTTGGACAAATCCAAGGAAGTCAACCCTGAGCATCCATAGAATGTAAAGTTGGTATAATCAAGGTTCTGAGGCCTCCAAGAGGAGATTTTCAACGATTTTGTAGTCAGCTTACTACAATTATAAAATGACTGTTGAAAATTAGTGACTGCCGACACGTCCAATAACTCAAGATCCACCTCTTCAAGAAGATTGCAGTCTCGAAAATATATCTCGTAATCAGGCTTTGCTTTCTTGAGGAGCTTGATTGTCTTTAAGTCAGCAGATTTATACCAATTAAGATTCACTTTGTCTGCATCACCGTCAAAGCCGATTTCACCATACTTGGTGTGCACGATGTTCAAAGTTTTATTATTCGCGTCTTTGGCATATAAAGATGAAGAAATGTCAACCATACTTCCGGACGCGGTAGTATATTGGATCAAAGGCGGTCTTATTTTCGCGACTTTCAAAGGAGTGAACCGTGTGGAAACGTCACGGACAACGACCCTGAAACCGGCGGAGACTCGTCCTGCAATAAAGTCATCCAACAGTACCCCGGGCTCAACCCTGACATTCAGGACTCCGTTCTTTGCCTTGGTGATTCTCTGAACTTTCAGAGCGACCTCATCCCCGACCGAAGCCCTTGTCTTTGTGAGCAACGCATACGCCGACACATCGGCGGCTCCTATTGAGGACAGCAGCCGCTCAGGGCGGATCTCCAGAGAGACATCGATGGTCTTTTCCAAAGACTCGACGTTGTAGGAGAGAATCACACTCCCGTCATCGCTCGTCGGGACAAACGCCAGAGACTGCATCACGGAGTCAAAGGAGGAAATAAGGCCAGCGAAATCAAGGGAAGCGAGATCGCTATTGATAGAAGCCATCACCCTCCTCATTTCAGCCTTTTTTGTCGAAAATGCTTTCGTGAAACTGTCATACGCGGCATCAACACGAGCTTTGATCGTAGCCTCAAAAACACCCTTGAAATCAGTGATGGCATCCTTGATTGCTTTCTTGTAGGCAGTGGTAAGATCCTCCTTCGCCTTGTTCAAGTCGGACGTGAAGACCGGGAAACGATCCGCCAACGCCTTAAGGTCATCATTGACTTTATTCAACCTGTCCTCAAGAGCAGTAATATCCCCCGCGTTTTCACTGATCAAATCATTCAACAGTTTTTTCTGCGCCTCAAGCTGATTCTCAATGTCATCATTAAGCACCTTGAGGGAATCCTTGGTCCGGGCGATCGTCCAGTAGCCGTCCAAAGTGCTGTTCACCCACGATTTCATAGAGGCCTCGCTGTCATCGATGGCTTTCTTCAGGCTTTCGTTCCACCATTTTTCCATTTCCTCACGGAAAGTGGCGATGGCGTCGGTGTAGGCCTTGGTGATGTCAGAGACCACCTTGTCGATCCTGTCATTCAGACCATCGACCTCCTCGCCAAGCCTTGACTTCACTCCATCCGACGCTGTCTTCAGATCCTTTGAATATTTCTCCGTCAGACGGGTCTCAAGATTAGTCATCGAGGTTTTGAGGCCAGCTATCTCGCCTTCGATCCCGCCGAGCTGGTCCACAATGGCGTTATACTGGTCCAAAGTCATAAATGTCGCATTAGCCCAGTCCTTGGTCTCCTTCAGTTCCTTGTCGATGTAGATTCTCAAATCCGTAATTTTCTTCTCAAGTTCGGCATCCTTTTTCTGAAGATACGAGATGGTGTTGTTGATTGAAGTCAGTTTGCCATTCAACTCGGTCTTCTCCGACTCCAGCAACGCAAGCAGCATGGCCTTGGCCTTGCCGAGGGAGTCAAGGACATATTCCTTGTCCGCCCTGTCGCTGTTTTTAAGATCCTCGACCGCTTTCTCAAGGCCGGTCTTCAATGCTGAGATGCTTTCCCCGTTCTCCGAGATTGTTTTCTCAAACTTCCCCGCTGTCTTCTGAAGGTTCGCGATCATTTCCTTCAGATCCGCATCGGCCTTCTCAAAATTGGAAATCGAGGAGTTGACCGAGACGATCTGACTCTCGATGGTGGCGATTTGGTTGTCCTCCATGGCGTCAAGCCTCTTGTGGATGTCATCGATGTCCGGGGAGTAGTCCGCACATCCGAAGGACATCAGAAGACACAGGGGCAGAACAATCCCGACGCCGACCCTTTCTAAAAAACTTGTCATAAGGTGTTGTGTTAAAATTCAATCGTAAATTTAGACAACACCTTCCAATGGACAATAAAAGCAGGGTAGTAGATTTCGTCAGACACACGAAATTTACTACCCTGCGATGAAATTTACCAACAAATTTACCGGATCGGCACTTAGATGTTTTGTGACTTAGGCAGCACTACAATCTCTCAAACGGGTTGTCCGGATCACCGGTCCAGCGGTAAAGTCGGGTCCTGGAGTACTGCTTTCCGGCAGCGTTCTTGCCAGGCTCGGCGAAATAGAACAACCCGTTCCCGACCGGACATATTCCTGTCGCCCCGTACTTGAAGTAAAAGCCTGGAACCGGATTCTCCGACGATCCGATCACCGGATGCTTTGTCCTGTCGTAAAGAACCCCGGCCAATTGCCTTTTGACCGGCTTCTCAGCGACATCGAACACAAACATGTCATAATTCGGGAATATCTCCTTACGGCCCTTGTACACAGCCATGAACATCTTCCCCGTCTCCGCATCGTAGGCCAGATTCTGCACGCCCCAGTTCGTGTTGCCCGTGTAGGCGAAATACTTGCTCAATGGTTTTGCCGGTCCTTCACCGTAGAAGTCTCCGAACTTGACTTTGCCGGCATATTCATTAAGCTTCCTGATGTCGTAGCGAAGCAACACCTGATGGTTGTTGTCGTTGCGGGCCTTGTCGCCGTAGATGCCGTAAGCCACATAGAGGTAATTCTTTCCACCTTTCTTGCCGAGCTTAGGGGCGATCGTCACGCCGTCGATTCCGGAACAGCCATAGTAATGCTCGTAGCCCTTGTCAGCGAAGCCGGTCATGTGGTAATCCCTAGTGGCGTCCTTGACACAGACAATCCGGAAAGCGTCATTGTCCTCGGAATCCATGCCGACCTCCGTGACCTTGTCAACGTCAATGATCGCGATGTAGAACATCGACCTGCCTTTGGCGAAAGAGGAAAGTCCGGCTCCGATGACATCGTCCTTACATTCGAGAGAGGCGTAAACCTTTCTGTCCGAAGGATTGAATGTCATCGCTCCAAGATGTCCCTGGATCCTGTCTATTGAACCCACAACCTTTCCTTCCATGTCCGTCTTGATGAAGCTGGTCGTGAAAGAGAAGTACATGTTGCCGGCGGAGCTGTCGTAGGCGATTCCCTGGACATGGTTCTTCGCGCCTTCAACGTAAATTTCCGTCGGCAGCTGTTGCTCTGTCTGCGAATACGCAGCCACGGTTCCGGCCACAATCATCAATGCGATCAATGCTATTCTTTTCATATTCAATGTGTTAATATCCTGTTCTTTGGTCACTTTCTTAATTCTTCAATCATCGCTCTTGCCACAGCAGCCGAAGCGCCCTCTCCACCGAGAGCGTCACGGATCTCCTGATAGCCGGACAGCATCGTGGAACGATACTCCTCATCCTCGATCATCCTCCGGACCTCGTTCAGCACGTTCTCCGGCGTGAAATAGTACTGGAGAAGCTCCCGGAAACAAATCCGGTCAAGAATCAGATTGCCGAGACTGATATATTGGATCTTTATTATCGACTTGGCTATCTGGAAGTTAAGATCCGAACCCTTATAGGCGACCACCTGCGGAGTCCCGATCAGCGCGCATTCCAGCGAAGCCGTGCCGGAATTGACCACCGCGGCCTTGGCGTAACGCATCACGGCATAACTCTGGCCGAAGACCACGCTGACATATTCACGCCCCCTTATGTACTTGGTGTAGTCGCTCTCCGAGCGGGCCGGAGCAGCCGCCACGACGAAGCGGTATTCTGAATATTCAGGGATGGCGTGAAGCCTGTCGGCGAATTCCATAAAGGTCGGCATCATCGAGCTGATCTCGCCGTTTCTGGATCCGGCCAGGAGGGCGATCATCGGCCTGTCAGGCAGACCCGTCTTCGCCAGGAACTCCTCACGGGTCTCCTTGAAGGCCTCAGAATTGTCGATAGCATCGATCAGCGGATTACCTTTATATATAAAGTCAACGCCTTTCTCAGTGAAGTACGGGATCTCGAACGGGAACACGATGAACAGCTTGTCCACGAACGCCTTGAGCTTCTTCACACGACTCTCCCTTGAGGCCCAGACCTTAGGGGCGATGTAGTAGAAGACCTTGAATCCGGCCTTGTGGGCGAACTCGGCGACACGGAAGTTGAATCCGGGATAGTCAATGAGAATCACCACGTCCGGCTTCCAGCGGAGGATGTCCGTGGTGCAGTCCGTGAACCTTTTGGCGAAGGCTCTGACGTGGAGCAGAATCTGGGTGAAGCCGATGACAGCTCCATCCTTGTAGTCCTTCACGAGGCCGGTTCCCTGCTGATGCTCCTTATAGACGGCATCCATAAGCCCTCCGCCCCAGAAGCGGATGTCAGCCTCGGGGTCCTCAGCGTAAAGCCCCCGCATAAGATTGGATCCGTGCAGATCCCCGGACGCCTCTCCGGCTATGATATAGTAGCGCATATTCTTTAAAAATCTTCATTGAACCCAAGTCCGTTCAACCTGGCGATCTCCTCGTGGTCCGAACTGTTGATGTTGTGGGCGACTATGGAGATGTACCCGTCGGCGAGGATGTGATGATCGGCCAGAATGTCATCCACCGGCGAATCGTCCTTAAATTCCCCGACCATCATGTAAAGGGTCTCCCCCTCCTCGGCCTTCGGGAATGACGTGTGCCCCAGATCCTCCGGACGGACTCCTCTTTTGGCGAAAAGCTCAGCGTCCCAAGGCTTGAACTCCTTCTCCCAATGCCCCAGCCCCTGATGTCCCACACGGATGCCTTTGACAGCCGATGCCGGAATATTCGGAAAATTGACATTATAATATATTCCTGACTTCGGGTTATGACACGCCCAAAGTTTTCTGAATATGCCGGGGAAATATTCATTGACAACGGAGAAGTCCGCGTCCAGGCTCATAGTGTCGAGCGAGACTCCGATGCCTAATATTCCGTTCAGGGCGGCCTCCTCCGCCGCGCCGAGGGTTCCGGAATAGTTCGCCGCGGTGGCAGCGTTGGAGCCGTGGTTGATTCCGCAGACCACGACATCCGGCTTCTGAGGCCAGAAGATCTCGTCCAGGCCATACTTCACGCAGCTTGCCGGAGTGGCATCGAGGTAGGACCAACGCACTCCGTCCTCCGTCGGGAGTTCCTTGTAGGCGATCGCCCTGCCACCCATCGAGACCGCCATTGACATCCCGGACTGGTGGAATTTCGGCGCGACTGCCGTGATTCTGCCAAATTGACGCATCATGTCAGCCAGCGAATGTATGCCACCAGCCTGATAACCATCGTCGTTTGTCAGCAGTATATTCAGTTCATCAGACATTCTATTAATATTTTAGCCCACAAATATATTAAATTCCGCAATTTTTTAATAATTTTGCATCGCTTTTGCAGTGAAAGGCTGTGGTTAGTTTAGTAAAGAAAAGTATTAACAACTTATTTAATATCTAATTAAAATGGTAAAACTTGGTATTAACGGATTTGGCCGTATCGGCCGTATGGTTTTCCGTGCAGCGGTTGAGAACTTCTCAAACGACATCGAGGTTGTAGGTATCAACGACCTTCTCGATCCAGAGTATCTTGCTTACATGCTCAAGTACGACTCAGTTCACGGAGCATTCAAGGGCGACGTAAAGGTTGAGGACGGACACCTTGTAGTAAACGGCAAGAAGATCCGTGTCACCGCTGAGATGGATCCTGCAAACCTCAAGTGGAACGAGGTTGAGGCAGACGTAGTTGTTGAGTCAACAGGCTTCTTCCTTACTGACGAGACAGCCCGCAAGCACATCCAGGCCGGCGCTAAGAAAGTCATCATGTCAGCTCCTTCAAAGGACAGCACCCCTATGTTCGTCTATGGTGTAAACCACAAGACCTACGCTGGACAGGACATCATCTCCAACGCATCCTGCACCACCAACTGCCTTGCTCCTATCACCAAGGTGCTCAACGACAAGTTCGGTGTGAAGAGAGGCCTTATGACAACCGTTCACGCTGCCACCGCTACCCAGAAGACCGTTGACGGACCTTCAAAGAAGGACTGGAGAGGTGGTCGTGGAATCCTCGAGAACATCATCCCTTCATCGACAGGTGCCGCCAAGGCTGTAGGTAAGGTTCTTCCTGAGCTCAACGGCAAGCTTACCGGTATGTCTCTCCGTGTTCCTACTTCTGACGTTTCCTTCGTAGACCTTACCTGCGAGCTCAACACTCCAGCCACCTACGATGAGATCTGCGCCGCCATGAAGGAGGCTTCCGAGGGCGAGCTCAAGGGTGTTCTTGGTTACACTGACGAGCCACTGGTATCCACCGATTTCCGCAACGACTCACGCACTTCAATCTTCGACGTGAAGGCTGGTATCCAGCTCGATCCTACCTTCGTCAAGGTTTGCGCTTGGTACGACAACGAGTGGGGTTATTCCAACAAGGTGCTCGAAATGGCACGTGTTATCGCGAAATAATTAATTCACTTTTTTGCGAATAAGAACAAGGGTGGCTAAAGTCTCTTTTTAGTCACCCTTATTTATAATAATCCTACCCCCTGGTCACTTCGTGACAGCCCCGGTGGGGCACGGGGAAAGGTTTCCCCGAATCCCGTTCGGTCGCTTCGCTCCTATTTTTTTATATTTTAGCAGCTTTTTTTTTGGGGGGGGCACCTTATTTTTTGACAACACAAAGACGGCATTCTTTTGGAAGCCGTACATTAAAAAATCAAACATTATGAAGAAAGTTGTTTTGACCCTTCTCTGCGGCGCCATGATCTTCTCTGGCTGCGGCACAATGTCCAAGACTGGACAAGGTACACTTCTCGGTTCCGGAGCCGGAGCCATCATCGGAGCCGGAATCGGCGCCGCCATCGGTGACGGCAAGGGCGCGGCCATCGGAGCGGCCATCGGAACAGCCGTAGGCGCTGGAACCGGAGCTGTCATCGGCAAGAAGATGGACAAGAAGGCAGCCGAGCTTGAGGCTCTTGAGAACGCCCAGGTAGAGACCGTACAGGATCAGAACGGTCTCCAG
>ENA-ORPK01000042-ORPK01000042.1-human-gut-metagenome-genome-assembly--contig:-NODE-42-length-109023-cov-10.610289_pt1 | contig 109023 bp, 89 predicted proteins | sample MGYA00242139_ERZ509068 | MGnify/ENA primary metagenome ERZ509068 (study PRJEB26280, sample SAMEA2338687) | human gut metagenome | biome: human gut; feature: human-associated habitat; material: faeces...
ATTTTGCCAAAAGAAAACCGACCTCCAAAAATTAGATTTTTTAGGTCTAACTTTTGGGGGTCGGTACAGTTTCAGAGAGTTTTTTATTGGCAATTTTTATATCTAAATTATTTAGCTTCCTTGGCTGCTTTCTTAGCCTCTTCCTTTTCCAGCTTCAGAATAGCCTTATCTTCCTTTTCCTTATCCTCAATAGCCTGCTTCTGAGCATCAATAAAATCGGAGAAGAAATCTTTAGCTATCTCAGTGTACAGCAGGGAATCCCTAACCGCAGACTTTGGAGCCAGCTTTCTATAAGCATAAACAATCTTATTGGTGCGAGCATCATAAACATCAAAGAACACATTCAGACGAGTACCATCATTCATAGAAGTACCATTGGAAATAGTAGTAATAACATAGGCATCAGCATAAAGACCAATATTATTCTTGTATTCCTTAAAGGCCTTGCGGCTGTCCAAACGGAGAATATCAATATGTCGGGCAATCTTAATATTCTGGCAAACTTCTCTATAAGAAATGTAGTTTAAAACATTCTTCTTATCCACCAAAGTACCATTCATGAGAATCTCAGGAATATCATCTATTTCTGGCTCTCCCTCACTGGTAGGACCGTTATAAATAGAATCTGCAATAGCCAAGGTCTGAATCTTTATCAAGCCTTCGCTATCATATACACGAGCGTCACTGACACCAGTTCCCCCCAGCAGTCCACCTGCAAAGGATACCTGAGTACCTAACAGGAATACACACAGCATCAGTACAAGCTGCAAACCTCTCTTCATACAAAAACCTCCCTATGAATTAGCAAAATTAAAGCAGGCTGATTTTCTCCCATGAGGCCAATCTCAATCAACTCACCATAATATACTTTATTACAAATCGGCCAAAAAGTCCATTAAAATTACATGATAGTTCCAGAAAGCTTATTGGCCAAAAATCTTCTTGGCCAAAGCCAAGCCTGTTTTGGTGGTAGCCAAGCCCCCCTCCGCCGTTTCCTTAATAGCCCTTGGCATGGAACGACCTATACGATTCATCGCATCTATCACATCATCTGGAGGAATCACAGACTCCACCCCTGCCAAGGCCATATCCGCTGCCAGCATGGCATGAACAGCAATAAAGCCATTGCGCTTTACACAAGGCACCTCTACCAAACCAGCCACAGGATCACAAGCCAAGCCCAAGAGATTTTTAATAGCCAAGGCCATGCCATGACCAACCTGCTCAGGATTTCCTCCTGCCATCTGTACCAAGGCCGCCGCAGCCATACCAGCTGCTGTGCCGCATTCCGCCTGACAGCCACCATAGGCTCCTGCAATGGATGCATTGGACTCTATTACCATGCCAATACCTGCGGCTGTAAATAGGGCCTCTACAATCTCATCCTCTGTGTTGCCGTTTTTCTTGGCCCCGGCATAAACCGCAGCCGGCACAATACCACAGGAACCTGCCGTAGGACAGGCTACAATTCTGCCCATAACAGCATTAACCTCGCTGACGCCAATGGCACTGGCAGCAGCCCGCAAAACAGCTTCTCCAGTATATCCCTGCTGGCTATAGCTGCAGAGCTTTACCGCATCTCCCCCGGTTAATCCACTAAGTGATTTCTCCTGATTCTGACAGCCTCGCTGCAAGGAATCCACCATCACCTGCCAATTTTTTCTCATAGCCTCTATTTGAGACTTCTGAGAAGTCAAATTGTTTTCCGCTTCCCAGGCCATAACAATCTGACTAATAGGGCAATGCTCCTCCTTAGCCAGATGAACAAGCTCCTCTATAGAATTAAAATTTATCATATAGTGCCACCTCCTCCAATAGCTGGAATGGCAAAGGCTTTCAGAAGTCGAGGAATTTCACTGCAATCCTCCACCACCTCTGTTGACAATTCATCATCGGTTTCCAAAATCATCATGGCCTCCTGCCCCCGCATTTTGCGGGATACTCTCATATAAGCAATATTAATCTTATAGCGAGCCAAAATAGAAGTTACCCTATTTACAACACCAGGACGATCCTTGTGGACAATTATCAAAGCCGGATATTTGCCTGTTAAATCCACATCAAAATCCCCAATTCTGGTAATCCTAATATTACCTCCCCCTACAGATGCTCCCTCTACCTGTATCACCCGGCCACTTTCTCCAGTTAGCTTAATAATAGCCGTATTAGGATGAGCCTCTGGTATATCCACTGGTGCAAAGGAATATACAAGTCCCTGCTGTGCCGCTATATCCAAGGCCTCCCGCAGCCGCATATCCTCTGGAGCAAAACCCATGATTCCCCCTAACAGCGCTTTGTCCGTACCATGTCCTCTATAAGTCTGGGCAAAGGAGCCGTGGAGCAAAATTTCTGCCTTTACGGGCTTTTCCCCCAGAATCTTTCCAGCCATCAGTCCCAATCTGGCTGCACCAGCTGTATGGGAACTGGAAGGGCCAATCATTATTGGGCCGATTATATCAAATACGCCTCTCATATATTCTCCCCTATTCTAAAAAAAGCTGATCCTGCAAATATTCACAGAATCAGCTTCTTTGCTTACCAAAAATTATTTAATCAACCCATGAGCCTTCAAAGCCTTTTCCAACTGCTGCTCATGCTCTGGCTCCATCTCAGTAAGAGGCAGACGCAATGGCCCAGCCGCATAGCCCAGCTTCCGCATAGCTACCTTTACAGGAATAGGATTTACCTCGCAGAACAAGGCATTAATCAAATCAATAGCCCCAATCTGCATATCAGATGCTTCCTTTACCTTGCCATCAAAATAATTCTGACAGATATTGTGGGCCATAGCTGGTGCTACGTTGGACAATACAGAGATTACACCATAGCCGCCCAAAGAAAGAATAGGCACAATCTGGTCATCATTGCCAGAATAAATAGCCAGCTCATCACCGCAAGCATGGCGAATCTTGGCTACAGCACTCAAATCGCCGCTGGCCTCCTTAACAGCCACAATCCGTGGATGCTTAGCCAATTCAACAAAGGTAGGAACCTGAATATTTACACCGGTACGGGATGGTACATTGTACAGAATAATAGGAATATTTACCGCATCTGCAATGGTGGTAAAATGCTTTACCAAGCCCTTCTGAGTACACTTATTATAATAAGGGGTAACTACCAGCAGGGCATCTGCACCAACCTGCTCTGCATAAACAGACAGCTTCACAGCATAGTCAGTCTCATTGGAGCCAGTACCTGCAATAACAGGAATACGGCCAGCCACCTTTTCTACTGCATATTTGATAGCAGACCTATGCTCATCATCAGTCATGGTAGCAGACTCACCAGTAGTACCAGTGATAATAATAGCATCTGTGCCACCAGCAATCTGATCCTCAATAATCCGGCCCAATTCCTCAAAATTTATGCCATCCTCTGTATAAGGGGTGATAATGGCTACGCCAGCACCCTTGAAAATTTCCTGCTTCAAAAGAACTCCTCCTAATCGACATATATTACTTTCAATTATCACATTTACCTGAACCAAAGTCAAGAGGTATTAATCCATAACAGGAGTCAGCTTCTGGAACAACCCCTCATTAGCCTTAATCACTCCAGCATTGCCAAATACACAAAGGTTATTCTCCTCCATGCAGGCCTCAATGGCTGGTGCCAAATTGCGAATATCCTCCACGGTGGTATGTAAAAGCTGCTGACGGCGCTTCTGTCTTTCCTCATAGGTAATACCCCGGAAATACAATCTCTGAGCATTGTTACCCAAGAGTCTTGGAGTCATAGGAGTATCTACCCCGCTCATGGTGCCGATAATGTATTTAGTCATTTCTCTATCAGAAGCCTCAAAGCCTCTCAGGAAATCCGCAGTTTCATCAAATACCTTAATGGTTTCTGCCAGATTTGGATCCCGATAGGATACAAACATCATATCACCATCCAGATTAAATCTAGTCATGGCACCATAGGCACCGCCCTGCACCCGAATCTTCACCCAGAAATATTCATATCTCAGCAGCATATCCAATACCTGATAAGCTCCTGTCATTTCGTAACCCAGCTTGTAGAGATTAGCTCCCTTAGCCACATACTGCACCTGGCTGGAGGACAGCAGAGCTTCCTGCTGGTTCTCCACTGGCAGAACATAATCCTGCATCTGTACAGACTTATTGGCACTGGCTTCTGCCAATGCCTCCAACAACGGAGTAATCTCCTGAGCAAATTTCTTGTAAAGCCCTTCCTCAATAGTAACGCCCATAACCAGATTCTGGCTGTTAAAGAGCAGCTCTCCAACCTGCTGCAGCTTGTTACAGAAATCCTCCACATTTTCCTCAAATTCATCCGTCAGTTTCTTTACCACTGGGTACAAGGACAGCTCTCCGATCTCATTGTAGGCACCAGCCTTGGAAATAAAGGAATTAAGCCGAGCCAAGGCTACCTGCACAGAGGATTGCAGCATATTCAGCTCCATCTCAGATCTATCCTGCTGCAAAAGCTCCAAAATACGCTTCTTATCGTCATATTTGGTGGTCAAAAGAATTTCTGCCAGAATATCTGCCAATTCTGGCACCTTCCGGGCAAAGGCCTTGGCTGTTACCTTGAAATAAGGTGCCATGCTATCAGCTTTGCCAGACTGGGTGAAATTAACAATATCAAAGCTGATGCCGCCAGTATTAAGATTTACCCTATTGGTCATATCCTCATAGCTGGTATTTTCTGTATCTACCAAACCAAGAATGTCGCAATAGATATAGGCATAAGGAATCAGCTCCTGTGGTATTACATCTGCCTTAAAATAAAGGTTCAAATAGACAATTCCATTGGTGTCTGCCGGAGTATAAAGCACCTTAATATCCTTTAGTTCCTTCTCTTCTAAAGGAATTTTCTTAGCATTAGGTTCAATATCCTCTATCTTCAGCAGTGGAATGGTAGCCAAAGCCTCTGGAGAATCCGGTGTCTGCTGCCGGAGCTTCAATTTAGCCGTATTCTCAATAATCTGCTGTAACTCCTCCGTAGACATCTTAGCCTTAATGTCTGCCAGCTTTTCAGCCATAGCCTGCTCCTGTTTTTTGGCCATTTCCTTGTCAGGAGCCATAATAACCACAGCCCCAAATGTATTATCCAGGAAATATTTTTTCAGCAGTTCCTCGTAATAATTCCCTGCCAGCTTCTCCCGCAGATCTACAATATCCTGTTCGTATCTCAACTTGGTCAAAGGATCCTGGTCATAAAGCCAGTTTGTCATCAGGCTGATATTATAAATCAATCCCTTTGGATAGGAACCAAAATCTGCCTCCCGCAGCTGGAACTCAAATAGATTCAGGGCTGCCTCTAAGCTATCTCTATCGATGCCATTTTCTGCCAAATCCCTCAGGGTATTATGAATAACCTCCTTGAACAGCTCCACCTTATCAGCCTCGGCACCATTAACGGTAATGGTCAAATATGGCTGATGGACATTGGTTTCCAAATGGGAAGAAACATCCATACCAATACCAGCATCGATCAATGCCTTCCGCAAAGGAGCTGCTGGAGTTTTCAACAAAGCCTGCTCCAAAAGCTGCAAGGCATTTATCAGTTCATGGTCCCCAGCCTTGGCCATAACAAGATTGTAGCTCAGGAAGGTCTTGGCCTCAGTGCTTTCCTCCTCCCCAATAGGATAGGTGGCCTGAATCTCCTTCAAATGACCAAAGCCCTCCTGCAAAGGAATATGGGAATCCACCTCCACCACATCAAAATGGCTAAGATATTCATCGTCAATAAAAGCCAGCTTTTCCTCAATATCCATATCACCATAAAGATAAATATAGCTATTGGATGGAGCATAGTATTTCTTGTGAAAATCAATAAACTGCTCATAGGTAAGGTTAGGAATAGCCGCAGGATTGCCACCGGATTCACAGGCATAGGTATTATCTGGGAACAGGGCCTTCATCACCTGATTTTCCAGTAAATCCTCTGGGGAGGACAGGGCCCCCTTCATTTCATTATATACTACACCGCTATAACGCAATGGCTCCTCTGGCTTTTCAATCTCGTAGTGCCATCCCTCCTGCATAAGAATCTCCGGCTGATTGTAAATAGCAGGATAGAATACTGCATCCAGATATACATCCATCAGATTGTGAAAATCCTTATCATTACAGCTAGCCACTGGATACATGGTTTTATCTGGATAGGTCATAGCATTCAGGAAGGTATTCAAAGAGCCTTTCACCAGTTCTACAAAAGGCTCCTTGAGAGGAAACTTCCGAGAACCACAAAGGGTGGAATGCTCAATAATATGCGGTACGCCAGTATCATCCTCTGGAGGAGTTCTAAAGGAAATAGAAAATACCTTATTATCATCCTTATTCTGAAGATACAGCAAGCGGGCGCCGCTTTTCTCATGATGGAACTCATAAGCTGTGGAAGCTGTTTCCTTTACCTCCTCCCTTCTTACCAATCTAAAACCATGTACAATATCATTAATCTGCATAAAAATTTCCCTTCACTATTAATAATTTGCTTCCCGATTAATCTGCTGGTCGGATTTCCCCAGCACCCAGCCCAAGGTTTTCAGCTCACCAAAAATCATGGCCCGCTGCTCCCGGAAATCTGCCCCAGTACCACGCATCTCCTTGTATCTCTGACGGCATTTCTCATACCGAGCGTGAATCTCCGGCATACTCCGCATCTTTTTACCCATTTCCGTAGTATATCCTGTAGAAATCGTAGACATATTCAAACCATCCTCTCGTGGAACAATCTCTAAAACACTCTTGCTTTATATTTTACTACAATTACCCATATCCAGACAAGGCCATAGACAACAGCTATTTTACAGCCTTGCCTGCTGTATTTCATCAAAGATAGCCTGAGCCAAAGCCCCCATAATAGCACGATATTTTCCCCCATCCTCAAAGAGCTTGGTATAGGTTTCCGTGCTTTCCAAATAGGCTTCCTGAGCTGCATTATCAAAGGCCTGAGGAAAAATATTTTTCTCAAACATCTGACGACCATCAGACTGAGCCGCCTGAATCACCCTTTTATTATTTTTCAGCTTGTTATGCAGGGTTGTAATTACCACCCTGTCCCCATCTGTAAAATTCCCCAGATACTGCTGATTGATTTTCTCAATCACCTGCTCCAAAGGACTAAGGGTTTCCGTTGCCTTCACAGGCTTTTTCACTCTGGATGGCTCAAAAATCCCCTTTTCCTCCTTCACCAGCTCAATAGCCCCCTCATAGGTTTTTTCCAGATTGTAATACTCCAACTTTACCCTGTTGCCCAAATCAAAGGGTATGGTGGCATCCGCTGGCAAAATTTTGGCCAAATAGGAGCAAAATACATATTCCTGATGCAAAGCCTTATCAAACATGCGGGCAATCTGGGTAATATACCCATACCATTTCACAAAGCTCCGACAAAGCTTTCGGAACTGATATCTCTGCTCCTGATTCAAGCCATTGTATTTCTGCTGAATAGGCAAAAGCGCATTGGTAATGGCCCCCTGCAGCTTATTTGCCCGGCGTTTGGCCTCGTCAAAATAAATTTCATTTACCTTGGCAATATCCTCAACATCATAAATACCAAAATCCCGCAACATTCGCTGAGTCTTATAGATCAAATCCGTGTTGATTTCCTGAGCCAGAGAGGTTTCCTGATAAAAAGGCTGAAAGGATTTGATAATATCCTCCTTGGTATTCACAAAATCAATAATAAAGGTGTCCTGCTTGTCGGGATGAATACGGTTCAAACGACTCAAGGTCTGCACCGCCTTTACTCCCCGCAGCTTCTTGTCCACAATCATGGTATGCAGCAATGGCTCATCAAAGCCTGTCTGATACTTCTCCGCCACAATCAGGATATGTCCCTCATCGTGAAAAACCTGCTTAGTCTGGGATTCCTTCACCCCATTCAGCTTGGCCTCTGTCCACTCCATGTCCGGCTTATTTTCAGGATCCTTAATAGAGCCAGAAAAGGCTGCCAATATCTCCACATCCTGGTAATTATTAAGCTCCAAATACCGCTTAATCTCGTGATAATACCGCACCGCCGCCAGTCTGGAGGCAGTTACCAACATCATCTTGCCCCTGCCCTTGATTTTTTCCTTGGTTACATGACGGAAGGTTTCTACGATAATAGCTGATTTCTGCTGAATATTATAGGGATGCAGTTCTCCGTATTTCTTAATGGTTTTCAAAGCCTTGGACTGAGGCACCTCTGGATTGTCCTTGGTATTCTTGGCCAGCTGATAGCAGGTTTTGTAGGTGGTATAATTCTGCAGCACATCCAGAATAAATCCTTCCTCAATGGCCTGCCGCATGGAATAAATATGGAAAGGATGAAAAGAACCATCCGGCCACTCTGTACCAAACATTTCCAAAGTTGCCCCCTTGGGGGTAGCCGTAAAGGCAAAGAAGGAAAGATTTTCGTGTCTGCCCTGAGCAATCATTTCCTGTACCAGACGGTCATTGCCATCTAAAAGTTCCTCCTCCGCCTTACCCTCCAGCTCTGCGTATTCCTTCAAAGCATCAGATACATCTGCCAAAGCCGCCTTCAGCTTCATAGCTGAGGAACCTGTTTGAGAAGAATGGGCTTCATCCACAATAATGGCAAATCGCCTGTCCTTGGTATCATCCACTTCCTCATAAATAACAGGAAATTTTTGCAGGGTGGTTACAATGATTCTTTTACCATCATTCAGTGCCTTTCGCAAATCCTGGGAGTTTTTTCCTTCATCAATGGTACACACACTGCCCAAGGTATGGTCAAAGCCGGTAGTGGTTTCCTGCAGCTGGGCATCCAGATTCCTTCTATCTGTCACAATAACCACTGAGGTAAATACCGGCTCATTATCCTCATTGTGCAAAGAGGCCAGACGATAGGCGGTCCAGGCAATGGAATTGGACTTGCCGGATCCAGCCGAATGTTGAATCAAATAATTGTGTCCAGAGCCATGAGCCAACACTTCCCCAATCAGCTTCCGTACCACATCCAACTGATGAAATCTAGGAAAAATCAGCCGTTTTCGGGTAGTATTACGGCCATTTTTCTTGGTGGTTTTTACCTCCAAGCTCATGAACTTCTGAATTATATCCAATAGGCTATCCTTCTGCAGAACCTTTTCCCAAAGATAGGCGGTAACATAATTATCCCCCTGAGCCTGAGGATTCCCTGCCCCTCCATCCTGACCAGCACCATTAGAGCCTTGGTTAAAGGGCAGAAAATATGTCTCAGCCCCCTTTAGCTCTGTAGTTACCCAGGCTTCATAAAGGTCAACACAAAAATAAGCCAAAATCCGATGATTCAGCCCAAAGGCTGGCTCCCTAGGATCCCGGTCATACTGCCACTGCAGCTTGGCATTGTCCACCGTCTGGCCTGTCAGCTGATTCTTTAGCTCAATAGCCACCACAGGAATACCATTGATGGCCAGCATCATATCTATGGAATTGTTGTTTTCCGCTGAATAATGCCATTGTCTGATACACTGGCACACATTCTGCTGATACCTCTGCACTGCTCCCTCATTCAGGGTGGATTCTGGCTTGAAATAGCAAATACGAAAATCCATCCCCCGATGCTTGAAGCCATGCCGCAGGACAGACAACAAGCCATCACTCTGTACAGCATTCTCAAAGCATTGATAAAACTTCCTAGCTGGATCAGAATTGCACTGCTTAACAAATCTCTGCCACATAATAGGCTGGGTAGCCTCCACAAAGTTCACCAAGGTATGAATATCCAAGGCCATAGCCACAGAGTTCCGATAACCAGCCTCGCTAGCTTTGCTATAACCCCCTGCAGGAGAAATCAAGAACGCTTCTATATTGGATTCAAACTGCTTTTCATTTTCAGCCACAGGCTATACCACCCTTCTTTTCCCTGTTACCAATTCATAAATAAGAGATTTTTTATATGCCTCTAGGTCAGCAATAAGAGCTTCTTTTTCAGTAATAAGGGAATCATATTTTGGTAATTGTTCATTCAACCAATCAACAATAGCCATCTGCTCAACTAATGGTGGAACTGGATAATTTATACTAAGAAATTGTGTAGGATATAATCTAAGCCTAGACGCACGAATGCCTGTGGATAAAGATGCATATTCATCTACAAGAGGAGCTATTCTTAACAAATAATCCAGATAATCAGAATTATAATCGTTGCGTTTCTGTCTATAAGTGTTATATGAAGGGCTAATAATGCCACGATACCTAGAAACACCCACAGCCCCAGCCCACATCCACATTGTATTGGCTGCAATATCTCCTACTTCACAGATTTTATAATCAACTAAAGATTCTGCTTGAAACATTGTAACATTTTTCTTACTTCTTGGAGTTATACCTGTATATTGAGAAACAGTTAATAATTCTTCTTGTCCATTAACGGAACGATAATTTGTTTCAAATAACAATCTTTTCCCTTTTTCCATTCGCCAATGTTTTGGAATACTATGTAACCATTTTTCGCCTGTTTCTTTTACCTCAACATTCTTATAAAGACCTTTGGTCACTGCTTCAACAATCACAGCCTGTTTTAGTTCCTTGTACTCCTCAATACTGGCCTTTGCCTCAACAATAATTTCATCAATTTTCGAACACACCTCATCCAAATAATCTGTAATAGCTTGCTGTTCAGGCAATGGTGGCACCACTGTTAAAATATTTCCAAATCCATCTGTATCAATGGTTTTGCGCAATGACTTGGTATAAATCAAATAATATCTACCCGTATTAACAGCATCAAACCACCATTTTGCATATACTGGAAGAATTACATCTGTACATTTCATAACACGATAAGCTGGTGAAATCATCCCATCATACTTACTTCTATCTGAAAAAACGGCAGAAACATCAATATCAAACAGACATAATACAATGTCATCCTTTTCTACACACTGATATGTTCCAAAAGATTCCGGTTGCTTACCACCACCATCATTGATATTCTTTTCAATAATCCCGCCTTTAGTCAATGACAAAAGTTGAGTATTCTTCCAATTCTCATTTACTAATTGCTTCGAGATATTGAAAAGTCGATTATTCTTTGCAATTTTCCAATCATCAGGAATCAATCCAACCCACTCAATCCCGCTATCTTTCATTTCATTTTCCGGTCTAATTTCAGTTTTCATTTATTCCCCTCCAAATAAGGCATGGAGTTTTGCCATCAAGCTTTTTTCATGTGCCTCAATTCTAGCGGCTATTTTCTCTGCTGGCTCTATCTGCTTGTACTCATAAAATGTTCTGGTAAAGGGGATTTCATAGCCTACCTTGGTTTTGGACTTGTCAATCCAAGCCTGGGGATTATATGGCAACACCTCTCTGGCAAAATAAGCATCTATATCCTCCACCAAAGGTACATTTTCCGTATCCCGCTTGGACTTATCCGCCACAGGCTTATTTTTCTTCCTTACTATCTGGCCAGCTTCATCCAGCTCAGGAGTTTCCACCACAATCTTGTTGTACCCCAGTTCAACAGCCTCCATAACCCTGCTTTTGACAAGGATTGGACTGTCATTCTCATCTACTCCATTATAAGTTCCATCCACATAAGCCCCATAAGCCTTGACAATCAAATCCCGGCAAGCCTGGCTAATATCCACATTCTTGGAGCCAATATTTTTTCGTCTGGCACAGCAACACTTCGAGGCATCTATCAGCTGTACCTTTCCCTGATGGTGAGCGGGCTTTTCCTTCATTACCAGCCAAATATAGGTGGCAATTCCCGTATTATAAAAAGTATTATTAGGCAGCTGCACAATGGCATCCAGCCAATCATTTTCAATCAAATAACGACGAATCTCCGAAGGACCGCTGCCGGCATCCCCATTAAACAAAGAAGAACCATTCTGGATAATAGCCATCTGCCCATCATCCTTCAGCTTGGCCAGACCATTCAGCATAAACAGCAGCTGTCCATCCCCCTTGGCTGGCAGTCCTGGGGCAAATCTTCCTGCCGTGCCTTTCTTAAATTCAGCCGTAACCTCTTTTTCTTCCCGCTTCCAAGGAATACCAAAAGGTGGATTGCTGATAATATAATCAAATTTGTAACCACTGAATTTATCATCTGACAGAGTATCACCAAACTGCATATTGTTAGGATCTCCTCCACGAATCAGCATATCTGCCTTGGCAATACCAAAGGTAAAGGGATTGAACTCCTGGCCAAATACCGTTACATCTGCTTCCTCATCCAGCTGTTTCAATCTTTCCTCCATGCAGGTAAGCATCTGGGAGGTGCCCATAGTCATATCATAAACCGTCTTGGATAGGCTTCCTACAAAGGCAGTTTCATCCCCCGCCACCAGCAAATCACTCATAAGATAAATAATGTCCCGACTGGTAAAATGTGCTCCCGCTTCCTCGTTATAGGATTCCGAAAATCTCCGCACCAGATTCTCAAAAACATACCCCATATCCACGGCACTGATTTTCTCTGGGGAAAAATCTCCTTTTTCACTGCAAAAATCAGCAATAACCTGATAGAGAAGCCCTGCCTCCTCCATATGGTGAATCTGGGACTCAAAATCCATACGAGCCAGAATATCCTGAATATTATCAGAAAATCCATTTAGATACGCCCTGAAATTATCCACAATATTCTCCGGGTCAGCCAACAAGGTCTTAAAGGTAAAGGGACTGGTATTATAAAACTGATAGCCGGAAGCCCGCCGCAGAAAACCATCCTTTACCGCCAGCTTGGCCACCTTTTGATAGGTGTCCAACACTGCCTGATGGGTAGGCAGGAGACAATCATGTACCCGCTTGATAACTGTCATAGGCAGAATCACCAAGCCATATTCATGTGGCTTATATGGCCCCACCAAATCATCTGCCACCGACCAGATAAGGGCCGCTGTATCATTTGAATTTTTACCAACACTTGTTATTAACTCATCGCTCTTTGCCATCTTCGTCTCCCCTGCAATCAATATTTATATATATTATAACCTCTGCGTCCCGTCTTTTTTCTTATTCCTTTTCCGAATTGTGCCATTCATTCAAAACAGCCTCTACCTGCTCGATTAACTGCTCTTTATTTGGAATATAAGAAACATAACTCGAAGCAAAAATATTATTTGACAGACCGCCAAGTGCATATTCTGCAGCAATACTGTCTTTATCTGTACAAAGGATAATACCAATTGGCGGATTATCGTGTTCGTCATTCACTTCAGCGGCGTAGTAGTTCAGATACATATTAAGCTGTCCAGCAGCTTCTGGCGTGAGTTTGGTTGTCTTCAATTCAATCAACACATATGCCCGAAGAATTTTATTGTAGAAAACCATATCCACATAGTAGTGGGTATTATTCAATGTAATGCGCTGTTGTGTTCCTACAAACATAAAACCACGCCCTAATTCCAATAGAAATTTTTCTATTTGTGCAACCAGTGCTTTTTCTAGGTCGCTTTCAAGCATGGGCTTATTTTCCGGTACACCTAGAAATTCAAATACATACGGGTCTTTGATAATATCTAATGGAGTGGACATTTCTATTCCTTTTTCTGCCAGAGCAATAACAGTTTCCTTATTCGTTTTTCCCTCTGACAATAACAAGCGTTCATAAAGTGAGGTGGAAATCTGCCGCTTTAATTCGCGTATCGACCACTTGGAGTTAATAGTTTCCTTTTCGTAAAAACTGCGTTTATCTGAGTCTGAAATCGTTAATAGTTCACAGTAATGGGACCATGACAATTTAACAGACACTGCCTGTTGAATTTGATAGCTCTGATAGAAGCGTCGCATAAATTGAAGATTAGAAACAGAAAATCCTTTTCCAAATTCTTTTGTCAGTTCCTTCGAAAGCCCCTTTAGTGTCTGCTTTCCATAATCTGCTCTACCTTTATTTTTCTGTTCATGCTCAACAATAATCTTTCCCACATTCCAGTAGGTCGACAACAATTCAGTATTTACTTGCACCGCCACACGCTGACGAGCATTTAATAACAATTCTCTGATTTCATTCATCATAGAAGTAGTATGTACCAAGTCACTCAATTCTAACGCCCCTTTCAAGGTATAGTACAACGAGGTGCACGATATCCACCATCTTTATATATATATTATAACCTCTGCCCAACCAAAAGAAAATGTATATCCCTTTCTTTCTCTACACCAGCAGATTTTCCCATTTTATTCACGAAAAAAGAGCCCTCTGACAATGCCAGAGGGCTCAAATTTAGGTCTAGAATTATTTGTTGAAAATATTCTTCAGGGCCTGCTTGTTAACATCACGGTTCAACTGAGCCAGATAAGTGGTCAGCTTGATGTTCTTAGGGCAAACCTCAACGCAGTTCTGGGAGTTACCGCAACCGGTAATACCGCCCTTGCCCATCAGAGCATTCAGGCGCTTCTCCTTGTCGAACTTTCCAAGTGGATGCAGGTTGAACAGGTATGCCTGAACGGATGGAGATGCACCAATAAAGTCGGACTGTGGGCCAACATTAGGGCAAGCCTCCAGGCAACATCCGCAGGTCATGCAGTGAGAAATCTCATATGCAGTGGTGGCGGTGTAAGGATTCTGAATAGGAGCATCCTTAACCTCCCAAGTACCATCAACCTCAACCCATGCCTGTACACGCTTCAAGCTCTCGAACATTACGGAGCGGTCAATCAGCAGGTCACGGATTACAGGGAAGGTTCTAGCTGGAGCCAGATGGATTGGCTGCTCCAACTCATCAATCAGAGCACAGCAAGCCTGACGAGCCTTGCCGTTGATAACCATCATGCAAGCACCGCAAACCTTCTCCAAGCAGTTGCATTCCCAAGTTACAGGAGCAACCTTCTTGCCGTCCTTGGTTACAGGATTCTTCTGAATCTCCATAAGGGAGGCAACAACATTAAGAGCAGGACGATAAGGAATCTCGAATTCCTGAGTATAAGGTGCGCTGGTAGGGCTGTCCTGACGCTCAATGATAAAAGTAACTGTTTTCTTCTGTTCTGCCATTCTACTTTGTCCTCCTCTTATTCCTTCTTCGCAACAGCATAGTTACGAGGACGAGCCTTGATGAGAGAATGCTCGAACTCCTCATATTTTACGATTGGCTCTTCAGTTGCAGGATCATAGTTAATAACTGTGGTCTTCATGAATCTGGAGTCGTCACGCTTGAAGAATACCAGCTCGTCGTCAGCATCATGACCGCGGCCATCAGCTGCGAACTTAATGTTTTCAACGCCTACCAGCTTCTCCTTCTGCTCAGCAGTCATAGCATCATAATCGCTCTTCAGAACAATCTTAGCATGAGCACCACGGGACTCGTCACGGCAACGAGCAGCCTTGGTAATAGCCATTGCATAAAGAATCATATTGCGGAGCTGGCGAACAAACATAGCCTCCTGGTTAGCCCAGTTGCCATGGTCAGTCAGACCAATATTGTCCCAACGCTTCAGAATCTTCTTCAGCTCTACGAGACACTTATCCAAACCATTGTTATCACGCTCGATGGATACATAGTCATACATGATATCGCCCATCTCCTGATGCAGCTTATGAGCATTCTCAGGACCATTCATCTGGCGAATCTTATCATACTCAGCCTGAACCTCCTGACGAGCTGCTTCCAGCTCAGCATCGGTCAGAGCCACACCCTGCTTGCCTTCCTTGCAGTACTTCATAGCCTCAGGGCCAGATACAGTACCGGAATATGCAGCAGACAGCAGAGAGTTAGCACCCAGACGGTTTGCACCGTGGTACTGATGGTCACACTCACCGGAAGCCATCAGGCCAGGAATAGTGGTGAAATGCTTTCTATCTACATAGATACCGCCCATGGAATAATGAACAGAAGGGAAAATCTCCATAGGAACCTTACGAGGATCCTTACCTACGAACTCAGTGTAGATCTCGATGATACCGCCCAGCTTGCGCTCCAGATAATCTGCAGGAATATGGGACAGATCCAGATATACACGACGCTCGTTGTTGATACCCAGATGCATGTGATCGCAAACCTTGAAAATAGCACGGGATGCAACATCACGAGGAACCAGGTTACCATATGCAGGGTACATTTCCTCCAAGAAGTACCAAGGCTTGCCATCCTTGTAAACCCATACACGGCCACCCTCACCACGGCATGCCTCAGACATCAGACGGTTCTTGTCGGAGCCTGGGATAGCGGTAGGATGAATCTGAATGAACTCAGGGTTACCAATAGCAGCGCCCTGCTGATATACAGCAGATACTGCAGAACCATTACAAATAGTGGAAGCGGTGCAACGGCCAAATACCTGACCAGGGCCACCAGTTGCCAGAATAACAACATCAGCAGGGAAAGCCTTAATCTCCATGGAGTTCATGCTCTGAGCTACGATACCACGGCAGATGCCATCCTTGTTCTTAATGATTTTGATGAATTCCCAGAACTCATACTTGGTTACGCCGCCCTTAACTTCCCAGCGACGAACCTGCTCGTCCAGAGCATACAGCAGCTGCTGACCAGTAGTGGAACCAGCAAAGCAGGTACGCTTATTCTTCTGACCACCGAAGTTACGCAGGTCAAGAACACCCTCTGGAGTACGAGTGAAAGGTACACCCATACGATCGAACATCTTAATGAGCTTTGGAGCAGCCTCAACCATGCCCTTTACAGCCAGCTGGTCAGCCAGGAAGTCACCGCCATATACGGTATCATCAAAATGCTCATAAATGGAGTCATGCTCACCCTTAGTGTCCATGCAGGCATTGATACCGCCCTGAGCACAGAGGGAGTGAGAACGCTTTACTGGGCAGTAAGAGAACAGGTCTACTTCGCCGCCAGCTTCACAAATTTTAAGGGTAGCCATCAAACCAGAAAGACCGCCACCAACTACAATAATCTTATTTTTAGCCACGTAGTTTCTCTCCTTATACAATATTTTTAACTACGAAAATGTCCTGCTTATGCCAAGTAGGAGAACATGAAAGCCAGAGTCAGCAGGCACATCAAAGCGCAAAGACCCATAGCTATCTTGTCCACTACACGCTGAGCGCGAGGACCCTTTGCAATACCCCAAGTCATGCAGAAGGTAGTGATACCATTGCAGAAATGGAATATTGCAGCAAACATACCCAGGGCATACAGTACAAATACAGCTGGGTTAGAGAGTACACTCTGAACCAGTGCATAGCTGATATGCTCGCCCATAATACCCTTCAGGTAGATACGGAGATAGCCAACATGCCAGATGAGGAAAGCTACCAGATACCAAGCAGTGTAGCGCTGGAGAGCAAACTTCCAGTTACGGGAGTAGCCATAGCCGCCAGTGTTGTTCTTTGCATCCAGGGCAATAACGATACCATAGATACCGTGGAACAGAATAGGCACAGCATAGAGGCAAATCTCAATAGCCAAGAAGATTGGTGCTGGAATCAGCTCCATCATTTCCAAGCCCTGGTTGAATACCTCTGGGCCACCCATAGCTGAAGCATTTGTCAGCAAATGCTCAATCAGCACGCCGCCCAGTAACAGCAGACCGCAAAGGGAATGTAAACGGCGCAGATAAAAAGATACGTTAATCATTCTAGACCTCCTAAATATATTCTTTCCTATGGAAAGTAATTGTACGCCTTGGAGGAGTAATCAGTTAGGTTCTGACAGAGCCTCCGATGCGCAATTATAATCTACGATATGGAGCCTGACCCATTTCGTAGAAATTATTGCCTTCAGAATCGATTACAACGATTGCAGGGAAATCTACAACCTCCAGAGCTGCCAAAGCCTCTGGGCCCAGCTCAGGATAAGCAATAACAGTGTACTTCTTTACGGACTTAGCAATCAGAGCAGCAGCGCCGCCTACAGCAGCAAAATAAGTAACACCGTTCTTCTTCATGGACTCAATAACCTCTGGGGCACGGGAACCCTTACCGATCATACCCTTGATACCCTGATCCAGCATGGTAGGAGTATAAGCATCCATACGGCCAGCAGTAGTAGGACCGCAGGAGCCGATTGGATCACCTGGCTTTGCAGGAGTAGGGCCAAGATAGTAAACAATCTGGTTGTGCCAATCAATTGGCAGCTTCTCGCCACGAGCCAGAGCCTCAGTCATAACCTTGTGAGCAGCATCACGGGCACTGTAGATAGTACCGGTAATCAATACGCTGTCGCCAGCACGCAGGGTGCGGGACTTTTCCTCTGTCAGAGGGGTAGTTAAACGAATAGTTTCAGCCATTATCAAGACCTCCTAAATCACAGTACACGGACAGCATGACGGCAAGCATGGCAGCAGATAGTTACTGCAACAGGCAGGCCGGCGATATGGGTAGGACCCCACTCGATATTAACAGCCAGAGCAGAAGTAGTGCCGCCCAGCTGAGGTCCGATACCAGTCTTGTTAATCATCTCAAGAAGCTCATTTTCCAGATTTGCATAATCAGGATGCTCATTACGAACGGTAATGTTACGCATCAGAGCACGCTTGGACAGATATGCAGCCTGATCCATAGTACCGCCGATACCTACACCAACAACCATTGGTGGGCATGGATTGCAGCTTGCATGCTGAATAATATCCAGAACAGCCTTCTTAACACCCTCTACGCCATCAGCAGGTACCAGCATCTTGATGCCGCCCTTGTTCTCGGAACCAAAGCCCTTGCAGGTCAGCTCGATTCTCAGCTGATCACCAGGAACAATCTTGGTATAGATAATAGCAGGAGTATTGTTCTGGGTATTTACGCGGTTGAACAAAGGCTCTGCTACAACAGACTTACGAAGATATCCCTCGGTATAGCCCTTAGCAACACCTGCATTGATGGCCTCAGTAAGATCGCCGCCTTCCAGATGCAGATCCTGACCTACCTCCAAGAAAATGATGGTCATACCGGTATCCTGACAGATTGGACGATCCTCTGCACGAGCAATCTCAGAGTTTTTGATAATCTGATCAAGAACTACCTGGCCTACAGGAGATTCTTCAGTCTCTCTGCCTTTTTTCAATGCCTCATACACATCTTTTGGCAAATAATAGGCAGCTTCCTTGCACATCTGCGCTACTTCAGCAGTAATCTGCTCTACATTAATTGTACGCAAATTAAACCCTCCCCAAAATATATAATAAATTACATTAGCTATTTAATAATAGCATATTTTCAAATTGCTTTCAAGCCAATAACCGCAAGGGTTTTGGCTATTTGCAATATGAATGCGATTCACCTTTTTGCGCGCTTAGTTCCACTTATAATTCTTAATTTATCCTATGAATTTTTTAACTTGTGTTCACGAAGTTATGTACATATTTCCATTTATTGTTGTAAATGATAATGATAAATTTCTGGTTTCCGACCTTCAAACAGCTCCAAAACCATGAAGGATTGGCCTTTGCCATCGCGGGGGTATGATAAACTACCTGGATTAATCAGCAAAATACCATTAATTTTTTTTATGAAAGCCACATGGGTATGGCCAAAAACTCCGATATTGGCTCCCTTTTCCCGCACCGCCAACAAAAAATTAGCTGGATTGCTCTTTACCCCATAGAGATGGCCATGAGTTAAAAATATTTTGCTACCAGCTGCTGTTATCAGTTTCTCATCCTCAGCTCCGTGATAACCCCAATCACAGTTTCCTGCTATATTAACCACTTCCGCATCATAGGCCATACGTAAATATTCTGCATCATTGATTAAATCTCCTGCATGAAGCCAAAAATCTATTTCTCCCGCCGCCTTTACCGCCTGGTCAATAGCATTGGTATTGCCGTGGGAATCACTAATTATGCCAATACGCATAGCAAACCTCCCTAAAAAGCTTAATTTGCCAAATATTTTTTCAGAAGCTCCGCCATTTTGGCAATAGCCTCTCCTCTATGGCTAATGGCCTGCTTTTCCTCCAAGGTCATTTCCGCCATAGTCTTTGCTCCTACATAAAAATAAGGATCATAGCCAAAGCCATTCTGACCTCTAGCCTCCAAATAAATCTCTCCGGAACAGCTGCCCTCAGCAAATAACTTATGCCCATCTGTATCCACAAAGGTCAAAGCGCATTTATAAGCCGCTGGAGAGCCAGCCAATGCCAAGTCCTGCAGTTCGGACTGCAGCTTGGCATTATTTTCCTCATCTGTGGCATTTTCCCCAGCATAGCGGGCAGAATAAATACCAGGTGCTCCATCAAGAGCCTCCACCTCTAGGCCGGAATCATCCGCCAAGCAGGCTAGACCTGTTTTCTCACAATAATATTTTGCCTTTAGCAGAGAATTAGCCTGAAAGCTATCCCCATCCTCCACAGGCTCTGGATATTTTTCTGGCAGCTCCTTCAGGGATATCAGCTCCACATCCAAATTTTTAAAGGCATTTATCATTTCCCGTACCTTGCCCTGATTGCCAGTGGCTATTACAATTCTTTTTGCCATATCTGCCATCCTTTGCTTCTATATAATTTACTCCCGGCCCACACGCCAAACAAGCACGCCGCCCAGCACATCCTTTTCATAGGAAATCAACTCATCAGTACCCTTGGCTGCCAGTTCCAATAGCTTGGTCAATTCCTGAGGGGTAAAAGGCCGTCCCTCACCAGTACCCTGTATCTCTACATAATTGCCCTCTCCGGTTCTCACTACATTCATATCCACTACGCCAGTGGAATCCTCCTCGTAGCAAACATCCAGCAAAGCTGCTCCCTCTGGAGAAATACCTACACTTATGGCTGCCAAAAAATCCTTCACTGGGAAAGGCTTTTTGCCATCATAAATAGTTTCACAGGCCTCTACCAAAGCAATAAAAGCACCAGTTATAGAGGCAGTTCTCGTACCACCGTCAGCCTGAATAACATCGCAATCAATAATAATGGTACGCTCTCCCAGAGCCTTCAAATCCATTACAGAGCGCAAACTGCGGCCAATAAGCCGCTGAATTTCCTGGGTGCGGCCACTCTGCTTGCCTCTGGTGGATTCCCTGGGAGTTCTGGTGGAGGTGGCACTTGGCAAAAGGGAATATTCTGCCTTCAACCATCCTTCCCCAGTACCACGGAGAAACACTGGCACCCGTTCTTCCACAGTGGCAGCGCAGATAACCTTGGTATTGCCCATTTCTATTAAGACAGAAGCCGCGGGACCCTGCTGAAAATGTCTATGTATCTTGTAGCGGCGCAGCTGCTCCGGCTCTCGGCCATCTGGTCTGCCTTCCCGCTTTTTCTTATGTCCTTTTTTATGCTCCATATATACCTCATTCCTTTTGTTCAAAACTCTAATAGTATAGCATATAGACAAAATTCTACCAACAAGAATTTATTGTTTTTGTATACATTATAACACCTATATTGTGCAAAGAAAATGCAAAAATAAAAGCCAGGCTGTCTCCAACCTGGCTTCTGCCTCATATTTATTGACTTACAATCACATTGTGACTTACGTTAAGGATATCACATTTATCCTTCAATTCTTTAGTTAATTCCTCCAAGGCTGACATATTCTTGCATCTTACGGTAATAGCACAATCATGACCATCCTGAATCTCAGACCAGGAAGTAACTCTCTCATCTCCCTGAACGAAATTCTGAAAAGGCACATTCCCAGCCAGCTGGCTGGCGGATTCAATATTTACAAATGATTCAATCATTTCTATCCCTCCTTTGCGGAACATGGGCATATTATATACCATGATTGTTTCTTTGTAAATACCTTTTTGAATAGTTTCTGTAAAGTTTTCATGAATTTTTCTGAAAACATTGGTATATTGTGTATAAATTATTCCAAAAGTTACTCATTTCTTCTCTAAAAACCGTTTCGACAAGCTCTACCGTTCTATGAATAAGTTTTCATTTTGTTGCCAAAATCACCATATATATTCCACATTTTTTCATCAATTGAAAAGCACCCTGGAAACGGGGTAGAATCCAGAGTGCAATTCATTGTTAGGGTTATAGAGAGTTTTTATAGAAATGCTTTTGACGGGTTAGTCAAAGCAAACCTTACGCGGATTGAGAATATTATTTGGATCAAAGGCCTTCTTGATGCCCTGCATAACAGCTACAGCAGCCGGATCCAGAGATTCCTTCAAATATGGCTTCTTGGCAAAGCCAATACCATGCTCGCCAGAAACCTGGCCTTCCATAGCACGAGCCTTGGCATACATCTTTTCCATGGTAGCCTCCAGAACTCTATGCCATTCATCTTCATCCAAATCATCCCGCAGGATATATACATGGAGATTGCCATCACCTGCATGGCCGAAGCTCTTAATGCGGATGTGCATCTCCTCCTGCAAAGCATGAACAAATTCTACAAATTCATTTACACGATTGCGAGGTACAACTACATCTACCTCATCCATCATGGTAGTGGAGCCGTTGATAGCCTGCAGGAAGGAGCCTCTGGTTTTCCAGATAGCATCTGCCCGCTCGTCAGTGTCAGCAATCAGCACATCACAAGCACCCTGCTCCAGACAAATCTGGGCTACACCATCATAAGCCTTGGCAATATCCTCTGCTGTATTACCATCAAATTTCAACAGCAAATAAGCATCTGCCTGATTATCAGGGAAGCTCTGGCCTAGGAACTGCTCAGCATCCATGATAACCTCCCGCTCCATGAACTCAATAGCGGTAGGAATAGCCTTGGACTTTACAATTAATGGTACAGTACCAATAGCCTGAGCCAGACTAGGGAATGGCACCAGCAGGCTGACAGCCTTCTGAGGCAGAGGCAGCAGCTTCAAAATAGCCTTGGTAATAAAGGCCAAGGTGCCCTCAGAACCAATAATCAAATCCTTCAAATCATAGCCGGAACTGTTCTTTACAACCTTGCCGCCCAGCTCCAAAATAGTGCCGTCAGCCAGAACAACCTCCAAACCACGAACGAAGTCACGAGTTACACCATATTTTACAGCTCTCATACCACCGGCATTGGTGCTGATATTACCGCCAATAGTGGCTGTTTTTTCACCTGGATCTGGTGGATAGAACAACCCCTTAGGCTCTACATACTGATAAATCTCCATCAGCAATACGCCCGGCTCCAGAGTCAGAGTCAAATTCTCCTCATCCAGCTCCAAAAAGTGATTCATGAGAGTGGTATCCATCATAATACCATGCTCCACAGCTACAGAGGCACCAACCAAGCCAGTACCTGCACCACGAGGAGTTACAGCAATATGCTCCTGGTTAGCGTATTTCAACACCTTGGAAATTTCCTCAGCTGAGGTAGCCCGTACTACCAAATCAGGATAGGATGGAGTTGCACTTAGCTCATCATGACTATATTCTTCATTAACTTCATCAGCCCAGAGAATACGCTCTCTAGGAACAATCTTTGCGATTTCTTCCAAATCTGCTTCTGTCAGTTTCTTGTACTCGCTCATGCCAATGCCCCTCCCTGCTTAATCTTCTCAATCAGCTGTGGAATAATCTCATAAATATCTCCCACCAGAGCATAATTTGCTACCTTGAAGATAGGAGCCTCAGGATCGGAATTAATAGCCACAACCTGCTCCGAGTTATTCATGCCAGCCACAAACTGAATAGCACCGGATACACCACAGGTAATAATCAGCTTTGGACGAACAGTACGGCCGGAAAGACCAATCTGATGAGCAGCCTCCATCCAGCCTGTCTCTACCAGCGGTCTGGTGCAGGCTACATCGCCCCCTAGAGCCTCTGCCAGCTGGCGAACCATAGCAATATCCTCTGGCTTCTTAAGGCCACGGCCTGCTACCACCAGCACCTCAGCGCTCTCAATGGTCTTTTCCTTTTCCTTCTTGATAATGCCCAGCACTTCCATACGGGCCTTCAGCTTATCAGCAGGCACCTCCAAAGGAACAACCTCTCCCTTGGCTTCCTCGGAACGCTCTGGGGCATTCATAACCTTATATCTTACAGTAGCCAGCTGAGGACGGGTATTGGTGGTAAGAATCTCCGCCATAATATTACCGCCAAAAGCAGGACGAATCTGAACCAAATCTGTATTATCATGCATATCCAAAATGGTGCAGTCAGCAGTAAGGCCAGTCTTGAAGCGAGCTGCAATTCTTGGTGCCAGCTGGCGTCCCACAGAGGTAGCACCTACCAAGATAGCAGATGGCTTTACCTTGTTAATATAAGCTTCAAAAGCTGCGGTATAGCTTTCAATCTTGAAATCCATCAGCTCAGGGGTATCTACTACATAAACCTTATCTACACCATAGTGCAGTAGCTCGTGAGCCTTGTCCCCAATGCCACTGCCCAGGAACAAAGCCTGTACAGGGTGGCCAATCTTGTCAGCCAGCTCTCTAGCCTTGCCCAAAAGCTCCAAGGTTACAGGATGAATATCACCCTCTACATGGTCTACATAGACGGTAATACCTTTCCAAAGGCTCTTGTCTACCTGTGGACCTGCTTCTTCTTCAACAAATTCCATGGCCCCAGGCTGGCCCTTCTTTACACATAGCTTGCACAGCTTACAGCCAGCATTTATTTCCAACTTGCCATTGTTGTCCTCCAAAGCCTTGAATGGGCAAAGGGCAACCATAGCAGCAATATCAGTTACTTTGTCCTGATGAACTATCAGTTTTCCCATTTCGCATTATCTCCTTTTCTGGTTATTCAATACACACAATTCCTATCACACCTGCTTAGGAAATAAATTTCAACTGCTTCAGCTTGTCAAAGAGCTTATCTGTCAGCTCCTGACCGCTGCCCTCCCAGGTTTCCTGTTCCTTATCAGAAACTGGTGGGAAAATCCTCTGAACCTGAGTTGCAGAACCAGAAAGTCCATAATGCTTCTTGTCCTGATCTTCCATATCCTTTAAGCCATATACAGCAATTTCCTTCTTCTCAGTTGCCTTTTTCAGCTTATAGGATGGAAGTCTAGGCTGGTTGATATCCTTCTTGACGGTAATAAGGCATGGGAACTGAACCTTCAGCTGCTCAAACTCATTGGCCATCTCCATATCAACAAAAATATTATTATCTTCAACTTTGTCTATTTTGGCTACATTACATACACAAGGAATATCCAATGCCTCAGAAACCTCTGGGCCAACCTGGGCAGTATCACCGTCTGTGGTCTGCAAACCGCAGATAATCACATCGAATTTGCCCATTTTCTTGATACCCTGTGCCAAGGTATAGCTGGTAGCCAATACATCAGCACCGCCAAAAGCTCTATCAGACAGGAGCGCTCCCTCATCGGCTCCCATAGCAAAGGCTTCCTTAATAACAGTGGCAGCTGGTGGTGGTCCCATGGTAATAACACTTACCCGGCCTCCATACTGCTCCTTTAGCTTCATACCACATTCCAGTGCGTATAAATCATAGGGATTCATCTTGCTGTCAGCACCATTACGCTTCAGTACACCAGTAACAGGATCTACCTCAACCTTATTGGAGCCTGGAACCTGCTTGATACAAACCAAAATTTCCATACTAACTTTCCCCCAATAGCATCGCTCTTTTAACACTTCTTCTATCCAACACCATCAGCTGCATTCCCCTTATGCAGCATAATCATGTTAAATGATAACATAATTATAGCATATATTGCAGCTGATGGCCTATTTGAATGCAATTTTTTGATTACAATTTTTCTGCTAACAAATCAGCAATATGCTTGGTGTTAATACCAGTCTCTGCCTTATCCAAACCGCCGCCAATCTGCATCATGCAGGCTGGGCAGGCCACAACAGCAGTGGTAGCACCAGTATCCTGAATATTCTTTACCTTCTCATTCAGCATAGGAATGGAAACCTCCTGATACTTCATACCAAAGGAACCAGCCATACCGCAGCACTTGTCACAATTGTGCATTTCTACCAGCTCCACACCTGGAGTAGCATCAATCAAGGCTCTTGGCTCCTCATAAATTCCCAAGCCCCGCTTCATGTGGCAGGAATCATGGAAGGTAACCTTTTCACCACCCTTGGCATGTACCAGACGACCGGTTTTCTTGTACTCCTCAGCCACAAAGCTAGAGAACTCACGAACCTTGCTGCAGAATGCGGCAGCTCTTGCCTTCCACTCTGGATCATTCTCAAAGAGCTTCATATAAGTCTCATGGAGAGTCTCAGTACAGGTTGGGCAGGCAGAAATAATTACATCTGGCTGTACCTTTTCAAAGGCAGCAATATTCTTCTTAGCCGTTTCCTTGCCGGCCTCTCTATCACCAATACCCAGGATTGGCTTGCCACAGCAGGCCTGCTCCATTGGGTAAACAACCTCCATATCCAGACTCTGCAATACCTTTACTACGTTCTCAGAGGTATCAGCAAAAACAAAGTCCATATTACAGCCACTGAAATATGCCACTCTCTTCTTTGGCTTGGATGGGTTCTTCTTACTCAGGCGCTCCACTCTATCACGGAAGGATTCCTCAGCAATGGTTGGCAGGCTGCGGCCCTTGGTCAGCTCCTCCATAAAGAGAGGCAGATGGCGAATAAACTTGCCTTTCTTGAATGGTGCAGAACCGATGGAACCAGCCTTCAACAGCAGCTTGTGGAACATACCACGATCATTCAGTACCATATTAAACATGGTCTTATCCATGCCTGGAGCACCATATTTCTTAACATAACGTGCTCTCAGCTCATCAATCAAATCTGGAATAGGAATCTTGCCTGGGCAAATGCTGGCACACTTACGGCAGCCAATACACAAATCACTAAATTCGTGGAAGGTTTCTACACCGTGGAACAAGCCTGTAAGAATAGCACCAATACCACCGGAATAGATATGGCCATAAACATGACCGCCAACCAGAGTCCAGATTGGGCAAACATTCAAGCAGGAAGCACAGCGTACACACTGGAAAGCCTGCTGCAATACAGGATCCTTAGCAGCCTCCAGACGACCATTATCCAAAAGGATTACATACTGCTTGCGGTCAGTTTCCACATGTCTGCCATTTTCATCCTTGTAAATTACCTTGGTAGGTCCATCTACCATAGTCATATAGCTGGTCATGCGCTGGCAGGTACCATTTCTAGGCAGGAGCCGCAGGATGCTGGCTGCATCCTCAGTCTTAGGAATCAGCTTTTCATAACCAATCAATACAACATGGATTCTTGGCAAAGTAGTTACCAGACGAGCATTACCCTCATTGGTAACCAAACCGATAGCACCATTTTCCGCAATACCGAAATTAGCACCGGTTACACCCATATCAGCCTGGAGGAATTCCTGACGAAGAGTCTTTCTGGCCAGCTGAATCATATTAGGAATATCCTCGCCAGGTACCTCATGGTCAACTTCCTTCTCAAACATCTTGGCACACTGATAGCGATTCAAATGAATAGCTGGCATAACCATATGGGATGGACGCTGACCTGCCAGAGCAATCATCCACTCACCCAGGTCTGTTTCCTTTACCCGGATACCATTATCAGTAAAGCATTCATTCATATGAATTTCTTCGGAAGCCATGGATTTAGATTTTACTACACGTTTTACATTGTTTGCCTTGCAGATATCAATGAGGATTTTCTTTACCTCATCTCCGTCCTTAGCACGGAAAACCTTGGTACCACGCTTCTCCAAGCTTGCCTGAAATTCATCTGCTAATTCATCAATATGCTGTACAGCATCATGCTTCATCTGCCGGAGATTTTCACGAAGCTCCTCTATATCCTGATCCTTATAGGCATTCAGACGGGAGCCTGGATACTGCTCTGCAAATTTGGAGAGAGCACCCTGCATAATATCGTCCTGAAGCTTTTCCTGTATTTCCTTTTTCAGATTCCGTTCTGCCATGATTATCTCCCTCCTTCAACATTTTCTACAGCAATAATCAACAGCTTGTTAGGGCCATGTACACCCAGACTGAGGACACGCTCAATATCTGCGGTACGGCTTGGACCAGTAACAAAGCCAAGATATCCCTTGTCGAAAACCTTGCCGATAATCTGGCAAGCCACAGTTACATCCTTAACAATATAGTTGGCATTAACAAAAACAATGTTAACAAAAGGAAGCATACTAGTAACTCTGGCCTCGTAGGAATAGTTATCCACACAGAGGCTGCCTGTCTCTGCCACACAGAACTCCGCAGTAGAGATACCTACATCTGCTGAATCTCTGTGGTCATAAATATCAAACTTATCGGTATAAATCTGAGTACCATCTTTCCCGATTCTTTCATAAATATCATGAAGAGCAGGATTTTCCTCTCCTCCAACTGCGATAATTTCCTTTGGTGCATACTGAGCCAGCAGTTCCTTCAGCTTGGCTTCACCAGCAGCAAAGTCCTTTACCTTATAAACCTCTGCAGCGGCAGTCTGGGCATTGGTTGCAAATTCATCCCAATACTTGGCATCTACCAGACCTTCCCCAAAGGCCTGCTTTGCCCAATCTCGGCATACCTTTTCCATATAAAACTCTCCTTTTACTCACACATTTCGATTGCCCACATGAACAGCCTTGCTCAAGGGCCTACATGCCAGTTACAGGTCAAGCCCTGCCAAACTGTTGGTGGTTTATGTTCCAGTACAGTAATATAAAGTAATAAAAGCTGTACTTTTCCATATTGCAATCTACGTTGACATTGTTTCATCAAATTTCTCTACAAATTTGTGTCCTGCTAAAGACGATTTGTATAATTTGTACAATGAATTTTTATACGTCTATTAAATCATACACGATGAAATTTGTCAATAATAAAGCTAAATAATTCAATAAAATTGTATTTTTTTCTATTATTCATCCTGTTCAAATAAAAAATGTATTTTTTTATTTTTTTCTTGCAGTATTTCAAATTGTTTTGTACAATAGAAGTGCCTGCTAAAGATTTTGACAAATTCTATATTATTAGACAAATTTGTCAAAAATGGTATTATACATTTGTTCAATGATTGAAAGAAGGTTGTTACTATGGCGTTGGTAAAGGGTAAGACATTAGTCGAGCAGACTACAGAAAGAATCATTGAATATATTACTACAAATAAAATGCAACCTGGACAGCAGCTGCCTACAGAGGCGGAATTTACCACAGTATTAAAGGTAAGCCGAGGCACACTGCGAGATGCCTTCAAGGTGCTTATCGCTCGTAATATATTAGAAGCTCGTCAGGGCTCTGGTACCTTTATCGCCCAGAATATGGGTATACCCGATGATCCTCTGGGACTGACTTTTATTTATGATGACAAACTGTTGGCAGTCGATATGCTGGATGTACGCATGATGCTGGAGCCTTCCATTGCTGCTCTAGCCGCAATTCACGCTACACCAGAGCAAAAGAAAAAGATGCAGGAACTCACCGATTCTCTCAGACAGTGTATCGAAAAAGGGGATTCCTACGCTGAGGAGGATGGTGACTTCCACACTTTGATTGCTGAGGCCAGTGGCAACCGCGTCATAAGCAATCTGACTCATATTCTATTTACTTCTATACACAAAAATATCGCCTTGACCATGAATGTGCAAAAGAAAAGCAATACGCTGCATTATCACGAAAAAATCCTTCAGGCCATTATTGATGGAGATTCCAATCTAGCCAAGATGTATATGTACATGCATCTCAGCCTCCTAAAGGATTTCATGGTGCAAAAATCAAGTACCGAAAATGATATTACCGTAGAGGACGAGACCACAGCCTAGGTCAATTGATTTGATATTTTTGTACAAATCTGACCAGCAATGAGTCAGATATCAATCCTGTGTATGTGTTTATAATGTGAATGAAATGTTAGGAGATGAATGTTTATGTTGGCTATAATAGCTGCCGTTCCAATTATTCTCACCATTATCCTCACCGTAGGCTTTAACGTTCCAGCCAAAAAGGTTCTGCCTATTTCCTGGGCTGTTTGTGCTATTATTGGACTCACTTATTGGGGTATGGACATCGGCCATATTGCCGCCTATACCATTACCGGATTCCTTGGTTCCATTGATACTCTGTTAATTATTTTCGGTGCCATTCTTCTGATGAATATGTTGAATGAGGCTGGTGCTATGCGCCGTATTGAGGCCATGTTCAATGGTATCACCGAGGATGCTAGAATCCAGATTGTTATTGTAGGCTTTGCCTTTGCAGCCTTTATTGAAGGTGCTGCTGGCTTCGGTACACCTCCTGCAATCTGTGCACCACTTCTCATTGGTCTAGGTGCACCTCCTATGGCAGCTGCTATTTCCTGCCTACTTCTTGACTCTACACCTGTATCCTTTGGTGCTGCTGGCACACCTACTAATGCTGCAGCCGAAGTCCTAAAAGATACCTTACCATCCCTGGGAGTTACCGATTTAGACCTTTGGAAACAGGATCTATCCTTTGTTTCTGCCATTGGTCTAGCTGTAGGTGCTTTCGTTATTATTTGGTTAGTTATCGGTATTATTACTAAGCAATACGGCAAGAATAAATCTTTTTCCGATGTATTCCCTGCTGTGCCATTTTGCTTATTTACCGCAGCTGTATTTTCTGTGTTTTATCTAGCTTTTGCTAAATTTGTTGGTGCTGAGCTGACTTCCCTTGCAGCCGCCGGCGTAACTATTTTCGTAACTATAGGTGCTGCTAAAGCGGGATTTTTAATGCCAAAAACCGTATGGCGTTTCCCAGGAACAGAAAAACATCTAGAGAAGGCCAAAGAATCTACCTCCAGTCAGTCTATGTCTCTTCTAAAGGCTTGGACACCATATATCTTAGTTACCCTCTGGCTGGTAGCTACCCGTATTCCTCAGTTGGGTATCAAACCTTATATGAGCGTACCAAAAATTGAGATTACCAATATCATGGGCGTAGCTGGTGCTGATTTCACTCTAAAATGGCTGAACAACCCTGGTCTGTTCCCATTTATCCTGGTAGTATTGATTGGCTTTGCTATGTTCAGCCTCAATGGCCAGCAGATAAAAAAGGTAGTTTCCAAGTCCTATAACCAGGTATTTGGTGCTACTATTGCCCTGCTCTTTGGTTTTGCTATGGTTTACCTGTTCCGTTATTCCAACGCCAATATAAACGGCTTCGATTCCATGCTGGTTTCCATGGCCAAGGGCATGGCTGATTTGGCCGGTGCTCACTATCTCTATGTTGCTCCATTGATTGGTTCCATTGGTGCCTTTATGTTTGGCTCCAACACTGTTTCCAACATTATGTTTACCCCATTGCAGTTTGAAACTGCCAGCATTTTGAACCTGCCACATCTGGTTGTTGTAGCCTTGCAGAACCAGGGCGGTGCTATTGGTAACATGGTCTGCATTAACAACATCGTTGCTACCTGCGCTACTACTGGTATGCTAGGCTCCGAGGGTAAATTACTTCGAGCTGCGGTATTGCCATGGCTAGCTTTCTATCTCATCTGCGTAGTTGTTATGGTAATAATAATGGGGCTAGGAATTGTCTAGTTACCTGGCAAAAATTAAAGCTTAGTATAATAACCAAATGTTATAACTTCATGTTATGATATTGACTTATTCGACGGGTTATTGTATGATTAATGGGTACCCCCTTGCAGGTTTTTCTTACAAGGGGGTATATAATTATCAGGAATTGCCAGAGTTTTTTAGATTCATACAATCAATTATGATTTGACACAATCTACCACTTATCTGGCCCATTTTAATCCAAATAAAGGAGGCATTATATTGTTTGACGCTACCACACTTGCAGTAACTATCTTCATAGTTGCCTACGCACTGATTATCTCTGAAAAGGTACATCGTACCATTGTAGGTATTTTTGGTGCCATGCTGATGATTATGTTTGGCATCCTATCTCAGGAAACAGCTATTCATCACATTGACTTCAATACCCTTGGCCTGCTGATGGGTATGATGATTATTGTAAATATCACCGCTGAAACCGGCCTGTTTAATTTCCTTGCTATTTGGGCTGCCCAAAAGGTCAAAGCACAGCCTATGAAGCTACTGTTGGCTTTAGCAACTCTTACTGCTGTCTGCTCTGCCCTGCTGGATAATGTTACCACTGTACTGCTGACTGTACCTGTTACCTTTAGCATCACTTCCCAGTTAAAGGTAGATGTAAAGCCATTCCTAATGGCTCAGATTCTGGCTTCCAACATTGGTGGTACTGCCACGCTGGTAGGAGATCCACCAAATATTATGATTGGTTCTGCTGTTGGTCTTAGCTTTATGGACTTCATTCTGAACCTGGCTGCTCCGGCTGCTATTATCTTCATCGTAACCACTTTTATTCTGGAATTTCTTTACGGCAAAGGACTTCATACCACGCCTGAGCTTCAGGCCAAGGTTATGAGCCTAAAGCCAGCCAAGCAGATTAGTGATCCTGCCCTGCTGAAGCGATGCCTCTTCGTTCTGGCTCTCACCATGACCTTGTTTGTGGCTCACGGTGCTCTTGGACTAGAATCCGCTACTGCGGCCATGTTTGGCGCAGGACTTTTGCTACTGCTAACCTTTACTAGAGATGAGGAGAAAATTGCCAAGGTACTGAGCAAAATCGAATGGCTGGCCATCTTCTTCTTTGCAGGCCTGTTCATTCTGGTTGGTGCTCTGGTGGAAACCGGTGTTATCAAGATGCTAGCTGCTGAAGCTATGGCCATTACACAAGGCTCTGTAGAGTCCACCGCCATTCTGATTCTCTGGATGAGTGCTATTGCCTCTGCTTTTGTGGACAATATCCCATTTGTAGCTACCATGATTCCTTTGATTAAGGATATGGGTGCTATGGGTATTACCAATCTGGACCCACTGTGGTGGTCTTTGGCTCTGGGCGCCTGCCTCGGTGGCAACGGTACTCTGATTGGTGCCAGCGCCAACGTAGTAGTTGCTTCTCTGGCAGCTCAGCATGGACAGCAGATTTCCTTCCTGGGCTTTATGAAGGTAGCTTTCCCTTGCATGATTCTTTCCATTATCATGTCCACAGCTTATGTATATCTGAGATACCTCATGTAAAATTTAATTAAATACAACCATAGCGAGGGTAATATATTATCCTCGAGACACCCCACCTTGGCGGTTATAGCGGTTGGACCGCTATAACCGCCCTTTTTTTCTAAAAATTCTAAAGAAAAAAACGGCCATCCATACGGATAGCCGTCTCTGTAATATCTACAGATAACATTTCCTGTGTAAAATGTTAGGAGCCAACTTACAGGGCAATGATTAATGCACCCATAGCCAACATGCCAGCCAAGCCTGCAACACGCATTGCCAAAAGCTTCACTGAATAATCAGTATCAGCTGCATTGAATTTAGGCAGGGAACCAAAGAAGAAACCATTGTCTACCATGCCATTGGTTGCAACAGGTCTATACATGCCTTTCATGATAATGACCACCTTTCAATCTATAGCTATTCTATCACCCACCATCTTACAGTTTGCTAATTTAATTTAACCTCTGTAAATGCCTTGGGTGTTGTTTGCTATTATTCCTCTTTATGGTTATATTATAATAACTTTGGGGTATATTTTCTAATGTCCTTACGACAAAAAATGTCCTTAAAGCGCCAATTTCTTTGTTTTTCTCTATCATTCTTGCGTATTGTATACAGGAAACGACAACATGATAATTATTCTTAGTATACTATATCTAACTCATCTGTAGTCAAGGATATAATACCCAAAAATCGTTCATTTTTTTATTTCCAAGGGAGGGAAAACCATGATTCGCCAAATGTCTACCATGCGTATTGCCGCTGACAAAGAAAAGGAGCAATGCCATGAAATCCCCCTTTTTCCGTGCAGTGCCTATGTTAGTGACTGGCAACAAGGAGGAATTGATGGCTGTCATTGGCATTGGCACAAGGATTTGGAGCTGATGTATGTAGTTTCTGGCCAGGTTACGGTCTACTGCAATGGCCAAAGCTCTTTATTGCAAAGTGGTGACGGAATTTTTGTCAATACCAAGGTACTTCATAGGTATCAGGCTTATGGCAATCAGCCCTGTCATGTCTGCTATATTATCTTCAACCCAGAACTGGTTAGCGGTGGTGTAGGTACCATTTATCATCAGAAATACATTTCTCCTCTGATTAGCGACCAAACCTTTCCCTGCCAATTTCTCTTTAAACGTCATGATGCTGACCAACAAATTCTCCAGTGTATTCAGACAGCCTTTCAGGCTGCAGCAGATTCGCAGCCTGGCTACGAATACGATATTCGCTATTATATCAGCAAGGCCCTGCTGCAGCTCCTATTGGAATATAAGCCCTTGGCCTACAAGGCCGCCAAAAAACCTCTTCGTATGGAAAGAATGCATACTATGCTGGATTTTCTTCACTGGCATTTCAACGAGGAAATCACCCTGCAGCAGATTGCAAATAGTGCCGGTGTAAGTGGCCGAGAGGCTCAGCGCTGCTTTAAGAACATCCTTGGTATGTCGCCTATGGAATACCTCCATAGCTACCGACTGCAGGTGGCAGAAGAACTGCTTATCAGCTCTACTGATTCCATTCTGGATGTAGGTATGAACTGTGGCTTTATGAATCCCAGCCATTTTATCAAATCCTTTAAAAACTATTGTGGCTGTACTCCTAGAGTATTCCGCCAACGCAATACGGAGTAGTCCTGATATCCTCTTTTATTACAATATGGTAAAAAAATAATGGGCACAGAAGGTCAGGTCCTATTTCAACCTGCCAACTGTGCCCCTTTTTGAGCTTAATAATAATTAAATTGTAGGACTAAGATGGCTGAGATTTACCTCCTCACCCTTCTTTTCCTTCTCAACTACCAGCTCCTGATACTCAAAGCACTCATGAGCAATATCCTTGTTCAGTACCAGCAAGCACAGAAGATTTGGAATTGCCATCAGACCATTCATAGTATCAGAGAAGTTCCATACAAAGTCCAGAGTCTGAGTTGCACCTACGAAAGCAATCAGGCTGAACAGAACACGATAGCCCATCAGCACGGAACGCTTGCTAACTAGATATTCCAGAGCCTTTTCGCCGTAATATTCCCAACCAAGAATAGTGGAAAAGGCAAAAAGGGCCAAAGCAATGGATACGATATACTTGGCAGCCTCACCAAAAACAGTGGAAAAAGCCAAAATCGTCAAATTAGCACCGGAAACTGCCTTGCCAGTAGCAGGATCAATAGTACCCAGCATACCAGAAGAAGCAATTACCAAACCAGTCAAAGCACAGATAATCATAGTATCAAAGAAGGTACCAGTCATATTTACATAACCCTGACGGGAAGCATGGTCAGTCTTAGCAGCAGCGGCTGCAATAGGAGCAGAGCCAAGACCTGCCTCATTGGAGAATACACCACGAGCTACGCCCCAACGCATAGCACTCAGCATGGAAGCAATAATGGAACCACCAACACCACCGGCTACTGCCTCTGGTGCAAAGGCCATGCGGAAAATCTCAGCAATACCAGCTGGCAGGGCAGCAGCATTGGCAACAATAACAATCATGGAAACTACGAAATAGAAAGCAGCCATAGCTGGTACGACTACGCTGGATACAGCACCAATACTGCGAATACCTCTAACCAGCACAGCCAAGCAGCATAGAGTAAGAATCACGCCGATAACAGTGGCATCCAGTCCCAAAGCTGCATTAAAGGAAGAGGAAATGGAATTGGCCTGAGTCATATTGCCAATACCGAAGGAAGCACATACGGCAAAGAAAGCAAACAGTGCAGCCAAGCCTCGGCCAATAACCTTGTTGCCAAAGCCATACTTCATGGCGTACATTGGGCCGCCAGCCATCTCACCAACACTATTAGTCTTGCGATACTTAACAGCCAGTACAGACTCGCCATACTTGGTAGAAAGACCAAAGGCAGCGGAAATCCACATCCATACCAGAGCACCAGGACCACCTAATACCATAGCGGTGGAAACACCTACGATATTACCAGTACCAACAGTAGCTGACAAAGCAGTCATCAGAGACTGGAAAGGACTGATATCCCCCTGAGTATCTGACTTCTTGCTAAGAATCATCTTGATTGCATAAGGTAGATTTCTCCAAGGCAGGAACTTTAACCGAATGGTAAGAAAAATTCCTGTACCCACCAAAAAGGCAAGCATAATCGGTCCCCAGACAAAATCATTTACTTCTGCCATAAGCTTTTCGAAATCCATAAAGCATACCTCCTACATTTCCTAACAATTTATACATTCCGTAGGAATAAATTGAAGAATATTATTTCAAAATCCGAATTCTGGCTAAAAAAAACCTCCGCCACCTTCTGCGACGGAGACCACTATGTCCCAGAATATTTAATTTCGGAATGTATTTCCCTTTGATGTATATTTTATATCATAAATGGCTTATGGCTGTCAACAAAAAAGCTTATGAATACAAAAAACATTTTGTTTGATTATTGTATACAATGTTTTATTTAGTTTCCTCACCGCTCTTTCCTTCTTTTCCCAAGGCAATCATTAATAATAAAAGCCATAACCCCGCATAAAAAAACAACCCCTGAATAAAATCAGAGGTTGTAATTTTTAAGTAAATCCGTGCTGTGCACTAATAATTTTAGAAGCTAAAATCCTTTCCCTGCTTACGGCGGTCATAGAATTCAGCAATAGCCGTAAAGAGAGCATCACTGGAGGAATTCAGACCAGTTTCACAGGAATCCTGTATCACGCCGATAATAAAGCCTACACCAACAGCCTGCATGGCAATATCATTGCTAATGCCAAAAAGGGAGCAAGCCATAGGAATCAACAGCAGGGATCCGCCAGCCACACCAGAGGCACCGCAAGCACCTACGGCAGACAGTACAGACAGGAGAATTGCAGTAGGAATATCTACCGCAATACCCAAAGTATAAGCTACAGACATGGCCATAACGGTAATGGTAATAGCAGCACCCTCCATGTTAATGGTGGCTCCCAAAGGAATGGACACAGAATAGAAATCCTCATCCAAGCCCATATCCTTACACAACTCCATATTAACTGGAATATTGGCTGCGGAGCTTCTAGTAAAGAAGGCAGTAACACCACTGATTTTCAGACATTTCCACACCAATGGATATGGATTGCGACGCAGGAAAAAGAAGGTAATCAATGGATTTACAATCAAGGCCATAGCAAACATACAGCCAACCAGAACTACCAAAAGACGACCGTAATCTACGAAAATCTCCAGACCGTTCTCAGATACAGCAGAGAAAACCAAGCCCATAATACCAAAAGGTGCCAACTGGATAATCCAGAAAACAGCCTTGGACACAACAGCAGCCAAATCTGCTACCATATCACAGGTTCCCTTGGAAGCCAGCTTCTTGAAGCCAAGGCCAAAGATAATGGCCCAGCAGAGAATACTAAGATAATTACCGTTCATCAAAGCATTTACAGGGTTGGCTACTACATTAGTAATAATGGTGGTAAGAATCTGTCCAATACCATCTGGAGCTGCATCTGTAGCCGCATCAGTCAGCTTCATAGTAACAGGAAACAACTGGCAGGCCATTACTGCTGTAACAGAAGCAAAAAAAGTGCCAAAAATATAAATCATAATTACATTTTTGAAGCGGCCGCCAATATTACCGGAAGCATTGGCCAAGGCACTAATAACCAAAACAAATACCAATATAGGGGCAATTCCCTTCAACAAGCCTACAAATACCTTACCAAATATAGGTAAAACCGTATTGCCAGGCACGGAAAGAGCAAAGGCAATACCTATAATCATACCGATAATAATTCGGATAATCAGGCTGATACCCTGCCATTTGGCTAAAGCATTACTCATCATAACAAATAACTCCTTTAATAGAAAATTTAATTAACAATGCACAATTATAGCCTGTCCATGAACATAATTCAAGATTTTTCTATCACCAGTAGACAAAGAGTAATATTTCCTTGCACAGTGTACAATTATCACTTTTGTACATAAAACTGTAGTATCATCATAATCCCCAATTATTTTGCAAAAAGAAAAACATGATGACAAATTATCACAGACATCTAAGCCCGTCTAATACTGTCATCATGTTAATTAGACTTAACTATATGGATTGATTATTTTACAACCACATTAACCAGCTTGTCTGGTACGCAAATCATCTTCACAATGGTTTTGCCCTCAGTCAGCTCCTGCACTCTGGCATTAGCCTTGGCTGCAGTTTCCATTTCCTCACGGCTGATACCGGTGGCAATCATAATGCGATCCCGAACCTTGCCGTTAATCTGCAATACAATCTCTACTTCAGCCTGAACAGTAGCTGCTTCCTCATACTTAGGCCACTGCTGCTGATGAATACTGCCCTGAGCTACAAGAATGCTCCACAGCTCCTCAGTAATATGAGGAGCAAATGGCGCCAGCATCTTCAGAAGATTCAAGCTAACCTCTCTTACCAGGCCGCCATTAATGGTCTTGCTATCCTGGAATCCATAGAAAGCATTTACCAGCTCCATAATAGAACTGATAGCGGTGTTGAACATGAAGCGGTCACGAATATCCTCAGTTACCTTCTTGATAGTGGTGTGAAGAATCCGGCGCAGCTCCTTTTCCTCAGCAGTAAGAGCAGTAACATCGTAATCATCACTGGAAGATTTAATCTTTTCCTCGAAGATTTCCATAATACGCCATACACGTCTCAGGAAACGATAAGCACCAGCAACACCATCATCGCTCCAATCCAGATCACGGTCTACAGGAGCAGCAAAAAGAATAAAGAGGCGAGCCGTATCAGCACCATACCGACCGATAATCTCCTCTGGGGAAACTACATTGCCCTTGGACTTGGACATCTTGCCTCCGTCCTTCAATACCATGCCCTGAGTCAACAGATTGGTAAATGGCTCTGCAAAATCCACCATACCGGCATCCCGCAGCACCTTGGTAAAGAAGCGGGAATAGAGCAAATGAAGAATAGCATGCTCAATACCGCCAATATACTGGTCTACAGGCGCCCAGTAATTTACCTTGTCCTTGGCAAATGGCATCTTGTCATTATGTGGATCTGTATAGCGGAGATAATACCAAGAAGAGCAAATAAAGGTATCCATAGTATCAGTCTCACGACGGGCAGGCTTGCCACACTTTGGACAGGTGCAGTTTACAAAGGACTCACTCTGAGCCAATGGAGATACAGAACCCTGCTCGAACTTTACATCCTCTGGCAGCATTACAGGCAGCTGATCCTCTGGTACAAGCTGTTCACCACAGTCATCACAGTAAATAACCGGAATAGGTGCACCCCAATAACGCTGACGGGAAATCAACCAGTCACGGAGACGATAGTTGACACGACGCTTACCAAAGCCCTCAGCCTCAGCCTTGTCCATAATGCCCTTCATAGCAGCCTTAATGTCCATGCCGGAGAACTCAGCAGAATTTACCAGCACACCAGCCTTGTCTACATAGGCCTCTGTCATTTCCTCCAACTTCAGCTCCTTGTCCTTTGGCTGGAGAGTAATAATAACATTCAGCTTGTATTTCTCAGCAAACATCCAGTCACGCTGATCCTCAGAAGGAACACCGATAACCGCACCAGTACCGTACTCAGCCAGTACGTAATTAGTAACCCAGATTTCTACCTTGTTGCCGTTAAATGGGTTTACCGCATAAAGGCCAGTAAAGATACCTTCCTTTTCGGACTCAGAGGAAGTACGCTCCAGCTCAGACTGATTCTGAGCCTTCTGACAGAAATCCTTAATCTCCTGAGCCTTTGGATTGTTCTCACAAATCTTTTCAATCAAAGGATGCTCTGCTGCCAGGGCCAGGAAGGTAATACCATATACAGTATCAGGACGAGTGGTATAAGCAGCAATCTTCTCCCCCAGCTCTGGAACCTCCAGATTGAACTCCAAGCCCTCACTGCGGCCAATCCAGTTTTCCTGCATGGTCTTTACTCTATCAGGCCAGCCCTTCAAGAGATCTAAATCCTTCAACAGTACATCAGCATAATCAGTAATCTTCAGGAACCACTGGGACAAATCCTTCTTGATAACCTGAGAATCACAGCGCCAGCACTTGCCCTCAATAACCTGCTCATTGGCCAATACTGTGCCACAGGTTTCACACCAGTTTACATAGGCCTTTTTCTTGTAAGCCAGGCCACGCTTGTAGAACAGCTGGAAGAGCCACTGAGTCCAACGATAATAATCAGGGCTGCAGGTAGCTACAGAGCGATCCCAGTCATAGGACAGGCCCATTTCACGCTGCTGACGCTTCATATTATCCATATTGGCATAGGTCCAGTCAGATGGCTTTACACCATGCTTAATAGCAGCATTCTCTGCTGGCATACCAAAGGCATCAAAGCCCATTGGATGAATGACATTAAAGCCCTCCATAGTCTTGTAGCGAGCCAAAACATCGCCAATGGAATAATTCCGCACATGGCCCATATGCAGATTGCCAGATGGATATGGGAACATTTCCAAGGTATAATACTTTGGCTTCTTTGGGTTCATCTCGGTCTTATAAACATTCTCAGCCAGCCATTTGGACTGCCATTTCTTTTCTATACTCTGGGGTGAATACTTCTCCACAACACAGCCTCCTAAAATATCAATTGCCCTGGCTGAGTATTCCAACCAGGGCGCAAATTCGTATAATCAACCGAATGTTATTATATTATATTTCCAAGCCAATAGTCAACACAAAGTACATTAATAGGGCTACATCATTGGCAAATCTAGAAATTCAATTTAAGAACTGCTGCATTACTTGTCGCAGGATATCATATAACCATGATCCATAGGGCCGCTGCCCTTGCCCAAATCCAGCATAGCCCCCAAGGCGCCAGAGATATACTCCTTAGCCAGCTTCACTACTTCTGCCATAGTATGGCCCTTGGCCAGATTGGAAGCTATTGCTGAGGACAGGGTACAGCCTGTGCCGTGGGTATTGGGATTGGCAATTCTCTTACCAGCAAACCATGTAGCCTGACCGCCACTATACAAAAGGTCATTGGCATCGTTAATACTATGTCCCCCCTTGCAAAGCACAGCGCAAGCATACTGACGGCTGATTTCCTCTGCCGCCTTTTCCATATCCTCTGCTGTTTCAATACGGCTTCCCAGCAGTACCTCTGCCTCTGGAATATTTGGTGTCAGCACATCGGCCAAAGGAAACAGCTCATGCTTCAACACCGCCACAGCATCCTCTGCAATCAATCTTGCTCCGCTGGTGGCCACCATAACCGGATCAATAACAATATTTTTTGGCTGATACTGACGAAGCTTTACTGCTATCATTCTGATTAGCTCCTTATCAGAAACCATGCCTATTTTCACTGCATCGGGGAAAATATCTGTAAAAATACTATCCAGCTGCTGACCTAGAAACTCCGGGGTAACATTCATAATAGCCGATACGCCAGTGGTATTCTGAGCCGTCAGGGCAGTAATGGCACTCATGCCATATACCCCATTGGCCAGCATGGTCTTTAAATCTGCCTGAATCCCGGCTCCACCGCTGCAATCACTGCCTGCTATAGTCAAAACTGCTTTCATAATACAAACCATTCCTTTACACAAAAAATCTCTCCCTCTTATTATACAACAAAAGGGAGAGATGCACAGCTATTCTAACTTACCATTGTTCCCCAGGATATTTCATATTCCAGGCCTTGCGCAATCTGGTCATAATCTCCATGACATCAGCAGAATAGGACAGCTTCAAACCAGACACATCCCCGGTCAGTACTGCTTGCTCCATATTCTGCAGCTCATAGCCCAGTGCCTCAGCAGTACTGCCTGCCTCAATCTCAGTTCTGACACCGGTTTCTGCATCTACAATCACCGCCTTATCAGCACGAGGATATTCCATAATCTCAATATAGGCCTTTTCACAGCTAATCATAGCCCGCTTTGGCTGTTTGGAATGCATGGACAGAGCCACTGTCGCCATCTGTCCCAAACCGTTTTTCAGCAGAATAGTAGCCATTTCGTCAGATCCAGTTGGGGAAGCCTGCCACTGGCTCACAATATCCTCTGGCTTTTCATCCATAAAGCTGCGTACAATAGACAGAGCATAAACACCAATATCCAGCATAGCGCCTCCTGCCAGATGCATATTGAAAAATCTATTCTCCATATTGTATTCCTTGAAGCTGCCAAAATTCATGGTAATCATCTGCACCTTGCCTAGCTGGCCGCTTTGCACAATCTCCCACAGCTTCTTGTAAATAGGCATATGCCAAATGGTCATGGCCTCACCAATAATCAGCCCCTTGGACTCCGCCAGGGCCTGCATTTCATTCAGCTCGCGACTGTTCAGAGTAATAGATTTTTCCACGAAAATATGCTTACCATGCTCCAAAGCCTTTTTCATAAATTCATAATGGGTATTGTGGGGAGTAGTTATGTAGATAATGTCCACTGCTTCATCCAGAAACATATCATCAATGGTGTCATAGACCTTCTCTACACCGTATTTCTCTGCAAAGGCTACTGCCTTGTCATGGGTACGATTACCTACTGCATAAAGCCGCCGCCCCATTTTCTCCAGAGCTGCCGCCATCTGATTGGCAATTACACCAGTTCCTAATACCGCCCAGTTCAAATGCTTTTCTGACATAAACTACCTCCAAAATTTAATATACCCATAAATCTTCTATAACTAGAGGAAAACCTATTTTCTTGCCACAAAATTCCAAAACATAATAGCTTTCACTTTCTGGCATAACTACAGTCAAATGGTCATCGTCCATAGCGGTATTATGATACCGCCAAAATTCATTCTGAATGCGGATGAAATCCCATTTTATAGTCTTTAGCACCTTGCCATTCCGTACCTGTTTGCTGGTGCCCTGAACATGGCCTTCATCACTTCGTTCAATTGCGCCACTTATGCTTTCATCATCCACATAAACCTCATAGCCAGCACCAAATTCCGAATCCGGCACTGTATAAACCCAAACATCCTTGGCCTCTGCCTGAGAAAATCCCCAGAAGCCACCACAAGCCATTACCATAAAGGCCACCAGAAAAATCCTCATAACTCTGCTTTTCATACAATCACCCCCCAGCACAAACCACAATATCTATGTATATTATACACCAACTACGCAAATCTATCATCATACCATTTCACCATGGTCTTGATAATAACAGCGCCACAGTCCCGTCATAAATACCGAAAAAGGCAACAGACATAAAAATCTGTTGCCTAATATAACTTCATTAAGGGCACGAATAGATGTTTAAGGAACAGTTTTATATTTAAATATAAATTCACATTTGCTAGCTAATTATCTTTGCGATTACTAATAAAATCTAAAGTACCTTTAAGTCTGTTTATATTATTACTAAGCTCAAAAAAAAATTCCATAGCATCCATAGCAAAAGAATCCTTAACCATGTTAGCATTTTTTAAATTGGTTATAACATTCTCAAGTTCCTTAGTCGTTTTTATTGTCTTTTCCGCCCCACATTCCACCTCTTTTTTTGTGGTACTTTGTTATTATGTTTAAATTTCATTGCAAAATCTGTAAAAATTCTGCACCAGTCTGCAATGTTTTCTTCTGTTAAGTAAGGATAGGCTTCTTTCATTTTCGCATACAGAGTTGCATGCTCAAAATTTTTGTTATTCTGTACAAACTCCGTTACAAATTCTGGATATTTTTTTCCCCATTTCTCAAAGGTTTCATCTGTTAAGTAAGGATAAAATTCCTTCATTTTTTTATACAGAGTTGTATTCCTAAAATCACTTATAAAATCTTTTGGCACTGGTGTAGCATTAATTCCTTTATCATATGATGATTTACCCATTTACAAACCCTTCTTTAGAATCCAAAAAAACTTGCTATGCCACTACAAAGGCTCTCCACGCCACTGCAAATAGTAGAAGCTACTGACGCAACAACAGAACCTACCGTTTTTACCACATTTACTGCTACATCACGAACTTTCTGAACACATTTAACTACAGTCTTACCTACCGTAGAACCCGCCATATATGCAACGGAACCACCAATAAATCCACCAACAGTTGCACCTACCGGGCCGAACACCGAACCAATTCCAGCTCCAATAGCAGTACCTTCTTCCATTGCAACCAAACCAGCAGTTGTAGACACTGTTGTTTCTTCCAGCTTTTCCAACCCCTCCTTCATACTAAGTTCGCCGTTAGCCATTTTACCTAATACCTTAACATCCTCTATTGCAACATATGCTATATTGGCAATAGTTCCAGCAGGAGTCCCCTTAGGAATAACCGTAATGATTTCCTTTTCAACTCCTACTTTTAGTGCTCCGGCTGCAGCTGCCTTCACACCAAAATCTGCTCCGCTTGCAATTGCTGTTTCTATCACCTCATCAGCTTCAATGTTTTCTCCACTACATAGTTTTCCCGCCACATCAAAGCCTACACCAATTGCTGCACCTTGCAGGGCTGCATATCCTGCCTGTTTTCCTATTCCTATTGCCAAATCCTTTGTGGTATATTCATTCCAATTTAAGTCATTCCAATTACCACTCTGGGCCTCATCTCGCATTTGCTCTGCTTTGGATTTTGTAAGTGGATTGCTTGTCGTGCCATCAGGTGCTTCCAAGAGTGTGGTACATTTCTTTCCAATATCCCCTTCCTGTCCCTCTGGTACAAGTTTTTGCTGACCACGGTAATCGCCATGTTCAAAAGCCAGCTCTGTAGCTTTGGCATCCTTACAGTATTTTGACTGATATCTTTTAACAACTTTTCCTTTACCATCTACAATGACAATATCTACAGAATTTTTTGCATATCCTTTACCATTAGGTTCAAGAACCTTAGCTCTATATTGACTACCACAGGCCTCTGCATTCATATTAAAGGTTTGGGCATGATGCTGCTCCGCAATGAATCCATCTAGGCTCGGATTCTGATTAATTGTTCCTGCCTTAGTAGTGATAGTTCTATATAATGACTCATTTGCCTGCTGAAGAGCATTATCCAAATTTGCTAGGTACTTTGCTGCCTCCTGTGTGGACATACCAGAGGTTGCCTTTTTTGCCTCCGAAGCAAACCAACTTTCTTTACTGCGGCCACTAGCTATAGCCTTTTCTAAGGATTCCTGCTTTTCCTTGCTGGTCATAATTGTAACAACAATATCATCAACCATTGCCTTAATCTCGTCGTTACTTTTTTCAGGAAGCTGCTCCTGCATCTTTGGTATTAACCAATTTTCCACAGGAGCATTGGAATTGGTCGAATAGCTATTGACGAAATCTTCCAATATTGGCTTGAATGCCTTACATTCATCCTCCACCAATATTGGTCCATTTTCGTCATCTAGCAGCAAATCATATTTATCTTCTTCCTTCATAAATTTCCTCCTAGTGGTTATCTAGTACACTTGCAGGCTTGATATCAATATTTTCAAGCCTCTTCCTTATATCTTCTATTTTTTCCTTAAGAGTGTCTGAGATAGACTTTATATCTCTTACCGATTTTATAAGATCCTCAGTAGTAATGATATCTTTTTCCTCAATAAAGGCCATTTCAATAGTATCCTTGACTACAGCCTCAAGATCTGCTCCATTAAACCCCTTTGTTTCCTCAATCAAGGCAATGACATCAATTTTCTTATTCCATTTGTTCCTTTTTTTCAAATGAATATCCAAAATTCTTCTTCTCTCTTCGCCATTTGGCAAATCAACAAAGAACAATTCATCAAAACGACCTTTACGCAAAAATTCTGGTGGCATCTTTGAAATATCATTTGCTGTGGCAACGACAAATACAGTATTTTCCTTCTCCTGCATCCAGGTTAAAAACTGCCCAAAAAGCCTAGTTGTCACATCGTTACCACCGCCATCGCCGCCTACACCAGCAAAAGCTTTCTCGATTTCATCAATCCAGAGAACACAAGGGCTAATTGCTTCCGCTAGCTGCAATGCTCTTCTCATATTTTCTTCAGATTCACCTACATACTTTCCCAACAAGCGACCTACATCCAGACGCACCAATGGAATTTCAAACAAGCTAGCCGTTGCTTTTGCCGTTAGGCTTTTTCCACATCCAGGCATACCGATTATCATCATGCCCTTGGGAACATCAACACCAAATTTAATTGCCTTGTCCAGATTAGCAAATATCTTCGCCTTCTTGGCTAACCATGCCTTTAGATTCTCCAAGCCGCCAATATCGTCAACTGTTTCTGAGAAATTAACAAGCTCCAACATTCCGGACTTCTTAATAAACTGTTCTTTTTCTTTTAATATTAACAGCTTATCCTCTTTATCAATACAACCGCCATCCTGGTATGCCAGGTTAAGGAGCTGTTTTATCTGAAACTCATTTAACCCCTTAAATGACAAGGTAATTTCATCAAGAACATCCTGGGCAACAGAAATGTCCATATCCACCACAAAATTATTTATGATGGTCTGTATTTCCCCTGTTGTAGGCAAAGGAATATCAAAAATCGTAATATAATTTTCCAATTCCTTGGGAATAACTGTAATTTCTGAAATAATGAAAATTGTAGCGTTATATTCATCTTTATATAGATTATTTTCTGCTATTCTCTTTAATAACGAAATAATCTTTGGTGAATTTAGTTCATCATGAACATCTTTGAGAATAATGTATGTTTCCTCATCAAAACCATCATCCATTGTCAATTTCAAAAAATGTTCTAGGTTACATTCCATCATGGGACTTTTGTTATAAAAATCTACAATGCCTAATGCATTATTGTACTCCACACATTTTGCGCCCTGCCCTACACGTGCAATTGCATCATCAATTACCTTAAAATCAAAATGATTAATATAGATAATTGGATGTAGTGCCTCTATGTAAGAAGCCAATATATTTACTGTGCTTCTTTTCATCTACTTATACCTCCATATAAAGCAATTGATGACGTGCATTCTTACACTTGTAATCAATGCCATCCAGAATCTCAAATTTGTTATTAATATCCGTGCTATCTAAATCACTATTCTGTACCCCTGCATGGCGCACATAATCTCCAGCTTCCATCTTTAATATCATATATTTTTTGCCTTTAGTTTCAAGATCCTTCCAATATCCGTCTGTTTCTCCAGAAAAACTGTGCACTTCACTACCTAATTTGGAAATTAAATCGCTTGATGATAACAAAGCACAAATAGCATTATACATTTGTGCTTTGTCTACATCGGTTTCTGTATCATATTCATATTCATCTTCATCCTCATCATATTCATATTCATCATCATCTTCATCATCTTCATACACAGGTATTGGCAAATAGTACTGTCTAGCTTCCTCGTTCATAAGTAGACACATTATGGCTAAAGGTGAAATCTCCAGTAGTGTCCAAAACAATTTTCTATGATTCAAATCCATAACCCATTTATATTGAGACATAAGCTCTGCAATATTTGCCTTGATTATTGATGCGTTCTCTGGATTTTCAATGATACCATTAATTAATTGGTCAAATCCTGCCTGATAATCACCAATAATGTCCTTTACTTTGAAATTATCCTTTTTATATGCTTCATACAATACCTTTCTTTCCTCCAAAAATTTGAGCATATACACGCCTTTTTCAACCTTTTGGGTATCTGCTTCCACACCAAAAATCTTGATAAGCACCTTGATAATTTCCAGATCTTCTGTCGCATTTATTTCTGATACTTTTTTAGCCTCAGCTTCATAACCTCTAACATTCAGCCATCTTAGCAGCAATCCATTTTGATAATATTTTAATACATCCTCAATTGAAAAATTGTCCTGAAGATCCTCAATCGTTCTAACAGGCTTATCATCACAGATAAGATTAAACTTAATCGTCTTTGCCATAGTATATTCCTCCATTTGTAATTAATTATTACTATACATATATTACCACCCCATAAGGACAATATATGTACTTCTAATTATATTTCAGTATTTTTATTACATAAAAAGTTTATAAAAATATTGTTTTCCAATTGATGTTGATAATTCTAAATTGATTATATGTCCAAATGGTATAAAAATCAATTACTCCCCTCATGTATTGCTTACAAACAAAAATTCTATGTTTGCAATATTCGACATATTTTTTCTATTTCCTGCTAAAAAATAAAACTTCTACAACAAAATCCCATATTCTTTAACCAACCTGATTCTACCATCATTATCGTTCCTGTTTTATGTACTAAAACAGGAACAGTAACTCCTAACACCGTTCCTGTTTCGGGTGCTAAAACAGGTACAGTACCCTCCAACACCGTTCCTGTTTTGGGTGCTAAAACAGGTACAGTAGCCCCTAACACCGTTCCTGTTTTGGGTGCCCAAACAGGTACAGTAAACTCCCCTACTGCCGACACCGTTCCTGTTATCGTTCCTGTTTCGGGTACCAAAACAGGAACGGTATAATCCCCCAATCCCTTGTGCCACAAGGCTTCCCAGTCGCCTAATATAGACAAAGACAAAGATTTTCATTCTGTTAACTCTTCTCAGTATGATAGTATACGTACTGAGAACTCTTCTAAGAATGGCAGTATACATATTAATGCCTATCTTCACTATTGAACTTGAAAAGATTAATCTATTTTGATGTTTTTCGTTAATTGTTTCTGCATACTCCCCTTGCCTGTGATATGTTACAGAAGTATCATAAGGATGTAGCCAAAAGCAAAGCTAACAACAACAGCTAAAGGAGGATGTGCCATGTCTCTAAGCCAAGTTCTGCACTCATAGTACAACCATAAATTCAATTGCCTAACATCTTTTACTATGTTATAATTAAATTAGAAACATGTTTTCTTATGCGAAAGTAGGATTATATGACAAACAGAAAAATTCGCGATACTGTTTTTTGCCATTTCATGAGTAATGAATCACATCTTTTTTCACTCTGTAATGCACTAAATGACACAGGTTATGACGAATCATCAAATATTACGATAAACACTTTAGAGGGCAGTTTTTTCAGCAACATTAAGAACGACATTTCTTTTCTTTTGAATAATCTAATGGTTGTGCTTATTGAACATCAGACCACTATTAATCCCAATATGCCCTTGCGTTTTCTCAGTTATGTTGATGAACTGTATAAACGTTATACCAGCACCTCCCATAAAAAGATTTATGGCGATGATTTAATCAAGATTCCTGCACCGGAGTTTTATGTATTCTACGATGGAAACGATACATCCTTTGAGCAGCAAACATTGAATCTAAGCGATGCCTTTGAAACTCAATCAGACAAATTAGAACTTACTGTCCATGTATATAATCTGGCAGATGGCATGAATGATGCGTTGAAAAGAAAATGCCTGCCCATAGGAGAATACAGCATATTCTCCAACGCTTATAAGCATTTCCGTCAACAGAAAATGGAAATTGACCATGCTGTCGATGCAGCCATAAAATATTGTCTGGAGAATAATGTCATGGTTGACTATTTAAAAAACAACAAAAAGGAGGTTATAGATATGTTCGGATTTGAGTGGAATGAAAAAGAGGAACGTGAAGCGCTCCTTGAGATTGGCGAGGAACGAGGAGAAGCTCGTGGCAGATTAGAAGGCAAAATCGAATCTATAAAGGAATTGATGCGTAATCTAAACTGGTCCCCTGAGAAGGCTATGACTGCTCTGGGCATTGCTCCTTCGGAATTTAGCCGTTACCTTACTATGTTATAATGAGGTTTCCGATATCCCCCACATCTATAGGTGGCGTAATGCTGTACTAATTACAGGGCTTATAACGAGATACGCCGTGCTGGACACACCACTATAAAAGGCAACAGACGCAAAAATCTGTTGCCTTTTTTGTTCGAAAAATATTCTAATTTTATTTCTGCATACTACCGTCCCAGCGCTGGAATAGATTGGTTTTTACCCCCAGGTTATCGCAAATCTTGCCTACCAGCATATTGACCAGATCCATAATGGTGTCTGGACGATGGTAGAAGCCAGGGCTGGCAGGTATAATGGTTGCGCCCATACGGCTTAGCTTCAACAGGTTTTCCAAATGTCCTGCATGCATAGGTGCTTCTCTAGGCACTATAACCAGCTTCCGCCCTTCTTTAAGCATTACATCTGCTGCTCTGGTCAAAAGGTTTTCGGTAATACCGTTAGCCAAACAACCACAGGTGTTCATGGAGCAGGGTGCTATAACCATAGCATCTGCCTGAAAGGAACCACTGGCAATAGCCGCCCCTACATTATGCACATTGTAAATTTTGTCTGCCACCAGAGCAATATCCTCCAAAGTAGTATCACACTCGTACTGTATGACTCCCAATCCGCTGTCAGATATAACCACATGAACCTGATGACCTGCATTTTTCAGCACCTCTATCAGCTTCAATCCATAGATACTGCCACTAGCCCCGGTAATTCCCACTATTATTTTCATGGCCTTGCCTCCCTAATTTTCTTCTTATATGTATGCCGGATTTCTCCAGCTGATTACCGCCCTATTACTTCACCTCAAAGGCATTCCGAATATGATTAATATTGGCACTACCCCCAGGCCTTGCCAATACCTCCACTATGTCAAACCTATAATGCAGGCCAGATAGCCTGTGCTGGCTGATATACCATTTGGCGGATTGGATAATATGCTGCTTTTTGCGAAAATTCACCGCCTCACAAGGACGGCCATAGCGTAGACTGCGACGAGTCTTAACCTCCACAAAGGCCACCACATCTCCCTGCCTAGCCACAATGTCCAGCTCTCCCATAGGACAGCTATAATTCCGCTGCAACACTGTATATCCATGAGCCGACAGATAGCTGGCTGCCATAGTCTCACCCTGACGTCCCAAACTGATATTATCCACAGTAAAAATCTCCCACCCTAGAGCAGCTTCATAGGAGATTCCATAACTGCTTTTTCCTTATCTCCATGCCGCCGCTTGTCTATTCTATATACATAGGCCAAAATCTCCGCCACAGTTGTATACAGCTCTGTTGGTATTTCCTTGTCCAGCTCCAGAGCCATCAACATATTCACCAGAGATTTGTTTTGATATACCGGCACCTGGCCCTTGCGGGCTGCCTCCATAATATTTTCCGCCACATGTCCCCTGCCCTTGGCCACCAGCTTTGGAGCCTTGTTGTTTTCCACATCATATTTCAGGGCAACAGCCTTCTTCTCTGCAGTAGGATCCAGCTCTGGCTCCTGATGAGGAGTTCTTCTATCCTTTAGCAATTAATTCACCGTCCCTACACGCAAATCATTTAAATGAATAGATGTATCATAAAGGGCCTTGCGAATATCCGGCAAGTACTCACCAAAATCCTTTACTATTTCATTATCCGAAAAATTAATGCGCAAATTCAGATTATTGCCCTCAAATAGCTGACAAACAATGTCTACAGCGCCAATATTGTCCGTTAATACACATACCCGGAACCAGGTATCCTTTCGCTTACGGCCACATTCATCCTCATGCTCTGGTTCATCATAAAGATTGATATAGGCAGGATAGCTATGTCCACCCTCTCCAATATAAAGAGGCATCACAAAGCTAATGGATTTTTGACCATCGGCCTGATAACTGCCCTCACTGCTAATGGAACTTTTCAAAGAGGATACAACCGTCTTAATTTCCTTGTTGGCATTCTTAAAATCCTTTGCCTTTAGATCCTTTAGACTGCCCAAATCTGCCAATTGCAAAAAGGCCCATAGCTTAGGCAAACCCTCCATGCCTGGCTGTTGTCCAGCCTGCTGAATGGCTGCTGGTACATTGCTTTGCACCATTTTGAGTAGTAAATTCAGCTGCTTGGCATCCTGCTGTGAAAGCTGGGTCTGACTGCTATTGACAAAATTCTTTAATAAGGCCATATCCTTGGCGGTTAAATTGCTATCCTTCAACAAAAGCTCTGCCAGATTGCGGAAGGAATCCACCACCTGCTGATTATTAGGCAACTGGGGAATTTCCTGCTGTGCCGTTTGGGTTGGCTGGCGTACCACCCCGGTTTCCTGACTATAGCCATAACGGCTGAATATCTGCTTGAACAGAGGGTTGTTCTCCAATTCTGCTGCCTGATGGAGCACCTTGGGAGATACGCCTGCCTGCTGATTTTGCTGATTCTGCTGAATATTCTCCCCAGCAGGCTGAGCCCCAGTCTTGGCTGGTGTTTCACTAGTGACGACATTGGTCTGGCCAGTAGACTGAGAACCAGTCTTAATGATGGTTTCACTGCTAACATTGGTCTGGGAAGCCTTGGCTCCAACCGTGGCTGACTCTGCTGTACCGGCAGTATTCATCTGAGGATTTTGACCGGCAGTATTGCTGGCTGACTGCCCCTGAGATGGCTGGGGATTAGCCGGGGCCTGAGAGCTGTTGTTGGCAGACAGCTTAGGAAATAGCAAATCCACCAGCTTTTTAACAGTTCCCTCCTGAGCATTGGACTGACTAACAGCTCCGTTGCCGTTGCTTACTGTCTGGTTAACAGCTCCATTACCATTGCTTACCGTCTGACTGGCAGTATTTTGCCATAACTTATCTGTGGTTTGAGAGGCTGTCCCCCCCTCTGATGTCTGCCCCATCTGCTGTCCTGCCAGCATTTGCAGCAGTGCCTCCAGCTTCTGTGGCATATTGCCAGTATTGCCATTATTCAACACCTGAAAGGCCAGCTTGGTGAGCTGTACCAGCTCCAAATCTGCTGTATTTCCACCCAGAGCATTATTAGCCAGCAAGGTTTTTACATTGGCCATCATTGTCTGCAAGGCATCGCTTAGCTGTCCTGCTGTAGTTTCACCACTAACCTGTCCTGCTACAGCATTGGCCTCTGCCATATTGCCCAGCTGTTGAAAAATCCGCCCCAGAGAGGTTAGCTGCTCTACAGAGTATCTTTCGCTGGCCATAGCACTGCCCAGTCCCTCTCCCAGGGAGCTTTCCAAGGAAAAAGCCTTGATGACAATATTATTTATCATCTCCCGTAGCTGTTGTGGTAGTCCATTATCATTACCTAATTTAGCGGTAGAAATTTTTTCCAAGACAGCTGACATATTATCCACTGAATTGGTAAATTTCACATCTGTCTGCTTGGCAAAGCCAGAGCTAGAGCCTCCATCCCTGCTGACAGCAATTTTGTCCGTTTTTGTCTCTGAGCTGCGGGACGCAGGCTGTATAGACGGCGCCGCCGGATTTACATTGGTAGCCATAATGGATTCCCCCTCAAACATCAATTACTTCATCTACATTGCCATTTAGCCTTGATAGTTCGTATAGGCTCAAAGGTCATTCTGTGAATAGGACATGGGCCGTATTTTTCCACAGCAGCAATATGCTCTGCTGTACCATAGCCCTTGTGACTGCCAAAGCCATATTCGGGATACTTTCTGTCATACTCCTCCATCAGCCTGTCTCTGCTGACCTTGGCAATAATAGAGGCTGCAGCAATAGAAGCTGATTTGGCATCTCCCTTAATTAAGGAAAGCTGTGGCAAAGGCAGATGCTTGAGTTTTACTGCATCTATCAGCACATAATCTGCTGGCTTGGACAACTGCTGCACCGCCTGGCACATACCCTCCATAGTTGCCTGCAAAATATTGATACGGTCAATTTCCTCTGGTGATATAGAAATCTGCTTTACAGCCAAGGCCTTGGCCATAATTTCATCATATAGCTCATCTCTTACCTTGGCACTAAGCTTCTTGGAATCGTTCAGACGAGGCAATAATAGGTGATCTGGCATGATAACTGCCACTACAGATACCGGGCCTGCCAAAGGCCCCCGCCCAGCCTCGTCTACACCTGCCACAGCTCTATACCCCTGACTGGCAGCCTGCTCCTCATATTGATACATGGCTTGCAACCTGGCTTCCTCTGCCAGCTTTTTGGCCTGTCTTTTCTGGTAGCTTTCCGCCAGCCTTCTAGCTGAGGCTCTGGCATCCTGCTGGAGAGCTGTCAAAAGCTCTGATGCTGGACTTTCTGCCAGCAGTGCCTCCAGCTCCTTTATTTTCAATTTGCTTATATCCATATATTTCACCAATCTGCCTAGCTTATCTGACTAATATTATTCTGCCTGAGAAGTCTCAGGAACCTCCGGAGGCATATCCAGACTAACAGTCCCCAGCTTGCCACTGCGAAAATCTGTCAACACAATGCGCTGTGCCTTTTCTGTATCCACCAGACCGCCCTTAACTAGACAGCCTCGCTTCCGTCCAATCAGCTCCAACAACTCATGAGGCTCTGTAGGCAGTTCTCCTGTCAGCTTATAACGCTCCTGCAATCTCTCCGGATACATGGAGGCCATAGTCTGTAGGAATACGCCAGTTATCAACTCTCTGTCCACTACCTCATCGTTGATAGCCCCTGTAAAGGCCAGCTTTAAGCCAGCAGTCATATCCTCAAACTTTGGCCACAAAATACCCGGGGTGTCCAAAAGCTCCAGATTGCCCCCTAGGCGAATCCACTGCTTGGCTCTGGTAACGCCAGGCTTGTCAGCAGTCTTGGCCTTATTAGAGCCTGCCAAACGGTTAATCAATGAGGATTTGCCTACATTAGGAATACCCAATATCATTACTCTGGCTGCTCTAGCCTTAGCTCCCTTGGATACCAGCTTGTCCGTCATAGGGCGAGCCAGCTCCTCTGTCATGGCCACTAGCTGCTTAATGCCTCGGCCCTGGGGTGCATCCACTGCTACGGCAGGAATCCCCTGCTTTTTGAAATACTCCACCCATTGCTTGGTTACGGCTCTATCTGCCAAATCAGATTTGTTCAAGGCCACCAGCCTTGGCTTGCCAGCAATAATCTCCTGCAGCATAGGATTAGCACTGCTATAAGGAATACGGGCATCTAATAGCTCAATAACCACATCCACCAGCTTTAGATTATTAACAATAATATCCTTGGCTTTCTTCATATGCCCAGGGAACCACTGCACATTTGGTATTACCTGCTCTGTCACTGCCTGTCCCGGTGGCTGTTGTCTTAAAGCTCTATAATCTTTCATAAAAATAAATTCTCCTATCTAATTATCTATCCTTTTAATGGCCTACACCACATCATCTAATGTATTGAAGGAAAGCCACTTCGTTCTGTCTATAAGAAAATAAGTTCTCTAAAATTATATCATAAAAAAACCGGGGCTACAACACCCCGGCTAAAAATATGCAACTCAATATTAATCATCCTTAGGCTGTTCAGGCTCTTTTTCCTGCTTGCGGCAGATAATCTTGTCAATTCGATATCTATCCAAGGACTCTATTTCAAATACAAAATTCTCCCACTGAATGGTTTCTCCCTTTTTAGGGATATAGCCAAAGAGGGCTGTAACAAAACCACCCATAGTCTGATAGTGATCCTGCTCCTCCTCCGGCAGTTCCTCAATGCCGAATTTTTCCTTGAAATCGTCAATGGAGCACAGCCCCTCAATATTCCAGGCATTATCCTCCCTGGAAGTAATCTGAGCAGATTCAGGCTCGTTCACATTGTTGGTTTCCCCTATCAGTTCCAGCAGAATATCCTGCAAGGTAATAAAACCGATAACGCCGCCATATTCATCCAATACAGCTGCCTCATGAATACCTGTTACCTGAAATTTCTCCAAAATACGGAAGCTTTCCATAGAGCGGGGAATGTACACAGGCTTGCGGATAAACTGTGCTAAATCAAGTGGCTTATTATCCAAAGCTGCATTAAAGATGTCCTTGATATAAATAACACCACAGAAATTATCCAGACTTTCCTTGCCTACAGGAATAATAGCCTCAGAGGTGGCTCGTATTAAGGCCAGGTTCTGTTCCAGACTATCCTCCAAATCTATCCACAACATTTGAGTGCGGGGAGTCATTAGAGAATAAGCTGTCTGATCTCCCATATGAAAAACCCGGTCTACCAGATTCTGCTCCTTTTTTTCAAAGGTGCCATCCTCAGTTGCCTGCTCTATCAGATCCTTAACCTCATCCTCGGTAACGGTATCATCAATTTTGGTATTCATGCCAAGAGTTACCAGCAAAATGCGGGCTGAATTGGACAGCAGGGATACTGCTGGCTTGGTAATAAATATCAATCTTCTTAGATGCTTCTGGCACTGTATCAGCGTTTCCTCTGGATTCTCCATAGCGATTCTGGTAGGCAGAAACTCGCCTAACATCAAGGTTAGATAGGTTATCAGCAGGATACTTATCAACAGGGACAGTTCCTGGGAATAGGGCATCAAATATAGATATTTGTGAATACAAGGTGCTAGAATCACACTGGTGCATACACCAATCAAAATACTAACAAAGGTAATGCCAAGCTGAATGACTGCCAAGGCCCGCTCTGGCTTTTCCAGAAGCTTCAGGGCTTTCTTGGCCTCCTCGTTGCCATCATCCTGCATTTTTTCCAGCTTGCTTTTGTGACTTTCATTCAAAGAGGTTTCTGCCAATGCAAAAAACACATTCACCAAAATCAAAAAACCGATTACAAACAACCATAACGGATAGGGGGTATCCAAAATTTCCACTTCCTTTACAAAAATATAATAAAAAATTTGTGTGTTTTCCATCAGAAATAAGTGTAGATATACCACCACCATTATGCTATAATGATGGTGGTGCTGCCATAACGGTAGGCGGTTGGCCCTCTCCGGAGGGACTGTGACCCTCCGATTATATAGAAACCGGCTTGCCGGAATACATATAGGAGGGCGTGATGCCATGACTATTTTGGATTTGTTAGGTGTACTCGGTTACACCGCAACCATTTTCAGCCTCGGCTACATGTTGGGTAAAGATGCCCATAAACAGAAATAACCGCCCCAGGTCCTAAACTGAGCGGTTACTTCTAACCAATAAGTTAAATGGGCCAACCGTCTATCGGCAGCACCTTCTTTATAATTATTATACCTTGCAATCCTGTTGATTGCAAGCCCTTGAAATAAAATGAAATCTAATTTGTAAAGGATGTTTTTATGTTACTAAAAAATATACCCCAGGCCCTGGCCCAGGAGCTGAATATCCGCCCTGAGCAGGCCAAGGCCGCCATCAAGCTTTTGGATGAAGGAAACACAGTTCCCTTTATCGCCAGATACCGCAAGGAAGCCACCGGAGAGCTGGAGGATGAACAGCTTCGAAAGCTGGAAGAGCGACTGGCCTATCTTCGGAATTTTGTCAAACGCCAAGAGGAAATCCTTAACAAAATCACCGAACAAGGAAAGCTCACTGAGGAGCTGCAGCAGGCCATTGAAAAAACCACCAAGCTGCAGGAACTGGAGGATATTTATCTCCCCTTTAAGCAGAAGAAACGCACCAGAGCACAAAAGGCGAGAGAAAAGGGCTTGGAGCCTTTGTCCACCACTATTTTGTGGCAAAAGGATACCAAGGGCAGTGCAGAAAAAGAAGCTAGCAAATACATCAACCCAGAGCTGGAAGTAAATACCTGGCAGGAAGCTATGGAGGGCGCCAGAGATATTATTGCCGAAACCATTTCCGAGAACGCCAAGTTGCGGCAAAAGCTGCGGGAATACATTCACCAGTATGGTGAAATCTCCACCCTTATGGCTGAGGATACCAGCGAAACCGAAGAAGGCCAGAGATTTCTTATGTACAAGGAATATCAGGAACCTGTCAAAACCATGCCTTCCCATCGTATTTTGGCCATTAACCGCGGGGAAAAGCTAGGCTGTCTCAAGGTTACGCTCCTGCTGGAGGAAGACAAAATCCTTCATTTAATCCAAAAGGAATATCTACAAGGGCCTTCCATTTACCAGCAGGATATGAAGCTGGCCATAGAGGATAGCTGGAAAAGACTGCTATCCCCTTCTCTGGAAAGAGAGCTTCGCAGTCAACTGACAGAAATGGCCGAAACACAGGCCATTAGCATTTTCGGCACCAATCTAAAACAGCTTTTATTACAGGCACCTTTGGCTGGCTACACCGTTATGGGCTTGGACCCAGGCTATCGCACCGGCTGTAAAATGGCGGTAGTAAGCCCCACCGGCCAGGTACTCCACCACGGTGTCCTTTATCTAACCCACGGAGAAAACCGAGCCGCCCAGTCCGCCCGCACCATGCTGAAAGTAATCCGCCGTTATCAGGTGGGCCTTATCTCCATTGGCAACGGCACAGCCTCCTTGGAAACTGAGGAATTTACCGCCAAGCTTATCAAGGACAACAAGCTGGATGTCCACTATATCATTACCAACGAAGCAGGAGCTTCCGTTTACTCCGCCTCCGCTCTGGCCAAGGAGGAACTGCCCGAATACGATGTTACCATTCGGGGAGCTGTTTCCATTGCCCGCCGGGTGCAGGATCCTTTGGCAGAGCTGGTAAAAATAGATCCCAAATCCATTGGCGTAGGCCAATACCAGCACGATGTAAACCAAAAACAGCTTTCTGATACCCTGGACCAAACCGTAGAGGCAGCTGTAAACCATGTAGGCGTGGAGCTGAACACCGCTTCCCAGGCCTTGCTAAAGCATATTGCCGGTATCAATGGCTCCATAGCCAAAAACATCGTTGCCTACCGGAACGAAAACGGCAGCTTTCACAACCGCAAAGAGCTATTGAAGGTTGCCCGTCTTGGCAAGGCTGCCTTTACCCAGTGTGCAGGCTTCCTCCGCATTAAGGACAGCACCACTCCCTTGGACAATACCCCGGTACATCCAGAATCCTACGAGCTAGCTCAAAAGGTATTAGCCCATTTCGGCATGAATACTAACCAACTGGTAGACAAAAACCATCTGGCTCTGCTAAAGGCCAAAATCAAGGAAACCAATGTGAACCGTCTGGCCAAGGAGCTGGACTGCGGCATCCCAACCCTAAAGGATATTCTGGATGCTCTCATTAAGCCAGGCCGAGATCCCCGAGAGGATTTGCCAGCCCCCCTTACCCGCAAGGCGGTAGTAAAGCTGTCAGATATTCAGCCCGGCACCATTATGCAGGGAACAGTGCGAAACATTACCGATTTCGGTGTTTTCGTAGATATTGGCATCAAAACCGCCGGCCTTATTCATATTTCCGAGCTAAGCAATCGCCGGGTAAAGCACCCTGCTGATGTGGTAGCCGTAGGAGATATTCTCAAGGTAATGGTTATCAGTGTAGATGAAAAAAGAGGCCGTATCGGTCTAAGCCTCAAACAGGCTCAGCAGGCCTCCTAATATATATAGATAAAAACGAGGATAAAATGATGAATTTAAAGGAGCTTCTACGCGAGAAGCAAAACATAGATAAATTAGAAGATATAATTCAGCAAATCTGCCAAGAAGTAGCACCTGTTAATCAGGAAGCCAGCAAGGATTTTGCCGAAAAATTGGACACCCTGGTACCACCCCAGCAGGGGCTGGGCAAGTTGCGCCACATGGTTATGCAGTATTTATCCATTGCCGGCATTCCAGCAAAGCTAATGCCTCCAGTGAATTTTATTTTTTGCAGTGACCACGGTGTATCTGCAGAAAATGTCAGTGCCTACCCTCCCGAAACCACTCTCCATATGGCCACTAACTACGTTATCTCCAAGGGAGCTGCCGCCAATGCCTTTAGCAATTTTGTTCAGGGCAAAATGAAGGTAGCGGATTTGGGCATTAATGGCAACACAGACAATCTGCCAGATATAGACCATGTAAAAATCCGCCCAGGCACCCGCAATGCTGCTCAGGAGCCAGCCATGACCAGACAGGAAGCTGCCACCAGCCTGCTTTATGGCATTCAGCAGGCTATGGAGCTAAAGGAGCAGGGCTATACCATCCTCCTGCCAGGAGAAATGGGCATTTCCAACACCACCTCCAGCGCCGCCATTGCCGCAGCCATCTGTCAGGTATCGCCAGAAAAAACCACCGGCCGAGGTACCAATATCTCTGACCAGCGGCTCCAGAAAAAGTTGGCTGTAGTAAAGCAAATGCTTGCTACCAACCAGCCTGATGCCACCGATGGTCTTGATGTTCTCACCAAGGTGGGAGGCTATGAGCTGGGAGCTATTGCCGGCTTGATTATCGGAGCAGCCCACAGTCACTGCCTAGTGATTCTGGACGGCTTTAACACAGCCGCCGCCGCCCTCATTGCCACCACCATCTGCCCACAGGCCAGAGAATACATTATGGCCTCCCATATTGGCGGGGAAGCAGGCCATCCTATCGCCCTGCGGAAACTGGGCCTCCAGCCCATTATGAAGCTGGACATAAAATTAGGAGAAGCCATTGGCTCCTCCCTAGCAGCAGATTTATTAATAAATGGTTTGGCCGCCTGCCTCAATGTGCTGAAATCAGATGTAGAAAAATTTGCCTATGTGGACAGAGTACAGGACATTATGATTCAGTCCAAATCTGTCCAGCTTACAGACAAAACCTTTGACTTCTACACCAACACCATGCCACCTTTAGACAAGGAATCTATGAACCAATGCCAGCAAAGACTGGACAATCTGGCCAAGCCAATTTACTGTCTAGGCAATATGGAAAAAATCGTCCTCCAACTTAGTGGCATCATTGGAGATGCCCTGCCCCATGTGGACATTCCCAAAACCATGCTCCTTATGGGCTTGGACAAAATCTCCACCGAAAGCCCTCTGGAAATCATTCAGGAAAGCTTTAATGCAGCCGGGGAATACGATGAATCCATGCAGGCATACAATCTGGATGAAATCACCTTGGCAGAAACCTTTGCCCGGGCTGCCGGCACCAAGCTGCAGGTAGGCCATATCAGCCTGAACCACAGCCAGATGGATGCCTTTGAATTTGGTCGTCAGCAAGGTGAGGAGCTGGCTCTCCACCATGCCATTGTCGGCCTGGGGCTGGTTGATTCCCGACAGGAAAAAATTCAGGCCATTGCCCAGGAGCTGATTACCCCTGACAACCAACTACGCTATGATGTAGCTGACTTCCTGAATCATCTGGACAAGCAGCAGCAACTTCTGGTTTCCGCCATGCTGGGAGCCTTGGTAGCCGCCGCCCACAACAGCAGTATGGTTATTCTGGACGATGCAGCCACTCAGGCCGTAGCCAGATATGCGGTGAAAATGCTGCCGGATTTGGAGGATTTCCTCCTGCCTGTACAGCCTCAGCTCTACCAATTGGATATTCAGGCTCCCGGCCTAGTAGCCTTAGCCGGTATCAGATTGGTTACAGCCAGCCTCCATATGCTTAATGACATGAAAACCTTTGCTGAAGCTCAGGTGGCTGTTGCCAACGATGGCCCCGGCAAAGGCATTCAAAAAAGCTAAATAACAGGTATATATACCATAAAGCTGGTGCCCTGTCCCACCTGGCTCTCCACCTGAATCTCCATATTATGCTCTCTGGCAATCCAGCTAGCAATGGACAAGCCAAGACCAGTACCTCCTACAGTGCCCTCTTGGCGGCTGCGGGAAGTATCCACCCGATAGAATCTATCAAAGATTTTATCCAGAGCCTCAGCAGGAATACCAATACCTGTATCTGAAATAGTGATTTTTAGAACCTGTTGTCCTAGTACAGCAGGTTCTTTTTGTGCCTGTTTTTCCTTTAGCTGTACCAACTGAGCCGCAAGGGAAATTTTACCTCCGGCAGGAGTATACTTTACAGCATTTTCCAGAAAAATCCTCAGCATCTGCTTCATAGCCACCTTATCCGCCAGCACAGTGGCAGATTCATTAACCTCCAGCACATGATCATGCTCCTTGTCTGTCAGCTCCAGCTTCCGGAATACATCTTCCACCAGAGGCGCCATATCCAAAGGCTCCTTATGCATAATCTGCCTTTTCTGATCCGCCCGGGCCAAGAACAACAGCTTTTCAATCAGCTCCTGCATATCCACAGCCTCAGAGCGAATAGCCTCCAAGCCCTCCCGAAGAGCCTCCTCATCCTGACTACCCCAGCGAGCCAGCATATCCGAATACCCCTTAATAACCGTCACCGGTGTTCTCAGCTCATGGGAAGCATCCGAAACAAATCTCTGCTGCTGACGGAAGCCCTTTTGAATCCTGTCCAGCATCCGATTAAAGGTTTCCGCCAGCTCTGACAGCTCATCTCTGGTGGGAGGCACAGGAATGCGACGGCTCAAATCGCTGATTTCAATGGATTTGGCGGTATCCGTAATATCCCGCACAGGATTCAGCAATCTACGGCTGACAAAATATCCCAACAGCAAAGCCACAAAGATACTAATCACAATCTCTGCCAACAACATTCTCTGAATCAAAGCCAGCAAACGGTTCTCCGCTGTAATAGTCTTGAAAAAATGCAACTCATAAGCATTGCCCTGAATCTTAACCGGCACTCTTTTATAATAGATGGTAAAATTATCCGACTCCACCACCTGAAAATTAGGATTAGCCCAAAAAGGCGGCCTAGCCTCAATATGTCTTTGCAGAACCTGCAAGGAGGGAGAATACATATCACTGTCATATACCACATCGCCCTTAGCATCCGTAATCTTCAAAAACACCCCTGGCATCAGCTCCAGCTCATCCTTGCGATTATTTTCCTCCTGCAGGCGATAACGGCCTGCCGCCCGCAGTCCCATAAAACCCTGAGGATGCACCACATCATGATGCATGGTCTGCCTCTTTTTCTTAGCCTCCTCCTGACCAGCAGTAGGAGGCTGGGGGATAGGCAGGGTACTGCTCACATCCTCCTCCACAGTACCATAGTGGTTTTTCAGTTGTTTCAACACATAGCGAATGCTAAAGGACAGCTCCCCCTCCATCTGATGATATTGAGTATAATACAATCCCACCGCTGTACAGGCACTGGTAGCAAAAATCAGCACCGCCATCATAATGCCATAAACCAGACTCAGCTTAACAGAAATCCTTAGACTGTTAATCCTTGATAACATAGCCTACTCCCCGCATGGTATGAATATACTTTTCCTGGAATCTATCATCCAGCTTTTGCCGCAGATAGCGGATATACACATCCACCACATTGGTATCCCCCATATAATCATAATCCCACACATTAGAAAGGATTTGATCTCTGGTCAAAACATTCCGCTTATTCCGCAGAAGATATTCCAACAAATCATATTCCTTCTTGGTCAGCTCCACAGGAGTACCATCCACCTGCACCTCATGGCGGGCAGGATACATAGTAAGATTCTTCACAGAAAGAACCTCCTCCTGAACCTCCTTTGCCTCCCGCTGGCTTTCCTGACGGCGCAGTACCGCCCGCATACGAGCCAAAAGCTCCGGGGTAGCAAAAGGCTTGGTAATATAATCATCTGCCCCAATGTCCAGCCCCTGCACCTTGTCATCTATATCATCCTTGGCTGTAAGCATAATAATAGGCACCTGGCTTAGCTCCCGCACCTTGCGGCAGATAGTAAAGCCATCCATATCCGGCAGCATCACATCCAGGAGAACCAAATCATAATTCCCCTGCACAATCCGCTCATAAGCCCGCCTTCCATTATCCTCAATGGCGGTATTCATGCCCTCATGCTCCAGCTCCATTTGCAGGAATCTGGCAATCCTGCGCTCATCCTCCACAATCAGCACCTGATAGTTTTTCAAACCCTTATCCATGATTTATCAGCCATCACTTTCTAATATACTTCTTGCGGAACAGCTCCAGAAAATGATTACAGCTACTGGACAAGGTGCGGTTCTTCAACCAGGCCACCACCGTATGAGTGTGAATCTCCGCCTCCACAATCCGCTTGAAAATAACCTTGTCAGAATTTACCATACTGCGGGCAGACAATGGCACCAGAGAAATACCTATACCCATCTGAGTCCAGAGGATATTCTGAATCTGGCTGTCGCTGACACTGAGAATATTTGGTTCAAACTTATGCTTCTGGCACTGCTCCAAAAAACTGCTATGCCAACGGAGAGGTACCAACAGTGGCTTTCCCGCCAGCTCCTGAAGATGGACAAACTCTGCATCCTCTCCACAACAGCATAGATCCTTATGCATGGCCAGCACCAACGGCTCATCAGGCAAAACCATAGATTCATAGGTAGAGCTGTCCACCTGGGTACGGGTAATAGCTAGCTCGATAATATGGCTGTCCAAAAGCTCCAAAATTCTAGCCCCATCACTTTCCCATACATTAAAATTTACCAAGGGGTACATACGGTGAAAATCTGCCACAAGCTGAGGTATCAGCATAGCACCGGAGCTGGTTACTGTGCCCAGCTTAATAGTGCCTGCCACCCCGGAGCCAATATCCGTAATCTCCCGCAAGGTACCATCCACCATGCCCAAAATATGCTTAACTCTGGAATAAAGCAGCATACCAGCATCAGTAAGGCGAATCCTGCGGCTGCCCCGCTCAAAAAGCTGTACCCCTAGAGAGCTTTCCAGCTTCTTCATCTGGCGGCTAAGAGCAGGCTGAGCAATACTCAGTCTAATGGCCGCATGACTGATATTCCCTTCCTCAACAATGGCATAAAATGCCTGCATATCCTTGATTTCCATTTTATTTCCCCCAAATATATACTATATATAATATTTTATAGAAACTATGACTTTTATTGTACTACTCCTATGCCAAATGGGCAATATAAGTATAGAAAAAATAATCAAATTGCATAGCAGGAAAATTTACGGAAAAAAATTTGCTTATTAATAATTTTGCGATATAATAGTTTTGTTTTTTTCGTATTTATATGTAAGGAGGAATTTTCTTGTCATCTTCAGTTCATCCCGTAGATGAAAAACTACCCCTGTGGCAACTGCTTTTCTTTGGCTTCCAGCACGTTCTGGCCATGTACTCCGGTGCAGTTGCTGTCCCTTTGGTACTGGCTCAGGCCATCAATCTGGACACTGAGCGTCTGATTTACCTGATTAATGCAGATTTATTCACCTGCGGTATTGCTACCCTGGTACAGACACTAAGCGTAGGGCCTTATATCGGTTCCAAGCTGCCAATTGTCCAAGGCTGTACCTTTACTGCGGTTATGCCTATGATTATCATTGCCAACTCAGCCGGCGGAGGCTCTGAGGGCTTACAGGCGGTTTATGGCTCCGCCATTGTCTCTGGTCTGGTCTGCTTTATCATTGCCAACTATTTCAGCAAGCTGCTGCGGTTCTTCCCTCCAGTAGTAACCGGTTCCGTTATTACCATTATCGGCCTTACCCTGATGCCAGTAGCTGTAGGCTGGATTGCCGGTCTTGATCCAACGGCGGCTGATTTTGCCGATCCTGTCTACATTATGATGGCTGTACTGGTTCTGGCCATTATCATGATTTTCTATCGCTGCTTTACTGGCTTCCTTAGCCATATTGCCGTACTGCTGGGCCTGATTCTGGGTACTATCATCGCCTGCTTCATGGGCTATGTAGATTTCACCCCAGTTGCCAAGGCAGCAACTCTGGGCATTACCACCCCATTTGCCTTTGGCCTGCCAACCTTTGATCCTGCTGCCTGTGTAGCCATGACCTTGGTTATGCTGGTAACTATGGCCGAAACCACTGGTGATATGATGGCTATTACAGAGATTGTGGAAAAGCCTATGAGCAAGAATCTCCTGACTCGTGCCCTGAGAGCTGACGGCTTCTCCACCATGCTAGGCGGCGTACTGAACGCCTTCCCTTATACCGCCTTTGCCCAGAACATCGGCCTTATCACCCTTACCGGTGTCCGCAGCCGCTATGTAGTAGCCACCAGTGCTGTTATTATGATGCTTTTAGGCCTCTGTCCAAAGCTGGCAGCCATTGTCTCCTGCATTCCACCTATGGTATTAGGTGGCGCTGGTTTGGCCATGTTCGGCATGGTAGCAGCCAGCGGTATCCGCAGTCTGTCCAAGGTCGAGTTCCATGACAACTGCAATATGATGGTTATTGCCATCAGCGTAGGCGTAGCCATGATTCCAGTATGCAGTCCTGGCTTCTACAGCAAATTCCCTGTTACCATGCAGCTTATCTGCAACAGCAGTATTACCATTGGCAGTATTACCGCCATGCTGCTGAACTTCCTGCTGAACAAACCTCAGAAGGAAGAAACCTTTTTAGAAGAAAACTGATAACATTCCCAATATCCCTTGTCTCCCGTAGACAGGGGATATTTTTTTATATAAAAAAAACCGCCCAGAGACTCCACATCCCTAGGCGATAAATTCACTTTGAATCAGTCTTCTTCCACAAATTCAACCTTGCCATTTTCCAGGGCAGCTACACTAGCCAACGCCTCCAGACGATAGCCAGCATCCAGAATCTTCTGATGTCCATTCTGGAAAGCCTTTTCAATGGCAATACCAATACCTGCTACCTGAGAACCAGCCTTTTCCACCAGACGGGCCAGACCAAGGGCAGCCTCCCCATTAGCCAGGAAATCATCAATAATCAATACCTTTTCCCCAGCAGGCAGGAACTTCTTCAGCACAGTAATATTGGAGGTTTCCTTCTTGGTATAGGAATATACCTGCTCAGTATAAGCAGGCTCTGTCATCAGCACAGAAGCCTTTTTCCGGGCAAATACCATAGGCACCCCTAATTTCAGGGCAGTGGTAACACCAATAGCAATACCAGACGCCTCTACCGTCAGTACTCTATCAATCTCCACATCCCCGAACAAATCCGCAAACTCCTCACCCATAGCCATAGATAGCTGAGGATCAATCTGATGATTCAAAAAGGAATCCACCTTCAGCACATTGCCAGGCAGGACAATGCCCTCTTCCAAGATACGCTGCTCTAACAAATCCATTCCCGTGACCTCCTATCAATAATGTGGGTGCTGTTTTACATAGTCAACCGGACGGCTCCAGTCCACATGAACATCTGTATTTTCCCACAATCTGGTCAGGGCAAGCTGGAAGCTTTCCACATCAGCCAATGGATTTACCTTAACTGGGGAGAAATCCCGCAAAGTCTCATGAGGCACACGGATTTCGTGCTCAGTAGTCAGGAACTTCTCTGCATCCTCTACTGCCTTGGCATCATCAAGACAAACCTTCACAGTCTTGTTCTCAATATCATATTCCACCCAGCCAATAGAATCACGACAGCTAACTGCCACGCTATATATCTTGTCACTCATAGATTAATTCTCCTTTTGCGTTGCCGAAAATATTACTTATGCTATTATACCCCAAAAAAACTATATTTGTCGATAGCTATCCCATAGCTATTATCAAACCTATATAAGCACCCAATTAATTCAAAGAGCTATCAGGGGTATATACCGGTATCTTTTTGAAATAACGATTATTAATCTCCATAATCTCCCTGGTTTCTGTCCGGTAGAACTTCACTCTCCCCGCCTGCAACGGCTCTGGCAGATTCTCCGGTACAGCCAGACATTCCACCCAGCGATAAGGCTTCCGCTGGCCCTGCTCATCCTCCTCATAGTAGAGGGTATCCTCCGGCCCTGGCTCCTCATCCCCCTTACAAGGAGCAAAATGCAGCTTTATCTGCTCCATAAACATCAGGCAGGTTTCCTCAGACATATCCAAGGTTCCCTCCTTGCTTTCATCTGCTCCATTATAAGCCGCAATAAAAATGGCCTTGCCATAGATAATTTCCTTTTCATCAGGGGCAGGAAATCTCCGGTTAGGCTTCATGCCCAACACAGCAGCCAAATCATTTACTAAAATAAACAGGGAAATGCCTGGCTGAATCTCAAAAAACTCCACAGCACCATAATTGCCCTCCAGAACATCCCGAATGGCCTCCTCATGCTTGCCATGACCAGCAGGCAATCTAATAATTGCAGGCTCCTGACCTGGCGCGATTAAAATTGCCCGCATTAACTGCTCCTTTGCCATAAATCTGATTTCCTCCTAAAAAAAATCACATAATATTGTTTGTCAAGACTTGTTATTAAAAAAATAATGTGTTAGTATACAAGTCAAAGAGGGAATCTCTGAGATGCGCGTTATTCCTTTCATCGTCTGGCCTACTCTTTTAATAAGGGAGCCTGATATTGCACCGTGGCTGTTGAATCGTCTTCGAGCGAATAACAAAAGCGGCGGCTAAGGGCACCCACCTGCAACCGCAGGTTAGACCTGTTGGTCGACGACATTTCGGAACCCACTTATGACGGAAGGTCCTTTGGACCTTCCGTTTTCTTTTGCCTTTTTTTACCTAGTAGTCAAAGACTATTTCCTCTTATCCTCTACCTACCAATGACATATGCTAACTATCATAGCCTATTATTCCTGACTCGTCAACAGGATAGCGTGCTTCATTCTAGCCACATTCGCCTTAATATCATCCTCTGGGAAGAAAGCCCGGACAGCCTGTATCTGCTCATCCTCGCCATCAGCAATCACAACCTCTACTCTATCCCCCAGAATCCGTCTGGCCTGATGAGCCACCAGCCTGATATGCTCTGTATCCGTCAGGATAATATACTTGTTGGCAATATCGCTATGAGCCGCATTAACAATCTCCTCCACAGATGGGCCGGAAGGATCACTGCCATCCAGAATAACAGTAGCTCCCGCCTCCTGCAGCCTGTGACCAGCCTCCTCATTAGGCGCCACCGTCATCAGAGCCAGAGGCAGCAGGAAGCTTTGCTGTACCATAGCCATAGCATGAGGCTCCGCCATAATATTAATATGGATTTCCCCAATATGGCCCCAGCCAACAGCCCGCTCCAGCACCTTGCCGGGATGCTCCGAATGAAGATGAATAAACAGATTGCGGAATCTTCTCTCCACCACCACGAAGTTGCCAATCTCCTGCAGCTCCTTTTCTATTAAGGAAACAGAAAGCTTAGGATTGGCCACCATAAAGGTAATGCAATAAGGCCGTACCATATCATCATATGGGCTGATAAGCTTCTCCTGCCGATTTACCCCGAAACTGTTGGAGAAAGGCAGGGTAGGAGAAACAAATTCCCCAATAATACCTTTGAGACAGCCATTGAGAAAGACCTGCATAATCATTTCTCCCGCATCTATTTTCTCCGTAAAGGATTCCTCCCCTGCCTTAATAGCCGCCCTAATAATTTCCGTAATATGCAAGCCGGATTTCACCGCATGATAGGCACCCTTGGCCATAATCTTAGAAGCCACAATAATAGGCCGATTCTTCTGCTCCGGCACAGCCTTTTGAGCATAGAGAATACCATATTGAAAGGCCTTGCCAAATTCCTGAGAGGTGGCATTGTATTTCCCCACCAGTCCCTTGGCCAACCCCCGCAGAATCTGGGACAGAATCACCCCTCCATTACCTCTGGCTCCCAGCACAGCCGCATCCGCCACCCGCCGTGCCAGACCGCCAATACTTTCATTGACAGAATCTGCCAGAGGCAGTACCGCAGCCCCCATAGTCCGCAGTACATCCGTCCCAGGCTTACCGCAGTAGAAAAACCTGCCGTTTTTCTTCAGCTTGTTGATTGTCTCATATTCCAGTATAAACTCACTATAGGCACCAATAATCATCCGCTTATAGTCAGCGCCAGTGATTACTTCATTATTTCCCATAATCTATCTCCTATACTAATTCTTTGAATAATCTAGTGGTTATAATTCCTCTTTTAATGAATGTAAAAATTGTATATAATATAATTATTCGCTATATTCTCTAATTAACCTTTTTTTAGAGGAAAAAGTAAGGAGATTTTTTATGGAAAATTTAAAAATAGCTAATATGCAGGCTGAAACAGAGGAAAAAACCGCCTCTAAGCCGAAAAGAAAATACACCCGCCGCACTACCTCCAGCAAGGCCAAGGCCACAGCCAAAGCCCCCAAGCCAAAGTACGAAAAGATTTTTGCTCTGGATATTGGTACTCGCAGTGTTATTGGCATTGTGGCAGACAAAACCCCTGCCGGCCTAAAAATCATCGCCACAGAAAGAATGGAACACAAAACCAGAGCTATGGAGGATGGCCAGATTCACGATGTACCCCAGGTAGCCAGCGTTATTGACACCGTAAAGAAAGCCCTTATTAAAAAGGTAGGCCCTCTGAAAAGCGCAGCCGTAGCCGCCGCCGGCCGTGCCCTCTACACCATGACTGCCTCAGCGGAGATGGAGTTCAGCGGCATTATTACCCCTGAACAGGAGCGCAGTCTGGATTTTGCCGGCGTACAGGCAGCCCAAGCCCAGCTAGCCACCTCTGGCACTGTAGAGGATTTGGCCAACTACTACTGCGTAGGCTATAGCACCGTCAAATACGAGCTGGACGGCACCAAGCTAAAGACTCTGGTAGGACAGCGGGGACGAGTTGCCTCCGCCACTGTTATTGCCACCTTCCTGCCACGACAGGTTATAGACTCCATGCATTCCGCCCTGCAAAGCGTAAAGCTGGATATGCACGCCCTGACTCTGGAGCCAATTGCCGCCATCAACGTGCTGATACCGCCTACCATGCGCCATTTGAATCTGGTACTGGTAGATATTGGTGCAGGCACCTCCGATGTGGCCATTACCCGCAACGGCTCTGTTATCGCCTATGGCATGGTGCCCCAGGCTGGTGACGAGATTACCGATGCTATTTCCCAGCAGTACCTGCTGGACTTCAATGTGGCAGAACAGCTAAAGCGGGATGCCACCAACGGTCTACAGTGTCATTTTGCCGATATTATGGGCCTGGAATACGACTTGTCCGCCACAGAGGTATTGAAGCCTGTCCTGCCCAATATCCGCAAGCTGGCAGAGTCCATTGCCCAGCAGATACTGGAGCTGAACGGCAACGAACCGCCTCAGGCAATTATTCTAGTTGGCGGTGGCTCTCTGACACCACATCTTAGCGACTATGTAGCAGAGATTATGAACCTGCCTATGGGCCGGGTAGCTGTACGGCATCCAGATAAGATTGATGGCATTGTGGATATTCCCGAAGAGCTGCGGCTGCCTGATGCCGTAACCCCTCTAGGCATTCTCAAAATCGCCTCCCTGAATACCCTGCATTTCCTCCGGGTTTATGTCAACGACACAGAATACAGTCTATTTAACTTCCGAGATTTGACTGTTTCTGATGCCCTGCTGAATGCTGGGATTATTCTCAAAAAGCTTAACGGCCGTCCAGGCCTGGGGGCCATGCTGAAGATTAACGGCGAAAACAAATTTATCCCTGGCACAATGGGCACTATGGCACAGCTTTTGCTGGATGATGCCCCAGCCACCTTGGATACTCCTATTCGGGATGGCAGCCGTCTACAGGTAATTGCTGGCACCAACGGCTCTATCCCAGAGATTACTCTGGAGGATGTGGTGGATATTCCCCCATCCTATACTGTATTTATCAATGGTCAGGAAACCAATATTGCCGCCCAGTACACCATAAACGGCCAGCTGGCTCAGCCGGGACAGCTTCTCCACGATGGGGATGATATTATCAGCCGTGACACCAGAACTCTAGGGGAGGTACTGAACACCGCCGGCTTCCCACCTCTGGGCAAAAAGATAAAATACACCCTGAACGACAAGGACTCCCAGTACACCATTGCTCCTCGGATACTCCTTAACGATAACGAAGCCAATCTCTCTGACGAGGTACATCAGCAGGACTATATAGAATATATTGCCCCGGATTTGCCCAAGCTGGGAGATGTGTTGAATGTTTCCGAGCTGGATGCCTCTCTGGTGATATATTACGAGGGACAGGAGCATAAGATTCCATCTGCCACCGTAACTCTGGAGGTAAACGGCCATCCTGCCAGCACCAACACCCTTATTGAGGATGGCAGTCAGGTAAGATATATGAAGTCCCTGCGGGCTGCTACCACCGTTAGCGATGCCCTGCTGGCAGTAGGCTTCCAGCCACCAGCCGCCCAGAGCCGGGTAAGCTTCACTATTTTGGTCAACGAAAAACCAGTAAACTTTACGGATCCAATCAAGAACGGCGATGAACTGGCTGTAGTCATTAGCCAGCCAGCCCATAACGAAGCAGACCAGGCAGCCAAACCACCTATGACTGCCGCCGCCATAGAGGACTCCATTAAGCTGGCAGACAAGATAAACAACATTCCCGGCCTCTCCGAAGCCCTGAAAAACAACCACTAAATTTGCGCAACAAAAGACCACCAGTCATCAGGCTGATGGTCTTTTATTTAGCAAGTTATTTAACGATTATATTTTTCCGCCAAGGCCTTTAGCCAGCTAGCTTTGTACTGCTTCAAACAGCCCGGCAGCATACGCCAGCCCCAGTTGCCCTCAGCAACCCCCGGTACATTCATACGGCAGCTGCCATCCAGCTGGAGAATATCCTGCAAGGCAATAATAACCATGCGGGCATCAGAAGCATAGGCATGCTCAATAAGCCTGCTATCCAGCTCCTCTGGCAGGGAACCAGCCGCATCCAGCATATTGGCAATAGCCTCCACCTCAGCACGGGAAGCATTTTCCTTCAGCCAGCCCACCATAGTGTTGTTATCATGGGTGCTGGTATAAACGATACAATCCTCTGGCTCCACAAAATTGATGCGGCCATTCTCATTGAAATGCAGCTCAAACTGCAATATCTTCATACCTGGGAACTGACAGGCCTGCCGCAACTCCTCCACCTCATTGGTAATAACCCCCAGGTCCTCAGCCACAATAGGAATATCCCCAATATCCTTGCGAATAATATCGAAGAAAGCCTTGCCTGGACCTGGCTTCCACACACCATGCTCTGCTGTCTTGGCATCACCATCAACCTCCCAGAAGGACTCAAAGCCTCTGAAATGGTCAATGCGAATAATATCCACCTGACGCATCAGATTGCGGAAACGACGAATCCACCAATCATAACCATCCTGCTTCATAACCTCCCAGTTGTACTGAGGGTTGCCCCACAACTGGCCAGTCTTGCAGAAGTAATCTGGCGGTACACCAGCCACCTTATATGGTCTGCCATTCTGATCCAGCTTAAAGAGCTGCTGATGCGCCCAGGCATCGGCACTATCCAGAGAAACAAAGATTGGCATATCCCCCAGAATCTGGATACCCTTCTTGTTGGCATATTCCTTCAAATCCTGCCACTGCCGATAGAACATATACTGCTCGAAATGGATTTCCCCAATCTCAAAGGTAAGCTGTTCCTCCATAGCAGCCAGAGCCACCTCATCACGGCGGACAAACTCAGGATCCCACTGATTCCAGCACTTGCCATTGTGCCAATCCTTCAGCACCTTGAACAGGGCATAATCCCGCAGCCAATAGGAGTTTTTCTTGGCCCAAGCCCGATACTCATCCCTAGCGGTAGAGTCAGACATGGTAATAGCATTGATATAAGCCTTGAAAATCAAGGATGGCTTCATCATCTGTGCCCAGGCATAATCAGCCTTGCCATCGTTGATAATAGAAGCATCCTTCAAATCCGCCTCAGTCAGGAAGCCTTTTTCTGCCAAAAGCTCCAGAGAAATCAGCAATGGATTGCCCGCAAAGGCAGAGGAAGAAGCATATGGTGAGTTGCCTGCCCCTACAGGATTCAGAGGCAGAATCTGCCATACCTTCTGTCCTGCAGCTGCCAGGAAATCAACAAACTTGTATGCCTCTGGCCCCAAATCGCCAATACCAAATGGAGATGGCAGAGAGGTTGGATGCAGCAACACACCGCACTGACGAACCCCCTTGGCCTTGGCCACAGCCTCATCCTTGTGATGGTATACCAAGCCTGTATATGGTGGAATCTCCACCTCCATACGGCCCCGGACAATAGGCAGGTCTGGACGGCCCTCCAGCACATCCTCCATCACGCCTGCTGCCAGGTCCCGCACTTCCAGAGATACCTGCTGCATCTCCTTACTGCGGTTCAGCAGTACCACGAACACCTCATTATCCGCCTTGGCCCCAAAGACATCATGGCCTCCATCTATAACTCTGGCATAACCATAGACATCCCCCTTGGCATAGAGAGGCAGAATCTTACCAGTCTGCAAGGCCATATGCTCATTGCGAAGATGAATCAGACGGCGAGTCCACATCCTCAGCTCAGGATCCCCATTCTTCCAGTCATATGTACCACGGCAATAAGGATCCCGATAGCCCTGCAGGGCAATCTCATCACCATAATAAACACTAGGCACCCCTGGGAAGGTCATCTGCCACAGGATAGCCATCTTGGTACGCATCAAGCCCTTGTAGAGACGCTCTCCATCCAGACGATAGCTAGCCTGACGCACTGCAGGCACCCCCTCCTGACTAGGAGCCTCCCCCAGCAAGGTCAGGATACGCTCTCTATCATGGCTGCCCAGAAGATTCATCATGGCATAGAAATTGTGCTTCGGATAGTTCTCCTGCAAGCTCCGCAGTCTAACACTAATCTGACCAGCATCTGCATAGCCCAGAAGGAAGTCCAGCACAGCCTGACGGAATGGATAGTTCATAGCAGAATCCAATTCCTGACCACAGAGATACTCGCGGGATACACCATAGGCACTCTTGTTGGAAGCATCCTCCCAGACCTCTCCCAGCATAACTGCATCCTTATCCACCTTCTTCAATTCCTTGTAGAAGGTCTGAGTAAACTTCTCTGGCAGCTCATCCACCACATCCAGGCGCCAACCGCTAATGCCCTGCTTCATCCAATATTTCAGCACACTATCCTCATCATTGATAATGAAATCCATATAGGAAGGTGTTTCTTCCTTCACATTTGGCAGGGTGCTGAACCCCCACCAGCTTTCATAGCTCTCTGGATACTTGTTGAAGCAATACCATTCATAATATGGTGAATCCTGAGACTGGTAGGCACCTACTGTATCATAGTGACCGTATTTGTTAAAATAACGGCTATCATCACCAGTATGGCTGAACACACCATCCAGCATAATGCGGATGCCCATCTCCTTGGCCTTGGCACAAAGCTCCTTCAGCTCCTCATTGGTGCCCAGGATAGGATCTACCTTGTGATAATCTCCCGTATCATAATGATGATTGCTGGCTGACTCAAAAATAGGATTCAGATAGATAACCGAAATCCCCAAATCCTTCAGATAAGACAGCTTCTCCTGAATACCTGCCAGATTGCCACCATAGAAATCATAGGAAACAATCTCCTTGGTATCCACATCCTTGTAGTAAAAAGGCTTGTCATCCCAGCAAGCATGGTATACAGCACCCTTTTTCTCCACCAGCCTATCGCCCTTGCGGTAGAATCTATCTGGAAAAATCTGGTACATAACAGAGTGGCGGAACCAATTAGGCGTATCTGCCCCCTTGTTAAACACTGTAATCTGGTAGGACTGAGCTGGTGGATCATCCCGCAGATAGCCAATACCGCCCATGCGGGCATCATTGTTGCCATAGTACCAGATACGGCCGTTTATGTTGATAACAAAATAATACCACAAAAGGCAGCCCTTCTCAGGCATAGCAATATTGGCAGAGAAATACATCTCTCTGCCTACAGGATCCTCTGGCTCCAGCACATAGACCAGTTCTCCCACCCGCTCCCGCCAGAATCTTGCCTTGACGGAAATCTCAGCCTTCTGATCCTCTATATCATCCAGCTCCAACTTGATTCTAAGGCGCACATCAGTGTAGCTCTCTGCAGCACCTACAGGACTACGATAAAATTCATTCTGTGAATTGTGCTCCACGTTTTTCAAAACCGGCATCAAATCTCTCCCTGTAACTATAATCTATCAATCTATCTTCCCCAGCACCCCGGTAAAGATTAATTTCTACAATCATCGCATTACTTAGGTATATTATACCAAATAATCCTACGAAATGTTAAAAAAATAGAATTTTTCTTGCATTAAAACAGGGAATATCTAACCCTCTCAAAATTAGATATTCCCCCAAAACAATGGTATCAATCCAGTTCCATGATATTGTGCTTCAACACATATATCAGGGCCTGGGTTCGATCGTTTACTCCCAGCTTGCGGAAAATGTTGGTAAGATGATTCTTCACCGTCTTTTCACTAACAAACAGGGCCTGTGCTATATCCTGATTGCTAAATCCCTTAGCAATGCAGGCAATAACATCCATCTCTCTATTGGTCAGCCGTTCATTGCGGCCCTCACGCCACAGGTTCAGAGCCTTTTCCCGTACATTGTCCCCAGGATTCAGCTCCCCAAAGATCCTTTTCTGCAGCTCAGGTGTAATATAGAAGCCACCCTCAGCTACCCGGCGCACCGCTTCCAACAGCACCCCAGGCTCCACTCCCTTGAGGAGATAGCCCTTGGCGCCATTCTTCAACAGCTCCACCACATAGTTATCATTATCATGAATAGTCAAGGCAATAATCTTGACCTTGCTACGAGCATTCATTAACTGCCTGCAAACCTCCATACCGCTTAGGCCAGGCATATTCAGATCCAACAACAATATATCTGGCTGCAGTACCAGAGCCTTGGCCAAGGTATCCTGACCATCCTCAGTCTCTCCCACAACCTCTATATCATCCTCAAAATCCAAAACACCCTTGATACCTTGTCGTAACAGTGCATGATCATCAGCAATTAATACTTTGATAGACATCCCAATCCTCCACACAATTCGGAGCATATATCTCCACTATAATAAATCTTCACAAAAAGTATAAAGATTGAAAGCCTTTCTAGGCCTAACTCTCTAATTATTATAACACAAAGTCTAAAAAAAATCACTGTTATTTCTTATACATTTAAGTTTTTATTTGTTCAATATCTCTGCCCTCAGCATGATAAACACCTCTGATGTTGTCTTGCTGGTGTGAGCACTGCGAAACAACTGTCCAAGGATAGGCAAATCCCCTAGAAAGGGAAGCTTGGACAGGGAACGAATCTCCTCCGAGGAAATCAGCCCACCGATAATCAAAGTCTCTCCATCCTGCAGGCGCACTGTGGTATCCACAGACCGCCGCTGGAAACTATAGGCCTTCATCTCCTCTACATACTGAGGAGAGGACACCTCTGTATGAATCCTGCTGGTTATCTGCCCCGCCTCATTCACCATAGGACAGCAACGCAGGATAATACCTGCTGGCCGATACTCTATAGAAGTGGTCACGGTAGAATTGGTAGTAGACACTGTAGGCACTGGAACATCCCCGCCTATATTAATCACTGCTTCCTGTCCCTGCAGGGTAACAACATTTGGACGAGAAAGCACCTCTGCCTTGCCATTGGCAATCATGGCATCAATGGTAGCACCGTATTGCCATTCATAGGCATGACCTGCCGGCCCCTTGCCGAAGCTAACAATACCACCAGCCGTACCAGTAGCCCCCAAAGCAGGCCGACTAACACCATCACTATTGTAGTTATACTGAGGCAAACTAGACCATTGCCACTGAATACCCAGCTTGCTGGCATCCTCTCTAGACATAGATACCACCTTGGTTTCAATGGAAATCTGTCGAGCAGGCACATCCAGCTTTTGCACCATGCTCTCCACAGCCTCTGCTTCCTCGGCAGTGCCATATACTAGCAAGGAACCGGTACTTACATCTGTCAAAACCCTATTCTCGGCTTTGATTTTCTGGGTAGCATTCCCTGTGGCTTCACTAGACTTATTCTCTTTATTATCCTTGGCCTTAACACTCTGAGTCTTTGCCTTTTCCTGAGAGGCAAAATACAAAATTGCCGCCTGACGCATATCTTCCAAAGGAGCATAATGTACCGGGATAATATGAACTGTAGCAAATCCCTTGGTCAAATTATCTGGAGCTGCCACAATCCAGGTATTCCCCTGCTTAGTGATAGCCAAGCCTCTAGCTTTGGCTACCTGCTCCACAATATTGGCTGGATTTTCATCCTCCAGCTTTAGGGACACCTTACCCTTGACAGATTCATCTAAAATAAGATTCAAGCCTGCCATTCTTGCCACAGAACGAAGTAACTCCCCAACCTCTCCATCCTGTACATTCAAAGACATAGCTGAAACCTGCAACGGCTGACAGATTAACAAACACCACACGAAAAGAGCCAACACCATTTTCTTTAACATTTATCTATTCCCCTTCCACGTACCATAATATTACAATGCTATAGTCTCCCCTATATTAAGCTTGTATTTTCCTAGCTGAATACTATTTTTGTCTATATTTTCCACAGTATATCCTTTCCAGCTTTCCCCAGCTAACAAAAATTTATTTTCTCCTCCTAAAGTCAACAAAGCCCCCAAACTACCATCCATTTCCACAATCCCCTGCAGGCATATATCTGGCTGTTTAGCTTGTATTGTCTTGCCTGTTGTTTTAGCCTCGGACGATGCAGTTGTTGATACCAACTTGATATTCCCTTGGCTAACAACATTATCAGCTTTGGGTAGCTTTTTTTCTTTTGCAGGCGAATCAATTATACGGTTCGGTCCAAAAGGATTACGCAAGTTAGTCGAAGCAGAGGCCTCCTCCATCCCCTTAATATCCAATCTGTTTCTTTGACTTCTCACTTCGCTATTATGATTCTCCGACACAATTCTAGTTCCGCCAGCGGTATTTTCTGAATAATCATCATCCATACAATAAATTATTCCTATGCCTGCTATTGCCACTGTACAAACCAAAACTCCACGATACAATGGCTCATTTTCGATTTTCTCCTTTCCCAATCTCAGCCATTTCTCAGGTGCGAATTTAATACTTTTACCTGTTTTTGCTAAAGAATTAATCTTTTCTCTGATTTTTTTGTTTAGATTCTCTGCTTTCACAAAAATCATCCCTCCCACACATTATTTTGACATTCCACATAGATTTCTTCAAAATTTTACCCACCGTATCCATGCCATCATTATAAAGGTTTTGTTGTATTCTTTCAAGTATATTTTCCGAATTTTCTGACTATTAAATATAGATATTTATATTTAATTCAATATTAATTTTTCACAGAGGCATCAGGCGGTGCCCGGCGCCTAGATTTTCTCACAAAAAAAGAACCGATAACCCAATTTCTTGGATTACCGGTTCTTATTTTATTCAGCTATTTGCTACTATCAGCCTTTTGCTTTTACTTCCTGCAGGCTTGGGCCCATAATGCGCTTGTAGGCCTCTACACCTGGCTGGTTGAATGCATCTACATCAGCCAGCTCGCCCTCGTAGGCGATGGACAGTGCCAGCATGTACAGCAACTGGCCCAGGTTGTAGGCATCCAGCTTTGGCAGGGAGAACAATGCGTTGAAGCGATGGTTGGAAGCCAGAGCCTTGGCGTTGGACTCTCTAGCTACCTCCAGAGCCTGGCTCATGGTTACGCCGGAGATGTCTGCCAGCTTCTGAGCCTCTGGGAATACATTAGGAATAGTGTAGTCCTCGCACCAGTTCTCGATACGGATGAACTGAACTACCTTGTTCAGCTTGCCTTCCTGATGCTGCTGAGTCTGTGCGTGCATATCAGTAGTACCAACAGCCACGATAGGAGTTCTGCCATAGAGCTTCTCGTTGCCCTCACGGTCAACAGACTTGCCCAGGGACTCAGCCAAAAGCTGGATATACCACTCAGATACGGACTTGAGGTAGTCGCCATATGGCATCATAACTTCCATATCACGGCCATACTTCTCGGCTGCAATGTACTTGAGAACAGCGTTCAGCAGAGCTGGGTTCTCCCATACATCGCCACCCAGACAAGCCTGATCCATATCCTTGGCACCCTTCAGGAATGCCTTGATATCAAACCCGCACACAGCAGCCAGCACCAGTCCTACATCACAGAAGATGGAGAAACGACCGCCCACTCCATCAGGTACACTGTACTGAGGCCAGTTATTCTCCATAGCCAGCTTTTTCAGCAGGGTAGGCTTCTCCTCGTTAGGATCAGTAACAGCCACAACCTCAACCTCAATATCTGGGTTCTTCAGTAGAGCATCATAGATAACCATAAAGTTGGACATGGTATCCAGAGTACCGCCGGACTTGGAAATAACCATCAGGGTAACCACAAACTTGCGCTTCTTGTGGCTCAGGCAAACCTTGGCACTGCGATCCAACTGGCGGAGAATATCTCCAGTTCTGCGAGGATCAATATTCTGACCGCTAAAATAAATCTGAGGCAGGCCATCACGCTCCTCAGTGCTCATGGAGTTCCAGAACTCACCGCACTGCACATCAAAGATAACCTTGTCACCAAGATAAGAACCGCCAATACCCAGAGATACTACAGCATCTACACGGTTGCGAACAGAGTCAGTCAGCTCCTGCAGATGAGCCATAGATGCAGGGCTGTTCAGATGGCCATCCTCTACATAAGGCAACTGGGAGAACAGAACCTTCTCAGGCGTACCATCCTTGGACAGATGACCACGGATAACACCATCCTTGCGCATTACCTTGATAGCCTCTACAGCAGCCTGAATCTTGTCAGACAGCTCAGCCACATCAGCCTTAGTTACCTTGCCTTCGCCTACCAGGTTGTCGTAGTCAAAGGAAAAACCGGACTTCAATGTTAAACTCATAAAAACATACCTCCTAGGAATCTATACAGGTTTATACGGATATATTATACTAGCTTTAATTCAAATTTGGTAGTATTTTTCCTGTTTATGCAAAAAAGTAACAATATTTCATTTTTTTGTTACACAAACACCAGCTTAGTTTTCTGCCAGCTTTCCCTGTTTTTTCATCTTCCGCACCGTATAATAAAAAGCTATGGTCAAAGGCACACAGGAGCCTATCCAAGCCGCCGGGCTGGCCAGAGTTGCTCCCCAGAAGCCCAGAGAGCTTACCAGTCCCAGAGCCACCCCGGCACGCATGACCAGCTCCATAATCCCGGCAAAGGTAGGCACAAAGCTTTTGCCCAAGCCCTGCAGGGTGTTCCGGTAGATAAACAAAAGAGCCAGTATCCAGTAGCAACAGCCTGTGGTGGTAAGATATACCTGTCCCAGCTCCACCACCTCCGGTGCTGCATCACCAATAAATAGATGCATCAGCCAGGAACCGCAGATAATATTAAAAAATCCCACCACAATACTAAAACTGCCAGACATCATAATACATTGATTAACTCCCTGACGGATACGGTTGAACTTGCCTGCACCGTAGTTCTGAGCTGTATAGGCCGCCATAGCAATGCCAAAGGACATCATGGGCATCAGGGCAATGGTTTCCACCTTCTGAGCAGCGGAAAAGGCTGCTACAGAGATTGGCCCCAGCCCATTCAAGGCTACCTGAAGAATAACCGCACCAATGGCAATAATTGAGGTCTGAAAGGCCATAGGCATACCTACCCGGATATGCTGCCACAGGAAGGGCCAATCCACCTGCCAGTCCTGTCTCTGAATCCTGAGAGCTGGCACCTTGCGCCAGATATATATCCAGGCAATGAGTCCCCCTAGGAACTGGGAAACGATCATGGCCCAGGCTGCCCCTGGGATACCCCATGCAAAAACCAGCAGAAAGATTGGTTCCAGCACAATGTTAATACACAGTGATGTGGCTAGAAAAATAGTAGGGTGACGGCTGTCCCCCAAGGCTCTTAGCAGATTGGCTCCGACAATAAAGGTGCTAAAAAAAGGAGAACCTCCTACCACAATGGCAATAAAATCCTCTGCTCCATCAATAATATCCAGAGGGGTGTCCATCCACAAAAGGATTTCTCTGGCAAAATACCCACCGATAAAGGCGGTAAAAATACTTGCACCCATAGCAATCAGCACACAGGCTGCGGCACTGCGCCGTACTCCCTCCATATCCTTGGCGCCGAATCTCTGGCCAGTAATAATGGTAAGGCCTGCGGTCAAGCCCATAATACAGCCTACCAGCAGGAACATAATGGGACCGGTACAGCCTACTGCTGCCAGAGCCTCTACTCCCAGGAACCGTCCTACCAGCAGGGTATCTATAAATCCATATAGCTGTTGAAAAATATTGCCCGCTATCAGGGGCATGGTAAAAAACAATATGAGCTTGGCAGGGTTGCCGCTGGTCATATCCTTGGTGTTGGCCATTCTATCATCCTTCCTCTCTATATTTCCCCTAGGGGAGAGTGAGCCTATGGCCTATTTGCCTTGGCTCTATTCCAAATACCTTGTAACTGTCAAACGAAGCTTTTCCCGTAGAACGGTAACGCTGTCATCCAGCGAACCGCTTTGAGGCATCAGCTTGTTGTAGTGAAAAACCTGCTTTCGACTGGTGCGGTAGTCTGTTGGACAGGGCACCACCTGAAAGCCCTCCTTGGCAAAGTTCAGCACAGAACGCTCCATATGAAAGGCAGAGGTTACCAATATGGGATGCTCCAAGCCCTTCTCCCGCAGGATACGACAACTGTACATGGCATTCTGCCGGGTATTGAGGCTGTTAGGCTCTGTCAAGATCATATCCTCCGGCACCCCTAGCCGCAAAAGCTCCCTATGGGCGATAACAGCCTCTGGGCCGCTATCTGCATAGACCTGGCCTCCAGATACCAGCACCGGAACATGAAGCTGGTTGTACAGCTCTGCCGCCGTAAGGAGCCTAGCCGCCGGCACAGCACAGAGATTGCCCTGCTCCCCTAGATTGGGGGTATCCTGGGTTGCTCCTCCCCCTAGCATAATAATCACATCTCCCTGGGGGTGGGGTGGCTGGTCATAGATATTCTCCAGCCTGCTCATAAGCATATTAGATACATAGGAAGTGGACAAAAGGTAAAACAGGGTTGTTACCAAAAAAACTGCCGCCGCTGCTTTTCGGGTAGCTGTCTTTTTGTCCTGTCGCCACAAATAGATGGCCAAAGCCCAAAGGCAGACAAAAAACACTCCCGGTGGAAGCAGGAAGCTGGCTCCGAATTTTAATAGATAAATCATTTCTTCACCGCCTAAAATTTATACAAATTCTTTGCAGGACTTTTTTCCTTTTTGTAGAACTGTATACTATTATAGCATATATTGCTATAATATTGTGTAGGCAGATTTTGCTATCTGAGGCGGACGGTCAAATTCTAAGGGCTGTCCTTCACAAGGCCTCTTAAAAAAAAGGAGAGATTATTATGGCATTTATTCCTGTAAATCAGGTGAAAGCGGAGAAAAAAGCAAACGGCAAGGGTGAGATTACCATCAATCATCTGCTGGGAGCTAATGAGCTAGGGGGCAATGATATGTTTGCCAAGGTGGTAATTCCTCCAGGCTGTTCCATTGGCTACCATGAGCATCATGGCAATACTGAGACTTACCATATTCTGCAGGGTGAGGCTCTCTACAATGACAATGGCACTGAGACCAAGGTTGGGGCTGGTACTACCACCTTCTGTCCAGATGGCGAAGGCCATAGTATTGAGAACTGCGGCACTGAGGATCTGGTGTTTATTGCCCTGATTACTAAGACAATCTAAGATAATTTTGTATTGTGAGGGGATATTATGACTGCATATATTGAGCCTACTGGGGAGGATAGTTCAATAGCAGGGAATAATAGAAAGACTGCCGGGACAGCCATCTTCTGGAAGGATGCCCAGGGCAGATTTTTGAGTTGCAATCCTGTTTATCAGCAATTTATTGGCCTTAGTATGGACGAAATCATCGGCCATACTGTGGAGGAAATCGGGGCGGTTAGTCACAAGTATCCGCCCCTGATTGATGATGCGGATATTCTGGCCGGCCAGACTTTCAGCAATGTTCCGGGACAGCTACTGGATGGCACCAACAAGCCTCGACATGTGATGGTCAGCAAATCCCCTCTTATTATCAAGGGCCAAATAGCCGGTATTGTAGGCACCATTGAGGATATTACGGAGCAGGTAGCCCAGTCCAAGACACTGCTGCAGCTGACAGAGGCTATTCAGTATGTACCGGGAGGTATTCTGGTCTATGAGTGGAAAGGAACGGGAAAGTACAAATTGCTGCTGGTCAGCCCGGTAGCCAAGGAGATGTTTAATATCCCAGAGAAAACCTCTGATGGCATAGATGAGATATTACAGCATTGCCTCCATCCTGATGACAGTTGGTGTGCCAGATATTTGACCAGAAGGCTTATGGCAGGAGCTGAGATAGCCTCCTGCAAATGCCGTTTCTATCCTATTGGCTCCCAGGAATGTATCTGGGTCAAAATCCGAGTCCGGCCAGTGCCCAAGGCCTCTGGCAAGATACTGCTGTATATTTCCCTTACTGATATCACCGCTGAGCAGAGGAATGCTCAGGCTCTAGCTGAATCTCAGAGAGCCTACAGTGAGGTAGCAGATGGGGCGGGGTTGATTGTCTGGCATTATGATATGGTGAACAACACGTTGGAGTTCCTTAATGATGAAAATACCATGAAGCGCTATATGCCTGATAATGTTCCTAGGAAGCTATATGGCGGCCCTGAGGAGTTTCTCCAGTTTATCCAGCCGGAATGCTGGCAGGATTTGCGCCAGCTTCACCAAAACCTGCGCCAAGGCAAATCAGGCCGCTGTGATATTCAATATATCTCTGAGCCGGAACAGCCGCCTCATTGGGCCAGACTTATCTATACCTTGCCTGCAGGAGTTACCAACCCTACCGATGCCTATGGGGTAGGCATTAATATTACGGCGGAAAAACTACGGGAGGAGCAATACAATAACGAAGTCCAGATGCTTCACAGTGCAGTCAAGACCAATATTCTGGCCAAGGCTCATTTTGACCTGACAGAGGACAAGCTGATGGACTACATTCGCCATTCCCCCAACGCCTTGAATCTTAGTGTAGGCTGTGACTATGAATTTTTCTATGAACAGCTTATGGGGATGATTCTCTCCCAGGAAGAACAGCTTATGGTAGGCGAAAAGCTGAACAAGGGCAATCTCATGCACATCTGCGCTCAGAACGACAGCACCTTCTCTATGGAATATAAAAGGCATTGTGAGGATTTGTCCCCTATTATGGTGGAGTGCACCGTCAGCCTTTTTACCAACAAAAACGGTCATGCGGAATGTTTTATCTGTTTCTATGATATTACCAACAAATTCATCAACTATATCATTGCAGACAAGCTGAATGAGCTGGGCTATAGCAGTGCAGCCCTGGTAAACAATCTGACAGGCACCATGACCTACTACAGCAAGGATACCGGTGTTCTTGAGAATACACCGGAGCACCCCCTTTTCTATGATCAGAAACTGCTGGAATATATTTGCCAGGCTATTCCAGATAAGGAAAAGGCTCAGGCTCTGTACCAAAAGCTGAATCTGGATGCCATAACAGCCTATCTGGACGACCATGAACAGGAGAAAATGTTTGATTTTTCCTTTGATTTATGGGAAGGAACTGAGGACAAATATGCCCGACAGCGAATGCAGGCCTGTTATCTGGATAGCAGCCGTACTTCGGTTTTTATTATCCAAAGCGATATTACCAAGCAATACCAAAAGGAGCGGGAACAGTTGCAGAAGCTGGAGGAGGCTTTGAGTATGGCGGACAAGGCCAATACCTCCAAATCCATGTTCCTGGCAGGTATCAGCCATGATATGCGCACCCCTCTGAATGGTATTCTATCCTTTACGGATTTTGCCCTGAAAACAGAAAGCCAGTCTCAGCAGAAATATTATCTTACCAAGATTCGCCAATCCGGGGAACTGCTGCTGTCCTTGATTAATGATACCCTGAATCTTACCCGCATTGAAAGCGGCAAGGTTACTGTCAATCCCGAATGGGTGGATAGCAAGGCCATGCTGGATACGGTTATTGCTGGCGTATCCATGTCCGCCCAGGAGCGGCAGCTTTCCCTCAATATCCATCGGGAAGCCAATGTGCCTGCCTATATTTTTATGGATAAGCTAAAAATGCAGGAGATACTGCTGAATATTCTCAGCAATGCTGTGAAGTTCACCAAGCCGGGAGGCTCTGTTAATTTGGATATTAGCGTGATTCCCCCTCAACAGCAGACTCCCCAGGAGCTGGCCGCGGTTCAATCAGTACATCACAAGTGGATACGGTTGATTATTTGGGATACTGGTATCGGCATGAGTCAGGAGTTCCTGCCCCATATCTTTGATGCCTTTGCCCAGGAGGAGTCCACTGAGGTAGCCAATCCTAATGGTACTGGTCTTGGGCTGGCCATTGCCAAGAAATACATGGATATGATGGGTGGCAGTATTCAGGTGCGCAGCAAGCTGAATCATGGCACCACCTTTGAGCTTCATCTTATGGTGGAGGAAACCGAGGAAAAAGCCAGCTCTCATAGCTCTGGCGGAAACCATTGCCATTTTGGCCACCTGCATATTCTGCTGGCAGAGGACAATGCCCTGAATCAGGAGATTGCTCAGATGCTGCTTAGCACCAAGGGAGCTAGGCTGGATATTGTCTCTAATGGTCAGGAGGCGGTGGATAAGTTTGAGGCCTCCAAGCCAGGAACATATCAGCTGATATTGATGGATATTCGGATGCCTGTTATGAATGGCTATACTGCGGCAGAAAAAATCCGCCACAGCCAGCATCCTGACGGGGCGGATATTCCTATTATTGCTATGACGGCTGATGCCTATGAGGATGATATCAAGCACTGTATGGCGGTAGGCATGAATGGCCATATCAGCAAGCCTATCAATCCTGATAAGCTCTACAATGAAATTGCCAAATGCTGTAACGGTTTTTAGGCGCCACGTGGGTGGTTGTGGTCAAAGCTGGCCAAGGACATAATGCCCTTGGGCTGGGGCAAGTTGTCATAAATGGATTTTATCTGGGTGTATAGCTGTTCCTTCCGCTGTGGGCTGGTTTCTGGCCGCCGCCACTCCTCGTACATACCGTGGGTGGCTTTGCCTGCCTCCAGCGTCTCTGGGGAGTGGAGCTGCATCTCAAAGCTAATGCCCTGGGGGCTGGTAATATCCAGATGAATGGCCTTGTACCGGCCTGCCTCATTCAGATATTTGTTATCCAGCTTGTCTACGGTATAGCCCCGCTTCTCCAACAGATTTACAGTACGGCGGGCTATAGTGGCCAGCTGACTGTTTTTGGCTACCTGGGTGTAGCGAATCAAATCCCCGGTTTCCTCCACATACTCTGTGGCGGTCTTGGGCTGCTGCCCTGCCTTCAGGGCCTTATCTGTCTTGCGTTCAATCTTGCTGCGGACACTGCTGGCGGTCTTGACGGAATACTCCAGCCCCTCCATAGAGGTGCCCAGCTCATGGGCTATCTCCAGCATATCCATGGTAATAGCAGGTTCACTGGCTCTCGCTCTGTCATAGCTGGCCTGTGCCTGACTCTCGTAGCCTACCAGCTTGTGATCTGTATCAGATTTGCTGCCGGAGACTACAATCTGGCCACTGCGGCTCTTGTAGGGAATGCCCCCTAGGCGGGTTACATCCGCTGTAGCCGTAATGGCACCACCACTGAGAGCCATCAAGCTGGCTGCCTCTGCTGCTGTGCAGGTGCCTACAGAGCAGTTCATGGCTGACCAGGAAACGGCTGCAGCTATTAACAGCATCCGTCCTTTGCTTAATTTGTTCAGGCGGGTGACCTTGGCTATTTTATGTAAATTCATAAGAAAATCCCCCTTTACAACTGTTATTGTATCAGGGGGATATGAAAACTCTCTGTAATGCTGTTTTTACTGGTCTGGATGAAGAATTATTTGGTCCTTAGCCAAGGTCTGAGGCACATCGATAAGCCGCTGGTTGCGGCTGCCTCGAAACAGGAGGCTGATGTCTCTCTGCTCCTCTATATATGGCCCATCCACCAGTACATCTATCTGCTGCAGCAAATGTCTTACTGCCTGCTGACGGCTTCCCAGCAAGGCTTCCAGGGTATAGCCGGTGTAGCACCAAATGGTCAAGCCATTGGCCTTTAGCTCTCGCCCTAGTTCTGCCAGGACAGCGGCCTGACAAAATGGCTCTCCACCGCTAAAGGTGACTCCCTCCAGCAGGGGATTGTCCAGAATATCCCGCAGCAGCTTGGCTGGCTCTACCTGTCTCCCGCCATGAAAAGCATGAGTCTGAGGGTTGTGACAGCCAAAACAGTTATGAGGACAGCCCTGGGTAAAAATAGTGTACCGATAGCCTTCCCCATCTACAATGGATTCCCCTACAGTACCTGCAATCTGCAGCCGATGGGCTGGTACTGCCAACTGGTGAATCTCTGTGACTGTGTGATTAGTTAATAACGGCATGCTTTACCCGATCATGCTCCTCGGCCTTTTTGGCATTGTTCCAACGGTCAATGGTGCCTACCAAATAGCCGGTAATGCGACGGATACGCTCAAATTTAGCTGGCTGCAGCTCATAATCCAGATTGATTTCCCCGTCCTCAGCAGGAGATATGCTCAGCTTGGCCAAATCTCCGTTGTTTTCCTGCTGGAGCATCTGGATGTAGCCAATAATCTCCTTCTTGGACATATCTTCCAAGCCTGTTACAGTTACGCTGATACCATTTACTAACATTAATCTCGTCCCTTTCATATCATAAATGCTCCTATAGAAAAATCTATAAAGTCTACATTTATGCGTATATTTTTGCATATATTGGAATTTGCTTTTGTAATTACTTGCACCAATATATTACTATATATAGTATCATGTGTCAATATTGGATACTATATATAGTATTTGCTATTCACAACATATGCACAGGGACTATACAAGTTTCTGTATATTTATGCATAGTTTATACACGAGTAACCAGCAGGGAATTCCCTTTTTTATGTTGCTGAAACCAAAAATAAGAGCGAACAATCTGTATAAACAGACATGGTTATAAATTTCTGTGGATAAAATATGGGGGCTATTTGACTATATGCTTGCCGCCATAATATTTGCTTTTCCAATAGCTGTCATTCAGCTTGTCAATCCGTACCCCCTTGCTGGATGAGGCGTGGATAAACTCACCTTGCCCTAGGTAAATGCCGCAGTGGGAGGCTCCCGGCTCATAGGTAGTAAAGAATACCAGATCCCCAGCCTCCAGCTTACCGGCAGTCATGCTCTGACCTAGCTTGTACTGCAAATCTGCTGTCCGAGGCAGCTTCATGCCGTTCTGGGCAAATACATACTGTAGATAGCCGGAGCAGTCAAAGGCCTTGGGTGTATCTCCTCCGAACTGATAGGGCACGCCAATGTATTTTTTGGCGGTGGTCAGAAGCTGAGGCACCTGCTGGCGAGTCAAAAAGGGCTGACTCTCTGGCACATTAGTACCCTGCCCCTTCATAGCCTCCCAGCTATCCTCTATATCCATGCCCTCCCCGGCCATAGAGCCTCCTGTATTCTCTACCCGGCCTGCCAGATTGGCATTCCGGCGGGCTACCTGTATGGCATTGAAGGTTTTGCTATCTACCACCCCGGTGATTTTGATTTTTTGATCCCGCTGAAAGGCCATTACAGCCCGATAGGTGGAATTGTCAAAGCTGCCATCCAGCTTGGCTATCTTGTAGCCTAGAAACTGCAGCTGCTTCTGTACCTGCAGTACCTCCGGCCCTCGTGTATCCTTTTCCAGATTCTGAAAGGCATAGGCTGTGCCTGCTTCCAGCATCAGGCTCAAACAAAGTGCTGTGCCTATTCCAACCCATTTTCCAAGAAACCATTTCGCCAGTCCCATAGTACCCCTCCATATTGCTTATTTGTCCCATGCTAACGGGTGCTAAGGCTCCCTCCTCTTAGTAGGGAGTTAAGCACCCGTAAGGCTCTGGATTTATTCGACGAAATTCAGTGGGAGTCTAAAGCTCCCACTGAATAAGTCTCATTTTACTATGGGAATATTATAACCTCTACATTATTTAAAGAAAATGATTTTTTCATTTTCTTTAAACTTTGCTTCCCCAGCCACTAAATCCATCACAGCAAGGTCATATACCTAGCAAACTCGCCCGCTGGTATCTTTAAAGCCTTCATGGCCTGCTCCGCCGTCATACTCATGGACTCCATCAAGTTCCTTATAGCCTCTACCTTACCCTCACGCCGTCCTTCACTCCTACCTTTACGTATACCTTCACGTCGTCCTTCAGCTATGTATTTCTCAATGACTTCACACATTTCATTCACTCCTTCCTCTGTAGTTTTAAACAGCCGTTTACGTTTTGATGTAATCGGAAACATTTCATCATCGTATGCATCATGCCTGGTAAATATCTCCATTAGTTTAGCAACATCTGAATCATCCTGCACTTCAGCATTCACATATAACTCTGAAAAACCATTATCCACCATTGTACCATTTTCTCGAATAATCCTATCTACATGATACAACGCCTTGCCAGACTTGTACATATCAAATTTAGATATGAATACCACTACTACATTAGGAATCGCCTTGAATCTATCCCCCGGCTCTGCAATATTAGCTGTCAACAAAGCTGCGTTATACCGCACTCGCCGTTGATGATCATCATTGTCGGATTTTTGTACTTCGGCATTGACAATTCGCCCATCACCCAAGGTGCATTTAACATCCAAAATACAGGAACGCCCCTGCAAATTTTTCAGCATAAATTGCGGAACATTATCCATAACCTGTAAAGCCTTATCATTCAAAATAACCTGCAATATTTCCTGACAGAATTCCGTATCCTCCGCCATCTTCTGAAACAGTGCATCATCTATAGGATTTAGACTCATGGCATCCCGCCGAATCCTTGCCCTATTCCCCATTAACACCACCACTCCTCAGATAAATTCTATCATAAACTCTACTTGTGGTAAAGTAATATCCTGAAATATTTTAATTTTCATATCACATTATATTAATAATATTAGTATATAATCGTTATATATTTATAATACACAACACAAGTATATATTATTTTGTACCAGCATTCACTCCCACTCATAGTAATCATGTAATATATTTCCCAAATAAAACACTCCTTCAGAAACCATCCATACCAATGATTCCTGAAGGAGCATTTACCCCACGCTAACGGGTGCTAAGGCTCCCTCCTCTTAGGAGGGAGTTAAGCACCCGTAAAGCTCTGGATTTATTCGACTAAATTCAGTGGGATTCTAAAGCTCCCACTGAATAAGTCTCATTTTACTATATATACTTCTTTAGCTTTGCAATACAGCAACTACTCTAGCCTGAAATTCTTCCAGCTTGTCAATATAGCTATCCACAATAGTCTGGCAATATTCCCTTACCACCAATCCATCATAGTCATGAGAAAGCTGATTGCGAACCTTTAGCATTTCCATCCATTCATCGCCTTGAATCAGCCGAGCCTTGAAGGAATGTCGCAATACCTCTCTTGGAGAGCCTGCCACAAAATCCGTAATCTCATAATGCTGCCACAGAATATCCTTCATTACTTTCCAAGCCAAATCAAATGTTATTGAAAACTTCGCACTTGTACCACTTAAAACAAAAGAATCTGTCATATCTCGTTCCCTTGCTTCTGCCAAACTAGCTAAGGAGTTTTTATAGGATTCAAACCGCCGAATAAATTTCTCGTCCATATTCCCTAATATCCTCCAACAAAAGATTATTTTTACATTCATCCAAGGATAATACATCCACAGTATATAGGGTAGGAATATTTTCCATTTCTTCCTGCAAGGCCCCTATATCAACCACGCCAGAAACAGCTATATCAATGTCACTTTCCGGACGACAAGTTTGCTTGGCTCTTGAACCATATAAAACCACTTTAGTAGCATTATATTTTCTACATATCCCAATTACTTCTCTGTAGATTTCCTCCAAGGTCATACCTATCACCCTCCATATATTCAAAGCTTATTCTGCGGTGGTTGGGATTGCGTAGATTACCTCATCGTTGCGAGTCTGGATATACAGCTCAGTGCCCTCTGGCAGGTCGATATTCTTGCCGTTGACAAAGGCCCCGCCAATAATGCCAATTGGCCCCAGCACCAGCATACCGGCAAGGCTGGCCCCAGCAGCCATTCCTAGCTGCTCCATGCTCTTCTTGGATTCCTCACCTAGCACCATATCCAGTTGACGGCCATCCACCGCAGTCAGATACTTGAAATCCACCTCAATCTCTGCATTGCGGCCAAAATTTTTGGCCTGGCTAACCTTGGTTACAACACCCTCGCCAGCAGCTCCTTCAGTAAACAACAGCATGCCATCCTCAATAACATCCTCAGCAGCCTTAAAGCGAACTACATCACCTTTTTTCAGATTCTTGGCATTAAGTCTATCCACCAAAGCTACCTTGGCCAAGGTATTAGCTGGAATAGTTGTCTGCACCAAAGGAATAGTCTTGGAACCAAAAGCAAATTCCGACAAAGCCTCCACTCTGGACTTAAAGGTGCCAGTAGTGGTTTTGCCATAAACATTAATCTCCATATCTGTTACCCGCTGCTGCATACAGTCCATACTTACCTTGTGGGAAATAGTCCACTCCAAAGCATTCATCTGAGTAATCAGGGAAGGACTGGTGGAATTGTCATAGGTGGCATCATATAGGGCATTAATGCGATCCATCATACTGCCCTCAGTATACACTCCCCCAAAGTCCGTTTCCAGCTTGCTAATTCTATCTGCCAAAGGCCCTGTCTGGGCTGTACCATATAAAGTAACCTCCACGGCAGCCAGCTTGTCATCTGCTGTATTGGCTACATCTGCAAAGGCTGTTCCTGTCATAGTAAACATCAAAACTGCACACATCAGCAGGCTCATTAACTTTCTTACCATAAAACCACTCCTCCTTAATCCTTTTCCCAACTCTCTATACATCTTCCCAAGCAGATTGTTTGTAACCAGCACAGATTCTCGCCGCCTCGTTTCAATCTGCTATTCTTCTACATACTAACATTATACTGATAATCCCCAGCAAATGCAAAACCCAAATACAATTGTAATCCAATTCTAATCTATCCTCTGATTCCTAACATCTCCTTTAATAAATATTATTAAAAATTTTACTGGACATTATTTCAAAATTTGTATATACTATCGGTGAACGTTAAGTTCAACTCAAAAGCACTTATATTTTTTGTTATTTTCGTGTGCTGGACCGAAGGGATGCAATCTTCGGTCATTTTTTTGCCAAAAATTAGGGACTGAATGCCGAATCAGCATCAGTCCCTTTTCTATTTAGCGATTTTTCAATACAGACAAGCTGAGAAAAAATCCCCTGCCTACCGTAATTTTTTATTAGCGATTTTTCAGATACTCAGCCACCTGCTGTAATGCCTTGCCCGCAGCCTCAATTGTTCTATCAATTTCCTCATCAGTATGAGCACCAGACATAAACAAGGTCTCAAACTGACTAGGGGCAATATAGATGCCCTGCTCCAGCATAGCCTTGAACCATACCTTGAAAGCTTCCTGATCTGCTGCCGCAGAGGTTTCATAATCCACAACCTCCACAGGGCTGAAGAAGAATCCAAACATGGAACCAGCCTGCTGTACCTGCAGGGTAACCCCAGCTTCCTTGGCCTTCTGTGCCACGCCCAGCACCAGTTTCTTGGTCTTGATGGTCAGCACCCGGCTATAGTCAGGCTCTCCTGGCTCTGGTGGAGCAGTAATAATCTTCAAGGTCTCCAAGCCAGCAGTCATAGCCAAAGGATTGCCAGAGAGAGTACCTGCCTGATATACAGGGCCAGCAGGAGAAACCTGCTCCATAATCTCCCGACGACCACCGTAGGCAGCCACAGGCAGACCACCGCCAATAATCTTGCCCAGACAGGTCAAATCCGGCTTAATGGCATAAGCCGCCTGAGCCCCACCCAGAGAAGCCCGGAAGCCACACATAACCTCATCAAAAATTAACAGAGCACCATTTTCCTCTGTAACCTTACGCAGCAAATCCAGATAGCCAGGCTTTGGCAGTACCAAGCCCATATTACCAGCCACAGGCTCCACAATTATAGTGGCAATCTCCTGTCCCTGCTCAGCAAAAACTTTCTTTACCGCCTCAAAATCGTTATAAGGAATGGTAATGGTGTCCTGAGCAGTGCCTGGAGTAACCCCGGGGCTATCAGGCACACCAAAGGTAGCCATACCGCTGCCAGCCTTTACCAGCAGGCTATCGCTATGGCCATGATAGCACCCAATAAACTTCACAATCTTATTGCGATGAGTATAGCCTCTGGCCAATCTCAAAGCACTCATGGTAGCCTCTGTACCAGAGTTTACCATGCGGATAACCTCAATGGATGGATAAACCTCCATAACCTTCTTGGCCAGTTGGGACTCAATCAAGGTAGGGGCACCATAGCTGGTACCTCTGGTAGCAGCCTCCTGCAGAGCCTTTACCACCTGTGGATGAGCATGACCCACCACCATAGGCCCCCAGGAGCCTACATAATCAATATAATCATTGCCATCAATATCATAGATATGACTGCCCTCTGCTCTAGCAATAAAAGGCGGATTGCAGTCCACACTTCTATAGGAACGAACCGGACTATTAACGCCACCTGGCATCAGCTTTTTGGCCTCAGCAAAAGCCGCCGCGGATTTTTCAAGATTCAACATGTAAATTTTCCTCCTCGGATTCCCTATAATACCTGAAACCACACCAGCGAATCAGCCCTTGAGCCACTTGGCAGCATCCATAGCATGATAGGTAATAATAATATCTGCTCCTGCCCGCTTCATGCTGGTTAAAGTCTCCAGCACAATCCGCTTTTCATCAATCCAGCCATTAGCTGCAGCAGCCTTTACCATAGCATATTCACCGCTGACATTATATACAGCCACAGGACGGTTAATGGAATCCCGCACCTGGCGCACCACATCCAGATAAGCCAGCGCTGGCTTTACCATAATAATATCTGCACCCTCAGCCAGATCCAGCTCAACTTCCTTCATAGCCTCACGGCTATTGGCAGGATCCATCTGATAAGCCCGACGATCCCCAAACTGTGGGGCAGAATCTGCTGCATCCCGGAAAGGACCATAGTAGCCAGAAGCATATTTTACCGCATAGGACATAATAGAGGTGTTAATAAAGCCCTTGTCATCCAAGGCCTGACGAATGGCAGCCACCCGGCCATCCATCATATCAGAAGGAGCAATCATATCTGCCCCGGCCTCAGCCTGGCTGACAGCCACCTTCTGCAGATGCTTCAAGGTAGCATCATTGTCCACATAATGACCACACAGCTCACCGCAATGACCGTGGTCTGTATACTGGCACAGGCACACATCTCCCACAATTACCAGCTCAGGCACCTTGGCCTTGATAGCCTGAATAGCCCGCTGAACAGGAGAGGTCATATCCCAGGCACTGGAACCAATGGCATCCTTGTACTCAGGCAGACCAAAAACCTCTACGCTGGGAATCCCCAGAGCAGAAATCTCTCTAGCCAGCTCTACCGCCTTGTCCACAGACAAATGATAGCAGCCTGGCATACTTGGAATTTCTTCCTTGATATTTTCCCCTGGTACCACAAAGATAGGATAAACAAAATCCTTAACAGAAATATTGGTTTCCCGCACCATAGCCCGCACATTTTCATTGATTCTCATGCGGCGAGGACGCAGTTTCTGCTCAAATGAATTTTCCATGATTAAAAAGCCTCCTTTATAGCTTTTATCAAACCAGCAATAGTATATTCCTCTGCCTGAACATCCACCTGCAAGCCCTGCTGACGGCAGGTTTCCGCAGTAATAGGCCCAATGGCAGCAATCTTAGCATTCTTTAGCAAATCAACAGCCTGGTCTCCCAGCAGTTTCACAATATTCTTTACCGTAGAGGAGCTGGTAAAGGTCACCATATCCAGCTCACCATCAGACAGCAGCTTGGTTACTAGATACTTGTCAGCATCCCCGGCCTCTGTCTTGTAGGCAGGCACCACTGTTACATCAATCCCCTGCTGGGACAGCTCCTCTGGCAGTACATTGCGAGCCTCAGCCGCCCTTGGCAGAAGCACCTTATCTCCAGACTTCAACTTGCCATAGAGAGCGGCTAGAACCCCCTCAGCTGTGAAATCTGTTGGCACCACATCAGCCATAATACCATAACTCTGCAGTGCCTCTGCCGTACTGCTGCCAATAGCACAGATGGAAATCCCTCCCAGACTACGTGTATCCAGCCCAGCCTGCTGTAAGCTACGGAAGAAATACTCCACTCCATTAACAGAGGTGAAGATAGCCCAGTCATAATCAGCCAAATGACCAATAGCTTCATCCAGAGCCTTGCCCTTGTCATCAGGGGGTACAATCTTGATAGCAGGAGCCTCAAAACATTCCGCCCCCAGCTCCTCCAAGCCTGTCGTCAACTGGGAAGCCTGTGCTCTGGCACGAGTTACCAGAATCCTCTTTCCCTGCAAAGGCTTCTCGGCCCCATCAAACCAAGCCAACTGTTCACGGAGGTTCACCACATTGCCTACCAGGAAGATACATGGTGGCTTAATATTCTCCCTTTGGGCCATCTCTGCTGCCTCAGCCACAGTAGAGGTCCATACCTGCTGCTGAGCCTTGGTGCCCCAACGGATAATAGCCACCGGAGTATCTCCGCTGCGGCCGTTTTCCATTAGCTTGGCAGTAATCTTAGGCAAATTAGCCACACCCATCAGGAACACCAAAGTATCCGTAGCTGTTGCCAGCTGAGGCCAATTAATATCTGAATCCGCCTTGGTAGGATCTTCATGACCAGTTACCACCGCAAAGGAAGCCGCCACCCCTCTATGGGTAACAGGAATCCCTGCATAAGCAGGCACTGCAATGGCAGAGGTGATGCCCGGCACAATCTCAAAGGAAATATTATTTTCCTTTAACAGCAGAGCTTCCTCCCCGCCACGGCCGAAAACAAAGGGATCCCCACCTTTGAGACGAACCACAGTCTTGCCCTCCTTGGCCAAATCCACCAAAAGCTGATTGATTTTTTCCTGGGGCATAGTATGCTGGCTGGAAGCCTTGCCTACATAAATAAGTTCCGCCCCCTCTGGTGCATAGCCCAAGATTCTGTCATCAGCCAGACGATCATATACCACCACATCAGCATTACCAAGACAGCCACAGGCCTTCAAGGTCAACAGCTTGTAGTCCCCTGGGCCAGCCCCTATCAAATATACCTTACCATTCATAGTCCAATCCATCCTCCTATAATTTATACTTCTATCCCGATAGACCGCAGAATCTCTCTGCCGCCTCTAGCCAACAGTTTTTCTGCCAGATTAACACCAACTGCTCTAGCCTCCTGAGCATCCTTTATTTCAGCCTCCAGAGCATCCCGCAACAGGGTACTGCCATCCAGAGATACTATCACAGCCTCCACCCGGATACCAGCCTCTGCTGACACAGCATGGACTCCTACAGGCACCTGGCAGCCACCTTCAACGGTAGCCAGGAATCCCCGCTCAGCCTCTGTACACAATCTGGTACATCTATCATTCAGGAACTCTAACAGCTCCCTGGTTTCCTTATCAGCCTGACGACATTCAATCGCCAAAGCCCCCTGGCCAACAGCAGGAAGACACATGGTCTGAGGCAGTACCTGACGGATTTTATCCCCAAAGCCCAGTCTTTTCAGTCCAGCACAGGCCAAAATAATGCCGTCAAAATTTTCCTCCTCCATTTTCCGCAGGCGGGTATTTACATTGCCTCGCAAATCCTCAATCTGCAAATCTGGTCTGACATGGAGAAGCTGTGCCTTCCGCCGCAGGCTGGAGGTGCCCACCTTGGCCCCTGCTGGCAGCTGTTGAAAGCTTTCATACTTAGGGCTGACAAAGGCATCCCCAGGATCTGCTCTCTGGGTAATAGCTGTAATCACCAGTCCCTCCGGTACCACTACCGGCATATCCTTCAGGCTGTGCACCGCAATATCAATCTCACCCTCCAGCATAGCTGTTTCCAGCTCCTTGGTAAAAAGGCCCTTGCCACCAATCTTGGCTAAAGGAGCATTGAGAATCTTATCTCCCTTGGTGGTCATTAATCTTTTTTCCACCACCAGCTCAGGGTATTTTTTCGCTAGCTCCCCAATAACAAAATCCGCCTGCCACAAAGCCAGCTGACTGCTTCTAGTACCTACCACCAGCTTTTGCTTATGCATCTGCATCCACCTCATTTCCCATACTTTCCAGCTGAAACAGATTTTCCATAGCACCCTTTAACTCCTGCTCCTGCTGTGTGCCAATGGCATCGTGAAGGCTGCTCATAGGTTCCCTCAGCAGCTTCCGCACCAGCATCTTGGTCATATTCTCTACAATCCGTACATCTTCCTCAGGCAGATCATGAAGCTTCCGCATAGCCCGCTTTAGCTCTGTCCTGCGAATCAGCTCCGCCTTGTCCCTAAGTCTGCTCATAACTGGCTGCATCCCCAGATACTGGTATCTATCCAGCAGGTTATGAACCTCCTCCTCTACAATCTCACGAGCCGCCACAGCCTCCTGCTGCCGCTGCTGTAGATTCTCATCCACCACGGATTCCAGATCATCAATATTGAACAAGTCAACCCCTGCCAGCTGTCCCACCTCTGGATCCACATCCCGAGGCACCGCTATATCTATCAGAATCAAAGGCCTTGTCTTTACTCCATTAATATCCTTTTGTTGTCTACGGCCAGCCATAGCCTTGGCCATTTCTCTAGGCCGAATAACATAATGAGGGGCACCAGTGGAGGTAATAATAATATCCATATCACCCATCATTTCGTACACCTCTGTCCAAGGCACCGCCTGTCCCTGAAATCTCTCTGCCAGAGACAAGGCCCGCTCAATATGATGGTTGGCCACAAAAAGCTTTGGAGCACCCTGGCTTAGCAAATGGGTAGCTGTCAGCTCCGCCATTTTACCTGCACCAAATAACAGTACCCGGCAACCATCCAAGCCCCCCAGAATATTCTTGGCCAGCTCCACTGCCGCATAGCTGACAGATACAGCACTATAGGCAATTCTGGTTTCTGTCCGCACCCTTTTGCCCGTAGCAATAGCCCGATGGAACAAAAGGTTCAGCATGGTATCAGTAGCACCATTCTCCAGGGCGGCTGCATAGGCATGCTTCACCTGGCTCAATATCTGCCCCTCCCCAATAACCAGAGAGTCCAGACTGGCAGCCACCAGCAGAAGATGCTCAATACACTGCTCCCCCCAGAACTCATAGGTATACTGCTGACGGAACTCCCTATCCATAGGAATATCTACCAGCTCCTGCCACAGAGCCACCACAGGAGCAATATCTTCCTCCAGCTCCACCACAGCATATATCTCGCTGCGGTTGCAGGTAGACAGCACCACTGCTTCCTTAAGGCCAGCAATCTGATCCGTATTGGCCAATACCATCTGCAGTTTGTCTTTATCTATACTAAATTTTTCGCGAATCTCCACAGGAGCTGTCCGATGATTCAGCCCCAGCACAACCAATCTTTCTTCTGATTTCATTCTTTGCCTGTTCCAATCTCTCATCAAGAATATAATTAAAAATCTCCGGTGTCATAGCCTGACGCCACAGCCCCTGCCGCTTCACCGTATCCGGCTCCCTGCGCCACAGCTCCCGCCGCATCTCCCCCAGCCAATCCAAAAACTGACCAAAGCCCTCATGGTAGCGACTCTCCAAATCCTGCCTTAGCAGTCTGGCAAAAGCCGGACTAGCTCCACCTGTAGAGGCTGTTAGCTCCAATTGCCCCCGACATATGCGAGCTGGCACCTGAAAATCACATTCCTCTGGGACCGTAATATCATTTACCAAAGCCCCATGACCATGAGCCATCTGGCCAATCTCATGATTTGCCTCTCGGCTATCTGTAGCCGCAAATACCAGACGGAAGTCACTGGCTTCCCAGTCAAAGTCCCTATGAGTCATCTGATGCCACACCAGCCTCTCCTCTGGCAGGCTTTCCACTAAAGCCTGCAGCTCCGGCACCAGCTCAGGAGCCACCAGAACCACCTTGGCCCCCTCCGCCAACAGCCGACCAAGCTTCCTGAGAGCCACAGCTCCCCCGCCAAAGACAGCCGCTTGACAGCCTTTCATACATATATTTATAGGATACATATCAGCCTCCGTCTCCAGCCATTTCAAGGAGAAAATTTCATCCTTATCGTTCCAAAAATGAATTTCATTCAACTTTTAATTATAGTACAAAACAGGGCAAAAAAAAAGCCACTATTTAAAAAAACTTTATGCAAAAAAGATATACAAAAAGGCTGTCACCTGATAAAAAATCATCAAGCAACAGCCCCTTTTCTATTCATTCCATATTCAGTTTATTCAGCAGGCTTCTCTGGAATCAGGCTATTATACAAATTCATGTATTCCTGAGCAGATTTATGCCAGCTAAAGTCACTAGCAATAGCATTCTTCACCACATGCTGCCAGATATTAGGATCTCTGAAATCTGCCAAAGCAGTCTTCATGGTAAAGAGCATATCATGGGCATTGATATTGTTGAAGCTATAACCATTACCCTGACCAGTATACTCATTAAAGGAGGTTACAGTATCCTTCAAACCGCCAGTAGCCCGGACAATAGGCACAGTGCCATAGCGAAGGGCAATCAGCTGCCCCAAGCCGCAAGGCTCATATACAGATGGCATCAGGAACATGTCTGCACCTGCATAGATTCTCTGAGCCAGCTCATTGGAGAAGCGAATGTTAGCAGAAACCTTCTGAGGCAAACGCCACTGCAAGCCACGGAACCAATCCTCATACTGCTTGTCACCAGTGCCCAGCAGTACAAATTGGCACTTCTCAGCCTGTAACAGCTCATCCATAACCCGGACAATCAAATCCAAGCCCTTGGCTGCTACCAGACGGGAAACCAAGCCAATCATAGGAGTATTTCTATCCACTGGCAGTCCCAGCTGTTCCTGCAGCTTAACCTTGTTCTCATTCTTCATGGCCAAGGTATTAGGCCCGTAGTTGACAAAGAGATTCTTGTCAGTCTCTGGGTTGTAAACATCATAGTCAATACCATTAACGATACCAGCTATTTTGTCTCCCCGGGTTCTCAGCAGGCCATCCAGCTGCTCACCAAAATATGGATACTGAATTTCCTGGGCGTAAGTACGACTAACTGTGGCAACCACGTCGGCATAAACAATGCCGCCCTTCATGAAGTTAACAGAATCGTTAAACTCCAAATCACCATTGTTGAAATACTTCCAATCCAGGCCCAGTACATCATCCATAACATTCTTGTCAAAGACACCCTGATATTTCAGGTTATGAATGGAGAATACTGTCTTGATATTCTCATATCTTTCATCCCCCTGATGCTCAAGCTTCAGTAGAACATTAACCAGGGCAGCATGCCAATCATTGGAATTGATTACATCTGGGAAGAAATCCAGTAAAGGCAGAAGGTTTAGTACTGCACGGGAGAAGAAGGAAAATCTTTCCGCGTCGTCGCCATAGCCATAGAGGCCATCCCGCTTGAAATAATCCTCGTTATCTACAAAATAGTAAGTAACTCCATCCTGCTTCAGCATATCTACGCCTGCATATTTGTGACGCCAAGACACAGGTACAAAAATATGTCCCACATGTGTCATCTTTTCCTTGTATTTATCTGCAATCTTGCTGTACTTTGGCAGGATTACTCTGGCATCAACCCCCATCTTTGCCAGCTCTTTCGGCAGGGAACCAGCAACATCTGCCAATCCTCCTGTCTTGATAAATGGAACAGCCTCTGAAGCTACATACAATACCTTCATCATAAACCTTCTTTCTAGTGCCCTTGCACCATACCGATGGACCCCTTCTCTTAATCAAACACCTTTCTTATGCCTCTGGCTTTTTCTTAGGTGGACGACCACGGCGCTTTGGCTTGGTCTCTCCCTCAGTTGCCTCTGGCACAGCTTTGGCAGCTGTCTTGGCAGTTGTCTTTTTGGTAGTTGTCTTTTTGGCAGTTGTTTTTGCTGTAGTTTTGGTGGCAGTTTTCTTAGCAGCTGCCTTTTTCTCTGCTGGCTTCTTCTCCTCAGCAGTCTTTTTAGCTGTGGTCTTTCTAGTCCGAGTTGATTTTTTCTTCTCCTCAGCCTTTGATTCCACAACCTCTGCCTCTACAATTTCCTGCTTTTCAGATACAGTCTTGCCTTTTAGGGGACGCTCCTTTTTCAGCTGAATATATACAGTTGCCAATGGAGGTACTGTTATCTGAATAGAATAGGACTTGTTATTCCAAGGCACATCCTGTGATGGAATATCATTTTCGTTAATAACATTGGAGCCGCCAAATTCGGCAGCATCACTGTTAAATACTTCCTCATAGATACCAGCCTCTGGTACACCAAAGCGGGCGCCATGACGAACTGCCGGCGTAAAGTTGGATATGGCAATAACGAAATCACCATTGTCAGCCCGACGAATAAAGGAAATCACGCTGTCCTCGGCATTATCGCAATCAATCCACTCAAAGCCGCCCCAGTCAAAGTCAATCTGCCAGAATTCCTTGTGGTCTACATAGAACTTATTCAGGGCCTTGGAATAGGCCAGCATCTTGGTGTGCATCTCATACTTTTCAGGAAGATGCCAATCCAGACTGTCATTCCACTTCCACTCAATAAACTGACCAAATTCACCGCCCTGGAACAACAGCTTCTTGCCTGGATGAGCCATCCAATAACCAAAGAAGCCACGGAGGCCAGCAAATTTCTGCCAATAATCACCTGGCATTTTGTTAATCAGGGAGCACTTGCCATGAACTACCTCATCATGGGAAAGAGGCAGCACAAAATTCTCACTAAAGGCATACATCATGGAGAAGGTAATCTTGTCATGATGCCACTTGCGGTAGATTGGATCCAGACTGCAATATCTCAGGATATCATTCATCCAGCCCATATTCCACTTGTAGTTAAAGCCCATGCCACCCATATAAACAGGCTTGGAAATATTTGGCCAGGAGGTAGACTCCTCAGCAATCATCAAAGCCTGTGGATACTCTCTAAACACGGTTTCATTCAGCTTGTGGAGGAAATCTATAGCCTCCAGATTGCCGTTGCCGCCATGCTTATTAGGCTGCCACTCGCCATTCTTTCTGCCATAATCCAGATACAGCATATTGGCCACAGCATCAATGCGGAGGCCATCAATATGATACTGATCCATCCAGAAAATAGCATTGGAAATCAAAAAGCTCTGTACCTCGGTACGGCCATAATCAAAATTGGTGGTACCCCAGCCAGCATTATCTGCTCTCTGAGGATTGTCGGATTCATACAGATTCCGGCCATCAAAATCTCTCAGACCATGATCATCCTTACAGAAATGACCTGGTACCCAGTCCATAATAATACCGATACCTGCCTGATGTGCCTTATCAATCAAATAACGCAAATCATCAGGAGTACCAAAACGGCTGGTAGCGGCATAGTAGCCAGTAGCCTGGTAGCCCCAGGAGCCCTCGAAGGGATGCTCACACAGAGGCATAAACTCTATGTGGGTATAATTCATATCCTTCACATAGTTAATCAGCTGGTCAGCCAATTCCCTATAGGTCAGGGCCTTGCCCTCAGCATTCCGCCGCCAGGAGCCAAGGTGAACCTCATAGGTCAGCATAGGCTGGCCATAGGACTGAGTCCGCTGCTTTTTCTCCTGCCACTCCTGATCCTGCCACTGATAATGATTCATATCAAAGACACGGGAAGCGGTAGCCGGTGGCACCTCGCAATAATACCCATATGGATCAGCCTTCATAATATGAGGGCCGCCATGCTGTGGCATAATAGCATATTTGTAAATATCTCCCTCCTTGAGGCCTGGGATAAAGATCTTCCAGATCTCCCCATCCTCAATGCGGGACATTTCATTTACCCTGGTATCCCAATTGTTAAACTCACCAACTACGCTGACAGATTTGGCATTAGGAGCCCATACGCTGAAGCGAACGCCTTGCTGGCCATCTTCCTCGGTGATATGTGCTCCCAACATCTCATAAGCCTTGCAGTTAGTTCCCTGATGGAATAGGAAGGTATCGTACTCTGTGAGTTGTGACAGATTCATTTGTCCATCCCCTCTCTAAAATGGATTGAATTACTCTATATCTACTGGTTCGATGTCCCAGATATCCTCTGCATACTGGGCGATGGTACGGTCAGAGGAGAAAATGCCGGAATTTGCGATATTGATAGCGCAGGAACGGAGCCATGCGTTATGATCCTGATAACGGCGAACGATTTCTTCATGAGCGTCGATGTAAGCATTGAAGTCCTTCATGATAAAGAATTCATCATTGCTGTTTACCAGATAATCAAAGAGGCTCTGGAAGTTGCCATAGGTGCCATCAGTCATCTGATTCATAACCAGACGCACATTGGCATTGGTGTTGTACTCATCCCATGCACTGTAGCCGCCATGCTCGTAAAGATTAATAACCTCCTCGGAACGCATACCGAAGATTACGCAGTTTTCATCCCCTACCTGCTCATGAATCTCTACATTAGCACCGTCCATAGTTCCCAGGGTAATAGCACCGTTCATCATGAATTTCATGTTACCAGTACCGGAAGCCTCCTTGGAAGCTGTGGAAATCTGCTCGCTGACATCGGCTGCAGGATATACCTTTTCACCCAGAGATACCCCGAAGTTCTCCAGGAAGACAACCTTAATCTTGCCATCAATGCTTGGATCTGTATTAATCTTGTTAGCTACAGCCAGAATCAGACGAATAGTCTCCTTGGCTACAAAATAACCAGGAGCAGCCTTGCCGCCAAAGAAATATACAACTGGTACAGGCATCTTGTACTCAGGATCATTCTTCAGACGATCATACTGATACATAATATGCATGATATTCATCAACTGACGCTTGTAGGAATGAATACGCTTTACCTGTACATCAAAGATAGAATCAATCTTGATGCGTACCTTGTTGTGAGACCATACATACTGAGCAAGAGCACGCTTTCTAGCACGCTTTACCTTGTCCAGCTTCTTCAGGAAGGCTGGATCATTTACATACTGATTCAGCTGCTTCATCATGCGGGTGTCCCCTCTCCACTGACGAGTCAGCTTGTCATCAATAACATGAGCCAGGGCATTGTTAGCACTAATGAGCCAACGACGATGGGTAATACCATTGGTCTTGTTATTGAACTTATCTGGATAGTACTGATAGAAATACTTCAGAGTGCTTTCCTTCAGAATATTGGTGTGCAGTCTTGCTACGCCGTTAACGCTAAAGGAGCCAACTACAGCCAGACGAGCCATATGAACCTGGCCATCCTGAATAATGGACAGCTCATGAATCAGATTCTCATCTCCTGGATACTTGGAACGAACCTCATAGAGGAAGCGACGGTTAATCTCGTCAATAATCATGTAGATACGTGGCAGCAGCTCCTTGAACAGATCTCTATCCCACTTCTCCAAAGCCTCTGGCAAAATGGTGTGGTTGGTGTAGGCTACAGTGTGGCTGGTAATATCCCAAGCTACATCCCAATCCAGACCATAATCATCAATAAATACCCGCATCAGCTCAGCTACTGCTACGGCTGGATGGGTATCATTAATCTGGATGCATACCTTGTCTGCAAAGGTGCTAACATCATCATGGGTACGCATGAAATGACGTACAATGCTCTGTACACCAGCAGATACAAAGAAGTACTCCTGAACCAGACGGAGGCGCTTGCCATCATCGGTGCTATCATTTGGATACAGGAACTCAGTAATCTTATTTACCTTGTTGCGGTACTCCTGACGCTCCTTAATCTCATCATTGGTAAGGCTTGCATAATCGGAGAAATCCTGATTTGCCTCAGCATTCCAAAGACGCAGGGTATTTACAGTGCGGTTCTTGTAGCCAATAACAGGTACATCATAAGGCACTGCAGTTACCTCAGTGTAATCATCGTGCACAGCACTGGAGGAACCATCATCGTTAATATGCATATAAGCCTTGCCGCCAAAACGAACCTTTACAGACTTGTTAGGCTTACGGAACTCCCAGGCAAAGCCATTGCGCAGCCAGTTATCTGGAATCTCAACCTGCTGGCCATTAACAACCTTCTGCTCAAAAAGGCCATACTGATAGCGGATACCGCAGCCATGAGCAGCCAGGCCCAGAGAAGCCATGGAATCAATGAAGCAGGCTGCCAAACGGCCCAAGCCGCCATTACCCAGACCTGCATCTGGCTCTTCCTCATAAAGGTCATGAATATCCAAATCCAAATCCTGCAGCATGGCTTTCAGGGCATTCTTCAAATCCAAATTAATCATATTGGTATTCAAAAGACGTCCCAGCAGGAACTCGATGGAGAAATAATAAACCTGCTTCTCATCGTTTTCCTGATACTGCCTGTTAGTTTTAATCCAATTTTCAGAAGTATACTGCTTTACGACCTGTGCCAAGGTCTCATAAAGTTCATGTTCGCTGAGGTCAGAAAGCTCACGGCCATAATTTATCTGGGCTGTGGTAACAAAACGCTGCTTCAGCTCTTCTTTCATGGTATCAATGTCTCGCTCAATTACTGACATAATTTCAACTCCTATCCTCTAATGGAATAACTATAGTCCTGATGTGTGTGCATCTAACTCTATAGCATTCCCTACAACGGTGGAAAAATGTAATAAAAAACTATGAATAAAATATAATGACACCGCTTGTATTATACCATATTTTTTTGATTTGTCCATTTTCCTTAGCCGTTGATGTAAAAAACCGCTGCAAAAGCATGGTATTTTTGTCTACTACACTTCTGCAGCGGCCCTATTTATGCAGGTTTTGCAAAAAAATATTTTTTCTGTGCTTCCCTGCACACTATTTTGCCATAATTAGATTGTGGTATTCTTGGCAACAATTAGAGGATAGTTATCCGCACCCTTCAGCCACTGATCCTTGCTAACAGTAACATTCTTGTCGCAGATAACATTGCGGAGCATAGCATTATCCTCAATAACGCATCTTTCCATAATAATGCAATCCTTAATCTTGACTCCTTCGCCAATCTTTACATCCCGGAAGATAATACTGTTCTCTACCTCGCCACGAATTTCACAGCCATTAGCCACCAGACAATTTACCACTCTGGAGGTATCCTTGTACTGTACTGGTGCTGCATCCTTGGTTTTGGTGTGAATCAAATTATCACCCATAAATACCTCGCTCCAAATCTCTGGATTGAGGAAATCCTTGTTGGCATTGAAGTAAGCCATAGTAGAATTAATCCGGGATACATAGCCCTTGTGCTCATAGCCAAAGATGCTATATTCCTCCATGTGACGGATAATGCCATCCAGCAGGAAGTCAGTGCCGCCACGCTCAAAGCCATTGGACACAACCTTTACGAAAGTATCCTTGGACATGAGATATACACCTAGGAAGTCATTGGTACCGGCAGTAACAGTGAGGGACTTGGCAATATCAGTTACCCGTCCATTTTCTGTTACCTTCATAACAGCAGCATTACCAGAAATATCATCCTGGGCCTTGGAATAAACCATAGTTATATCCGCGCCGGTATTCTGATGGAAAAGCAATACAGAGCGGAAGTCCATATTGTACACACAGTCTGCCTGAGCAATGAGAATGTACTCAGCTGCATTGTGCTGAATATAATCCAGATTGCTATACAGTCCCTGCAGATCTCCAGTAGCAGGCTTGCCATCATAAGGATCTGATGGCAGATAGGAAAGACCTCCACGATGGCGGGCCAAATCCCAATCCTTACCAGAACGCAAATGGTCAAAAATGGATCTGGCATTGGCAGACAAAAGCACGCCTACATTGCCAATACCGGAATTTACCATATTGGAAACAGCAAAATCAATAACCCGATAACGTCCTGCAATTGGCAGAGACGCAACAGGACGATGCTCACACAGCTCCTTCAGCATGGAGTTGGCACCATCCAGCTTTATAATACCCATCATATTACTCAAAACGATCACTCCGTTCTTATTGTTGTCATTAGTCTGACCAATAGTCAGTTCAGCTTACCTGTTCCCCTTCTTCAGTGGCCTCTACTACCTCTCCCTCTGGGACTACGGCAATAGCTCCCGCCTCACCGGTTACAACTGCACCGGCAGAAATAACACAGTTCTGGGCAACAATGGCATGATCAATAACAGCATTTTCTTCAATCTTGGTAAATGGCATGATGACGGAATTAGTAACCTTGGCACCCTTGCCAATCTTTACCCCCGAGAAGAGGACAGAGTGATCCACTTCGCCAAAAATCATGGAACCTTCATTCAGCATGGAATTGTGCACCCGTGCCTCATTGCCAATATAATGTGGTGGCAGAGATGGATTGGAGGAATAAATAGTCCAGGAGCTATTGAAGGAGAATGGCGGCTCATCAGCTAAGAGATCCATATTGGCCTGCCACAGGCTCTCAATAGTTCCTACATCCTTCCAATACCCCTCAAAGGCATAGGAATACAAACGGGCATTGTCATTCAGCATGGCAGGAATAATATTCTTGCCGAAGTCATGACTGGAATTCTCATCCGCAGCATCTGCTATCAGATAACGGCTCAGGAACTCACGGTTGAAAATATAGATACCCATAGAAGCCAGATTGCTCTTTGGCTTGGCTGGCTTCTCCTCAAATTCAATAATCCGGCCATCCACAGCATCAGTGTTCATAATACCAAAGCGTGGTGCCTCATCCCAAGGTACTTCAAATACACCAATGGTAGCATCTGCCTTGTTGGCACGATGTACATCCAGCATCTTGGAATAATCCATAGTATAGATGTGGTCGCCTGACAGAATCAGTACATACTCTGGATCCATCATGTCAATGAAATTCAGATTCTGATAAATAGCATCTGCTGTGCCCTTGTACCAATCTGCACCCTTGTCCCTGGCATATGGCGGCAGAATAAACACACCGCCGGTGGATTTATCCAAATCCCAGGCATTACCTGTCCCCAAATAGGTATGCAGCTCCAGTGGACGGTACTGTGTTAATACACCTACCTTGTCAATGCCAGAGTTGGCACAGTTGGACAACGGAAAATCAATAATTCTGTATTTGCCACCGAAAGGTACGGCTGGTTTTGCAATATTCTTGGTCAAGGCACCCAGACGACTTCCCTGGCCACCTGCAAGAATCATTGCCAAACACTTTGTCTTACTCATAAAATATCACCCCTGTATCCTTTTCAATAACCTTTTTCCTGCCATGCTGTCCATCGCAGCAGCCCGATTATGCAACACATCTAATGTTCTCTATAACCAAGGCAGGATTGCAAAAATAACTGCTGATTATTTACTATTTATATTTCCATACAAAAAGCAAAAATCCTGCTTTTTACCTAAAAAAAACAGGATTTTTATAATATTTTCTCTTTATTGAAATTATGTGAGAATTATTCTTTGACAGATGTTAGAAAAAGGCCATAAAAATGGAACCAATAAACAAGGATATACACAATCCCCACAGCAAGGAAACCAGAAAACGAAATCTTTGACCAGCTATTTTGTCCAGAACATTCTGCAGCTCATAGCAAAAGAAAGCAAAAATCAAAAAGCACAGGGGCACATCCTCAGACTGCAGGGCAAAAATCAACATGGCCAAGCACAAAACCAGGGAAGCCTTCTCCCCGGCAGTAAAGAGCTGCAGCTTCTTTCCCTTCTTTTCCTCCCAGGGCTTTCCACCTCTAAATGTACTCACAATCTGCCTCCTTATTTAATGTCCTGCAGCTTCCAATAACCATCCCCGGCTAGAACCAGCTGCTTATCATGGCAATGCAACAGGCTGGAACGGTGTCCCACACTGACTACAGCCATCTGTGGCAGTAACTGGTGAAGAATCTCATAGGCCTGAGCTTCTCTTGGTTCATCTAAGGCCGATGTGGATTCATCCAAAAAGACAATATCCGGCCGCAGGAGCAAAATGCGAATAAAGGCCAGCCTCTGTTGCTCACCTAGGGACAAAATCCGGCTCCAATCATCTACTGCATCCAGCTGACCTGCCAGCTTCTGCACGGGCGATAAGCCCATTGATCTTCTGCACACGACCTTTATGTAATCGTCGACAAAGCCGACCAGTCCGAAGCCGACCGTCAGGAACAGAATCGGCGCGGTCTGCGGATAATCCTCCAGAAAAATCAGCGAAGTCACCGACACTGCAAGCAGGATCAGAATTCCTCCC
>ENA-ORPK01000043-ORPK01000043.1-human-gut-metagenome-genome-assembly--contig:-NODE-43-length-108195-cov-11.122942_pt1 | contig 108195 bp, 103 predicted proteins | sample MGYA00242139_ERZ509068 | MGnify/ENA primary metagenome ERZ509068 (study PRJEB26280, sample SAMEA2338687) | human gut metagenome | biome: human gut; feature: human-associated habitat; material...
AGCAGAGCAGAGCAGAGCAGAGCAGAGCAGAGCAGAGCAGAGCAGAGCAGAGCAGGCTCATAATTATAATTTAGTAGATTTGAGCAAGTGGGTAATGGCTATTTTTGTAGTGGCATTGCACGGACATCTTTTTGTGGATATTTCTGCTGATTGGGATTATTATATATCTGGTGTATTGACCAGACTGGCGGTACCATATTTCTTTATGGTTTCAGGGTTCTTCTTGTTTAGCAAGATGCCCATAGGAGAAATACCTTGGGAGAGAATTAAAAGATATTGCATACGTTTAGGCAAAATATTTTTAGCTTGGACTATTATATATATGCCTATAGCAGTGTATGCTGTATGGCATGAAAATAATCATTTGCGCAAATTGCTGGCAATTATGCGAGATACCATTTTTCAGGGAGCATTGATGTATCATCTTTGGTATTTGTATGCGTCTATAGTGGCTGTGCTTACTTTATATTTCCTGTTTTCCCGGGGGTTAAAATTGAGTGTTATCATCGTGATAGCTTTGCTACTACATATAATACCTGTAATTGCGTATAGCTACCATGGCATATATATACAGTATTTGGCTGACATTGATATTATAAAAGTATTTGTAGCTTTGTTTAGTAAAATTTTTATTCCCGCTAATGGATGGACAATTGGTTTGTTGTATATGTCTGTAGGTGGTTTATTCGCATGGCATAGGAATCGGTATTCTTTAACCATATTATTGCCATTGCTGGTAATAGCACTAGCAGGATTTTGCGCAGAAAGCTACTTAATCAGGGAATATTCTTTAATTAATCCTAACGACAAGGGAAATATATTGAGTTATATGATGCTTTTATTGGTTACATTGCTATTTTTATTAAGTATCAATGTAAATTTGAAGGACAATCCTATATACAAGCATTTGCGGGAGCAGAGTTTGTTCATATATTTGATACATCCCTGGTTTTTGTTTTTGGGCACAGGTATTGCCAAAAAAGTTTTGCACATAGAGGACTATCATATGGGGGTATTTTTTGCAACAGTTGTTCTTTCCATTATAGCTGCAGAATTTCTTCGCAAGTTATGCAAATATAAAAGATTCTCCTGGCTAGGCTAGGAAATGTTCCTAGGGGTTCAATAAATATGTAAATCCTTTGCAAGTTTATTTTTGCAAAGGATTTTTTGTTGTGTGCCGTCCTATATCTGGGGCGGCTTTTTTCACAAAAACGCAGCCATCAATATGTATGATAGACTGCGTTTGCGAATAGTTTCTGTTTAAAGTAAAGAGATATAGCGATTGAATTCAGAAGGAGCAATTCCAAGAGCCTTCATGGCCTTTTCAGGAGATAAGTTTAAATTACGCATCAATTCCTTTATCGACTCAACTTTACCCTCTGTTTTACCTTTATTGTAACCAAAATCTTGCATTTCCTGTAATTTCATTTCGTATGTCATATAGCTCATCCTTTCTGTTTCAATATTTTTTTCCTCCTTGATAGCATCATCAATAGCTTTTGTAAAATTGCTATTGGCGGATTTTCCATTCATATAATCTAGTATTGGAATAAGGGCTTTAGGCGTATCTGTAGATCTATTACCTGCACTTGATACTACTATTTTGGTAGTTTCATCAGGAAGCAGCAAGGATTTGTCTTGTTGACAGTATGTGTTAAATGTATATAAACTACGTTCACCATTGAGAAATTTGAAAGGGCAAAGAAAAATAATAATACTTTTCTTTAGCAGAGTATATCTTTGTCCTGCCTTCAGGGAATCAACATCAAATATGCCCTGATAGAATCTCATACGTTTGGCAAGAGCATTTGAGTTGTAATATCCGATCTGCATTTCTATATCATACATAGTATTATCAGAATCCTCTACATAAAGATCAAAACGTATACCATGGCCGTCATAGCTTTCTTTAAACGTTTTTTCTGTTTCGTGAAAGCGAATATCTCGTACTTTTACCTGTAGAATTATTTCAAGTAGTTTCTTTATGAATTTTGGATGTTTTGACATCACCAGCTTGAACATGTAATCATCTGTAAAAGTAAGTTCATTCCATGGCTTTATTGAATAATTGGTGTATACATCCATGCGAATTTTCCTTTCTAATCACTATAAAATATCCTTGTATAAGAAAGTATGTTTTTATTTTATTATAGCATAGGAATATATTATAGGCAACAAGAAATAACGAAAGCCACAGATTAACTACGGCTGAGTTTGGTGGAAGTTTTTCTAAATTGTTGATTGTTTTTTATAGTAATTACTTCATCTGAGAAACTAGAATTATATGCTCTCTTATGATGTGTTACACAGGTTTTTGTAATGCTCTTGTACAGAATTATTTGCATGCTTCCATAATTGCTGTAATTAATCTTTACCTTTTGTTTTCAAGGGAATTAAAATTGAGTGTTATCATCGTGATAGCTTTATTTTTGCAAAGGTTTTTTTATGCCCATTCTGGGCACAACTTAAATGTCGTCTCATATTTGGGGCGGCATTTTTAGTATAAGTGAAATTATCATAACTCTAACAGAAAAATATGTGAGTAGAAAATGTATAAGGCATTTTGCTCTAATTTTGAAAGAAATGCTATAATGCCTTGCTAGATGTGGGGTAAATGTGATAGTATATTGGAAAGTGAAAATAAGTTTAATAACTTAAAAGTAAATATACACATAGAAGCAATATATTTTAAATGAATATTTTTAGGGAGAAAATATGAAAAAGATAGCAACACTGACAGCAGGAGTATTGCTGGGTATGAATATAGCTTTGACAGGAGGCAACATTCCTGGGGTGCAGGCTGAGGAAGCACCTAGCATGACCGCTGTTGAAAGCAAGGATAATACAATTTTCAAGGTAGCTCAGCTGCGACCAGATTATAGACAGGACGAATACAGACTGGCCAAATATGACATTATTACCATTATGGCTTTAGGCCACACAGAGGACATTGGCGAAAATGAGATTACCATTGGAGTAGACGGCATGGCGGCACTGCCCTATGTGGGCAATGTCAAGCTGGCAGGCCTTACCTTGGATGAGGCCAGAAGGGTGATTTATACCAAGCTAAGCCAGTATTATAAACTGCCAGAGCTTAGTGTCAGCATTAAAAGCTACGGTGCCCGCAAGGTTTACGTTATGGGCAATGTACAGTTGCCAGGTATCAAGGAAATGAATGTGGATAATATGAATACCTATGCAGCCATCTCCAGTGCTGGCGGTGTAGATAATCGAGGCCGTTCCAAGCATATTCAGCTGATACGGCAGATAGACGGGGTGCTGTATTATCGGGAAATCAATATAGATGCCTTCGTTAAAAAGCACGATTTAAGCCAGAATATTCAGCTGGAGGACGGAGATATTGTTTACGTACCAGATTCCGGCAAGGTAATATTCAATGAGGATATTGCACCATATATCAATATTTATGCTACCTATCGCGCCTTGACCCAGGACTAAGCATGGCATAGGTAGATAAAAGTAAAACTGCAAAGGAAGAGAATATGGAAAGAGAAGATAATATAGATTTAGGCAAGCTGTTTGCCATTATTATGGAAAGAAAAAAACTCTTTGGAGAAATTGTGGCTGGTTGTACAGTGGTGGCTATTATTGTGTCCTTGCTGCTGCCCAAGACCTATACCTCCAGTGTGATGGTGCAGGTCGGTGGCAGCAAACCTGCTCTTAGTGCTGGTGCCGTAGCCTTGGCGGCCATGACTGGCAGCTCTACTGGAAAGGCTGGCGAATACATCGAGATTATGAAAACCAGAACAGTTTTGGAGCCAATTATTCAGGATGTATATAGCGATAAGGAGGAGAACAAGCGTCCAGAGGCAGAGGATTTTGCCAAATCCAATCTGGATATTAAGAATACCAAGGGTACCAATCTTATCGTAGTAGATGCCAAAGGTCGCAGTCCAGAGGAAGCTCATACTATAGCTCAGGGAATTATAGACAATTTTTTGAAGCTGATGACAGATGCCAACTATCAGAGTCAGTCCTTGATGGTGAAATTCCTAAGCGAGCGTATTGAGGTGGCTCAAAAGGAGGCCGATGATGCTGCTCAAAAGCTGGAGGACTACAGCAAGGAACATAAGGTATACGAGCCAGATGAGCAAACCAAGGCCATGATGGCTAGATTGGCAGCCTATGATAAAACCCTTGGCGAGCTGGAAGTACAGCAGCAGGCGGCCTCTGCGCAATTTGGCAGTGTCAGCAGTCAGCTGGGAGAGCAGAATGCCAATGCCCTTAAATACAGTATGTCTGACAATGATGTGGTAACAGCTCTGAGAAATAAGATCGTAGCCAAAGAGGTTGAGCTGGTAAAACTGCGTCAGCTATATACCGAGGAACATCCAAATGTAATTACAGCAAAAAATGAGCTGCAGTCCTTGCAGCAGAATGTATCTGATGAAGTGGCAGCAGCAGTTACTTCCGGGGTTGTTCCCTTGAACAGCACGCAGGGAAGTCTGGTTACTCAGCGGTATCAGGCTGCTACAGCTATGGCTGTAGCCAAGGCCTCCGTAGCTGAGGTAAAGGCACTGCAGCAGCAGACAGATTCAGATATGGAGCAGCTGGCAGATGGTACTTTGGGATATCTGAAACTGGAAAGAGATGCCAAGATAAAGCAGGAAGTACATGCGGAATTGGTCAAGCAGGTGGAAACAGCCAAAATCCAGCAGGCCATGGAGTCTATGGATATACAGGTTTTGGACCCTGCCTCTATGCCAAAAGAGGATAAGCCAACCGGCCCAAGAAAGAAGTTGATTGCAGCAATTGGCTTGGTTATTGGCTGTATGATTTCACTGGGATATAGTCTGATAATTTATAAGCGGGAGTCCTAAAGGACTATTTGTGTAGAAAACTACTTTTATAGGAGAAGATGGTAGGGACATGCCTTTTGTATATACATTGCGGGATAAATTGAAATTTGTATTGCTGGATGCAGTGATTTTGATACTGATGCCTATATTAGCCCTGGTTATACGCTTTGAAGGAGTGCTGCCGGATAAAGAACTGACAGCACTGCTAGGCTGGCTGCCAATATTTGTTGTTATTAGTCTGGCTGTATTTGTGGCCTATGGCATATATCACCGCATTTGGCATTATGCCCGGGTGCGGGATCTGATTGCTATTGTAGGAGCAGTCTCCTTATCTGTTGCCATGATGTTCGTGGTGGATGTTTTTATGGGAATGCATATACCACGGAGTATATATGTCCTTACTTGGATGCTCACCATTGGCGGTATTGGTATGAGCCGTTTGGCCTTTAAGATTAATTGGGATAATTGGACAGGGGATGCTGATGCAAAAAAGCAGGTCTTGATTGTGGGAGCCGGTGATGCCGGAGCCATGATGGTGCGTGAAATTGAGCAGAATGATGATGCAGTTCTGAAAATTGCGGGATTTATTGATGATGATCCCAGAAAGCAGGGCAGCAAGCTGTCAGGCTTTAATGTTCTTGGCACAACAGAAGAGATTGTAGATATCTGTCAAAAGAGATCCATAGATGAAATTATTATTGCTATGCCTTCGGTATCGGGCGATGTGGTAAGACGTATAGCTGAAAGCTGTCGTCAGACTGGCTGTGAGGTCAAAATCATGCCAAGTTTGTTTGAAATGACTGATGGACATGTCAATGTAAGAACATTGAGAGATATCAATATAGAAGACCTGCTGCGGCGTGATCCTATCCATTTGGATTTTGCCAAGATTACCAGTTATATTGCTGGCAAAACTGTGTTGATTACTGGTGCTGGCGGCTCTATCGGTTCAGAGATTTCCCGTCAGGTCAGTCGAGTAGGGGCCAAGGAAATAATCCTGCTGGGCCGTGGTGAAAACAGTATCTATGAAATTTATCAGGAACTGAAAATCAAGTTCCCTGATCAATTATATAGAACTGTTATTGCTAATATTACTGACAAACAGCGTATGACAGAGGTCTTTGGCAAATACAAACCTCAGGTGGTATTCCATGCGGCTGCCCACAAGCATGTGCCATTGATGGAGATTCAGCCCGCAGAGGCTGTAAGAAATAATGTATTTGGCACCAAGAATGTAGCGGAATTGGCAGATGCCTATCACAGTGAGATTTTCGTGTTGATTTCCACGGACAAAGCCGTAAACCCTACCAGCGTGATGGGGGCTACCAAGCGCTGTGCAGAACTGGTTTTGCAGGAAATCAACCAGCATAGTGAAACCAAATATGTTACGGTGCGTTTCGGCAATGTACTGGGCAGTCGTGGCAGTGTAGTACCATTATTTGAAAAGCAGATTGCCGCAGGTGGGCCGGTGACCATTACCCATCCGGAAATGACGCGGTTCTTTATGACCATTCCTGAAGCTGTCCAGCTGGTTTTGCAGGCAGGAAGTCAGGCTGAGGGTGGCGAGGTATTCCTCTTTGATATGGGCAAACCAGTTAAAATCAGGGATATGGCCTGTGACCTTATTCAGCTACATGGACTGAAACCGAATCAGGATATCAAGCTGGTGTATACAGGTCTGCGTCCTGGAGAGAAGCTTTATGAGGAACTCCTTACCAGTGAGGAAGGCACCGCCAGCACCAAGCATGAAAAGATATTCAAGGCCAAAATCAATCCGTTAGACACAGCAGAACTGAAAAGAGATTTGGATATTCTAGCCAATAATAGAGACACTATGACGATTTTGCAGACTATAAAGCGGATGATACCGACATATAAAAGCAAGCAGTTGGATGAAGAGAATTTAGAAAGATAATCTAGGAGATGGTTTTATGTATATAGAGGAGAATAATGAATTTAAGCCATTTGAAAATAAAATATGGCTTAGCAGTCCCACCATGCATGGGCCAGAACTGGATTTTATGAAAAGAGCATATGAAACAAATTGGATGTCTACTGTTGGTGAAAATATCAATGAGGTAGAAAATATGGCATGCAAGTTCTTGCAATGCAAATATGCGGTTGCATTGTCTGCTGGGACAGCGGCTATTCACATGGCTGTTAAGCTGGCTGGGGTAAAACCAGGAGACAAAGTTTTCTGCTCGGATATGACATTTGTGGCAACTGTCAATCCAATTGTTTATGAAGGTGGTGTGCCTGTATTTATTGATACAGAATACGATAGTTGGAATATGGATCCTGTTGCTTTACGAAGGGCATTTGAGCTTATGCCTGAGGTGAAGGTAGTAGTAATTGCTCATTTGTATGGTACACCAGCCAAAATGGATGAAATTCAGGCTATCTGCAATGAATACGGTGCTGTCATTATTGAAGATGCTGCTGAAGCGATGGGGGCAACATATAAAGGAAAGTTTGCGGGAAACTTTGGAGCATATAATATTATTTCATTTAATGGAAACAAGATTATTACAGGTTCCTCTGGTGGAATGTTATTAACAGATAGTAAAGAGGCTGCTGAAAAAGTGCGTAAGTGGTCTACCCAGTCAAGAGAAGCGGCTCCATGGTATCAGCATGAAGAGATTGGTTATAACTATCGCATGAGTAATGTTATTGCAGGTGTTGTGCGTGGTCAATTTGGCTATATTAAAGACCATATAGCACAAAAAAAGGCGATTTATAACAGATATAAATTGGGGTTTATGGATTTACCAATTAGTTTAAATCCATATGACAGTGATATTTGCGAACCAAATTTTTGGCTTAGTTGCTTGATAATAGATAAGTGTGCTATGTGCAAACAGGTTCGCAGTGAAAAAGAGACATTGTATATAAAAGAAAAAGGTAAAACTTGTCCAACGGAAGTTTTAGAAACACTAGCAAAATACAATGTAGAAGGACGCCCTATTTGGAAACCAATGCATATGCAGCCTAGATTCCGTATGAATGATTTTGTAACAAGAGAGGGGAATGGCAGAGGATTGACTAATGCCTATGTAGAAGGTGGCGTTTTGGGAGCTGATGGTAAAGCATTAGATGTAGGTATGGATATTTTTCATAGAGGTTTGTGCCTGCCAAGTGACAACAAGATGACTGTTGCAGAACAGGATATTGTTATTGAGATTGTACGAAGCTGCTTTGAATAATGTATTAGGAGACACAAAATGTATAAAAAATATTTCAAGCGATTGTTTGATTTATGCTCGTCAGGTATGGCATTACTGTTTTTGTCACCACTGTTGTTGTATATTGCATATTTAGTCAAGGTAAAACTGGGTTCTCCTGTGTTGTTTACGCAGATAAGGCCAGGCAAAGACAATAGATTATTTAAGATGTACAAGTTTCGTACCATGACAGATGCGCGAGATAAAGAAGGAAATTTGTTGCCTGATGATCTAAGGCTGACGGCATTTGGAAAGAAACTTAGAGAGACATCATTAGATGAATTGCCTGAACTGATTAATATATTTAAGGGTGATATGAGTGTTGTTGGACCAAGACCTCAGCTCGTGCGCGATATGGTATTTTTTTCAGATAAGGAAATGCAGCGCCAGTCAGTATATCCTGGGTTGACAGGATTGGCTCAGATAAGTGGTAGAAATAATATTAGCTGGGAAGAAAAATTCAAATATGATTTGCAATATATAGATAGAATATCCTTTTTGGAGGATATGAGAATTATTTATAGGACGATTTTTAAGGTAGCAAATCAAGATGATATAAATACTGAAGGAATGGAAACTGCAGAAGATTATGGAGATTATTTATTAAGAACTTATAAAATAAACAAATCCCAATATAACGAAAAACAGTCTGAGGCAAAAGTTTTACTAAGGGAGATAATAGCTAATGAATGAATTAGTATCAGTGATTATGCCATCATATAATACGGCTGATTATATAGCGGATTCTATAAAGTCTGTTATATCTCAAACTTATCAAAATTGGGAATTGATAATAGTAGATGATTGCTCGACAGATAATACGGATGATATAGTGTCATATTTTAGTGATAATCGCATTAAATATATGAAAAATAAAAAAAATATGGGAGCAGCAGCTACCAGAAATAGGGCATTACGCGAAGCAAAAGGAGAATGGATAGCATTTTTAGATTCAGATGATTTGTGGTTACCAAATAAATTGGAAAAGCAGATTAATTTTATGAAAAGTAATGGATATGTTTTTTCTTATCACAATTATGAAAAGATTGATGAAAATAATGAAAATTTGAATGTTATCGTAACTGGTCCCAAGTTGATTACTAGGAAAGAAATGTATAATTATTGTTATCCTGGTTGTTTAACATTTATGTATAATGTCAAAATTATAGGTTTGTTACAGATTAAGAATATCTCTAAAAATAATGATTATGCTATGCATTTAAAATTGTGCAAAAAAGCAAATTGCTACTTGCTGGATGAAAATTTGGCAAAGTATAGAATAAGAAAAAAATCAATATCACATGATAAATTGTGGAAGAAGTTGAAGAGTCATTATGATTTGTTTCATGTGTGTGATGAACAGTCAATATTAACTTCATTATGGTATGCTTGCTGGAATATGATTTATGGGATGTTGAAAAAGATAAGATATGAAAAGAGAATTTGATTTTGTATTGTTAAGCATAATAGAAAGGGATAGTCAATAATGCATGGGAAAAATGATAAGTTTCAGGTGCTTTGTGCAACAATGCACCAAGTAGATTTTTCCAAATTTGAATCTATGAATATCCAATCTGATATTTTATATGCAAATCAAAGTGATTCTGTTTGGTATAAATGCAAAACAATAGGAAATCATTTTGCAGAAATGATAACCACTAAAACGCGAGGTTTGTCAAATAATAGAAATATCCTGCTTTTGCATGCAAGTGCTGACATCTGTTTGTTATCAGATGATGATATTGAATACTATACTGGCTACCGTGAAAAAATAGTAAAAGCATTTGCTCAGTATCAAGATGCGGATATGATAATTTTTAATATGGATGGAAATTCGGAAGATAGACCTGTTGAAAAAATCTCTAAGCAAAGAGAAATGCATTTTTATGACAGAAATCCTTATGGGTCTGTCAGAATTGCATTTAGGTTGAATAGCCAAAGAAAGTTCAACATATGGTTCAATAATTTACTGGGAGCAGGATCTAAGTATGGCTCAGGGGAAGATACATTATTTATAAATGAATTTAGAAAAAAAGGAAAAGTTTATTTGCATGATGCAAATTTAGGGATTATAGATTTTTCAAATTCGACATGGTTTGGGGGATATACGGAAAATTTCTTTTTTAACCAAGGGGCTAAAGTAAGAGCTATGTGTAAGAGGGGGAAGTTGTTATGGTTTTTATATTATGCATTACGCATGCGTAACTCCAATGTTCCTTTTTTTTATAGAATAAAGTTAATGAATAATGGATATAGTGAATATAGAGACTTATAGCAATTCATGTCTATAGAGAAGGTGAAATTTTGAAAAAAAGGATTTGTTTTTGCATAGATACTTTAGGCCGCGGTGGTGCAGAACGGGTTATGTCAAATTTGGCAAATGAGTTTGCCAAAGATAAATATGAGGTTTATTTTCTTTGTAATCGCCATGCTGAAAAAGAATATGAACTAGCCACGGAAATAAAGAATATTTTTTTGTGTGATGAATTAATGTTAAGTCCATACAATTGTCTTGCAAAGATACAGCAAATGCTGTTTTTAAGAAGATTTCTCCACAGAAATAATATTGATATTGGCATAGCTTTTATGGGAGGTAATAATTTTGCTCTATTAGCAGCGACATTATTTACCAATATAAAGAGAATAATATCGATACGTAATTCACCTGAAAAAGAATATCCTACAATTTTACATAAAATTTTGTATTCATTATTATTTCCAACAGCGTCTAGAATAGTATTTCAAACAACTGAGGAAAAGACATATTTTAATAAAAAAATTCAAAACCTGGGAACTATTATATATAATCCAATATCAGACCGTTTTTATCATAATGACAAACCACAAAGGGGAAAGAATATAGTTAGTGTTGGACGTCTAGTTCCGCAAAAAAATCAAAAGATGTTAATAGATGCATTTTATAGCATTCAAGGTGAATACCCAGATATTATTTTGGAAATATATGGCGATGGTTACTTGCGGACAGAATTAGAAAAATATGTAAAGCAATTAGGTATGACAAATCGTATTTATTTACGTAATAGTGTTATAGATATTGAAAAATATATTAATGGAGCCTCAATGTTTGTAATGACCTCTAAAAACGAAGGCATGCCTAATGCATTAATGGAGGCAATGGCATTGGGATTGCCAGTTATATCTACAGATTGCGCAGGCGGCGGTCCTAGAGAATTGATAAAACATCAGCATAATGGATTATTGGTGCAAAATCAACAAGAATTAATAGAATCGATGAAAGAAATCTTGAGTAATCCTGCTCGTGGAGAAATACTGGGGAGAAATGCCCAATTATCAGCGACAAATTTTCATGAAAGAAAGATTTATTCTATATGGAAAAAATTAATCGAAGAAATTTAATTTGAGGAGCATTTATCGTGACAGTACGTAGATTAAAGTTGTCCAAAGATACTTTTTTTAGTTTTGTATATGTAATGATGGTATTTCCTACATTCTGGGCAGGAACATCACCTGATTCTACTTTGGCAACAGACACCTTAAGAAAAACATTAGCCTATATAAGTTATTCTCTCTTTACGATTATGGTTTCTTTTTCTTGGTTTAATAGAATTTTTATTTTTGATAAAAATTTCTTTATTGGATTATTTGGTGTACTAGTTTATTGGTGTTTTTTTTATTTTTCGGCTATTAATGAGGTATCACCAGGTTTGTTGAATATAGGTTTCTTAATTTTGTTTTTAGCTGCATCTCGTGACATAAAAAATAAAATATATAGTTACATAAAAATATTGCTGCTTATTTCATCAACGCTAGGTATTTTATTTTACATATCTACGTTAATGTTGGTTGATATAGGCCAGGCTGTTTATCCATATTATGGCTCTGATCCTGGAACTAAGTTTTACGTGGCTTGGGGATTTTTGAATATATTTATTGAGGGGGAATTTTCTAGATTGTGTGGACCTTTCAATGAACCAGGATATTGGGGAACAGTTTTAGCTCTTATTTTGACAGTTGAGGGATATAAAATCAATAAAGCCAACATAGTCCTGTTTATTGCAGGTGTGTTTTCATGGTCGTTAGCTTTTTTTATTATTGTATCAGTTAATATTCTGTATAGATATCATAATAAAATTTGGAAAATGCTTTTTGTTTTAATTATAATGGCTGGTCTTATGGGAACATTTTTAGCTGATAATCCCAATGTGGAACATATAACGACTCGAATGTCTTTTGATAGTCAAGGTAATTGGGTAGGAAATAATAGATCTAATGAAGGTATTGACAAGGGATTGAGAGATACAGTTATGTCAGAATATATTTTGTTTGGACATGGCACAGGATATGCTTCTACTTTGACAAATCAGCCTTTTGCCACCTATAAAACTTTGATTATAGAATATGGAATTATGGGGACATTGCTTATGTATGGTGCAATATTTTTTTTAGCTATAAGAGAGGCGCAAGATAAATTTGATGCTATATGGTTGATTTTGATGTTTATATTTAGTCTGTATCAGCGGCCAATAATTTTCTTATCAATCTATTTCATAATTTTATATGGAGGTATTCAACATATCATTAGAAAAAATTGATTTGTAAATTTATGTGGAGGTTATGTATGGAAAAGGTTGTCCATTGTATTCATGGATTGACTATGGGTGGAGCTGAGACATTGGTCAAAAACTATGCATTGGCTTTAGACAAACGTAAAGTTGATTTAACAGTATTATGTTTAAATAGATATGATTTACCATATGAAAAAATATTAGAAAAACATGGCATAAAGGTCATATATATAAGTGATTATTTTTCAAAATTTAATATTGGAAAATTTATAAATCGAGTATTTCATTTACTCTCAAGATATTATTATTTTAGAAAAATTATTAGGGAATTGTCTCCAGATGTTATACATATACATTTGCCAATAAGTCGTTATGTGAGATTTGCTCATCCTAAAAAAGATACAAAAATAATTTATACACAGCATTTCATAGCACAGCGTTTGTTTGAGAATTACCCAATGGAGGTCAGACATATAAAATGGTTAATAAAGAACTATTCTTTTAGATTTATTGCCCTGAATGATGATATGAAATCTTCTTTAAATGAATTTTTCAACGTAGACAATACTATAGTATTGAATAATGCCATAGACTTTGCAAGTTATGAAGCAATATTAGATAAAAAACAGAAAAGAAAAGAAATACATTTGAATGAAAATGCATTTGTAATAGGTCATGTTGGTCGTTTAAGTGAGATAAAAAATCACAGTTTTTTATTAGAAATTTTTTTCCATTATAGAAAGTATAATAGTAATTCATATTTATTGTTAGTAGGGACAGGAGAAGATAAAGACAAAATTATAAAGAAGGCTAAGGAACTAAAAATATTGTCATACATTAAAATTCTTGAAAATAGAGATGATGTTTCAGAATTACTTAAATGTATGGATATATTTGTTTTTCCCTCAAAGAATGAGGGCTTGGGAATAGCAGTAATTGAGGCTCAGGCTGCTGGATTGCCATGCATTGTATCGGATAAAGTTCCATTGGCTACAAAAATATCTAATCTGATATTTTATAAATCATTGGCTGAATCGCCAGATAAATGGGCAATAGACATAGATATTATAAGTAAAAAAAGAATTGTCCCTCAATATTACAACAAGGAAGATTGGAATATAAATCATATTATTAAATCTTTAGAAGAAATTTATACAGAATAATGCAAAATTGTGAGGTGTTAGTGTTATGGCGATAAAACGTATATTCGGGGGGGCAAAGAACAGATTAGTAAGAATTTTTAATCCCGTACAGTATTGGAAAATGAAGGGGGCTTCTATTGGAGATAGGTGTGAGATCTATGGATCTGCAAGTTTAGGTTCAGAGCCATATTTAATTACCATTGGCAACCATGTGCGAATTAATAGTGGTGTACATATGGTTACGCATGATGGTGGAGCATGGGTTTTGAGAGAATATATAAAGGACGCAGATGCAGAGAAGATTGATATATTTGGAAAAATTCTTGTAGGAAATAATGTTCATATAGGTACCAATGCAATAATTATGCCAGGGGTTACCATTGGCAATAATGTTGTAATAGGATGTGGAGCAATTGTTACAAAAGATATTCCAGATAATAGTGTAGCCGTTGGCATACCAGCTAAGGTAATAGAAGGAATTGATGACTATATATCCAAAAACAAGCATCGGTTTTTATATACAAAGCAATTATCTAGAGATGAAAAACAATGTTATTTATTATCTTTGACGAATAGTAAGAAAACATAATTGTAATAGTTGAAAATTATTGCCTATAAGATCTTAGTGTAAAAAACAAATATATGCGGAAGGTGATTTTATGGGCATAAAAAAACTATTACTTAACAATTTATCTAGTAAAAAAATTAATTTTTTACGTCGTATTTATGTTGATATAGTAGACGCCATTAGGAAAAATTCTGATCCAGAAAAAATGGTAAAAAAAATGTTTAAAAAGCATATGGGATATGAACTTGATTTAAATAACCCCAAAACATTTAATGAAAAGCTGCAGTGGTTAAAACTATATAATCACGAAGAAATATATACAATTATGGTTGATAAATATGCTGCGAAGAAGTATGTGGCAGATAGAATAGGAGAAAAGTATATTATTCCAACATTAGGAATTTGGAATAATTTTGATGAAATTGACTTTCAAACATTGCCAAATAAGTTCGTGTTAAAGTGTACCCATGATTGCGGGAGTATAGTGATAGTAAAAAATAAGAATAATTTTGATGTAGAAGCCGCAAGAGATAAGTTGGAACTAGGACTTCGGCATAATTATTATTATAGCTGGTATGAATGGCCATATAAAAATGTGCCACCTAGGATCATTGCAGAAAAATATATGATAGATTTCAATGATGAAGGAGATCCCAAAGACGATTTGACGGACTATAAATTTATGTGTTTTCATGGCGAAGTCAAGTGTATATTTACTTGTACTCAAAGAAGATCAACTGATGGCTTGCGTGTGACATTTTTTGACGATGAGTGGAAACAACTACCTTTTGAAAGGCATTATCCAGCTGCAGAATTTGGTTCAATCGCTAAACCCAAAAATCTTAATCTTATGAAGACATTTGCTGAGCAATTATCAACAAATATACCTTTTGTGAGAGTGGATTTTTATGAAATAAATGGAATGGTGTATTTTGGCGAATTAACTTTCTTTCCAGGTGCGGGTTTTGAGGAATTTACTCCAAGCAAGTATGATCGTTTATTAGGTAGTTGGATAAATTTACCTAATATATAAATGTAAAAAATAGTTTATATATTTATGAGGTGAGTTAATGAAACGGCAAATTCTTATTCGATTTGATGATATATGCCCCACTATGAATCATGAACAATTTGAAAGAGCTTTAAAAATACTTAATAAGTATAATATTAAGCCTCTATTAGGTATAATTCCTGACTGCAATGATAAGGACTTATTTATTGATAATCCAAACAAAAATTTCTGGAAATACATGAAAGATTTGGAATCAATTGGCTACACATTAGCTATGCATGGATATAAACACGAATTTGATATTAATATTAGAGGAAAAGTTAATTGTGGATATCATTCAGAGTTTGCAGGTCATAGTTACTCAGTACAGTTTGAAAAAATTTCCAAAGGTAAGGAAATTTTAAGAGAGCATGGTATTAATACAAATATTTTTTTTGCACCAGCACATTCCTATGATGATAACACATTACGAGCATTAGCAGAAAATGGATTTAAATATATTTCTGATGGACGTTCAAATAAACCTTTTTTGATACACGATATTATATCGATACCGTGTAGATCGGCAGGTGTTCCCCATATTGGCAGATATGGATATTATACGTGTGTATTTCATGCACATGAGTGGGTGAGGCCAGATAAAGCCTGTGGCTTTGAACAATTGGTAGATGTGTGTGAAGCTTTTCATGATGATATTGTTGATTTTAAGGAATACTGCAATCGGGAATTAGGTAATCCTAAGTATCAAGGAGGCATTGAATACTTAGAAACCAAATTGACACGATTAAATTACGCCATCTATAACAAAAAAAAATTAATTAAAGGGTTATTAAAATAAATTAAAGGAGTAAAGTTATGCGAATTGAAGTAAAAAGTAAGATTTTTAAAAGGCAATATATTTGGTTTGAGCAATTTGATACTTTCGATGAAATACAAACTTTACATGATGTAGATGTTGTACTTATACGTGCTAATAAAATTAAGTTTTTAGAAAATGATTATGTTTTATGCAATAAACAAAATTCCTTGTATGCGGATTTATATATGCCGGAAACCGAATTGTGGAATTTAATAAATAAAACATTTAAGTACCATATAAATAGAAGTAAAAGGGATAATATTATTATAAAAACTTACACGTCTCAACAAATACTAGAGAACAAATATATATTAAATAATTTAGCGGAAGTATATTCTAATATGTACATTGAAAAAGGAATTACTGGTGAGAGCTTATGCATAAACGAACTTGAGGCGTTAGCTTGTTCTGGAAATTTAATTATAACAGTTGCAATGTTTGATGACAAACCTATCGTATATCATTCATACATATTTAATGATTGCAATTGTAGGTTATTGCAATCGTGTTCTGAGTTTAGAGTTGCTGATAAAAACATGAAAAATCTTATTGGAAGAGCTAACAAACGATTACATTGGGAAGATATACTTTTATTTAAGAATAAAGGATTGAAGTACTATGATTGGGGAGGCGTATCTTCTTTTGATAGCCCAAATGGAATTGATACATTTAAAATGTCATTTGGAAATGATAAGATTAGTTACTATAATATAACCATTTTTAAATCATATAGAAGAAAAGTGGTTGCTAAAATAATGAAAGTAATTTCAAATATACTCAAAACAAGTATAGCGAGTATATAAAATATGAAATTAGAAAGCTTAAAGTGCCATTTAGTATAGTTTTGTTATTCTGAGCGATAAGATAAAAATATTAATATATTTACAAAAATGTAAAAAGGACACATTTAATGAGAATATTAGAATTACTTAGAAATATGGGAATATTAGCTATTGGCGGTATTTGCACTAAAGCTATTAACTTTATGTTGCTCCCATTATATACTTCACTGATTTCGGCAGAAGAGTATGGCACTATAGACTTACTGACAACAATAGTTACTTTGCTGGTTTCAGTTGTTGGTTTTCAAGTGTATGATGCGATTTTTAAGTATGCGACTATAAAACGTGACAATCTACAGGAAATAAAAATAATATTTACTAATAATTGGATATTTTGCATGTGTAGTACCATAGTGTTTTCTGGTGTATGTTTGATTCTTTTTTATTTTTTTGATTTTACGGGGAAATGGTATGTAATGTCAGCAGTGATGTCAACTATTTTTTTGTACATATCAACAAATTCATCGCGTAGTTTGGGGCACAACAAATTATATTCATTTGCCAATTTTGTATCTGCATTAATTACGGTAGTTTTAAATTTGTTTTTTTTGATTGTTTTGAAATGGCCTGCTTTGACAATTCTTTATGCATATGTTGTTGGTCCTTTGGTGGGGGGGTTAGTATGCGTTGTTAAAGATAAATTATGGCGTTATTTTTCACTAAATTTAGTGAACGTGGCAAAGATCAAGGAATATTTGTCATATTCTTTGCCATTGATTCCTAATGAAATTGCTTGGTGGGTTATTCATGCTTCAGACCGTCTCGTTGTAACAGCATTTTTAGGAATTTACTACACAGGAATGCTAGCAGTAGCCACTAAATTTTCGTTAGTATACTCTACGATTTTTGGTTTCTTTTATGCAGCATGGTCAGAACAATGTTTTTTACATTATAATACGACTTCTGGTAGAAACTATATTCAAGAGTTAATACCCAAGGTCTTTGTGTTATTTTATTATTTTACCTTGATATTAATAATAGTGTGTATGTATATATACCCTGTAGTCATAAATCAAGAATATCGTGAAGCAATGATACTAATTCCATGGTATTTGATAGCAGTTTTATTAAATGTAATTATAGGTTTAATTACACCAATATATTTAGTCTCAAATGAGACTAAATTTGTTATGCACAGTACTATTGTAGCTGGACTAATAAATCTAGTAGTCAATATATTGTTGGTGTCCAACATTGGCATATTATCAGCACCAATTGCAGCGATTGTCGGTTATGGATGTGTAGTGATATGGCGATTGCGAGATATAAACAAAAGATACATGCATATAAGTTGCTCAATTAAAAAAAAATTAGTCATGTTGTGTTTATTAGCATTGGTTATATGGGTATATTATTTCCATAATGAGGGATATATTGGGGTATGCGTATTAACAATGGTGTTTTTTTCTATGATTTTTGAATTTAGTAAATATAGGAAGCAGAATTAATATCTAAATTTTATATTAGAAGATTTTTCATGAATGGAGGCTCATATTGTGGTGCTGTTGCTAAAGGAATGTGTTTTATCTATATTATCACTTATATGTAGGCAGAAGAGTGATAGACATCTGTATAGAATAAGTGTAAATCAAGGGGGGGTAGCTAAGAAATTGGCAAGCATGTTGTTTCTGAAAAGAATACGAGATAATGGTTCTTCAATCGGAAATTTGAATTGTTTTAAGGAATATCCGATATTGCCTCATGGTTTTTTAGGTATATTTATTTCGCAGGATGCAAAGATTGGCAAGAATTGTGTAATATTCCAGCAAGTGACTATAGGTTCTAATATGCTCTTAGATTCAAAGGGAATGGGAGCTCCTACCATAGGTGATAACGTATATATAGGGGCAGGGGCTAAAATTATAGGTAATGTTCATGTTGGAGATAATTGTCGTATTGGTGCTAATGCTGTTGTTGTTAAGGATGTTCCTGATAATACAACGGTGTTTATGGGGAGTATATTGTATAGAACGAAAGAGAAAAAGATGGATAATAGTTTTGTTATAAAAAAGAATAATAAATTGTTTGTAGTGGATAGTGATGGAGTTGAACATAATATAACATGACGCATTGATTAAGGTAATCAATCGAATAAAGTAAGAAAGAAGGATGCATTTTGCAACTATACGATATGGATTTAAAAAGATATTCAGGTAATATAAATAAAATATTGTAATATACATAAAGGAGTTACTATCGGTCAAGAAAACAGAGGAAAAAGGAAGGGGACACCTACTATTGGAAATTGTGTATGGATAGGTGTAAATGCAACTATAGTAGGAAATATCAGAATTGGCGATGATGTTCTAATAGCTCCGAATAGTTATATTAATAAGGATGTGCCATCACATTCTGTAGTGTTTGGAAATCCTTGCATTATTAAGCGGGTAGATTTTGCTACAGAGGGATATATAAATAATATAAATTAAGTATTTAGTTTACATGGCATGGTGAGGAATTTATAATGCTCAACAGAACAGAACAGAACAGAACAGAACAGAACTTACGCTTCTGTGGATTTATGCAAGTTTTTTATGGCTATAGTTGTGGTAGCTATACATGTACATCCTTTTGAGGGTTATGCTGAGTCAACGTGGATAGACATATACAGATTGATGTGTTATTGTGCTGTGCCGTTTTTCTTTCTGTGCACTGGGTATTTTCTGGCCAAAGGCATCGACTGTGCGGAAGCTGTATCAGCTTTAGAACAAATAAAGAAATATTTAAGGAAGACATTGAAGCTATATATTATATGGACAATTGTTTATATCCCACTGGCCTTATTGCTGTATTTTACGAATACAACTCCATGGTGGAAGGATTTTATATTTTATTTGCATGGTTTGGTGATTATGGGAGAGCATTATAATTCCTGGATATTGTGGTATTTGCTGTCTGATGTATATGGTTTGGCTTATCTCTATGTGTGTGTAAAGTATAAATTTTTTTTAAATAGAATAGTCCTTATAGGATTTTGCCTATATTTGGTAGGAGCATTGATTACATCATTTGCACAGTATCATGGAGAGTTGCCGAACATATTACATTTGTTGCAAAAGGTATTGGGATATTGTGTCAGCGGCAGGATATTTACCAGTTTTTTCTTTATACCCATGGGAATGTTGATTTATAGGCACTGTTGGTCAAAATGGCAGGGAGTGTTATTGATAGTTTTAGCATTACTGCTATGGCTGTTGGGGGCGAAGGATGGTATTGTACTCAAAAATATTGTTATAGCTATTAGCTCTGTTGGTTTGTTCTTATTTGTCATAAATGTGCATTTGTCAGCAAAACCATTCTATAGACAATTGCGAGTCAGCAGTATGGTTGTGTATTTTATTCATCTATGGGTTTGGACTGTTGTATACGGTATTGTTTATCAGCAAAAAACTTATGGTATGGATATGTTTTTGCTAACGCTTGGTATTTCTTTGGTAATTTCTGGTGGATATATCTGCTATCGAACAGTTAGAAATACTGGCTGAATTTTTATTGGAGCGATGGTGTATGTTATCTCAAAATGTAAATTTAACAGGAAAAACTATTTTGGTAACTGGTGTGGCCGGTTTTATTGGGGCCAATCTTGTTATGGAGCTGCTGAGTAGTGTTCCAGATATCAAAGTTATTGGTTTGGACAGTGTAAATGATTACTATGATGTTAGCCTGAAGGACTATCGGCTGAATCAGATTCAGAATATGGCTGATGGTAAAAACTGGAAATTTATTCGCGGCAATATTGCTGATAGGCAGATGGTTCAAGATATCTTCGCTACCTATAGTCCTAATATAGTGGTCAATCTGGCTGCTCAAGCAGGAGTAAGGTACTCCATTACCAATCCAGATGCCTATATAGAGGCCAATATTATAGGGTTTTACAATATTTTGGAGGCTTGTCGTCATTCCTATGATAAGGGAGCAAAGGGTGTAGAGCATTTGGTATATGCTTCTTCCTCCTCTGTATATGGCTCTAACAAAAAGATTCCTTATTCTACCGAGGACAAGGTAGATAATCCGGTTTCTCTCTATGCAGCTACCAAGAAGAGCAATGAGCTTTTGGCTCATGCCTATAGCAAACTCTACAATATTCCTTCTACGGGATTGCGTTTCTTTACTGTATATGGGCCAGCAGGTCGACCAGATATGGCGTATTTTGGTTTTACCAACAAGCTGTTGGCAGGTCAGGAAATTCAAATTTTTAACTATGGCAATTGTCAGCGTGATTTTACATATGTGGATGATATTGTTCATGGCATCCATCTGGTTATGGAACATGCTCCGGAGAAGCAGAACGGGGCGGATGGGTTACCATTGCCACCATATGCTGTCTATAACATTGGTAACAATCATCCAGAAAATCTGCTGGAATTTGTGGATATTTTGCAGGAAGAATTGATTGAGGCTGGAGTGTTGCCAGCAGATTATGATTTTGCTGCACACAAGAAGCTGGTTCCTATGCAGCCAGGAGATGTTCCTGTAACTTATGCTGATACTAGCGCGCTGGAGCGTGATTTTGGTTTCAAACCTTCCACATCCTTGCGGGAGGGGTTGAAACGGTTTGCTCAGTGGTACAGAAAGTTTTATTGCGATAAAGAAGGAGAAAAACATGAATAAGAAAATTGCCATAGCAGGTACAGGATATGTTGGTTTGAGTTTGGCAACCTTGCTGGCACAGTACAATCAGGTTGTTGCTGTAGATATTGTGCCTGAGAAAGTGGAGCTGATTAATGATAAAAAATCTCCTATTCAGGATGATTATATTGAGAAATATTTGGCAGAGAAGGATTTGAATCTGACTGCTACTTTGGATGGAGAGTCAGCCTACAAAGATGCAGAATATGTTATTGTGGCAGCACCTACTAATTATGACAGCAAGAAGAATTTTTTTGATACCTCGGCAGTTGAAGCGGTTATTCATCAGGTAATGGCTGTAAATAGCAATGCTGTGATCGTAATCAAATCTACGATTCCTGTTGGCTTTACCAAAATGATACGGGAGAAAACAGGCAATAAAAATATTATTTTTAGTCCTGAATTTTTGCGTGAAAGCAAAGCGTTGTATGATAATCTTTATCCATCCCGTATTATCGTAGGAACGGATAAAAGTGATGAAAAACTGACAGCCAAAGCAGAAGAATTTGCTCATTTGCTGCAGGAAGCAGCTATCAAAGAGGATATTGCTACCTTGGTGATGGGACTTACTGAGGCTGAGGCGGTAAAGCTGTTTTCCAATACTTACCTTGCTTTGCGGGTAGCTTATTTTAACGAATTAGATACTTATGGGGAACTGAAGGGATTGAATACAGCAGAGATTATTCGTGGTGTGTGTCTAGATCCTCGAATTGGGACACATTATAATAATCCTTCCTTTGGTTATGGTGGATATTGTCTTCCTAAAGACACCAAGCAGTTGTTGGCTAACTATAGCGATGTACCACAGAATATGATGTCTGCTATTGTGGAGTCCAACCGTACCCGCAAGGATTTTATTGCAGATAGGGTTCTGGAAATGGCAGGAGGATATGAGGCAAATAGCCAATATGATGCCTCCAAGGAGCAGGAAATTGTGGTTGGCGTATATCGATTGACCATGAAGTCAAATTCTGATAATTTCCGTCAAAGTGCCATACAGGGCATTATGAAGCGTATCAAGGCAAAAGGAGCCCAGGTAATTATTTATGAGCCAACTCTGGAAAACGGAACTACCTTCTTTGGCAGTATGGTTGTAAATGATTTGGCAGACTTTAAGGCAAGAGCTAAGGTAATCATTGCTAATAGATACGATGATTGTTTGAATAGTGTTGAGGATAAGGTATATACCAGAGATTTGTTTGGTAGAGATTGATATATATATATATATATATAAGAAATGATGGATTTTGTATGATATAACAATTTGACTTGATATTAGCCATTATATATTCCTTTAAATTTAAACAAGAGGTAATATGACAATGAAAAAAATAGCGATTATTACATTTCATAGAGCAGATAATTATGGTGGTGTTTTACAAGCATTTGCCCTACAGAAAACAATTATGGACTTGGGATATGAAGTTCATATTATAGATTATTCACCGAGAAAAATATGTAAAAATTATGATTTAATAGATACATGTTCACTAAAAAGATTTATTAAATCTTTGTTGACATACAAAGAAAGAAAAAGTAAAAAAAATGCTTTTGATAATTTTAGGAAGAAAAATCTAAATATTTCACAATCTGTTACGTATAGTGAACTTTCAAATTTTTCTAAAAGATATGATAAATTGATTACGGGGAGTGATCAGGTTTGGAATTATGAACTGACTGCATCAGATGGTGTGTATTTTTTAGATTTTGTGGAGGATAGTAAAAAGAAAATTTCTTATGCAGCTAGTTTTGGCATAGCAGATATACCAAAAGAAAAGATTGAATGGTATAGAGATAAAATATCAAGTTTTTCACAGATTTCTGTGAGAGAAAAAACAGGTGTAGAGCTGGTAAAAAAACTTTCTGGCAGATATGCTGAAAATGATATTGACCCTGTGTTTTTATTGAAAAAAGAGATATGGAAATCTATTTTCAATAAAAGGCCAATCGAAAATAAATATATTTTTTTGTATATGTGCAATACAGATATTATAAATTTTGCAAAGCAAATAGCAGATGATAAAAATATAAAAATAGTAAAGCTTGTTAATGCTAAAGCTGTTTTACACACGAAACTAAATGTAGGAAATGATTATATTGATTTATCTCCAGAGGACTTTCTATCATATATATATCATGCAGATTATGTATTAACAGGTTCATTTCATGCTATGGCATTTTCAATTATTTTTAATAAGAAATTTATGGTTAAAAGTTTAGATAAAGATGGGTCAAGAATTTTTGATTTACTGGATATTACAAGTCTCCAAGGAAGACTTTTGTCAAATAGTACTGCATTAGAGGATATGTATAAAGATATTAATTGGGATTGTGTGAATAGAGTTGTTGATGACGAGAGAAAGAAGTCTTTAAATAATTTAAAGCGTTTTATAGAAGTTTAACTGTAGGAAATGCTGTATTTATAGTAGAAATCATGATACTTTAGTAATAATATAGGGGAATCGGTATGACTAGATTTCGGGAGCTGCGGCTGCAGCGTGGGTTGTCCCAGGAGCAGCTTTGCAGACAATATAATGAAAAATATAATAGGAAATATACTACTGCGGCTATGTCGCTGATAGAGCATGACAAGCGCTCTCCTGAGCTGGGGGCATTGTTGGATTTTGCGGATTTTTATGGGGTGTCCTTGGATTATCTTTTGGGTAGAGATTTGGCAGGGGAGGCTGCGTATGAGTTTTCTGTGGATAGCAAGACACGTAGCTGGCAGCTTTCGGAACAGCTGAGAAATATTATCCTTGGGCTGTATAGCATGAAGGGGGAGCTGCCACAGGAGAGACAGCAGGTAATGGATGAGCTAAAAAGGCTGGAGGGCATGAGTGAGGATGAGGAGAATCTGGAGATGCTGCGCAGCCTGCTGAAGCAGTCTATTATTTTGGCCCGCCGGGTGGAGAAAAAACGCAAGTCATGGTATAAATATTAAGAGATAGAAAAACCCAGTAAAATTAGATGCAATTTCTAATTTTACTGGGTTTTGTTTTGGGAAGAACTATTTCAATGCATAGTGAGATTGCTTATTTTCCTATAATGGCATTTAGATTAAATAGTACCTTATCCAATATATAATCAGGAACAGATTCAAGATAGTGCCAGTTGCGTGCTTTGTAGTCCAAGGATTTGACTTGCTCGCAAACTATATCTCCGTGGGTGTTTGTTCTTTCATCTAATATTACGTGCAATGGATAATCTCTTTGGGTTGAGGTAATAGGGCAGACTAATGCCAAGCCTGTAAGTTTGTTAAAGGCATTATTGGAAACTACAAGTGCAGGACGCCTTTTCATAATTTCTATGCCGCTTTGGGGATTAAAATCAATGAGAATGATATCGCCTGTACATGGAAAAGATTGACTCATTCTGCAATCTCCTTTCCAATCTCATAGCCAGTGTCTATTTCTTTGCAACTCCAATCTCCCTTATAATTGCCGAAGAGCTCCATAAAGCGTTCTGCTTTAGTTTGGGGAACCTTTCGTAGCACAATACAATTCTCAGAAGCCTCAATATTCAAAGTATCATTGGGGGAAATATGCGCCTGTGACATAACAGTTTTTGAAAGACGTACAGCATGACCATTTCCCCAGCGTGAAACAGCTGTAACCATAGTAAACACCTCCTAGTATATATAAAGTATATACATTTTTTAGAAAATGGTCAAGTTATCGGCTGGTGTTTAGATTATGTTTATTGTCAAAAGTATGTAAAGACTCTGGATATTGAATAAAAACTTGAAAATGATATAATATATGTATGAAGTTCAGTGTTAGGAGGGGTGATTATGAAGAAGTATCGTGTTGCAGAGGTTTTTCGCCCTAATACTATGCCGTCATATACGTATATAAATAGACAGGAAAAGCGTGGTACTACCTATGAAACAAAGCTTAAGCGGGCATTGCAAAAGGTGGGAAGCTTGATTGCTATTTCAGGAGGTTCTAAAACTGGCAAAACTGTACTGTATCGCAAGGTGGTGCCAGAGGAAAGATTAGTGGAGCTTAGTGGTGCACAGATAAATTCCGTGGAGGATTTTTGGCAGCAAATAGCAGAAAATTTGCGTATTCCAGACGAGCTTTCTATGGCGTATTCTACCCAAGAAAACAAAACTGGTAAGGCTGCTATAGGAGGTAAAACATCATTTTTTTCTATGCTGGTAGGTTCTATGACTGGGGAATTTAGTAAAGTCGCTAGTCAGGGAGAAAATGTTACTCAGAAGGTTATGCGAAATAATACCTTAGTATTGAAAGCTTTAATAGCAGGAGAGTTTGTCTTAGTAATAGATGATTTCCATTACATAAATCCAGAAACTCAGCTTTATTTGTCAAGAATATTAAAAGCAGAGCTGTTCAATGGTTTGAAGGTTATACTTTTAACCTTGCCTCATCGTGCTGATGAGGCTATCAAAAGAAATCCGGATCTTATAGGTCGTACTGTTTTTATAAACCTCAAACCTTGGACTAGTGATGAATTAGAGCAGATTGCCAGTACTGGATTTGAATTGCTACAAATAAATGTGCCTAATGATCAGATAGCACATATTGTGCAGGAAAGTGCCTTGTCTCCGCAGTTGATGCAGGAAAATTGTTATAATCTGGCTATGCGAATACTAGAGGATGGAGAAACAATCTCTATGGATACATTGCATAACGCTTTTGGTGACACTGTAGAGGCATATCAGCATTATCGGGAAAATGTTCAGCGTATGTGGGAAGGTCCTACTAAGGGTAGAAGCAGGCGTAAGCAATATATCTTAAGAGATGGTAAGCATTGTGATACCTACGGGTTGTTTTTGCTTAGTATTAGTGTAGATCCGCCTGTATTAAAGGTGACTGCCTCAGAAATACATCAACGTATGCAAGCCATCTTGCAGGATAAAGAGGATGCTCCTAATGGTATGAATCTAGCCAATGTAGTCAAACACACGGAAAGTATTATCAAAGCTTCTGTACCAGCGCTAGATACATTGGAGTGGCAAAATAGTACACTATATATTCTTGACCCGTTTTTGCTGTTTTATCTTCGTTGGGATGATGAATGGAAACAAGAAGCTATTTGTTGATACAGCAGTTGAAATGGATATACGATAATTTTCATAGCAAAAAGCCAGTCGGGGAAGTCGGCTGGCTTTTGCTCTTATAGGGATTGTTAGTTGTCTAAAATAGACATATTAGGGATTGGTTAGATACCCGAGGAAGGGGTATCTATATAAGGAAAAATTTATGTCAGACAGGCTGGTGCAATCTATATGGGATTGCATCGTCCTGGCTTACATCGTAATTAGGAAAGATGGGACAGAACCCAATCTACATCCTTAGTGGTTTTGAGTTCTTCAAGAACCTTTTCGTCCTCCAGCATGGTGCAGATATTGGCTAGAATCTCAAGATGTTCGTCGCCTACGCCTGCAATACCAAAGATTAGCTGGGCTTTTTCGCTGCCAAAGTAAACGCCCTGTGGGTACTGGAGGCAGACAATGCCGCTTTTCTTGACAGTGCCCTTGGCCTGGCTGGTGCCGTGAGGAATGGCAACACCCATGCCCATATAGGTGGATACCAGCTTTTCTCGCTCCAGCATGGCTGGAATATAGGATTCATCTACATAGCCCAGTTTTACCAGCAGTTCACCAGCCTTGGCAATAGCCTCTTCCTTAGTTTCTGGCAGCTGTCCCAGTACAATTCCTTCTTTAACAATAATGGAATTGTTTTCATTATGAGATACTTCCTCTGCTACGGTAGGCTGTACTTCCATGACAGGGGCATCACCAGTGGTTAGCTGTACATAGAGAGCATCAAGGGCAGGATCTGCCAGGAAATTCCCAATAGTTACCAGCTGAGCCTGAGGGGCAGATTTTCTAGCTCTATCTGCTAAGGTAGTCTGTACTACAGCAATATCGCAATCGGCAGGAATATTGTCTACAGAGGTATTTTTTACCACGATTTCAGGGCGCTGGGCTTTGATGCGGTTACGGAATTTGGTAGCCCCCATAGCAGAGGAGCCCATACCTGCATCACAGGCAAAAATGATTTTCTTTACATTAGTCTTTTCCAAACCAGTAAAGCTATGAGCTTCGCCCTTGGCCTGAGCCTTTCTAGCAGCTACCTCCTTCTGTGCATCCTCCAAGGATTTGCTGCCTGCCATCTTTATAATCGGAGTAGCAATGGCAAAGGATACGCCAGCGGCGATTAATACACCCGTCAGGACAATCAAGGTATCGGAGCCTGGAGCCATCATCAAAAAGGCGATAATGGAACCAGGGGAGGCTGGGCCAGCAAGACCAGCACCAGTCATGGTAAACCAGAAAATAGCAGCAATATTACCTACAATAGGAGCAATGATAACCATAGGGTTCATCAGAACATATGGGAAATAGATTTCGTGAATACCGCCGAACAGGTGAATAATTACGGCACTTGGTGCAGAATCCTTGGTGGTTTTGTCCTTGCAGAAGAACATATAGGCAAGAAGTACGCCAAGACCAGGGCCAGGATTGGCCTCCAGCATATAGAGAATGGATTTGCCATGCTCCAGAACCTGAGCCGTAGCTAAAGGGGTAAAGATACCATGATTAATAGCGTTGTTCAAGAAGAGAACCTTGGCTGGTTCAATGAATACAGCAATTAATGGTAGTAAATTGTGCTGTACCAAGGTGTCTACACCTACAGAGAGTATTGCCAAAATGGCAGCCATTACAGGGCCGACAGCCCAATAGCCGAAGATGGCCAGCAGCATGCCCAGGATACCGATGGAGAAATTGTTAATCAGCATTTCAAAGCCGGCTGGCATGCGATCTTCCATAAAGCTGTCAAAGGTTTTGATAACCAATCCAGCCAGAGGGCCCATAATCATAGCGCCCATCAGCATGGTAATATTCAAATCGCTGAGAATGGCACCAACTACGGCAATGGCACCGATTACCCGTCCTCTTTCTCCTGCCACCAGATAACCACCGGTGGAGGCAATCAACACAGGTATTAAATAGGTAAGCATTGGGCCTACCAAAGTGCTTAGCTGCTTGTTAGGCAGCCAGCCGGTATCAATAAACAAAGCGGCCAGAAACCCAAAGGCAATCAGGGCGCCAATATTTGGCATAACCATAGAAGAAAGGAACTTGCCAAATTTTTGAATAGAATTTTTCATGGTGGCTCCTCCTAAAATATAATTAAAGACGATTACATAGGAAGAACAAAGAAATGGTATTTAGATAACCCTTACATTATGTTGCTGGCAGCAGGTCAAAAAATCCTGGGGCAGCTTGCCGTCAGATACGATAATATCCACATTATCCAGATGGGCAAAGGTAAAGGTACTGTGCTTTTGCAGCTTGCTGGAGTCCATAAGGAGAATAACCTCCTGAGCATGGTCTATGGCCAGCTGTTTTAGCCGGGCTTCCTCGTCAATACTACAGGTAAAGCCAGTGTCATAGCTAAAGCTGGTAACACCAATAAAGGCCTGCTTAAAGTGAATCCTTTCCAGCTCTCTGATGGCTGAAACACCACATACACTGTGACTATAACGGTTCAGCACTCCTCCCGGAAGACAGATACGGGGCTGAGCCAGATTGGCCAGCTCGATGGCACAGGTTAGGCCAGAGGTATAAATCAGCCGTGGTTCATCAGGTATGGCTGCTGCCAGCATGGTGGCGGTGCTGCCAGAATCCAAAAAGATGGTTTCCTCAGGCTGCAGCAGTTGAATGGCTTTTTGGGCGATAATCTGCTTTTCATCTATATTCAGGATAGACCTCTTGTTGAGAAAATCATCCTTACTAATAACAGATTGGACAGTGCCCACAGATTTGGCCCCACCGTGAATCCGGACAATTGAGCCTGCTTTATCCAGAGCCTTTAAATCAGTGCGGAGAGTCATTTCTGAAACCTGGGGAAAGCTTTTCTTCAAATCCCCAAAGGAAACAGAGCCTCTTTCGTTAATCAAAGACACAATAGCATTTCTTCGTAATTCCATTGAATCCATAATATAAAGCCTCCCATAAGGTCAGAAAACCTAGGGGAGGCTTTCTGACATATTATTCTTTTATGAAATTGGCCAGCAAATATTCCTCAGCCTCTGGGCACCATAGGCCCTTGTTGGCTTCTACAATATCTGCCAAAGCCAGATAACGCTGGTCATTTTTTGCTTCACCCTGAGCCCGCAGGTCAGTGAGAGCAGTTAAAGGCATTTCCAGATGGGTGTAAATCAGCTTCTTGCCACCTGGAATCTTTGGCAGGTTTAGAGTGGTTTCTGCTGCAGCATCCAAACCGCCAATGTGAGTTACCATAACAGCAGGATTGATTCTCTTGGCAGCAGTCAGCTCCAGGGATTCAATCATGTCGGCGGTATTGCCGCCAGTAGTTCCCATAACATGAGTGGAATTGTAGTGTACATCATAGAAATTCATGGTGGCACTAAATAATTTGTCGGTAGGGCCGGCAAAGAAGTTGAGACAGCCGTCTCTGCCCAGAATACCGCTGGACTGAGTTACAACAGCAGATACTGGTGCATAGCAAAGTACATCGTCATAGCCAGTGCCACCGGAAAGCTCTCTAAGCTCTGCTACAGGATCTGCCATTTTTGCAGTGTTTACAAAGTGCAGTTCAATACCATCTGCCTTAGCTTCCTCTGGTGGGAAGAGATGAGCAGCTCGGTCCAATCTATCCTGATTGATATCAGTAACTACAATCATGGATGGACGCACATCCCGATGGAGGGCATAGGTGAGAGCACCTAATCCCATAGGGCCAGCACCAGCCATAATGGCCAGCTTGCCATCTTTTTTGATACCCATTTCATGAGTGTACACACCCATCTGGGTATGATAAGCTGCGTTGAAAGCACCAATGCTGCAGGACATAGGCTCTGCCAAGGAAGCCTCATAATAAGCCTTGCCCTTGTATTCCAGCAAGCAGCCCAGTTCCATAACCTCTGCTGGGATAATGCAATAGGTGGTGTCGCCACCGAAGAATTCATAGGAATAGCCAGGGCTCCACATGGTTCCCTTGTAGTTCAGAGCTGGCTGCAGGGTAAATTTCATACCTGCCTTGAACTGGTGCTGATGGTTTTTACCTACCTTCACAATATCACCAGCAAATTCATGGCCCATAATAGCAGGATGCTCTGCCACATCCTCATGTACACGCTTGTGCTCAGTGCCCAGAATGGCGCATTTATAGGTGGACATGCAGATACTGTCAGATACCACCTTTACCAGGATTTCATCATCAGTAATCTCTGGCAGTTCAAACTCTTCCAGACGGAGATCGTTAGCACCGTGAAGTCTTACAGCCTTTGCTTTCATAATAAGTTCCTCCTTAATCATAAATGAAAATTACTTTTAGTTCAACAGTTTTTACTTAGCAACAAGATTTTCTGTTGCTCTTAATAAGAAAATAGAATTAGAATTGAGAAAATAACGCTTTTGAAATAACAGCATAAATTGTTGTTTCAAAACTATGGCTATATCATAACAGGTGAAAATCTCTTTGTCAACTGTTATTTTAAAAATAATTATTTTCGTTTCAAAAATAATTTTGATTTTGCTAGCAAATGCTATTGACTATTGTGCATGAATAAATTAGAATAATGGAGAGTTTTCAGATAAGCCTTGCTTTAGAAAACTATTTCCTGTAGATTATTCTTTCTAGTCCTGGGGAGATTATGTTGGCAGGAGAAAAAATATGGTGAATATCTTTTATATAGAAGTTTTCACAATATTTAGCGCATGAGCCTGATACATGGTCAGGCTGACGAGGAAAGAGGTTGTCGAATTTTCAGCGGATGCCTCTCGGTGGTGCCCCATCGAAAGCCTATGTCAAAGCCACAGGTAACTGATGGTACAAAGCAGATGGCGCGGGTAGGCAGGACTTCCGGATAGATGGTTGTAGTAAATGTTAAGGAGACTTTCTATCCTGTGCCAGCATTATGATGCTGGCAGATACGGAGGTATATTATGTGTGGTATTGTTGGTTATGTAGGCGACAAGCAGGCAGCAAAGTTTTTGCTGGAGGGCCTGAACAAGCTGGAGTACAGAGGCTATGACTCTGCTGGTATTGCTGTATACAATGATGAAACTGACAAGATTCGTGTGGAGAAAAGCGTAGGCCGTCTGGCAGAGCTGGAAAAAAAGATTGATGGTAATGTACCTGTAGGCTGCATGGGTATTGGTCACACCCGTTGGGCAACTCATGGTGCTCCATCTGATTTGAACTCCCATCCTCATACTGATTGCACTGGGGATTTTGCAGTAGTACACAATGGTATCATTGAGAACTATCTGGTGCTTAAGGAGCAGTTGATTGAGAAGGGCCATGTATTCAAGTCCGAAACTGATACCGAGGTGCTGCCTCATTTGTTGGAGGAGGCTTATGATGGGGATTTCGAGGCTGCTGTTCGCAAGGTTTTGAAGCAGATTGAGGGTTCCTATTCCATCGTTTTCATGTCCAAGCATGATCCTGATACCTTGATTTGCACCAAGCAGGATAATCCACTGGTTATTGGCTTAGGTGAGGGAGAGAACTTTATCGCTTCCGATATTCCTGCTATTATTGCCCGCACCCGCCGTACCTATATTATTAACGATGGCGAAGTTGCTGTAGTAAAGAAGGATTCTGTCTGGATTACCAACCGTCGTGGGGAGCCTATTACCAAGAAGGTATTTGAGGTTAATTGGAATGCAGAGGCAGCCGAAAAGGGCGGCTATGAGCATTTCATGCTGAAGGAGATTCACGAGCAGCCAAAGGCTGTAAGAGATACGCTTTCTGGACGTATTGCCCAGGATAATAGCGCAGTAGTGCTGGATGAGCTGAAGTGGACCAAGGAATATGTAAATTCCTTCTCCAGAGTATTTATTATTGCCTGCGGTACTGCTTATCATGCTGGTTTGGTGGGCAAGTATTATATTGAAAATCTGGCTCGTATCCCTGTAGAGGTGGATATTGCTTCTGAGTTCCGCTACAGAAAGCCAATTATTGATGATAGCACTCTGACCATCGTAGTCAGCCAGTCTGGCGAGACTATTGATACCTTGGCTGCTTTGAAGGAAGCAAAGCGTCTGGGTTCCAAGACTATGGCTGTTACCAATGTAGTTGGTTCCTCTATTGCTCGTGAGGCAGATCAGGTGGTTTATACCTGGGCTGGTCCTGAGATTGCTGTAGCTTCTACCAAGGCTTATACTACTCAGTTGATTGTTATGTTCCTGTTGGGTGCCTATATGGCTGGCCTCCGGGAGACTGTAGATACTGAGCGTATGACTCAGCTGCTGACTCAGTTGAAGAATATTCCTAGCCAGATTAGCGAGACTTTGGAGGATGTGGAGCCTATTATGGCTTTTGCTCAGCAGTATGGCTATACTAGTGACGCTTTCTTCCTGGGCCGTGCCTTGGATTACTATGTAGCTTTGGAGGGCTCCTTGAAGTTGAAGGAGGTTTCCTATGTTCATGCTGAGGCCTATGCAGCTGGTGAGCTGAAGCATGGTACTCTGGCCTTGATTACCAGTGGTGTGCCTGTTATTGCGCTGGCTACTCAGAAGAGTGTTTATGAAAAGACTCTTAGCAATATCAAGGAAGTAAAGGCTCGTGATGCTGTGGTTATCGGTATTGCTGCTCAGGGTGATACTGAGCTGAAGAAGTACACTGACCATGTTATCTATGTGCCAAATACTGATGAGCTGATTATTCCATTGCTGACTGTACTGCCATTGCAGCTGTTGGCATATTATACAGCCATTACCCGTGGCTGTGATGTGGACAAGCCACGTAATCTGGCTAAGTCTGTAACTGTAGAGTAAATTGATTTTCTTTTGCCCCTGTGACTTTGCTCATGGGGGCTTTTGATTTTAGGTTGTATAAGAAAAATGTTTGACAAATTGGCTTCTTTGTACTAACATTAAAACAATATCTTTAGATATGATTCGGTTAGCAAGGCCCCTTGGGCATTCATTTTGATTTTTACAGAAAGTAGGGATTAAGTTGGCATTCTATTTCAGTGAACCATCTCATACCTTTGGCGAGTACCTTTTGGTACCTGGTTATTCTTCTGATCAGTGCATTCCGGCAAATGTTTCCTTGAAGACTCCATTGGTAAAGTTTAAAAAGGGTGAGGAACCAAAGATTTCCATGAACATTCCAATGACCTCCGCCATCATGCAGTCTGTATCTGATGACCGCATGGCAGTAGCATTGGCTCGTGAGGGCGGCGTTTCCTTTATTTATGGTTCCCAGAGTATTGAGGAAGAGGCAGCTATGGTAGCACGGGTAAAGAATTTCAAGTCCGGCTTCGTAGACAGCGATTCCAACATTACTCCTGAAACAACTATTGCTGAGATTCTGGCACTGAAAGAAAAGACTGGCCACTCTACTATGGCTGTAACTGAGGACGGTACTCCTACCGGCAAGCTGCTGGGTATTGTTACCAGCCGTGATTATCGTGTAACCCGTATGAGTCTGGAGACTCCTGCCAAGGAGTTTATGACTCCATTCGAGAAGTTGGTTTATGCCAGCGCTGATACCAGCCTGACTGAGGCTAATGATATTATCTGGGAAAACAAGCTGAATATGCTGCCATTGGTGGATGAGAATCAGCGTCTCCGTTATATGGTATTCCGCAAGGATTATACCGATAACAAGGAGCATGAGCTGGAGCTGATTGACAGCAACAAGCGTTATATCGTTGGTGCTGGTATTAACACTCGGGACTATGCAGAGCGTGTTCCTGCTCTGTTGAAGGCTGGTGCTGATGTGCTGTGCATTGACTCCTCTGAGGGCTTCTCTGAGTGGCAGAGAATTACCTTGAAGTACATCCATGAGAATTTTGGTGAGGATGTAAAGGTTGGTGCAGGTAATGTTGTAGACCGTGAGGGCTTTATGTTCCTGGCCAAGGCTGGCGCTGACTTTATCAAGGTAGGTATTGGCGGCGGCTCTATCTGTATCACTCGTGAGACCAAGGGTATTGGCCGTGGACAGGCTACTGCTCTGATTGATGTATGTGCAGCTCGTGATGAATACTATGAGGCTACTGGTATCTATATTCCTGTATGCTCTGATGGCGGTATCGTTCATGACTATCATATGACCTTGGCATTGGCTATGGGTGCGGACTTCATGATGCTGGGACGTTATTTCTCCCGCTTTGATGAAAGCCCAACTGATGTGGTTAAGATTAATGGCACCTATTACAAGGAGTATTGGGGCGAAGGCTCTAACCGTGCCCGTAATTGGCAGCGTTATGACCTGGGCGGTGCCAAGAAGCTGTCCTTTGAGGAGGGCGTTGACTCCTATGTACCATATGCTGGCAGCCTGAAGGATAATGTGGGCATTACTCTGAGCAAGATTCGTTCTACCATGTGTAACTGCGGTGCTCTCAGCATTCCTGAGCTCCAGGAGAAGGCTCGCCTGACCTTGGTTTCCTCTACCAGTATTGTAGAGGGTGGATCTCATGATGTTGTGCTTCGTGACAGCATAAACCACTAAAATTTGTTTGCTAACAGCTTGGAAGTTTTTTTCTTCCAAGCTGTTTTTTTAGTCTTTTTTCATCTATAATAAGTATAATATTAGAAAATTACGCAATTTTAAAGGAGGCCTGGCTATGCGGGTGTTGCTGGCTGAGGATGATCTCAAGTTAGGTAAGCTGATTCAGTACATGCTGGAACAAAATCAGCTTGCTACAGAATGGGTAAAGGATGGGGAGCAGGCATATGATTATGCTTCCTACGATGAATATGATGTGGTAATCTTGGACTGGATGATGCCCAAGATGTCCGGTGTGGAGGTCTGTAAAAAACTGCGGGCCAATGGCTATCAAAAGGCTATTATGCTTTTGACAGCCAGGGATGCTGTGGAGGATAGGGTTGCCGGGCTGGATGCTGGCGCCGATGACTATCTGGTAAAGCCTTTTGAATTTGATGAGCTTATGGCCAGGTTAAGAGCCTTGGGCCGCCGCAGCAGCCAGAAGATTCAGCTAGATGTTATGGAGCTGGGAGAGTTTTCCTTGGATAGAACCTCTAAGGTTCTGCGCCACAAGGATAGCATTATTCAGCTTTCCCCTAGAGAATTTCAGATTTTTGATTTGCTGGTACAGAATGTGGGGATTGTGGTGCCAAGAGATATTATTTTGGACCGTATCTGGGGGCTGGAATCTGAGGTTAGCTCCAACAATATAGACTCCTATGTGAAGCTGCTGCGAAAAAAGCTGGAGGCTGCTGAGGGGAAATTCCTGATTAATACGATAAGGGGTGTTGGCTATAAACTGGAAATTAAATAAATGTAAGCTTACCAACATGTTTTATCAAAGCCGTTGGCGATTAGCAATTCTCTATACCTCCATGATGTTCTGTATTTTTGCGGTGATGATTTTTATGGGCTATAGAGGAATGTTGTGGGCAGTTAGTTCGGAGCAGGCTAGGGAACTATCAGGAGTGGTCAAGGATATAGCTGATGCTGAGGCCTTGCTGATGCAAAAGGACGATATGCCAGAGGACTTGGGGTATAGAGAGAGGATGTTTTTCTATGCCTTTGATTTGCATGGGGATTTGCAACATTATTCCAAGGCACCTCAGCGGCTGGAGGATGATGTGTTGGCCCTGATTCAGGATGGCCAGGTGCCCTTTTATGATGTGGCTACCTTTGAGCTTAGTGATGATAAGGTAATGATTATCACTGCCTCTTATATCACTTTTAATGATCGAATTATCGGTGTGGTATATCTAGGTAAGGATATTAGTGCGCTCTATCGAGGGGCTACCAAATATGCCTATTTTCTTTTAATGCTGGCTCTTGTGGCTCTTATATTGGCAGGTATTTTAGGATATTATTTATCTGGCTGTGTGATACGGCCTATGCAAAATGCTTATGAAAAGCAAAGGCAGTTTACGGCAGATGCTTCCCACGAACTGCGGACACCTCTTAGTGTGATTATGTCCTCGGCGGATTTGCTGTATAATGATCCATCCATAGAGTCCCCGTTCCTAAAGCAGGTTATTGCGGATGTAAAGGATGAGGTTAAGAAAATGAGCAAGCTGGTAGGAGATTTGCTGGTAATTGCTCGCAATGATAACAATGCAGAAAAGCTGAATCTGCAGGATTTTGACCTTAGTGGCTCCTTGCAGCAGGTGGTGCGGAATATGCAGCCGGTGGCAGAGAAAAAACATATTGAAATTCAGGATAATGTACCAGAGGGAATTTTCTGTCATGGTGATGAGCAAAAAATCAAACAGCTGATACTTATTCTGGTGGATAATGCTGTAAAGTATACGCCGGAAAATGGCTGTATCAATGTTTCCGCCCAGATTTTGAAAAACAAAAAAATCCGTTTCAGCGTGGCAGATAATGGTATTGGCCTTAATGAAGATGATAAGGCCAAGATATTTGAACGCTTCTACCGGGTAGATAAGGCTCGTTCCAGAGCTATGGGAGGCAGTGGCTTGGGCTTGGCTATCGCCAAGGATATAATAGATGGTCACAAGGGTTTTATTTATGTGGAAAGTCAGCTGGGCAAGGGTACTACCTTTACTGTAGAATTACCGTGAAAAAGCTAAAAGACAAAAAGTCAAAAATAAATCTTGACTTTTTGTCTTTTTTGTTTATAATAAAAATCAAAAGAACAAAACCATGTTAAATGAGATCATCTCATTGTGAAAGGTGGAGAGATTATGGAACAGGAAAAATATACTCAGAGAGTTTTGAATACATTGCAGGCTGCCCAGCAGAATGCCGCTCTGCATTATCATCAGGAAATCACCAGCCTTCATGTGCTGCTGGCCTTGGCTCAGGAACCAGAGGGGCTGCTGGAAACAATCTTCCAGGAAGCTAATGTTGACCTGGGGATGCTGAAGGAAAGAGTGGAGCAGGAGCTGCGGAAGATTCCTAGTGTCAAGGGACAGGACAGACTGTCCATGAGTGTGGAGCTGAGCAGAGTTATTGCCAAATCCGAGCAGCTGGCTAACAGCATGAAGGATGATTATATCAGCACCGAGCATTTGCTGTTGGCTATTGTGGAGGATGGCAGTGACGAGGCTAGAGATATCTGTCGTGCCTTCGGCTTGACCAAAAATGGTATTGCCAGCTCCATTAAGAAAAACAGAAAGCAAAATGTAAACTCTGCCAACCCAGAGGATGGTTACAAGGCTCTGGAAAAATACGGCCGTGATTTGACTCAGGTGGCTCGTCAGGGCAAGCTGGATCCAGTTATTGGCCGTGATGATGAAATTAGAAGAACCATTGAGATTTTGTCCCGCCGTACCAAAAATAACCCTGTGTTGATTGGTGAGCCAGGTGTTGGTAAAACCGCTATTGTAGAGGGACTGGCTCGGAGAATTGTGGCTGGCGATGTGCCTGAGTCCTTGAAGAACAAGACCTTGTTTTCCTTGGATATGGGTGCTTTGGTGGCTGGTGCCAAGTATCGGGGTGAGTTTGAGGAAAGATTGAAATCTGTTCTCAACGAGGTAGTAAAATCTGATGGACAGATTTTGCTGTTTATTGATGAGGTACATACTGTGGTAGGTGCTGGTGCTACTGACGGTGCTATGGATGCCGGCAACCTGCTGAAGCCAATGATGGCTCGTGGTGAGCTGCGCTGCATTGGTGCTACTACTTTGAATGAGTACCGCAAGTACATTGAAAAGGATACTGCTTTGGAGCGTCGTTTCCAGCCGGTTATGGTTGGTGAACCATCTGTAGAGGATACTATTTCCATTCTCCGTGGCTTGAAGGAGCGTTATGAGGTACATCATGGTGTACGGATTCGTGATGCGGCTCTGGTATCTGCAGCAGTGCTGTCTGACAGATACATTTCTGACCGTTTCCTGCCAGATAAGGCTATTGATTTGGTAGATGAGGCTGCTGCCAAGCTGAGAACTGAAATTGAATCCATGCCTGCACCATTAGATGAGGTGCGCCGTAAGATTCTACAGCTAGAAATTGAGGAACAGGCTCTCCAGAAGGAAACTGATGCAGCCGGTCAGGAAAAGCTGGCTAGCATTCGCAAGGAAAAGGAAGGCTTGCAGGCTCAGCAGAAGGAATTGCAAGCTCAGTGGGATTCTGAGAAGCAGGCAATTTTGCGGGTTCGTGGTATTAAGAAGGAAATGGACAATGTTCGCAGTCAGATGGAAAGTGCAGAAAGAGATTACGATCTGAACAAGCTGTCTGAACTGAAATATGGTCGCCTTCCAGAGCTGCAGAAGAAGCTGCAGGCTGAGGAGGAATCCATTGCCGCCAAGGGCGCTGACAGCCAGCTTTTGAAGGAAGAAGTTGGTGAGGAGGATATTGCCAAGGTAGTAAGCCGTTGGACTGGCATTCCTGTTACCAAGATGCTTACCGGTGAAAGGGAGAAGCTGCTTCATTTGGAGGATGTGCTCCATGAGCGGGTAATTGGTCAGGATGAGGCTGTTAAGGTAGTCAGCGAGGCTATTTTGCGAGCTAGAGCAGGTATCAAGGCTCCAGAACGGCCAATTGGTTCCTTTATCTTCCTTGGCCCTACTGGTGTTGGTAAAACTGAGCTGGCCAAGACTCTGGCAGAGGCTCTCTTTGACGATGAACGCAGCATGATTCGTATTGATATGAGTGAATACATGGAGAAACACTCTGTATCCCGTTTGATTGGTGCGCCTCCGGGATATGTGGGCTATGACGAGGGTGGCCAGCTGACAGAGGCTGTTCGCCGTCATCCATATAGCGTTATTCTGCTGGATGAAATCGAAAAAGCTCATAGAGATGTGTTTAATGTCCTGCTGCAGATTCTGGATGATGGTCGTCTTACCGATGGCAAGGGCAGAGTGGTAAACTTCAAGAATACAGTTATTATCATGACCTCTAACCTGGGTTCCCATGAGATTTTGAACAAGGCTCCAGAAGAAGCAGAGAAGGCTGTTAAGGAAATTCTGAAGGAATATTTCCGTCCAGAGTTCTTGAACCGTGTAGATGATATTGTGGTATTCAAGGGCTTGGCCAAGGAGCAGGTAAAGAATATTGCCGCTCTCCTGCTGCAGCAGCTTAATGACCGTCTGGAAAAGCAGATAAAGATGCATCTTACTTGGGACGACAAGGCTTTGAATCTCTTGGCAGAGCAGGGCTTTGATCCAGCCTTTGGTGCCCGCCCACTCCGTCGTCTGTTAAGCCATACTGTAGAAACTGAGCTGAGTAAATCCATTATCAAGGGTGATGTTAGCGAAGGTGATACTGTGGCTATGACAGTGGAAAATGGTCAACTGGTATTCAACAAAAAATAATTTTTACTTGAAATCAAGCAAATGATTTGATATACTCTTAACTACACAAGTTAATAAGCAAATGCAAAGATGGGGAGTAGTAGTATTGCAGTACCCTTCAGAGAGCTGTCGGTTGGTGCGAGACAGCAGGCAATGCAATGTGAACTGGCCCTGGAGCAGCACCCTGAACCTTTGGTGTAGGCGGTGCCGGGAACTGGCCGTTACAACAGGAGGATATGTCAGTATCCGTAAATGAGTGCACACAGCAATGTGTGAATATGAGTGGTACCACGGAGTTTTAAGCTTCGTCTCTGTAAAAGGAGACGGAGCTTTTTTGTTGCCATCGTCTCCGTAGATAGTTTTTGCGTAATCAAGCAAGGGAGAGATTGATGATGGAAAATGTAAAAAAGTATCAGCCTGGTTATTTTATGCCACCAACTATTGATATGAGCTGGGCTCAGAAGCAGTTCCCAGACAAGGCCCCAACCTGGTGCTCTGTTGACCTGCGAGATGGCAATCAGGCCCTGGTTATTCCTATGAGCCTTGATGAGAAGATAGAGTTCTTCAAGATGCTGGTTAAGATTGGCTTCAAGGAGATTGAGGTAGGCTTTCCAGCAGCCTCTGAAACTGAATATACCTTCCTGCGCCGTTTGGTGGATGAAAATCTGATTCCAGATGATGTAACTGTTCAGGTATTGACTCAGGCTAGAGAGCATATTATCAAAAAGACCTTTGATGCTCTAAAGGGTGTTAAGAACGCCATTGTTCATGTATACAATTCCACCTCTTTTGCCCAGCGTCAGCAGGTTTTCCGCAAGAACAAGGAAGAAATCAAGCAGATTGCCATTGATGGTGCCAAGCTTTTGCAGAAGCTCACTGAGGAGGCTGGAGCTAACTATCGCTTCGAGTATTCTCCAGAGAGCTTTACCGGTACTGAGCCAGAGTACGCTTTAGAGGTATGTAATGCCGTGCTGGATGTATGGAAGCCAACTCCAGACCGCAAGGCCATTATCAATATTCCTGTTACTGTGGAAATGTCCATGCCTCATATTTATGCCATGCAGGTAGCTTATATTTCCCAGAACCTGAAATATCGTGATGCGGTGGAGCTTTCCCTCCATCCTCATAATGATAGAGGCTGTGGCGTAGCTGATTCCGAGATGGGCCTGCTGGCTGGTGCTGACCGTATCGAGGGTACTCTCTTTGGTAATGGCGAGCGTACTGGTAATGCTGATATTGTAACCATTGCCATGAATATGTATGTATTAGGCGTAGATCCAAAGCTGGATTTCTCCAATATCCATGAGTTGGTGGAGCTTTATGAAAAGGTTACTAGAATGCATGTCCATGAGCGTCAGCCATATGCTGGTGCCCTGGTATTTGCAGCTTTCTCTGGTTCCCATCAGGATGCTATTGCCAAGGGCATGAAGTGGCGTGAGGAGCAGGATCCAGATCATTGGACTGTACCATATCTGCCAATAGATCCTCATGATGTAGGTCGTGAATATGAAGCAGATGTTATCCGCATCAATAGCCAGTCTGGCAAGGGCGGTGTAGCCTACATTATGGAGCAGAAATATGGTATCTCCATGCCAAAGAAGATGCGGGAGGATTTCGGCTACTGTGTTAAGGATGTATCCGACCACAAGCATAAGGAACTGCTGGGAGATGAAATCTATCAGATTTTCCATGATAATTATGTAAATGTTTCTACTCCATATAATCTCATTGATTTCAGCTTGAAGAAGGAAGTAGATGGCACCCGCTCCGGCTATGTGGAGCTGGAAATCAACGGCAAGCCAACTGTATTTAAGGCCAAGGGTAATGGTCGTCTGGATGCTATCAGCAATGCTATTCAGGAAAACACTGATGTAAGATATACAGATTTGACTTATAGCGAGCACGCTCTGGAGATTGGTTCCACCTCTCGTGCTATGGCCTATATTGGTGTAACTGGCACAGATGGCAAGATTACCTGGGGTGCTGGTATGGATACAGATATTATTACCGCTTCCGTGATGGCTCTCTTTAGTGCTATTAATCGTATGGTAAAGAAATAAAAACTAATATTCCTATTAAAAATAGTAAGTATTACAATAACATTCTCTCAGAATTTCCTTGGGAGAATGTTATTTTTTTAGATTTAATCAACATTTAATTGAATGTTATTGTTCAATTAGCAAAAGCTATTATTTTATACTTAAACGGTATTGGAAAAATTCTGTATAATATATTATCATATAGTCTATAACCAGCCCCTGCCCATAATGAAAAGGCCGGCTGCTCAATATGGCTAGGGGGTATGTATGAGCGTAATGGTTTATATTTAGATGTAGGAGTGATGACAAATGGAGCCATCCACACTGACACTTATTGTATTATGTATTTCTTCCATTTTATTTGCCACAGAAATTATTCCTTTGGCCGCTACTGCCATGGGCTCGGCTATTGCATTGGGATTATTAGGGGTGCTGACACCTCAGCAGGTATTTTCAGGCCTGTCAAATTCCACAGTAGTTCTGTTTGCAGGTATGTTTGTTATTGGTGCTGCCATGTTCCAGACGGGACTGGCTCAAAAAATCGGTGTAACTGTTGTTAAAGCAGCAGGTACCGGAGAAAAGCGTTTGATGTTTGCCCTGGTATTGGTTACGGTGGTATTATCCGCTGTATCATCCAATACCGCTACTGTAGCTTGTCTTTTGCCTGTGGTTGTGCAGATTTGTGCAGCTGCAAAGCTATCCCCCTCCTCCCAGCTTATGTCCCTGGCGGTGGCAGCCAATGTAGGCGGCACAATTACCTTGATAGGGACGCCGCCTAATATTCTGATGAGTGCTACCCTGGAAAACAGCGGTATGACTCCTTTTGGCTTCTTTGAATTTGCCTGGATAGGCATCCCTCTTTCCCTAATGGGTATGTTGTACATGATGACCGTGGGCAGAAGACTTTGTCCACATGATAATGTAGATACCATAGCCAGTGACAGTACTTCGGAGGCTCCTGGCAATAGCAAGAAAATGATGGTTTGTGCCGGTATTCTGTGCGGCGTGGTTCTGGCCATGGTTTTCGAGAAGCAGATCAATGTGCCTATGCATGTGTCCTCCGTTATTGGTGCCTTGGCCTGTGTTTTGACTGGCTGTCTCTCTGAGAAACAGGCATATAAGGGTGTTGACTGGACTACCATTTTCCTCTTTGCCGGTATGCTGCCCTTGGCTAGTGCCATGGACAAAACCGGTGCTGGCGGCATGATTGCCAATACCGTAGTAGATATGATTGGCGGGAATCCTGACCCTATGGTAATCGTTGTGGCCATGTTCCTGCTGTCCTGCGGTTTGACTCAGTTTATGTCCAATACAGCTTCCGCAGCCCTGCTGGCTCCCATTGGCCTTTCCATTGCCCAAAGCATTGGGGTATCACCTCTGCCGATTCTTATGACCATTGGTATTGCAGCTTCCTGCGCCTTTACCACTCCTGTGGCTACTCCGCCAAATACGCTGGTGCTGGGGCCTGGAAAATTCCGTTTTATGGACTATGTGAAGATTGGCACTCCGTTGGTTGCCTTTTCCTTGGCCGTATGTATGCTGGTTATTCCGGCTGTTTGGCCATTCTAAAATAAGGGAGTTGAACTATGAACAAAGACGAAATATTGGCTGCCTTGAAACAGCTGGATGGAGAGGTATATAGCAAGTTGCAGGATGAAATCTGTCAGCAGCGATATGAGCTGTCCCTGATGCCTACTATGAATGCTGAATCTCCCTTGGCTGCCTATTTGGAAGGCAGTGTGTTGACCAACAGTGATTGGGATTATCATGCTATATCTCAATTTAGAGGTTTTGAGCAAATCGCTGCTGAACGGGCCGAGAAACTTTTTGGGGCAGAACACGCCATTGTACGCATCGGTGGTATTGTGGCAGCCACCAGAATTGTCTGCAAGGGGCTGCTCAATGATGGTGACTGTGTTGTAAGCTTCAATGGGCGCAAGGCAGAGCATTGCGAGGGATTGGACTACAAATTTGTCCCCTTCTATCTGACTGGGGATGCTAATGATTTGGATTGGCAGTCCATGGAGGATATCCTTGCCAACAATCAGGCCAAGCTGTTGATTTTCTCTCCTACCAGTTACTCCAGAAATGTCGATTATGGCCGACTGGCGGGAATTGCCCATAGGAATGATGCCCTGTTGTGGGTTGATTTGGGGCAAAAGGTAGGGCAGGTAGCGGCAGGATTGCAGCCATCCCCCTTCCCAGAGGCAGATATTGTTACCTTTGCCACAGATGATGCCATTCATGGACCGGAAGGGGCGGTGATCCTCTGCAAGAAGGAGCTGCAGGAGCAGATGGATGAATCCGTGGTGGCGAATGGTCATAGCGCCCTCCATAGAAATCGTTTAGCCGCTTTGGCTGTGGCTTTTAGAGAGGCAGAAACCAAGGAATTTGCGGCCTATGGCCGGCAGGTTATCCAAAATGCCCAGATTATGTGGGAATCTCTGCAACAGGCAGGTTGTCAGGTGCTGTGCGGAGGTACTGATTCTCATCTGGTTATGGTGGCCTTTCCGGAAAGTATATCCCTGGGGGATATGCAGCGGCGACTGGCAGCAGCAGGATTTTTGGTGAAGGCCTCAGAGCTATTGACTGACAACGGCAGTCATAAATATCATATACTGCGGCTTTCCACTCTCAATCCAACAACCCGTTCCTTGAAGGAAAATGATATTAGAAAAATATCCGCCCTATTGGCCAAGGCCATGGCGCAGGATGATTCAGATAGCTTGAAGTCAATAAGGGATAAGGTAGGGATTCTCCTGATGGATAAGCCGATTTTCTCCGAGGAATGGCTGCCTAGAGGCAGCAATACGGAAATGTCCTTTGATGGTTCTGACAAGATTTCCGCTCACGATATAGCAGCCAATGAGAAAAAGAGCGTGCTGAAAAGGATTTTCAATAGGTAAGAATAAGCAGCTGTTTCAAGGACATGAATTTGTCTTGAGACAGCTGTCTTATTGTCTATGATTCATACTTGACTTTAGGGCTGATAATTCGTAAAATATAATGGTATGGTTGTATGAGAATACAGCTCATGAATGATAATAAACGCCATGAAATGGCAGAATAATAAAAGAAGGAGGTGTGTTATTATCATTGAGATTATACTTGCAGCAATTGCCGCTTTGGCAGTAGGTGGTGCCGGAGGCTATATGATGCGCAAGCAGGCTGCCGAAAAGCAGATTGGTTCTGCTGAGGAAGAAGCTCGTCGTATTGTGAAGGCTGCTGAGTCCAAGGGCGAGGCTGCAAAAAAGGAGAAGCTATTAGAAGCAAAGGAAGATGTACATCGTCTTCGTCAGGAATTAGATCGTGAAACCCGTGACCGCCGTAATGAATTGCAGCGTCAGGAGCGCCGTCTGGTGTCCAAGGAGGAGAATTTGGACCGGAAACTGGATTCTTTGGAGAAAAAGGAAGAAAACCTTGCCTCCAAGGAAGCAAAGCTGGAAAAGAGCCAGGCTGCTATTGATGAGCTTCACGAGAAGCAGAAGTCTGAGCTGGAGCGTATTTCCACTTTGACCACTGAAGAAGCCAAGACTATGCTGTTAGCTGAAATTGATGAGGAGCTGCAGCATGAGAAGGCAATGAAAATCAAGGAATATGAGCAGCAGGTTAAGGATGAGGCTGACAAAAAGGCTAGAAATATTATTTCTATGGCTATTCAGCGTTGTGCTGCTGACCATGTAGCAGAAACTACTGTATCTGTAGTTGCTCTGCCTAACGATGAAATGAAGGGCAGAATCATTGGTCGTGAGGGCCGTAATATTCGGGCTTTGGAAACCATGACAGGTATTGACCTGATTATTGATGATACTCCAGAGGCTGTTATTCTCTCCGGCTTTGATCCTGTACGCCGTGAGGTGGCCAGAATTGCCTTGGAGAAACTGATTGCTGATGGCCGTATTCATCCTACCAGCATTGAGGAAATGGTGAAGAAGGCTCGTCGCGAAGTGGATCAGCGCATCAAGGAGGCTGGTGAGCAGGCTACCTTTGATACCGGTGTTCATGGCCTTCATCCAGAGCTGATTAAGCTGCTGGGCCGTTTGAGATATCGTACCAGCTATGGTCAGAATGTATTGAATCACTCTGTAGAGGTATCCCATTTGGCAGGTATGATGGCTGCTGAGCTGGGCGTAGATGTTATGCTGGCTAAGCGTGCCGGACTGATTCATGATATTGGTAAATCCATTGACAACGAGGTTGAGGGTACTCATGTAACCATAGGTGCAGATATTGCCAAGAAGTATCGTGAGTCCAAGGATGTTATCAATGCTATTATGGCCCATCATGGGGATGCGGCGCCAAATACTGTGGAAGCAGTATTGGTGGCAGCAGCTGATGCTGTATCCGCTGCTCGTCCTGGTGCCCGTCGCGAAAGCCTGGAGTCCTATTTGAAGCGTCTTACCCGTTTGGAGGAGATTGCTGAGGGCTTTAGCGGTGTAGAGCGTTGCTTTGCCATTCAGGCAGGTCGTGAGATTCGCGTTATGGTTAAGCCTGACAAGGTTGATGATGCAGGTGCTGTTATTCTGGCACACGATATTGTCAAGAAGATTGAGTCTGAGCTGGAGTATCCAGGTCAGATTAAGGCCACTATTATTCGTGAAACCCGCGTAGTTGATTACGCAAAATAATTTTGACAAATAAATTGGGCTGTCGTCCTGGGGCGGCAGCCTGTTTTTTTTTAGACACTGGGCAAAAATTCTCTCATAATATCTGTGAGAGGAGGTACCAATTATGAAATTTAAGAAAAATCGTAAAACCACTAGTGAGGCATCTATGGACAGCATCCAGCTGGTAGCCTCCCTGCTGATTTGTTTCCCAGAAATGGGGAAGGTTACATTGGACAGCAAGGAGGAGGGAATATGGCTGGATTTTACCCTGAGTCAGAAGCCCTCTGAGGAGAGGATGACCAAGGTAAATCAACTGTTGACAGACAGCCTGAGACTTTATCATGAGCTTGAAGGAATACAGGGAGCCAGAATGGCTTTCTTTTATGAAACAAGAGCCTTGCATATATTTAGAGATCTGGACAGCCTTACCAAGATCGAAATAGATATGCTGGTTACTTTGGTAAGAGAAAATTTTGCCGATTTGCTTCTGACAGATGGAGTGAGAAATCTGGATGAAGATGCTGTAGAGGCTCAGTCTGAAATGATAGATTATCGTATTCGTTTCCTGCGGGAAAATCACATTGGAGAAAATATGGTAGGCATCCGTGAGGAAGGCCGGGTTATGGTATATTGACAAGGAGATTAGCATGAAAATTATGCTTGTAGGCGATGTGGTAGGACGTACTGGCCGCAAAGCCTTTGATAGATATACAAAAGAACTGCGTCAAAAATATAATGTGGACATGGTTATTGTGAATGGCGAAAATTCTGCTGGTGGCAAGGGAATCAGCCGCAAATCTATGGATGAGCTGCTGCGGGGAGGAGCCGATGTTATTACCTCTGGCAATCATATATGGGATAATCGAGAGGTATATGGCTTTATTGACCAGGAGCCTTATCTGGTACGGCCTGCCAACTATCCACAGGGAGCGCCAGGGAAGGGCTGGTGTATTTATCCTTTCCGCAGCGCCAACGTGGCTGTAATCAACCTTTCTGGACGGGCCTTTATGCCGGATATGGATTGTCCTTTCCAAAAAATTGAGGATATTTTGTCGGAAATCGGCAATGAGGCAGATATTTTTGTTTTGGATTTCCATGCAGAGACTACCTCAGAGAAAATGGCTATGGGTTTTTATCTGGATGGCAGAGTGCAGGCAGTAGTTGGCACTCATACTCATATTCAGACCTCCGATGCCAGAATATTGCCTAAGGGTACTGGTTATATTACAGATTTGGGTATGGTAGGCCCTTGGCATTCCGTACTAGGGGTAGAGCCAGAGATTATTATTAAGAAGTTTACCACCTGTATGCCAGCCCGCTTCAATGTGGCAGAGGGGCCGGCTGTATATTCTGCTGTAGTAATGGATATTGATACGGCCACTAAAAAAACAGTAAATATAGAGCGTATTTTTATTACAGAATAAATATATTTATGAATAAAGCAGGATTTTTGGGTTTTTTGGCGAATAAGTAGTGAGTGTAAAATATATTTTTCCTTGTTAGCGAGGTATGATTAATGTCAAGCGATTTGCATATGCACACCAGCTGTTCTGATGGTTTGTTAACGCCGGAGGAGCTGGTTCAGGCAGCGAAAGAAGCAGGTCTTAATTTTATAGCAATTACTGATCATGATACAGTAGATGGACTTTGCCAGCTGTATGAAACAGGACTGTATCCTAATGCTGGTATCAAAATTATTCCTGGTATAGAATTTAGTGCTCATCATGATACCAGCGAGATTCATATTCTTGGTTATAATGTTGATATTTATAATAGGGAATTGGTGGAGCGTTTAAATGATGTGGTAGAAGCCCGGTGGACGAGATTTTCTACTATGGTGGAAAAGCTGCAGAATTTGGGTTATGATATATCTGAGACAGATGTATTGGAGATTGCCGATGGCAGTACCTCCATTAGCCGTTCTCATATTGCTCAGGTTATGGTGCGGAAGGGATATTGTGCCAGTGTCAAGGATACCTTTGAGCAGTTGCTGGAAAAGGGCAAGCCTGCCTATGTGTCTCATTATCGTTTGGAGGCAGAGGAAATCATTGATTTGATAAAGAATAGCGGTGGTACGCCGGTGTTGGCCCATCCTAAGCTGATACATAATGATGCTTTGGTGGAGGAGCTGCTGAAAAACGGTATTGAGGGCATTGAAGCTATTTATCCTAAGCATGATGAGGAGGATACCAAGCGGTATCTGGAGCTGGCAGAAAAATATCATTTGCTGGTAACTGGCGGTTCTGATTTTCACGGCATACCAGGTAGATGGCCTCAGCATATAGGAGAATTTGTAGTAGATGATTGCTATGCTGAGGAATTGTACAGAGAACCTGAGCTATAAAAGGGGTTCTTCTGGAAAGTTGCTGCAAATAGACAAGATTGGATTTCTGGATATAGAAAATGGAGGGTACTATGGAGGTTATAGCTTTAGTGGGGCCAAGCGGCACCGGAAAAAGTCATCGTGCTCTTTTGGTTGCCCATAACAACCAGGCAGATGCCATTATTGATGATGGCCTGCTGATAAAGGACGGCAAAATAATTGCCGGTAAATCTGCCAAGCGGGAGCAGAATAAGGTACTGGCTGTGAAGCGAGCTATCTTTGTGCTGCCAGGTCATGCAGAGGAAGTACGCAAAGCAATTGAAGAAACTAAGCCAGTGCGGATTCTTATTCTGGGTACATCCGAGAATATGGCACGAAAAATAGCCAAAGCGCTGAAACTGCCAGAGATTTCCCATTTTGTGCATATTGAGGAAATTGCTACTCAGTCTGAAATGGAAAAGGCTCGCTTCCATAGATTGCGGGAGGGCAAGCATATTATTCCTGTACCAACCATCGAATTGAAGCCACATTTTTCTGGTTATCTGGTAGATCCTATAAACTCTTTCTTGAAGAAGAAGCGAGGAGATGGGGATAGACGGCGGACTCTGGGAGAAAAATCCATTGTGCGTCCCGTATTCAGCTATTATGGCAAGCTGATTATTGATGACTGGGCCTTGAAGGCTATTGTTCGCAAGCTGTTGGTAGACGGAGAGAATGTTACCAAGGTAGCTGATGTAAAGATAGAGCATGTCTACAAGGGAGATGGGGAAGTAGGTTTTGAATCGGCTGGTATCGTTATTGGCTGTGAGGTAGTTATTACCTACGGCAAGCATATTCCTACTCTGGTACAGAAGCTGCAGACTCAGGTTCGCAAGGATGTAGAGTATATGACAGGCATGGTGGTTAAGAAGGTTAATATTACCATTAAGGCCTTGTTTGTTCAGCCTAAGCGGTTCTAAAACAGAATAATATATTTTAGGGGAGTATTTCTGGTCTATGCTGGGAATGCTCCCTGTTTTCTTGGACACAAAAAAACCGCCTCCTAAGAAGCGGTTAATACTCAATGGCAGGGGTAGCAGGACTCGAACCTACGAATGCTGGATTCAGAATCCAGTGCCTTACCAACTTGGCGATACCCCTATATGAAGTTCCGTTGCTCAATCACAACAATGAATATTATACAGATAAGATGAGAGGATGTCAAGGAAAATTTTAGAAAAAATGTTTACAAGAATAATGGATTTTTGCTCAAATTTGTGTATAATAAGGGTATGAAGATATAAATCTGATTGGGGAGGTTTTTTTATGAAATACGAATTTACGGAAGAATATTATACCGGTATTAAAATGATTGACGAAGAGCATGCTAAGCTTTTTGAAATTGCCAATAGAGCCTATGAATTGCTGACAAATCAGTTCAAGCTGGACAAATATGATGAAATTGCAGCTGTTCTTGAGGAGCTGAAGGATTATACCAAGTACCATTTTAGTCATGAAGAAGAGTATATGAAGAGCATAAACTATGGCAAGCGGTTTAGCCAGATGCATCAGCATACCCAGTTTATCGAAAAGCTGGAATCCTATGATCTAAAGGATATTGACGAAAATCAGCAGGCAGGTCTCTTGGAGATTATTGATTTTCTGGCTGTATGGCTTCAGGGCCATATCAAGGGTATGGATAAGCGCATTCCTAAAGTAGAAGCATAATTTTTCTGGAAACATCTCTATGTACCATGCATGGGGATGTTTTTTCTTGTTTGCCTTGTACTTTACTTTTGCAATAGTATGTGTTAATATGACAACGATGGACGGTATTCATTACAGCCTTGGCTGTGCAGGAACTGTACTATCTTTTTCTTGAATCGCCAATTCATCCGGGTATGAAGGTGGTGATATATATGAAAATTGGTTTTATTGGAGCAGGCAGGGTAGGTTTTACCCTAGGCAAGTATTTTTGTGAGCATGGTGTAGAAGTTGCAGGTTACTATAGCCGCAATATTCAATCTGCCCAGGAGGCAGCAGAGTTCACCAACAGCCAGGTTTATGATGTACCAGCAAAGCTGCTGGAGGCTTGTGATATATTGTTTTTGACTGTTCCGGATGGAATAATTCCCCAGATATATAGGGAATTGTGCCAAGAATCGATTCGAGGGAAGATACTGTGTCACGCTAGCGGTGCTGTAGCTGCCGGTGAGACTTTTCCTGATATAGAGGCTCGGGGAGCCTGTGGATACTCAGTTCATCCGTTATTTGCTGTAAGTGATAGATATCACTCCTACAGGGAATTAACGGATGTTTTTTTTGCCTTAGAGGGAACAGCTTCCAGGCTGGATGATATGCTGAAATGGCTAAGAAGTACAGGCCTTAAGGTGCAGGTTATTGATTCTAAATGCAAGCCCAAGTATCATGCTGCAGCTTCCATTGTCAGCAATCAGGTAGTAGCTCTTTTTGCTGAGGCTCAGGCTATGCTGATGGAATGTGGGTTTCAGCCAGAAACAGCTATGGATGCTTTGAAGAAGATTTTTTTGGGCAATGCCCAGCATGTGGCTCAGGTAGGGCCTGTTAAGGCACTGACAGGACCAGTACAGCGAGGAGATGTTTCCACAGTGGCCAAGCACTTATCTGTGCTGGAAAAGCCTAAGGATAGACTGCTGTACCTGCTTTTGTCAGAAAGACTGATGGAAGTTGCTAAAAAGGGCAAAGCTGATTATCAGGAAAAGCCTATGAGAGAATTATTAGAGGATAGTTATAGTCAACTATTAACAGAGGAATATAGCAGACTCAAAGGGGATAGAAATTGAGTCGATTTTGGTAGGAAAGGAAGATATATTATGAAGAATACAGTAGCAACCTTTTTGAAGATGAAGCAGCAGGGTGAGAAGATTTCCATGCTTACCTGCTATGATTACTCCACCGCCAAGCTGGAGGAGGAAGCTGGTATTAATGGTATACTGGTAGGGGATTCTTTGGGAAATGTTATGTTGGGACTGCCTGATACCATTTCCGTTACTATGGAGGATATGATTACCTTTGGTCATGCTGTAGCCAGAGCTTGTCATAATACTATGGTGGTTATTGATATGCCATTTATGTCTTATCAGGTGTCTGTAGAGCAGGCCGTAATGAATGCAGGCCGCTTGATGAAGGAAGGCCGGGCCAATGCTGTTAAGCTAGAGGGAGGCGCTGCAGTATGTCCTCAGATTAAGGCTATTACAGATGCAGGTATTCCTGTTATGGCACATTTGGGCCTTACTCCTCAGTCTGTTAATGCTTTGGGTGGCAATCGTGTTCAGGGTAAAACCGAGGCCGGGGCTCAGAAGCTGATTGAGGATGCCTTGGCTATTCAGGAGGCTGGTGCTTTTGCCGTGGTTCTGGAATGTATTCCTGCCAAGCTGGCGGATATGATTACCAAGAAGCTGGATATTCCTACCATCGGTATTGGTGCGGGAGCTGGCTGTGACGGACAGATTTTGGTTTATCAGGATATGTTGGGACTGTTTAGCGAATATACACCAAAATTTGTGAAGCACTTTGCAGAGCTGGGGGGAGCTATGAAGGAAGCCTTTCAGGCCTATGATAGAGAGGTTAAGGCTGGCAGCTATCCTGCTCCAGAGCATACCTTTAAGATTGATGATGATGTCTTAGAAAAATTGTATTGATTTTCTATTCACCATTAGCTTCAAATATGTTAAAATAGAGTGTGAAATTTAAATTTGAGGTTGATTATGCGTATTATTACAGGCTCGGCCAAGGGCTGCAATTTGAAAACTCCCAAGGGAATGAGTACCCGTCCTACATCTGATCGGGTAAAGGAATCCCTATTTAGTATTCTGGGCAGTGATGCCTGCGGCAGAGTGCTGGATATTTTTGCTGGTACTGGAGGTCTGGGGTTGGAGGCGCTAAGTAGGGGAGCGGATAGCTGTACCTTTATAGACAAGGCTACCACAGAGATTATTGCGGATAACGCCAAACATACCCGCTTGGCAGATAAGTGCCAGATTCTCAAAGGAGATGTTTTTGCCCAGCTTCGCAGATTGGAGACGGCAGGCCAGCAATTTGACCTGGTATTCTGTGATCCACCCTATCATCAGGGATTGGCCCACAGGGCTTTGGAGCAGTTGGAGAATAGCCAATTGCTGGCTCCAGATGCCATTGTGATCATGGAGTACGGCGGCGATGAGCCGGAATTGCCAGCTACCACTCGTCTGCAACTGGTCAAAAAGCAGCAATATGGCAAAACAACTCAGATAAATTTTTATCATCTGCCTGTAGAGGAAGGTTGATTGCATATGAAAAGAGCCATCTGTCCGGGCAGCTTTGATCCGGTTACCCTGGGACATATTGATATATTTCAGAGAGCTTCCCATATTTTTGATGAGGTTTATATAGGGGTTTTTAACAATATCCGCAAGAAGCCTCTTTTGTCTGTGGAGGAGCGTATTGACCTGCTGGCGCAGGCCACAGATCATTTTGATAATATCAAGGTAATCTCCTTTGACGGCCTGTTGGCTGATTATATGCTCAAGGAAGATATTCAGGTGATAGTTCGGGGCCTTCGCTCAGTAACAGATTATGAATATGAGCAGGGGCAGGCTCAGATTATCAAGGCTATGCATCCGGAGCTGGATACCATGTTCCTGTTAGGGAAGCCGGAATACAATAGCTTTAGTTCCTCTGTGGTGCGGGAGATTATCAGATTTGGCGGGGATTGTTCCAAACTGGTACCTCATAATGTATATAGATATTTGAAGAGTAGGATTTGATTTTAGAATAAAGGGTGGTATTATCTATGAATGAAGAAGCTATGCTGAAAATTGATGCGGCAATAGACGAAATTGAGAATTATGTGTCTGGGGCACATAGAGTTCCTCTTTTGGAAAAGGTACTGGTCAAGGATGATGAGCTTTTTCATTTGATGGATAATCTTCGTAACGAGATTCCCCGAGAGGTAAGCGAGGCTCTGGAAGTGTGCCATCGCAGGGATGAAATTATTAGTGTGGCTCAGAATGAAGCAGACCAGATTATTGAAAGAGCCAATAAGGAAGCTCAGGAGATTATTGATAAGGCTAAGCTTTTTGCCCAGAAAACCGTGGATGAAAATGTCCTGGTAATTCAGGCCAAAGAGGAAGCTATGAATGTTAAGAATCAGACTGAGGAAAGTGTCAAGAAGCTTCAGGATGAGACTACTGCCTGGGTACAGCAGCAGAGAGAAGAAACCGAGGCTTATGTGAAGCAGCAGCGGGAGGAAAACGAGGCTTATGTGAAGCAGCTGAAAGAAGATGCTGAGCGTTATGCAGTGCAGATGTTTGACCATGTACTGGCGAATATGAATTCTGCTATCAATGCCATTCACAACGATGTGGGCGGTGTAATGCAGGCTATGAATCAGGCCAAGGAGCAGATTCATTCTGCCAACAAAAAAGTATAACCAGGTGTCCTATGTTCCCAACCTCTAGGGGTGGGATGTTGTGCTAATACTAGGGAGAGTCATGATAATGCCATTTTGGCAGATATCATGGCTCTTTTTCTTAAAAATAGAAAAAATGCTTGCTGAATGTCAAAATGTCAAATATAATATAAGTAAAGGTCAAATTGTCAAGCAAATTAAAAGAAACAGGGTGTTATTATGAGCAATATAGCAGATTTAATTGAAGATTATATTTTGACCAGATTGGCGGAACAGCAGACAGGGCAGGTGGAACTGCGTCGGACAGATATAGCCGATGAAATTTCCTGTGCCCCCTCTCAGATTAGCTATGTGCTAAATACCAGATTTACCCATGATAAGGGGTTTTCTGTAGAATCCCGCCGTGGTCTGGGGGGCTTTATCAGAGTAGTAAGGGTGCCTTTGAAGAATATTATTTATCAGGAAATGTTGGAGAAGCTGGACCAGGATACGGATTTTGTGGAAATCAAGGCCATGTTGCATTATTTGATACAGCATGAAATGATTAGTACCAGAGAGTGTACCTTGCTTTTGCAGACTGCCAAGTCTGCCTATGAGAATATGCCTCCTGAGCCTAGAACCAAGCTGCTGCGGGCTTTGTTCAGCACCTTGGCGCAATTTTCCTGAAAAGAGCTTCCTAAGCCTTTATTAAAGAAAGGGACAGGTGTGGCAAATGGCAAAATACAACAGACTGGGACGGCAAAGCTTTTGGTATAGCCTTGGCAATTTTTTTCTGAATTTTGCCATTGCTGTAGTATGGCTGGGGAGATGGACTATCAAGCTTTTAAAGCGGTGCTGGCGGAAATGGAGATAAAAAAGCATGGCAAAGAAAAAGACAATGTATGTATGCCAGAACTGTGGCTATGATACTCTCAAATGGCTGGGGAAATGTCCCGGCTGTGGTCAGTGGAATACCTTGGTGGAGGAGATTGTTAAGGAGGAACGGAATGTTTCTCGGGGATTGAATTTGGGGTTGTCCCAGTCCAGCACTCCCTGTCCTATCAGTGAGGTAACTGTGGAGGATTTGCCTAGAATGACCACAGGGTCTCAGGAGCTGGACAGGGTACTGGGAGGGGGGATTATTCCTGGCTCTATGGTATTGATTGTAGGTGATCCAGGTATTGGAAAATCCAGTCTTACCTTGAAGGTGTGTGCCAATGAAGCGGCTCTAGGGAAAAAGGTTCTCTATGTAACTGGTGAGGAAAGTGTTCGTCAGGTGAGAATGCGAGCCGATAGACTGGAGGCTGTTCATAATGATTTGCTGGTGGTAAGCGAAACCAATCTGGAAAACATTGAGCACCATGTAGAGAAGCTAAAGCCTGATTTGCTGGTGGTGGATTCCATTCAGACCATTTTTCGGCCAGATATTCAAAGTGCTCCCGGCAGTGTCAGTCAGGTACGGGAATGTGCGGTAGAAATTCTGCGGGTAGCCAAAACCAATGGTATTGCTGCCTTTGTGGTGGGACATGTAACCAAGGACGGCACCTTGGCTGGACCTAGAGTTTTGGAGCATATTGTGGATACGGTTTTGTATTTTGAAGGCGGCAGCAATTCAGAATACAGATTGTTGCGGGCGGTGAAAAATCGTTTTGGCAGTACCAATGAAATCGGTATTTTTGAAATGAGGGAAACAGGCCTGATAGATGTACCAGATGCCTCCAAATTGTTTTTGTCTGAGCGGACTGATGAGGCAGGCAGTATTATTGTGCCTACTGTGGAGGGAACCAGGCCTCTGCTGGTGGAGGTGCAGGCTCTGGTGGCTCAGACTCCCTATGTGCCTCCTAGACGAACTTCGGATTCTGTGGACATCAAGAGATTGCAGCTATTGCTGGCGGTGTTGGAGAAAAGGGTTCATCTGGCCATTGGTGCCTGTGATGTTTTTGTCAAGGTTGCTGGTGGTATTCGCATAGATGAGCCGGCAGCAGACTTGGGAATTTGTGTGGCTATGGCTTCTAGCTTTGCTAACCGTCGCTTACGGCCTCAGACTATAGTTTTTGGAGAGGTGGGGCTGTCTGGAGAAGTCCGGGCGGTAAGCCAGGCAGAGGGCAGACTTAGAGAGGCCGCCAGATTGGGCTTTACCAGTGCTGTACTGCCAAGAAAGAACTATGAACAACTAAAGGGAGAAAAGGCTTTGACTGGCATGAAGCTGTATGGCGCAGGGGATCTTACCGAAGCCTTGCGATATGCCATGCCTAGAGAATAACAGTTGAATTTAGATAATATATTGACATGGTTCTATATATATGATAAAATTACTACTTTTCTTATGAATTAATTTGTGCTATAATTTAATTGTGTGGTTAATTGATAAGAGGGGGTGTGTTTGTTGCAGGTTGGTGATCAAGTGGTTTATCCTATGCACGGCGCAGGAGAAATCACAGGTATTGAAGAATGTGAGATTATGGGCACTGTAAAGCAGTATTTCATTCTCCAGCTGCCAATAGGCGGTATTAGGATTATGATTCCCACGGACAATATAGAGGGTATCGGCCTGAGGCAGATTTCCCCGCCAGAAACTATAGAGCAGGTGGCTGGGGTATTGCAGCAGCCTGGTGAGAAGCCTGTAGGCAGCTGGAACAAGAGATTCCATATTAATCTTAACAGATTGAAGTCTGGAGATATTCTGGAGGTGGCAGCGGTAGTTCGCAACCTGATTCTTCAGGATAGGCGCAAGCGGATTTCCGGTGGCGAGAAGCGGCTTTTGGACTTGGCAAGACAGATTTTCCTCAGTGAGTTGTCTTATGCCTTGGCTGGCTCTGTGGAGCAGGCTGAGGAATGGCTGATGGAGCAGATTGATAAGAAGGATAATTAGTCTCTAGTCTCTACAAAGAATATTGGCAGCCTGTTTGTGCGACAGGCTGTTTTTATGCTAATGGTTTGTCAAATAAACACTTTAACTAATTGTGGGACTAAAGGAGCAAATAGGCAGTATACAGGATATTTTCATTCTGATACTATATATTTTACGTTGCAAAAGGAGGTGAAATAATGCTAATAAGAGTTATACGTTTCTTTGTTACTGTATTGCTGGCAGTAATAGGTGGTGTGATACTGCATTTGGCTAGTCCTGTATTGACAGAGCTGATTAGCACCGAGGTGCTAAAGACTGATATGGGACTGTACAAGCTGACTATGGCCAATGTTATCCTGATAGGTGTCGGTATGGTTGTCGGTGGCATAGCAGGTTATCTGGTATCTCCATATTTTGTTGCCAAGCTGCAGAAATTTTCTATCTGGGTTGAAGGACAGCTCAGCAAGATGCCTTTGCAGGATGTTATTGCTGGCGTTGTTGGTTTGGCCATTGGACTTATAATTGCGAATTTGTTAGGTGGGACCTTTGCCAATATTCCTGTAATTGGTAACTACCTGCCAGTGCTGTTCAGCATTGTATTTGGTTATCTGGGCATTCATATTGTTGTACGCAAGCAAAAGGAAATTGGTGAGCTTTTGGGCAGAATGATGAAGCTGAAGAAAAAGCCAAGGGAAAAATTGGGAGAGGATGGCACTGTCCAGCCTGCAGCCCAGCCTGCTCCTGTGGCTCCAGCTATGCCAGCAGGAGGCTATGGCAGCTATGACAGTCTGGTAGGCTGTAAGCTGTTGGATACCAGCGTCATTATAGATGGCCGTATTGCAGATATTTGTGGTACAGGCTTTTTGGATGGCAAGCTGTTGATTCCTGTGTTTGTACTGGAAGAGCTGCAGCATATTGCAGATTCGGCAGATGCTTTGAAAAGAGTACGAGGCCGCAGAGGCTTGGATATTCTGCAAAAAATTCGCACAGAAAGCGGCTTGCAGGTAGAGATAATCAATCAGGATTTTGAAGACATTACCGAGGTTGATTCCAAGCTGATACGTTTGGGCCAGCAGTTGGGCGGCAAGATTGTAACTAATGATTACAATCTGAATAAGGTTTCTGAGCTGCAGGGTGTGCCTGTATTGAACATTAATGATTTGTCCAATGCAGTAAAGCCGGTGGTTATTCCAGGCGAAAATATGCATGTAACAGTAGTCAAGGAAGGCAAGGAACAGGGACAGGGAATTGCCTATCTGGATGATGGCACCATGATTGTTATTGAAAATGGCCGCTATCATTTGAATAAGGCCATTGAGGTTGAGGTAACATCTGCTCTGCAGACCTCTGCCGGCAGAATGATTTTTGCCAAGCCTGTTGGTGAATAATATGTTTTTTAGGGACATAATCCTTTATGGGTTATGTCCTTTTTTGTGTAAAAATTAGATTGACACTCCATATGTTTAAAGCTAAGGTGATAGGGAGTTTGGAGATAAATGAGTGTTCAACTTGCTAGCAAAAGGGATTGAAGATTTTAGAGGATTTTATACATTAGTTTATAAAGGAAAATCCTATAAAAAAACAATAATAATAAATTTATAATGATTTACAAACAATATCCATCATGTTATATTATAACCATGAAATAAAGCTTAAAACATATTATTAGGAGGTAAAAGAAAATGGGGTTTCGGCCAATTGTAGGAGAAAGTGGGATTACTTATAATGTTGAAAAAAGAGAGGGTGTTATAAGCACTATGTCAAATGGTTGGAAAAAAGAGCTGAATAAAGTTGCCTGGAACGATGGAGAGGCTAAGTTTGAAATTCGTTCCTGGTCCAAGGATCATCAGCGCATGGGGAAGGGAATCAGCTTTACGGAAGAGGAACTGGTTACTCTGGCTAATATTCTTGCCAAAATGGATTGCGTAAAAGGTAAAATCGTAGTTTAATCGTAGTTTATTGAAAGCTTTGTTTTCAGGATATGGTGATATTTGCATACAGAGGATTGTCGCAAATTATCAACCATAAAAAGGGGCTGACGTACTAAGAAATTAGTCGCCAGCCCCATATTTATTTTGTGTATCAGTGCTTCCTAGTGGACATAATCTTGAATCATTGGTAAAATCTAACTATATAGGAAGGGAGTTGTTTTGGGATTATGGTTAGTGTTATTTTTCCTGCTGCTGGTCGGGGGAAGAGAATGCAGGCTGGCATGAATAAGGTTTTTATGGAGTTGTCTGGGATTCCAATTTTGGTACGGACATTGTTGCGGTTTTCTGATTGCTCTCAGGTGGATAATCTGGTTGTAGTTGTAGGTGAAGGCGAGGTACAGTTTGTCAAAGGAATCCTAAAAAGGATTCCCGGCTTGAAGCCTTGGCAGGTAGTGGCTGGCGGCAGTGAGCGCCAGTATTCGGTGTGGAATGGTATTCAATCCATAGAAAATCCTTCTGATGATGATATTATTCTGGTGCATGATGCAGCCAGACCTTTGATTTCTACAGAGGTTATACAAGAAACTATAAAAACAGTGAGAGAAAAAGGCGGTGCCATTGCGGCGGTGCCTGCCAAAAATACCATTAAAATCTGCAATGAAAGGCAGGAGGTAGTGGAAACTCCAGATAGAAGCACCTTGTGGGAAGTTCAAACTCCCCAAGGGTTTCGCCGGGATATTCTGGTAAAGGCCAACGAGCTGGCTGAAAAGTATGGCTTTTTGGGTACTGATGATGCCAGCTTGGTAGAGCGGTGCGGCTATCCTGTTTATATTGTAAATAGCGATTATCGCAATATCAAAATTACTACGCCAGAGGATATTGTGGTGGCTAAGGCCTTTTTGCATGAAACAGCCAAGGAAAATCCACAGGAAAAAAGCTTGGAAAATACTTTAAAGGCCTTTGTGGAGGAAATCAAGGTAAAGTTTCTGCGGGAAGATGATTGATAGATAGGGAGGCAAATTTATGACAAGATTTGGCATGGGCTATGATGTTCATCAGTTGGTGGAGAATCGCAAGCTGATTATTGGCGGTGTGGATATACCCTACGAAAAAGGTCTTTTAGGCCATTCTGATGCTGATGTGTTATTGCACGCAATTTCAGATGCTTTGCTGGGAGCAGCTGCCTTGGGAGATATAGGCAAGCATTTTCCAGATACAGATCCTCGCTACAAGGGAGCAGATAGCCTAAAACTGCTGGAGGAGGTTGGCAATCTCTTGGCAGAAAAGGGCTATGTAGTAGGTAATGTGGATGCTACCATTGTGGCACAGAAGCCGAAGATGCTGCCTCATATTCCTCAGATGCGGGAAAACATCGCCAGAGTTCTCCGTGTGGATATAGACCAGATAAATGTAAAGGCCACTACAGAGGAGCATTTAGGCTTTACTGGCAGCGGTCATGGGATATCCTCTTATGCTGTAGCAGGAATTGAAAGGTAAAACAATTCTTCCACCTTGCATGAACATAAATTTTTTGATACAATACTAAATATCATATATTAAAGGCTGTGAACAGGCAGAGTACGTTGTACGAGCTGACAGAGAGGGTTCTCGGAGACTGCTTCCGGACTTGACTAATTCAAGGTAGGAGCTGTACAGGCTGTAAGGAACCTGAGCTACGATGAGGGAAAGTGCACCTGGGAGCTGCAGGGCTGAATTATTGCTAATTTGGCGGGAAGTTAGGCTCTGACGCAGGGATGCGTTAAAAACCATTGAGAAGCAGTTTTTCTAGGTCATGGTGGAATTTGCCAGACCAGTGTGGAAAATATTGCTGGAATTAGAGTGGAACCGCGACTGATAGCCGCCTCTTAGCTGAGGCGGTTTTTTTGTTGTCAAAGGTTAGTAAACAGTGTGTATGGAGTTGGAGGCAAAATGTTTTTTAAAAGACTTAGATCCCGTATCAAAAAAGATATTCGGGTAGTTTTCGAGCGAGACCCGGCAGCCCGCAGCGTTATTGAGGTCATTTGCTGTTATTCAGGACTTCATGCCATCTGGCTGCACCGTATATCCCATGCTCTGTATCTCAAGGGCTGGGTACTGCTGCCTAGATTGATTTCCAATCTGGGGCGGTTCCTGACAGGTATTGAAATTCATCCTGGTGCCACCATTGGTGAGGGTTTGTTTATCGACCACGGCACAGGCATTGTTATTGGTGAAACTGCCGAGCTAGGGAAGAATGTTACCCTTTATCAGGGCGTTACTCTAGGTGGTACAGGCAAGGAGAAGGGCAAAAGACATCCTACCTTGGGGAACAATGTAGTTGTTGCTTCTGGTGCCAAGGTATTGGGCTCCTTTACTGTAGGAGATCATGCCAAAATCGGAGCTGGTTCCGTGGTGCTTAAAGCTGTACCAGCCTATGCTACTGTTGTGGGTATCCCTGGCCGAGTCGTGGTAATGCATGGCAAAAGGGTAGGCGAGCCTGTCTACACGGATGAAATGATGAAGCTTTTAGACAAGGATGAGGACGTACAGGAAATGGCAGATGAGCAGGATGTGGATTTGAACCATGATGAGCTGCCAGATCCAGTGCGGGATTTGATTACAGATTTGGCGGAAAAGCTGGACAAAATGGAAAAGCGCGTTAATGAGCTGGAAAAGGAATTGGAGGATAAAAATGCTTAAAGTATATAATACATTAACCAGAAAAAAACAGGAATTTGTACCTCAGGAGCCAGGCAAGGTAGGGATGTATGTCTGCGGTGTTACCCCTTATAATCACCCTCATATTGGCAATGCCCGTCCCTTTGTAACCTGGGATGTTATCAAGAGATATTTCCGCAAAAAGGGCTTTGAGGTTAAGCATATTCAGAATTTTACTGATATGGATGACAAGATTATCAAGGCTGCTAATACAGAGGGAGTAGATTGCTCCGTTATTAGTGAGCGTTATATTGAGAGTTATTTTGAGGCTATGGACAAGCTGAATGTTCAGAGAGCAGACCTTTATCCAAAGGTTACGGAGCATATTCCTGATATTATTGCTATGGTGCAGAAGCTGATAGATAATGGCTATGCCTATGAGCTGGAAGGGGATGTGTACTTCAGCGTGGAGAAATTCCCTGAATACGGCAAGCTTAGCGGTCGTAAGCTGGAGGATATGCAGGCAGGAGCCAGAGTAGAGGTTGACCAGCGTAAAGCAAATCCTATGGATTTTGCCCTGTGGAAATCTGCCAAGTCAGGAGAGCCGTTCTGGGAAAGCCCTTGGGGCAAGGGACGTCCAGGCTGGCATATTGAGTGCTCCACCATGTCTTTGAAGTATTTAGGGGAGACCTTTGACTTCCACGGTGGCGGCAGTGATTTGATTTTCCCACATCACGAAAATGAAATCGCTCAGTCTCAGTGCTGCTGCGGCAATTACCACAGCTTTGCCCAGTATTGGCTTCACAATGGCTTTATTACCATTGATAATGAGAAAATGAGTAAGTCTTTGAATAATTTCATTACTGTACCGGATATTTTGAAGCTGTATCCCGGCGAGGTTGTGCGCTTCTTTATCCTCCGCACTCATTATAGAAGTCCTTTGGATTTCAGCGAGGAGCGTATCAAGGAAGCTCAGGCTGGTTTACTGCGTTTGAAAACCGCCTACGACAACGGTCAGGAGCTGTTGGAGGCTAGAGAGGGCAATACAGAGAATGATGTTCTTTTGGCTGAAAATGCTCAAAAGGCTCTAGCTGATTTTTATGAGGCTATGGATGACGATTTCAATACAGCCCTGGCTATTGGCTATATGTTTACTTTGGCCAAGGAAATCAACACCTATGCCAATAGTGTTATTAATCACAAAGGTGATTTTGATAAGAAGCATTTCGGTCAGCTTATGGATGTTTACAAGGAAATGGCTGAGGTTATTGGTATTTTTGAGGGCAGTCTGGAAATGCCTACTGAGGATGATGGAGAAGACGGAATTTCTCCAGAGGAAATTGAGGCTCTTATTGCAGAAAGAGCAGAGGCAAAGAAAGCCAAGAATTGGGCTAGAGCTGATGAAATCCGTGATGGTCTTAAGGCTCAAGGCATTATTCTGGAGGATTCTGCTGCTGGTACTAAATGGAAAAAGGCATAAGGTGCTGTTATGACCTTTGAACATTTTCAGAAGCTGGTAGATATGATGTTTGTGCCAGATGGCACAGGAGGCGCGTTGCAGCGTTATCAGGAGGTAAATCCTAGAACTCTGCACCCTTTGGTGCTGGCCTATATAGGGGATGCCTATTTCCATCTTTTTGTGCGGGGAAGGCTCCTTTCCTATGAGCAAAGCAAGGTGCAGGTGCTGAATCAGTTTAGTGCTCAGATAGTTTCTGCTATCTGGCAGGATAAGGCCTATCGGGCCATTGAGCATATGCTGACAGAGGAGGAAATTGCTATTTACAAGCGGGGCAGGAATTGCCGCAGCCGTGTTAGCAAAAGTGCTTCTGTAGCTCAGTACCATTCCAGTACTGGCTTTGAGGCTTTGCTGGGCACACTTTATTTGCAGGAAAATAACCAACGGCTTTACGAAATTGCCGAAGCGGCTTTTCAGGCTATTTCCCAGGAAATGATGGCCCAAGTAAGTGAAAAACGCAATAACTCTCCTCGCAAGGAAAAATAAATTGTATGGCCGTCTGTCTTTCAAATTTTATTTTGCAGGCAGACGGTCTGATTTTTCATGAATAAAATATATTTCTATAGTATAATTAGATGATTAGTATAATTGGATAATTTAATTAAATGATTCTCACAATAGGAAGCAGGTGCAATATGGAACAGATAAAGATTGTGTTTTTTGACGTAGATGGGACTTTGATTGATTATAAGGCTGATGGAATGTCTGACAAGACTGTGGAGATGTTGAAGGGACTGCAGGCTAATGGGATTAAGATATGTATTGCCTCTGGGCGGGCACCTATACAGATGCCAGATATACCAGGGATAAAATTTGATGCTTGCGTTACATATAATGGCTCCTATTGTTATACTGGTGATGGCAAAGTTATTTTTCGCAATCCTTTGAGTAAAAAAGATGTGTTGCAAATACTGAAAAATACTGCTGAATTGAACCGTCCAGTATCAATAGCTACAGCAACTAGATCGGCAGCCAATGGTGTAGATGAAGATTTGCATGAATACTATGTCATGGGTGGCATAGATTTGAAACCTGCACCGGATTTTGATCAGGTACTACAGGATGATGTATATCAGATTATGGTTGGTGGTCGCGAGCCAGAACGACCACATATGGTAGAGAATACCGATAATGCCAAAATAGCAGCTTGGTGGGACAGAGCTGTGGATATTGTGCCGGCTGATGGTGGCAAGGGCCGTGGGGTAACTAAGGTACTGGAATATTTCGGCTTGAAAACATCAGAAGCTATGGCCTTTGGCGATGGCAACAATGATTTGGAAATGTTCCAGACTGTTGATTACTGCGTAGCAATGGGCAACGGCTCTGAGGATTTGAAAAAAATCGCCTGGGCCACCTGTGGCAACTGTGAGGATGATGGCATTTATCATTTCTGCAAGGAAAACAAGTTGATTTGATTTTGTTAAGCAAACGGTAGATAAATTCTAGGGAGTGTTCTCAAGGGCAGGTGAATCTAATGGGAAATAAAGATTTAACAGGTACATATGTTTTACAAAACAAAGATATTCCTCTATTGAAATTTGACTTAATGCGGGAAAAAATTCAGGTAGGTGGCTTGGAGGCCTATGATTACTCCTTGCAAATAAAATATATGAATCAGGAAAAACAAGCCCTGTTGCCCTATTCTCTGCGACAGGATAGCTCTCCAGAAAATTTGCTGCAATGGATAGGCAAGCGTAAGGCACCGAAAAATAGGCAGTTTGTGGATAAGCTGATGCAAACAATAGGGGATGATGAAAATCCCTTAGCCTATGTGGATATTTCCCATGCCCTGTCTCTTAATGATGCTTTGTGGATTACCAATGCTGCTTACCCTATAGCTTGGCAGGATTTTAATCTGTATCATCATCCCTTTAATGAGGTTTTGGCCTATGTGGCATTTACTGGTTACAGTGAGAAGATAAGCGGTGTGGTTACCTCGCCGGAATATACTTCCAGTGGTGCGTTGAAAAAATGCTGGTCAAATCGTTCAGACGGTATTTATCTCATTAAGGGTGATGATTTTATTAAATATAGTGATGGTCGTTCCCAGGCCACTATGGAGTATTATGCAGCCCAGATAGCAGAGGTGATGGGATTTGAGCATATACCTTATGATTTGGAGATGTTTCATCATCGCAATGGGGAAAAGGAAATAGTTTGTAAATGCAAGCTGTTTACCAGTGAGGATGTAGGTTATACTGCTGCTTATGATTTTTTCCGAGCTAAGGGCTTGGCGATGAAAAGAGCAAATTTAGCTAATATTGCCCTGCAGGATAGAATGGCAGAAATATATGGTCGCGAAAAATACGGGGATTTAATGATTTACGATGCCCTGATTTGCAATAAGGATAGGCATCTGGGAAATTTTGGTTATTTGACAGATAATAATACAGGGGCTTATTTACGGCCTGCCCCCATATTTGATAATGGATTTTCCTTGCTATATGGAGCTGCCAAAAATGATATGGAAAACTTAGAGGCATATATATCTAGCTTATCAGGAAAATATATGAATTTTGATACAACGGTAAGGTTGTTTATTCGGCCAGAGCATATACCAGGTATGAGAAAATTGCTAAATTTCCATTTTCGCAAGCATCCTAAATATAATGTAGCAAATGCTACGCTGGAAAAAATGTCTCAATTTATCCAGCTTCGGGCTAAGAGAATATTGAGCCTATATAGAGAGAAAGAATAAAATGTTGTTTTAGGGGAGGTTTATTTTTTGATAAAGGTTAAATTATTGGAGCATACGCCACAGCCGGAGCGGGTGGTGGCTATGGCAGCTAGATTGTGCTACTCTGCTTCTGGGGCAGAGGAGCTGGCTGAGAAAATGAGTGATGAGCAGGTTGCCAAGCTGGTGGCTAAGATTGTGCAGATGGGCCATGCGTCTACTATGGAGCATGTTACCTTTACCTTTGGTATTGAGGGAGTATCCAGAGTGCTGACTCATCAGCTGGTAAGACATCGTTTGGCTTCCTATAGCCAGCAGTCCCAGCGCTATGTGGCGGAGCATGATTTTGAATATATATTGCCTCCATCAATTGAGGAAAAGTCAGAGGCCAAGGCCAAATTTAAGGCTTTGATGGACAATATTCGCAGTACCTATGATGAATTGGCTGAGATGGGAGTTCCCCGGGAGGATGCCCGCTATGTATTGGCCAATGCTACAGAAACCAAGATTGTAGTTACCATGAATGCTCGCTCCTTGATGCATTTCTTCAATCTGCGGTGCTGTAATCGTGCCCAGTGGGAGATTCGGGAGCTGGCCTACAAGATGCTGGAGCAGGCCAAGGCGGCAGCGCCTCTGCTGTTTAAGAATGCCGGTGCCTCCTGCGTAGCTACTGGCCATTGTCCAGAGGGAGCCATGACCTGTGGCAAATTTGCTGAGATGATAAAAATGCGTACAGAATAATGTAATTTATTATAGAAGAAAGATGAAAAATTATGGATGATAGAAAAAAGAAGGATAAGAGGGCTATAGCTAAAAACGAGCACAATGGGAGTAAGCTGGAGTATATGGCCAAGAAAAATCGCCCTCAGAAGGATAGGCGTACTGGGGAAAAGGTGGCGAAATCTGCTCCTTTGGATGTGGTGGAGCTGCCAGAGGATATGGTGGCTGGGCGGAATGCTGTTATGGAAGCCTTGAAGGGCAGCCGCAGTGTGAACAAGCTGATGATTGCCAATGGCAGTACCGAGGGATCTATTAAGGAAATTATTGCTGTAGCCAAGGAAAAGGGTGTCAATATACAGTATTGGGACCGCAGCAAGCTAGATAGTATTGCCAGAGGTATTCGCCATCAGGGTGTACTGGCTCAGGTAGCTCCGGTACAGTATGCAGAGCTGGAAGATATTTTGCAGGTGGCCAAGGATAGAAATGAGCCTCCCTTTATTGTCCTTTTAGATGAGCTGGAGGATCCCCACAATCTTGGCGCTATTCTGCGTACAGCAGATGCAGCTGGTGTGCATGGGGTGTTGATTCCCAAGCACAGAAGCTGTCCTCTTTCCGCTACGGTAGCCAAAACCTCTGCTGGAGCGGTGGAGCATGTGCCAGTGGCCAGAGTTGGCAATTTGGTACAGACCATCAAAAAGTTGAAGCAAGAGGGCCTGTGGGTGGCTGCTGCGGATATGGATGGCAAGGATTATTACGATACTGATTTGACTGGCCCATTGCTTTTGATTATTGGCAGTGAGGGACAGGGAGTAGGCCGTCTGGTAAAGGAGCAGTGCGATTTTGTTGTCCGCATTCCTATGGTAGGCAAAATCAATTCCCTGAATGCCTCTGTGGCAGGTTCTATTTTGATGTATGAGGCCATGAAACAGCGTCACAAGGCTTTGAATTAATATTTGGCAGAGATGTAAGGAAAAGGGGATTTGTATGAGAAAAAAGCCAAGGGAGCATTATATAGTAGATGGCTACAATGTTATCAATCTCTGGCCTGAGCTTACAGCTCTGCGCAATGATTTGTCAGAGGCCAGGGACAAGCTGGTGCATATGCTGGCAGAATATGGAGCCTATGAGAAGTACGATATGACCGTGGTTTTCGATGCTTTATTTACAGCAGATGATGAACGGGTGGAGCAGGTAAACAAGCATTTAGAGGTAGTTTACACTGGCAAGGGAGAGACAGCGGATAGCTATATTGAGCGGCTGGCCTATGATTCTGTCCGCATGGGACGCGAGGTTCATGTAGTTACCTCAGATGGGGCAGAGCAGGCTGTGATTTTGGGGGCAGGAGCCTATCGTCATCCCTCTGGGGAATTTCATCGCATGGTGAAAAGAGCTAAAAAAGAAATCAAGGACAAGTATCTGGGCAAGGTGGTTTTGCCCATCTCCAGAAATGAAATCGGTTCCCGCATAGATGCCGAAACCCTGGCTAAATTGGATGCTCTGCGGAAATCAAAATAAGCAAAAAGCCTCTCTAGGTGGTGTAATGACTTGACTCACACCGCCTAAGGGCGGTATAATCAAATTTGAATCAATCGTCAGGGCATTGTCCCGGCAACTCATGATATATGGAGGAAATGACGGATGGAGAATGGCCTGATCAGCGAGGAAGCAGCAGAGAAGCTCTTTGGCGGACTTACTGATGAAGAAATAATTGCACAAATCAAAGATAATGAAGACGATATCGCCATGTATTATCTGATAAGTAAGTACAGAAAATTTGTCAGAGCCAAGGCTAGATCGTATTTTCTCATTGGGGCAGACAAGGAGGATATTATTCAGGAGGGCATGATTGGCCTGTACAAGGCAATTCGTGATTTCCGCTTGGATAAGCAGGCATCCTTTCATGCCTTTGCGGAGCTGTGTGTTAATAGACAGATTATTACAGCTATCAAGACAGCCACAAGACAAAAGCATATACCTCTCAATTCCTATGTGTCGCTGAATAAGCCCATATATGATGAGGATTCAGACAGAACTCTGCTGGATGTTTTATCCGGTATCCAGGTAGCAGATCCAGAGGAACTGATTATCAGCCAGGAGGAGTTCGTTGATATTGAAGCCAAGGTATTGGAGATTCTCAGCGATTTGGAATGGAAGGTTCTCATGTATTATCTGGATGGCAAATCCTATCAGGAAATAGCCAAGGATTTGCATCGTCATATTAAATCCATTGACAATGCCCTGCAAAGGGTAAAGAGAAAGCTGGAAAAGTATATGGAGTCTACAGATAATGAAGTTGACATTACAACCATATATAAAGGCCTTGCCAGTATGAAGCGCAAGGAAAGCGGTATGTTCGGCCTACATGGGCCGGAAGATTCATAGAGTATTATTGACAGGAGTGGTAATTTTGTTACTGCTCCTGTTTTATAATTGCTCTTTTTAAAAAGTATTATAAATATTCTTGTGATTTAGTACATCTTACCATAAATTAAAAGTATTTTAAAATAATGTCAGTCAATAGTATAATACATAAGTGCATGTGTCCATATTAGAGGTATTCAATAAATTTTTTATATGATTTTAGGGAGGGAATATTATGGATGGTTATGTAGCATTGGGTATCATGTTTGTTTTAGCCTTTGCCTTTCCAGTTTTTCCGCTGATTGTGGCACCAATTTTGCAGCCAAGACAGCCTACTGCTGAAAAGCAGATACCCTATGAGTGTGGTGTGGACACCATTGGCAAAACCAAGGTTAGATTTCATATAGGGTATTTTATGTATGCCTTGGTATTTTTGCTTTTTGATGTGGAAACAGTATTTTTATACCCTTGGGCAGTAAAATACGGTCAGTTAGGCTTATTTGCCCTGTGTGAAATGCTGGTATTTGTAGGTATTCTGACTATTGGTCTGTGGTATGCCTGGAAGAAGGGAGCCTTGTCATGGAAATAGTAGATCTTGTGCCTCCTGAGCTGAAAAACAATGTCATTGTAACCAGCGTGGATGCTTTATTTAAATGGGGACGAGCCAATTCCATCTGGCCATTATCCTCTGGCTTGGCCTGCTGCTCTATTGAGATGATGTGCGCAGCTGCCTCCAGATTTGATTTGGCAAGATTTGGCTATGAGGTTTTCCGCTCCTGTCCTAGACAGTCTGATTTGCTCATTGTAGCCGGTACTTTGACCTGGAAAATGACGCCTCCTTTGATTCGTCTTTACGAGGAAATGCCCAACCCTAAATATGTTATTGCTATGGGAAATTGCAATATTGGGGGCGGACCCTTTGCAGATTCCTATTCAGTGGTAACGGGATTGGATCAGATTATGCCGGTGGATGTATATCTGCCAGGCTGTCCTCCTAGACCAGAGGCCTTAATTGATGCCATGCTGAAGCTGAAGAAGCGTATTCAGCATCCAGAGGCAGCGGCAGGCTCTGAGGAAAGAATGAATATGAGCAGGGAGAATCTGGAAAATATGATTCGTCCTATAGCCCCTGGGAAGGTGGAATAATATGGGAAGCTATTTGGAGATAAAATATCTGGAGGAGCTGCAGCAGCAGTATGCCAGTGTTGAATTTGATAGTGAGCAGCCTGAGCCTCATATTTATGTAGGGACTGAGGATTTGCTGGCTCTTATGAAGGAGCTGCAGGAAAATCCTATTTGGGCCTTTGACCGTATGGCCAATATTACCTCTGTAGACTACAAGGAATATATTGAGATGGTCTATATGCTGTACTCCAGACGGTTTGACAAATGGGTTACAGTAAAATGCAAATTGGATAGGGAAAAGCCAGTAGTAGAGTCCATGACTCAGGTATGGCCTGGTACAGAGTTTGAGGAGCGTGAAATCTTTGATTTGATGGGAGTGGAATTCCTGCATCATCCAGATTTGCGCCGGATTCTCATGCCAGAGGATTATACGGCTTATCCGTTGAGAAAGGATTTTGTGCCTTTGCAGCCAAAGATTGAAGGGGGAGTGCTGAAATGGCTACAACCGAAAAGTTTGTCCTAAATATGGGCCCTCAGCATCCTAGTACTCACGGTGTACTTCAGGTACAGGTGGAGCTGGATGGAGAGAATATTGTAGGAGCCAAGCCTGTTATGGGCTATCTTCATAGAGGTATTGAAAAGCTGATGGAGTCCCGTACCTATCAACAGTGTGTGCCTTTTACCGACAGACTGGATTATGTATCTTCCATGAACAATAATCTGGGCTTTTGTATGGCTGTGGAAAAGTTGGCAGGTATTGAGGTGCCAGAGAGGGCACAGTACATTCGCACAATCTGCTGTGAGCTGAATCGTATTGCCAGCCATCATGTATTTATTGGTTCCCTAACCAATGATTTAGGCTCTGCCACCGGTATGATTTATGCTTTCCGTGATAGAGAAAAGATTCTGGATTTGTTCAATATTATTTGCGGTGCCCGTATGACCTGTCATTATATTCGCATTGGCGGTGTAATAGCAGATGCTCAGGATGAATTTTTGCAGAAAACTGAGGAATTTATCAATTATGTACCGGAAATGCTGGATGAGTACGATAAATTGTTTACGGGCAACGAGATTTTTCAGAAGCGTATGCAGGGGACTTCCATTATTAGCAAGGAGGATGCCCTGCGTTTTGGTATGTCTGGCCCCAATATAAGAGCCAGCGGCTGGGATTACGATATTCGCAAAATTGACAAATATGGTATTTATGGCAAGCTGGATTTTGATATTCCAGTAGGCAAAACTGGAGATAACTGGGATAGATATATCATTCGCCTTCAGGAGATTGTGGAAAGTGCCAAGATTATTCGCCAGTGTCTGGATAATATGCCAGAGGGACCTTTTATGGCCAAGGTGCCCAAGATGTTGAAGCCACCAAAGGGTGATGCTTATCATCGGGTGGAGAATACCCGGGGTGAGCTGGGCTTCTATATTGTCAGTGATGGCACCAACAAGCCCTATAGAGTTCATATTCGTCGTCCATCCTTCATTAATTTGCAGGCTTTGGACCATATGTGCAAGGGCATGGTGCTGGCTGATGCGGTTACGGCCTTTGCTACGATTGACCCGTTAATGGGTGAGGTTGACTGTTGATTTTGATAGGCAGGTGGAAAAATGCATAACGGAATATTATACCTTGCAGGCCAAAGCCTCAAGGAGCTGATGCTGCCTATTATTGGCAGCGAGCTAATAGTAAATCTGATTATGATACTGATTTGTATCGGCATCCTGTTTATGCTGGTGGCGGTTTCTGCCCTGGTATTTACGCTGGGTGAGCGAAAGGTTTGTGCCTGGATTCAGGTGCGTATCGGGCCAAATAGAGTTGGTCCCTGGGGATTGCTGCAGTCTACAGCGGATATGCTGAAGCTTTTGACCAAGGAGGATATTATTCCTAATGGTGTAGATAAATGGATGTGGGCTTTATCCCCAATCCTGATTTTTATTCCTGCAGCTATGGTTTATGCCCTATATCCTTTTGATGATGGAGTTATTTTTGCAGATGTAAATATTGGACTGTTTTTGCTGATTGCTATTTCCTCTCAGTCGGTACTGCCATTCCTGATGGGTGGTTATGCCTCTAATAGCAAATATGCTATGCTGGGCGGTATGCGTACTGTAGCACAGATGCTTTCCTATGAGGTGCCTATGGTTATTGCTCTCATGGGTATTGTGATGATTACCGGCTCCTTGAAGATGAGTGCCATTGTAGAGGCCCAGAGCGATATCTGGTTCATCTTCCTGCAGCCTATAGCCTTTTTGATTTTTATGGTAACCTGTTTGGTGGAAAGCAATCGTCCTCCATTTAATATGGTAGAGGGTGAGTCAGAGATTATTGCCGGACCTTTTACAGAGTATACCGGTATGCGCTGGGCTTTGTTCTTTCTGGCAGAGTTTGCCAATCTATTGTCTATTGGTATTCTTACAGCTACCCTGTTTCTTGGGGGATGGCAGGGGCCAGATTTCCTGCCAGGTCAGCTGTGGTTCTGGATTAAGGCCTTTTTGATGGTCTTGATTTATCAGTGGATTGGCTGGACCTTCCCTAGAACCAGAATGGATACCATTTTGAGCTTTGGCTGGAAGGTGCTGCTGCCATTGGCCTTGGTAAATCTTTTACTGACAGGCTTTGGTATTTATATCTTTAAATGGTTGTTATGATAGGAGGCTTCAAATATGTGGGGCAAAGGACTTGTAACAGGGTTGAAGGTTACCTGGGGCCACTTCTTTGGCAAAAAGGAAACCGTCTATTATCCTGAGGAAAAGCTGCCAATGACTGAACGCTTCCGGGGCGGTCATTTGCTGCTGGATGTGGAAAAATGCATAGGCTGCAAGGTTTGTGCTATGAACTGTCCCAATGCAGCTCTAAAGCTGACAGTGGAGATGGACGAAAACAAAAAGCGTCATATGACTTCCTATATTCATGATATTGGCCGTTGTATGTATTGCGATTTGTGCATTGAGGCATGTAATTTCAAGGCCCTGAAATGGGATCAAAATTATGAGGCTGCTACTTATTTCAAGGAAGATTTGATTTATGATGCAGTGGAGGAAGCAAAGAACAGGAGGGATGGCAATGAGTGAATTAGCTAGCCTTGTTGTATTTTGCCTTTTGGCTATGGTTATTCTAGGAACAGCTCTAGGAGTTGTGCTTAGCAATAATCTGGTACATAGTGCTCTTTTGATGACGGCCTGCTTTATTGGGGTAGGTATTATGTACATCACTTTGGAAGCAGATTTCTTGGGGGCAGTAGAGTTTATGACCTACTCTGGCGGTGTGGCTGTCCTGATTGTTATGGGTGTTATGCTGACTCACAAGGGAGAGGGAGTACCTTCCAATCCCTTTAATAGTCGAAAGATATGGGCAGCGGCCTTGTCTGGCACCTTTATAGCGGTTATGGGTCTGGTATCTACCTTTGTTACCAGTTCCAACCAGGGAGGCTTTGTTTCGGAGGATACAGTAGGGGATTTGGCAGATATGATGCTGAACAGCTATATCCTGCCCTTTGAAATTGCTGCAGTTTTGCTTTTGGCTGCCTTGCTGGGAGCTATTATATTGGCGAAGGGAGATGAGGAGTCATGAGCATTGGTTTAACCCACTATCTGCTTTTGGCTGCTATGCTATTTGCCATTGGCATGTTTGGAGTGCTTTCCAAGCGAAATATTATTGCTGTTTTGATGGGCATTGAGCTGATGCTGAATGCTGTGAATATTAATCTGGTGGCCTTTAACAGGTTTATGCCTGTTCACGATTTAACAGGCCAGCTAATGGCTCTTTTTGCCATTGTGGTTGGTGTAGCCGAGGTGGCTATAGGTATTGCCTTGGCCTTTAGGATTTATCGTGACAGGAATACCATTAATGTTGATGAGCTGAATCGGATGAAGGGATAGGAGGAGCTTGAATGTTTAATGAATTTGCCCTTGAACACGCTTGGCTGATTCCCTTGCTGCCAGCAATCTCCTTTGTGATTATCGGCATGGTAACCCGTTCCTATGGCAAGCTGTCTGCTGCTATTGCTGTAAGCATGAGCACCATCAGTTTTTTGCTGGCGGTAGGGGTAACCTTGGCTGTAGTGGCTGGCAATATTACAGTTGATGCGCCATTTGTCCAGAAGCTTTCCTGGTTCCATATTGGCAGTGTCAACATCTCCATGGGTGTTCTTATTGATCCACTTACGGCTATGATGCTAATGGTGGTTACTACTGTATCCCTGCTGGTGCAGATTTATTCCTGTGGTTATATGGATGGAGATCCTGGCTATGGCCGTTTCTTTGCCTTCCTTTCCCTGTTTGCTGGTTCTATGCTGGGCCTGGTGCTGGCTGTAAACTTCCTGCAGATGTATTTCTTCTGGGAGCTGGTGGGTTTGTGCTCCTACCTTTTGATTGGCTTCTACTATTACAAGATTTCTGCCAGAGAGGCAGCTAAAAAGGCCTTTATGACTACCCGCGTAGGTGACTTTGGCCTGCTTTTGGGCATTCTGCTTTTGCAGCTTACCTTTGGCACCTTGGACTTTATAGAACTGCAGCAACTGGTGCCTATATATGTTATGCATGGTGGCGCAGGTTTTCTGACCATCATTGCCCTGTTGTTGTTTGTAGGCCCTATTGGCAAATCTGGCCAGTTCCCTCTCCATGTGTGGCTGCCAGATGCTATGGAGGGACCAACTCCGGTATCTGCTTTGATTCACGCAGCTACTATGGTTGTAGCTGGTGTTTATCTGGTAGGCAGAGCATTCTTCCTCTTTAGCCAGTTGCCTGCTGTTATGACGGTAATTGCCTGGTTAGGTGGTTTTACAGCTATTTTTGCCGCCAGCATTGCTATTACTCAGCGGCCTATTAAGAGAATTTTGGCATATTCCACCATTAGCCAACTGGGTTATATGATGCTGGCCTTAGGGGTAGGCTCTCTTACCTCGTCCTTTTTCCATTTGATGACTCATGCCTTTTTCAAGGCTATGCTGTTCCTTAGTGCTGGTGCTGTTATGCATGCTATGGCAGAGGAGGCAGATATTTTCAAGATGGGCGGTCTGAGGAAGAAGATGCCTGTAACCTTTGCAGCTATGACCATTGGCGTATTGGCTATTTCTGGTATTCCGCCTTTTGCTGGTTTCTTTTCCAAGGATGAGATTCTGGCAGCAGCGGCTCAGGTAAGTCCAGCCTTGTATATTCTGGCAACCATTACAGCCTTTATGACAGCCTTCTATATGGCTCGTCTGCTGTTTGTGGCCTTTATGGGACAGCCAGCCAATCAGGAGGCCTATGACCATGCCCATGAGATGGGTTGGTTTATGCGGGTGCCGTTGATTGTGCTGTCTGTACTGTCTGTAGTTAGTGGTATCTGGGCTTATATGGCAGGCTTTGGTGATTGGGTGCGCTTCGGTGCGCCAGCTCATGAGGGCATGAATTTGATGATTGCTGGTACTTCCACCCTGTTGGCCGTAATTGCTCTTGCCTTGGCTTGGAAGGTTTATGTGGCCAAAAGCTGGAATGCAGATGCCCTTGCTGAAAAATGGGGTGTGCTGTATCAGCTCAGCTTCCACAAATTCTATATTGATGAAATCTATGCAGCCTTGATAAAATTCTTTGTGGATGGTATTGCCAAGGTACTGTATTGGATTGATGTACATATTGTGGATGGCATTGTCAATGCTCTGGGCGGCTTGGTACGGGCTGTTAGTGAGATGCTTAGTCCGGCAGAAAATGGCCAGGTTCAGAGCTATGCCGGTGTATATCTCTTTGGTGTGATTGTTTTGCTGGCTTATGGAGTATATTATGCTTCTAAGCTGATGGCTATGCTGGGAGGTGCTTTCTGATGGAGAACTTTCCATTGTTGACAACGGTTCTGCTGGCACCTATTTCAGCGGCTTTATTGCTTTGCTTTGTATCTGCTCAGGCAAAGGAATCTGTGCGGGTAATCTGTGCAGCGGCTATGACTGTGGCTCTGGTGCTGACAGTTTATGCATTCTTTAGCTATGATATGTCGGTTGGGGGAATGCAGTTTACGGAGGATGTACCTTGGATAAAGGATTTGGGGGTACATTATGCTCTGGGAGTTGATGGTATTTCCCTGCCTATGCTGCTTTTGACAGATTTGATAGGCTTGGCAGCTGTGTTTAGCTCCTGGAGTATTACGGAGCGCCCCAAGGAGTTCTATATTCTCCTGATGATTCTCATTGCTGGTGTAACTGGTACCTTTATTGCCAGGGATTTGTTTATCTTCCTGCTGTGCTATGAGGTTGTGGTTATTCCTATTTATATCATGGTTATTATTTGGGGCTCCACCAAGCGGGTTAGCAAGGAATATGCTGGTATGAAGCTGACCATTTATCTGTTGATGGGTTCTGCCTTTATGCTGGTTGGCGTGGTGGCCTTGTATTTGCAGGCCTTTCCACCAGAGATGCGTACCTTTGATATGCAGGCCTTGGCGGCTGCAGCTCAGGCTGGACATTTCAGCGAGGAGTTTCAGATTTTTGCCTTCCTGCTGCTCTTGATAGGCTTTGGCTCTCTGCTGTCCATGTTCCCATTCCATAGCTGGTCTCCAGATGGTTATGCTGGTGCGCCAACAGCGGTTTCTATGATTCATGCCGGCGTACTGAAAAAAATCGGTGGCTATGGCTTGATTCGTCTGGGACTCTTAGTACTGCCTTTGGGAGCAAAATTCTGGGCGCCTTTGATTGCGGGGCTGGCTATTATTAATGTTATGTATGCAGCCTATATTGCCTTGGCTCAGCATGATTTGAAGTATGTTATTGGTTATTCCTCAGTGTCCCATATGGGCTATGTGCTGTTGGGCTTCGCTGCCCTTAATGTGGTATCTGTCAGCGGTGCTGTGGCCAATATGGTGGCTCATGGTGTTATGAGTGCTTTGTTCTTTGCCATGATTGGCTATGTTTATGAAAGAACACATTTGAGAAGCGTTCACGAGCTGAGGGGCTTGGCCCATCAGATGCCAAGGGTAGCTGCTGGCTTTATGCTGGCAGGTATGGCCTCTCTGGGCTTGCCTGGCCTGATTGGCTTTATGCCAGAGTTTACGATCTTTGTTGGCTCCTTTGGGGTATATCCGGTTTTTGCGATAATTGCTATTTCCGGCATTATCTTTACCGCCCTTTACACCCTGAGAATGTTGGCCAAAATTCTCTTTGGCCCAAGGGATCAGCGTTTTGATTACTTCCAGGATGCCAAGGGTGTGGCTATGATGCCTTTGATTATCCTAGGTGTGGCCCTGGTGGGCTTTGGTATATTCCCACAGCTTTTGATGGGGATGGTAGGTTCTGGCACAGAACAGCTAGTACCGCTGTTGGATCAGATTTCTGATGTATCAGCCATGTTAGGAGGTGTCAGATAATGAATTTTGCGGTGATTAGTACAGAAATATTTATTCTTTGTCTGGGCCTTTTTGCCATTGTCATGGATTTGGTCCTGCCAGCTAAGGAATCCCACAAATCTATTGGAGCTGTGTTGATTTTTGCCCTGACAGGCTGGTTCCTCTATATGTTTACCCTGTATCAGGGGCCTTTGAATCCTATGGAGCCAGAAGCCATGGCTGTTATTGCTGACAAATTTTTCTATCAGGGTATGTATTTTGTGGATAATTATGCACTGTTTTTCAAGCAGATGTTTATTTTGGCCACAGTATTTACCATGCTGTTTGCTAGTGATTATGTTCAGTCCGTACTGCGGTACAAGGGAGAGTTTTATGCTCTGCTGTTAATGGCACTGCTGGGTATGTGTGTGCTGGCTTCTGCTACGGATTTCCTTACCATGTTTATTGGTCTGGAGCTGATGACCATTTCCTTCTACATTCTGACAGGTGCCAGAATGAGCTCCAAGGATTCCAGCGAGGCGGCAGTAAAGTATTTGATTATTGGTTCTGTATCCACAGCTACTATGCTTTATGGTATTAGTCTGGTTTATGGCGCTACTGGCAGTATTCAATTCTTTGAGGTGTGCCGTAATCCTCATTTGTTCTTCCCATTGGGGATTGCCGGGATTACCATGATCCTGATTGGTTTCTTCTTTAAGCTGTCCATTATACCGTTCCATATGTGGGCGCCGGATGTTTATCAGGGAGCACCAACTCCCATTACGGCTATGCTGGCTATGGGCTCCAAGGCAGCAGGTATTGCCGCCTTTATGCGTGCGCTGTATGTGGCATTTCCAATGCTGGGAATGTACTGGCTGCCTATGCTGGCTATGCTTTGTGCTATCTGCATGATTTTTGGCAATATTATGGCTATGAAGCAGAAGGATGTTAAGCGTATGCTGGCTTATTCCTCCATTGCTCAGGCAGGATACATGATGGTAGGTATTATTGCTGCAGATACAGCTGGCATGAAGGCTACCATGTTCTATGCTGTCTTATATGTATTTGCCAATGTAGGCGCCTTTGCGGTGCTGGCAGTGGTGGAGGCTCAGAAGGGCAGTACTAACCATCGGACGATGAATGGGCTAGCCCAGTCTGCTCCTGTGCTGGCAGCGGTAATGACTATTTCCCTGCTGTCTATGGCAGGCATACCGCCAACAGCAGGCTTTGCGGGCAAGCTGTATCTCTTTACAGCGGTTGTAGATCAGGGATATTTGTGGCTGGCCTTTGTAGGCTTCGTTATGTCCATGATTTCCGTATATTATTATTTGCTGGTAGCCAAGGCTATGTATCTAGGCAAATGGGATGGCAGCAAGCTGAATATCTCCGGCACTACCAGAGCAGCAGTTGTACTCAGTGTCCTGGCCACTATCCTTATAGGTGTATGGCCAGAAAAGCTGGCCGAGCTAACCAATCTAGCTGCAAATACCTTTTTGCATTGAGAAAATAAAATTAAAAGGATGAGCGTCTTAGGATGCCCATCCTTTTTTGACTTATAGTCTGTCATATTATTTTATGGTGGAAAAAGCATGGCAAGAAAGTTGCTAATATACTATGAAAAAATGCAAAATTTACATAGTTTCTAGAGTATTACCCTAAAAACTAAAAAAATTCATACTTTCTAAGGTACTACACTATAAGAGACTGGTGGAATAAAAGTATACAGTTTGTGTATAATATAAATATATATTAGTATTCTATGTTTATATTATTAATATATAGGCATATAAAAATTAAAATATTTCAGAATGCTGCTTTACTGCAAGTAGAGTTTATGATAAAATTTATTTGAGGGAGGTGGTGCTGGTGGGAAATAGGGCAAGGATTCGGCAGGATGCCATGAGTCTAAATCCTATAGATGATGCACTGTTTCAGAAGATGGCGGAGGATACGGAATTCTGTCAGGAAATATTGCAGGTTATTTTGAATGATAAGGCTTTACAGGTTATGGATAATGTTCCGCAATTTATGCTGAAAAATTTGCAGGGGCGTTCCTGTATTTTGGATGTTAAATGCACCTTGGGTGATGGAAGAATTGTCAATGCCGAAGTGCAAAAATCCGATAATGATGATCATCAACGGCGAGTGCGATACAATGCTGCCTTGTTGACAGCTAATATTGCAGAGCCGGGGGATAGATTTAAGGCAATTCCAAATGTAGTAGTGGTATTTATATCTAAATTTGATATGTACAAGTCTGGCAAAGCGTTGTATCATGTAGATAGGATTATTCGGGAAAATGGGACAATGGTGGATAACGGTTTTTCAGAATTATATGTTAATGCTGAGGTGCAGGATGATTCGGATGTTGCCAGGTTAATGGATATATTTACCAAGCATGATGCATACGATGATGAAATGTTTCCTATTACATCAAAACGCAAGCGGCTGTTTAAAACCACAGAGGAAGGAGTGAATGAAATGTGTGAGGTTATTGAGAAATATATAGCTGAAGGACGTAGCGAAGGACGGTTTGAGGGAAAGGCAGAGGATATAAGGAGTTTGATGGAGTCCATGAGTCTGACAGCAGAGCAGGCTATGAAAGCTTTAAAGATACCAGCAGGAGAATTTGGCAAATATATGACTTTACTGTGATTGATTTAGAAATTAAGGATGCATAAAGAAATATAAACAAAAAGATTAGCACTTGACTTTAACGGGGGGCTAGTCTTTTTTATTTTATCAAGTGCCTTGCTAGAGGAAGTATTATAATGAGGTGTTTGATGGTCAATGAGTACAACCATTAAAATATTCATTTAAAAGCAGGAATTTACTACTGTATGTAGAATATATTTATTTAGATGTTTATATGAAGTAATATGGTGGTAGCTATGGAAGAAATAAAAAGAAGAATTATTTTAGCAGGACTTTTGCATGATATTGGCAAGCTGGTGTACAGGGCCAAAAGAATGCCGGAAAATCATTCTAATCTAGGGGTTGAATTTCTTAGTGAATACATGGAGAAGGGGGAGGATATCCTGCGAGCTGTAAAATATCATCATAGTACAGCTTTGTGCAATGCTAATTTACAGGCCGATGATATCAGCTATCTTATTTATGAGGGTGATAATATTGCTTCTGGTAGTGATAGACGAGCTAACGAGAGTAGTGAAGGTGGCTTTAACATAGAGGCTCCACTAGAATCTGTATTTAATGTTTTTGCTGGAAATGATAAAAGCAAAAAGGGATTCTATCTTCGTGGACTTTTGGAGGATGATGCTAAAATGCTTTATCCAGCAGAACTCCAATCAATTAAGGCCTCTACGGAAAAATATCAAGAGTTGCTGAATACGCTTGTAAGTAATTTTCGTCAAAAATCCGTCGAGAATATGGAGCCAAATGAATTACTGCAAATTTTAGAGGCAATAGGCAGTTATATTCCTTCAAGCACAGCTAAAGGAGAAGTGGCAGACATATCATTATATGACCATATGAAATTGACGGCAGCCTTAGCTATTTGTCTATATGATTATTTGCATTCCAAGGGTATACACGATTACAAGTCCTATTGCTACGGAGCAAAGCAAAAGGAATTGAGGAAGGAAAATACTTATTTATTAGTATCCGGTGATATATCAGGGATACAGGATTTTATCTATACAATTCCATCCAAGGGAGCTTTGAAAAGTCTTAGAGGACGATCCTTTTATTTAGAATTGTTGATGGAAAATGTTATTGATGAATTGCTGGAACGACTAGATTTAAATAGGTGTAATCTTATCTATAACGGAGGCGGTAATTTTTATCTGTTATTGCCTAACACAAGTCAAGTGTTGACAGAATTAGAAGATGTACAAAATATTATCAATCAATGGTTTTTGGAAAAATTTGGTACAAGATTATATATAGCTATAGGCTGGGCTCCTTGTGCAGCCAATGATTTTATGGTTAACAGCGGTAATGCTTTGGGTAGCATTTATAGCAAAGCTAGAAGTATGATAGCTGTACAAAAGCATAGAAGATACAATGCCTATCAGTTGGGGCAGTTATTTCAGCCTCATAGTCAGATAAATACCATTAAGGATGGTGCTCGAGAATGTAGTATTTGTCATACATCATCAACAAATTTATCTCTATATGGCGATGCAGAAGAAACATGGGCTTGTGATATGTGCTGTAGTCTGCGAAATTTGGGAGAAGAACTGCTTAAGTATGATGTATTGGTAGTGCTGGATAAAATGCCAGATACTAAGCAAAAATGTGTAGAATTGCCTTCATTGCAGGGAAAAAGATATTTGATGGCTATAGCAGAGAAAGAAGTTTCTCAATTATCCAATATAAAAAGAATTTATGTCAAGAATCTCATATATACAGGACAGCAAATGGCTACTCGGCTGTGGATGGGAGACTATATTACGGTATCAGGTACTCATACTATGGAGCTAGAAGAATTGGCCAAGCTGTCAGGGGGCGACAAACAGGCTTCAGGCATAGACCGTTTAGGAGTTATGCGGGCTGATGTGGATAATTTGGGTGCTGCTTTTATGGCAGGCTTTCCTGAGCAATATGCCACACTAGGTCGTAGTGCTGCTTTAAGCAGGCAGCTTTCCTTGTTCTTCAAAAGATATATATATAATCTTTGTGGCGGTGAGATAAATGGTATAAATGAAGATGAATACCACAAATTTGCTATTTTTGCAGTTCAGCCTCATAAACAGAGAAATGTGCATATTATATATTCTGGCGGAGATGATATGTTTATTGTAGGCGCTTGGGATGATTTATTGGAATTATCAGTGGATATCCGAGAGGCATTTAGGCGTTTTACCAATAACAAGCTAAGTTTTTCTGCTGGTATAGGCATATTTGACAGTAAGTGTCCTATTTCAGAAATGGCACGGGGAACGGGGCTATTGGAGAGTACAGCTAAGGACAATCCGGGCAAGGATAGTATTGCTATGTTTGGTATCCCATCTGCTGAAAGTCATGCCAGCTATACAACCGCCAGTTATGGGTGGGAGGAGTTTGTTCAGCAGGTATGCGGAGAAAAATTAACATTCTGTCAGCGATATTTGGGATATGCTGGGAATGAAGCTGTGGATAGATTGCCAGCAGGTAAAGGTGTGCTTTACAGGATGCTGAACTTGTTGAATGAATCCAGAGACAATATTAATCTAGCAAGATTTGCCTATATGCTAGGTCGAATGGAGCCACCAAAGGATTCACCAGCCTATGATAGTTATGTAAAAGTTAGAGAGAAACTCTATGGATGGTATCAGGATAAAGCAGCCAGAAAGCAATTAATGACAGCTTTGGAATTGATTATCTATCGCATACGGGAAAAGGGGGAATAATTTCTTATGGAAAATAAGGATATAGTGCGAAAAGCAGAAAATGTAATAAATTTATTAAAACGCCCAAATAGAAGGGGAGATTTGGTAATCACCCTGAAAACAAATCAGATAAGGAAGTTTTTGACAGCAGTAAATATTACGGCTAATAAGGTGTCAATATATCGTTCTAAGTATCCGCAAAACAAACAGTTATCAGATGAATTGGCAGATGAAATACGGTATTTGCAGGTTAAATTAGTTTATCAGGCAGGTCGTGATAAAGTAGTTAATGATTTTATAGATAAGGCAGAATTATTGACATTGGTCAAAGGAATCGGTAATAGTATTGTCAAATTTGAGGAATTTTGTCGATATGTAGAAGCCCTGGTGGCTTATCATAAGTATTATGGAGGTAAGGATGCATGAGTAAGGAAAACCGTATTAGGTCTCTTAAAGGCAAGATTAAGATTTCTGCTGTTCTGAAGCTGGAAACAGGACTGCATATAGGTTCCTCTAATGATTTTGCACCTATAGGTGCGGTGGATAGCCCTTTCATTCGTGATCCTTATACCAAACAGCCTATTATACCGGGCAGTTCCATAAAGGGGAAAATTAGGACTCTGTTAGCACGCAGTATGTCTAATTCAGAATGGCTGAATGACATAGATCAGGATTGTGAAAAAATCAAAAATCTTTTTGGCACAGCAGAAAAAAATGCCCCAAGAGCATCAAGATTACAATTTTCTGATCTTGCTATTACGGCAGCAAGCTTGGAGAATCTGGAAACCATGGATTTGGATACTTATATTGGTGAGGTTAAATTTGAAAATTCAATTAATAGAATCACAGCTATAGCAAATCCTAGGCAGATAGAAAGGGTTCCAGCAGGTACGGAATTTTCTTTTAGTGTTGTATATAATGTTGAAGATGAAGAAAGCATAAAGGAAGATATTCAGTTGTTAGCAGACGGTATCAATCTGTTACAGTTAGATTATTTAGGCGGTCATGGCTCTAGAGGCTATGGACGAGTGTCATTCCGAGATTTTGCGGTGGAAGCATTTTCTCTGGATAGAGATTATGGGAAGCAGCTTGCCGATATGACTCAGGAATTAACAACTATCTTAGAAGGATGCTGTTGAATATGGGGTATTATCTTTATCAATTGGCCTTTGATGGCCCAATACATTTTGGTGATTCGTCTCAGGGAGGCGGTCTGGAAAGAACAAGTTGGGAATATCCGGCAGATAGACTATTTAGCAGTCTTTGCTGTGAGCTGGCTCAGCATGGATATCAGGACAGGTTGGCAGAACTTGTCAATCTGGTAAAACAAGGAGATTTTCAGCTATCTGACTTGTTTCCTTATCAGCTTGGAGAAAGAGAAGAATTGGAATTATTTTTGCCGGTGCCCTATATTTATGTAATAAGGCAGGAGCAATATAAGTCCCTTAATATGGAAGAGGCGCGTAGGTTTTCGGCCATACGCAAGAAAACCAAGAAAATGTCTTTTTGCCGTATATCAGAGTTGTCTGAATGCTGTAGGTGCATTAGGCAAGGAGAAATGTTTCAGCCTCAATGGCAGCCTAAATTAGGGGAGACTGTGATTAATGAAAGAGTGAATTGCCGTGGAGAGCAATCCTTGCCCTATTATGTAGCAGGCAATGTTTTTGCTCAAGGAGCTGGTCTCTATCTGCTGGTAAAAATGCCAGAGGAATGGGAAGATTTCTTTAGCAGATTGTTGCAATCTCTAGGTATGTCAGGCATTGGAGGTAAGAAAAGCAGCGGTTATGGAGCATTTCATTTGGATGATGATAGCTTGAATTTGGCAGAAGCTGCAGATTTTTATCAGGATACTCAAATATTGCTGGAAATGCTGACAGGGGATAGTGGCAAATATATGAGTATATCTTCTTTGATACCAGAGGAGCAGGATATAGAGTCACTGCAGGAGGGAAGCTATAGATTGGGGAAATCCAGTGGATTTACAGATGGTATCAAGAGAAATAGTGTTTATATGGTCAAGTCTGGAGCTTGTCTAAACAAGGCTGCAGTAGGAGCGTTAATGAAGGTTGGCTTATCAGAGGGACACGATATTTTGCGGTATGGCAAGGGAATGTATGTGAGGTTGAATCTATGAAGGATTTTATAGATAGCAGGGAATACAGGCTTACTTGTATATCACCTGTACACATAGGCAGTGGAGAAACATTCAAAGCCTTTGAATATCTCTATGATAGAAAAAATAAAAAGGTTGGCTTTATTCAGGAGGAAAAATGGCAAAAAATGCTGCTGAGGCATAATTTACTGCAGGATTTTCTTGCTTTGCTAAAGAATACAAAGTCAGGGTATGCAAATTTATTGGATTGGTTGCGAAGACATAATGTGCCCGAAAAAGAAATCTGGGATACTGTTAAGAGAACAGCATTGAACAAGTCTGATGTGTCTGATAGCAAAAATACCCTAAATGATATCTGCGTTGCTTCTTCTCTAGCAGATGGTTCTCTCTATATTCCAGGCAGCAGTATCAAGGGAGCCTTGCGGACAGGAATTCTTTATAGTATATTGCAGCGTAAAAATCTAGGAGAACAGTTGGCAGGGAAAATTTCTTATATTATGGAGAATGGTAATATTAAAAAGGAATTGTCCAATTTAGCAACGAAAGAAGAAAAACATCTGTTGACTTGCAGAAGGCCTGTAGAAGGAAAAGACGATGTTTTGCTCAAAGTGCTTTCTGGGTTAGTAGTAGGCGATGCTCATCTGCTGAAGCCAGCCAATTCTGTGATTTTGCAAAAGGTCGATGTAAGTACAGGAACAGCTAAAAATGGGTATCATATGTCTGAGCATCCTATATCCTTGTTTAGGGAATGTATTCCCGCAGGGGCAGAATTTTCCCTGCGTATATCCCTAGACAAAAAATTGCTGTCATACTGTAAGCTTGGTTCCCTACAAGAAATTTTGGCGTATTGCAGGGAGTATTTGCAACAGGGGTTGGCGCTTCAGCAACAAGTATTTGGAGCTTTCTATAAAGGAGCTTTTAAGGAAGCCCAGCAGGCGGATTTTTCCCTGGGCGGTGGCACAGGATTCCTGCAAAAAAGCATTTGGTATAGTTTGTTTTCTGATGAAAGACAGGCCGAATGGTATCTAAAACAACTTTTAGATTGCAGTTTTAGAAAACATGACCATAGGCATCAGGATAGAAAAATTTCTCCTCGTACCTTGAAGCTGGCTGTTACAGGTAGTCAAAAGCAGATCATGGGCTTGTGCCGTATGGAGGAGATATAAGGTGTCAGATTTGCATCAGATTGAACTTGCTTTGAGATTGCCTGAGGGGTTAAAGATTCATTCCTCTATGGGTTCAGTATTTCATGGCATGATGATGGATGTTTTGGGGCAGGAGGTTGCACAATGGCTCCATGAGGAAAACTCCTGCCGCCCCTTTAGTCAATGTGTATATTATAATCGTGATCTAAATGTACCAGTATGGCGGTTGTCTAGCTTGACTCAATCAGCTGATGAGAGGATAGTTATGCCTATTTATCATCTGATTGGCAGGGAAGTATTTTTAAAGCAAAAGAAAATATCAGTGGAATTGTTGGAGGTGGTACAGGAAAGAAAATGTAGTTATCAGGAGCTGATGGATAGAATTTTTCTGGAGCAGGAGCATCTAAATGGTGGCCGGTTGGAGTTTATTAGCACAGGCAGTTTCAAAAGAGAGGGGCAGTATGTAATTTTGCCGGAACTGTATCTGATATTTCAAAGCCTTATACAGAGGTGGAATAGCTGCTGTGCCAAGGCTGCTATTATGTCTGAGGATTTGGAACATCAACTGGCAGACCATTGTCATATTAGTCGCTATAATCTTCGCTCACAAAAATATTCTGTAAATGGTAGCAATATTTATGGTTTTTGTGGTAATATGGATTTAAGATTTTCTGGTAATGATATGGTAAGGCGGCTTATGGAGCTGCTCTTGTGTTATGCAGGTTTTGCTGGTATAGGTGTAAAAACTGCTTTGGGCATGGGAGCAGTGGAGTATGTGGAGCGAAATCCCCGCCGTTGCCCATGAATATTGGGATGTGGAGTGGTAAGGGGAAGGATGTTCCAGAATGTGTATATGAAATTCCTTTCCCCACCGCAAATAGCTGTATGAGACCAGGAAACAAGCCATTATTCAGAGGTAGTATTAAAAATCATAATCCCCGTAAGGGGACGGAAACATGGCTTCTTCTTTAGTTTTAAAAACAAGTCCTCGCTTATGATTAAGAAACATAATCCTCGTAAGGGGACGGAAACTCTACTTTCTTATCCATTTTATACAGTCCTTTCTGCTGCGTTTAAAAATCACAATCCCCCGTAAGGGGACGGAAACCGACTGCTTACCTCTAACTCAATTGTTACTTTCATGATTTTTAAGAATCACAATTCCCGTAAGGGGACGGAAACGGCAGATATACTGAGTAATATCATCAAATTCAATACTAATTAAAAATCATAATCCCCGTAAGGGGACGGAATAATATATTTTTGTATGAACGGAGAATGTCTATGAGTTATGTATACTTGACAGAAGAAAATGTTAAATTACAGAAAAAAGGCGGCCGTTATTTGGTAGGCCGCAATCTGGAAGTAGTTATGGAGATTCCCGAAGAAACCTTGGAGGGCTTAGTGCTTATAGGTCGTATTCAAGTTTCGGCCGAAGCTATGGTAAGTCTGTAACAAGTATAATTGAAAAAATCACCATCCTGCTCTTGCTTCAGATTTAATGGAAGAATGGCGGGCGGTGATTGTAGATTCAATGGTTTTAGGATTGATTAGTCATAATGAAATAAAACCAGAACATTTTTATTCCAAAGATGATAAGCCAGGGATATATTTAAATAGGGAAGGTAGATTGGGGAACGGGAGATAAGCATATTGAAGATGTAATTATATTTTAAATGAGCTTGAATTTTAATTAAAATAATTTGAGATAGTGGAGTGTGAATATATGGCACGAATATTATTTTCCCCTATAGGTGATACAGATCCTGTAAGATATTGTTATGATGGGGCTTGTCTTCACATAGTCAGGCATTATCATCCAGATAAGGTTGTATTGTTTCTAACTAAGGCTATGAGTGAAAAGGAGAAGAATAGTCAGCGCTATTCCAAATCAATAAAACATGTAGCTCCTAACTGCCAGATAGATATAATCCATACAGATATTGAGGCTGCTCATCTTTATGATAGTTTTATAGATATATTGCCTGCTGAGGTTCACAAAATAAATACGGAAGAAAATGAGGTTCTGCTGAATCTTAGCTCTGGTACCCCGCAGATCAAAACAGTAATGGCTATTTTGTCTGTAGAGAATGATCTAAAGGGGATACAGGTCATATCTCCGAATAAGGCTTCAAATAGTCAAACTCCACATATGGAGGATGAGGATGATATAGAGGCTGTGCTTCAGAATAACTTTGATGAATATCCTGATGCTGAAAACCGATGTCAGGAGCCACCTTTGCAGACTATACGAGCCTTTGGCGAGAGACAAAGATTATTGTCCCTAATTCATATGTATGAGTATGCAGGTGCATATTCCTTGATTAAGGGAAGCAGCCATATTTCTCAGGAAATTAAAAATATTGTGCATCATGCAGTGCTACGGCAAAAGATGTTGAAAAATGAGGCTAGAAAAATTTTATCTGTCGTAGATGGAATGAAATTGTTTTCCAATGTATCTAGTATCAGGAATAAAGGTCAGCAGGAAAAGGTAGAAAATTTAATAGAGTATTTGTTGAATGTAATTATTACCCAGCGCAAGGGCTATATCGGAGAATTATTGGTTAAGTGTAACAGCTATTTGTGTGAATTATTGTTGTACCATATAAATAATAATAGCAAAGTAAAGCTTAATGAGTGTATGAGTGGCGAGAGATTGTCCAGACATAAGCTGCAGAATATGTATCCTGAACTGCTGGAATATCTTGATAAAATCTTTTGTTCGGAGGGGTTTCGGTCTAGTGCTCCTAATGTAGGTGTATTGTGTAATATATGCTACTATATTGATGAGAGGGCATTGGTGGTGAATCAAGATGGTCATGACAGTATGGTTGCTATACTTCACAAAATAGCAGATAATGATGGATTCCGCAAAATGCGTAATTCTGCTGCGCATAATATAGCGAATACCAATGAGGATCGCCTGGTGTCCATGTTGGGAATGCATTCTCAGGAATTGTTGCATTTGTTGGTAAAGCTGTCAGATTGCATTTTGCCTGTTGATGTAAAAAAGGCCAGCAGCGTATATGATATACTTAATCAGGCAGTAGAGAAAAGAATCGTGATGTAATGTCTTGTGCTATATCTAAAGGAGATGCTACCATGGCGGATTGTCCTTATGGCGGGGTGTGTAGTGTTACCTGCGAATATTATTCCATATATGGCTGTACGCGGAATGATACTCAGGGGGACTGGCAGGATATTAACTGGCTGGATAGCGATGATGATGAGGGCTAAATTTTGTTCATTGGTAGAGATTTTCTCTTGACGGCATATTGGATTATATGGTATTATATTCGGGTATGTGGGCGGTCCTCTGATCAAGGCTATATTAGAATCCAACACTTGACACGAACGTCTGTAAAGAGGAGGAAACAAAATGAACATTATTCAGGAATTAGAGAAAGAACAGCTCAGAAACGATATCCCAGCTTTCCAGCAGGGTGATACTGTAAACTGCCTGGTAAAGGTAGTGGAGGGTAGCCGTGAGCGTATCCAGGCTTTCGAGGGTGTTGTAATTGCACGCTCCGGTTCTGGCGTTCGTGAGACTTTCACCGTTCGCAAGATTTCTTGCGGTATTGGTGTGGAGCGTACTTTCCCAGTACATTCCCCACGTCTGGAGAAGATTGAGGTTAAGCGTCGTGGTGTAGTTCGTCGCGCTAAGCTGTACTATCTCCGTAACCTCACTGGTAAGGCTGCTCGTATCCGCGAGAAGCGCTAATTCTGGTAATTGTAGAGGCTGCCTTCAGTGCAGCCTCTATTTTTCGTTAAGAGAGGTGCTTTTGTGAACAACTTAGGTGAAGAAATCAAGGATTGGATTGTATCCATTGTCATAGCCGTTGTTTTGGCCATGATTATTCGTAATTTTTTGGTAGAGCCGTATTTGGTAGATGGTCCATCCATGATGCCTACTTTGCAGAATCAGCAGAGATTGGTGGTCAATAGATTGATTTATCGTCTGCGGGAGCCGGAAAAGGGCGAGATTTTGATTTTCCAGTATCCCAAGGATCCTAGCAGGGACTTTATCAAGCGGGTTATTGCTGTGCCTGGTGATACTATCGAAATCAAGGACGGCAATGTATTTGTCAATGACGAGCTGCAGACTGAGGATTATATCCTGAGCAAATGCCGGGGAGATTATCCAAGGGTAAAGATTCCAGAGGGACATATCTTTGTTATGGGAGATAACCGTAACAATTCCGAGGACAGCCGCTTCCCAGATGTAGGCTTTGTGCCTTTTGAGCTTATCAAGGGCAAGGCTATGGTGGTTTTCTGGCCTTTAGCTGATATGAAGGCATTGCCATAAATTGGCTTAGAGCGTAAAAAAACAGGAGTGTATTTATCTCATGTAGAGATGGATACACTCCTGTTTTTGTGTCTGAAATTAAATATCCTTAAAGGCTGCTGCCAGGGACTGGAGGCCTTTTTCCAGTACAGCCCAAGGCTCTGCAATATTGATGCGCTGGAAGCCACTGCCGTCTGGCCCGAAGATATGACCGCTGTCCAGCCAGAGGTTGGCTTTGTGGATAATAATATCATCCAGCTCCTTGTCGCTGAGGCCATAGGCTCTGAAATCCAGCCAGATAAGATAGGTGCCCTGTGGCTCTACCAGATGTACCTTGGGGAGATTGGTCTGGATAAATTCTTTGGCCTTTTGGAAATTGCTTTCCAGATAGGTTCTCAGCTCATTGAGCCATGCCTCTCCTTTTTCGTAGGCAGCCTGACAGGCAAATAGCCCCAAGCAGTTTGGCTGGCTATAGCCTACGGCAAATACCTGCTGACGGAATTTGCGGCGGAGGGTTTCGTTCTTGATAAAGATATTGGACACCTGCAGTCCTGCCAGATTGAAGGTTTTGCTAGGGGCGGTGCAGGTAATGGTGTTCTGGGCGATTTCCTCAGAGAGGGAGGCCAGAACAGTATGCTTGATGCCGGGGCGGGTAAATTCATGATGAATTTCATCAGCCACAATTACTACCTTGTGCTTTAGGCAAATATCAGCCAGCTTTTGCAGTTCTGCACGGCTCCATACTCTGCCTACAGGGTTATGAGGGGAGCAGAGGATAAAGAGCTTTACATTGTGAACCTGAATCTTGGCTTCGAAATCCTCAAAGTCTATATGGTAGGCACCATTTTCATATATTAGAGGACTGTTTACCAACTGGCGGTTGTTCTGACGGATAACCTCGCTAAAAGGATAATATACCGGCTGCTGGATAATAACTGCTTCATCTGGCTCTGTAAAGGCTCTGACGGCGGCAGCCAGGGCAAATACCACCCCTGGGGTAATGGTTAGTTCATTGCCCTCCACATCCCAATTGTGATGGGTTTTGAACCATTTTTTCAGGGTGTCTGTGTAGCCCTGGTCTGGATCTGTGTAGCCAAAGATGCCATGACCACTGCGGGAGATTAGCTCCTGAATAACTCCCTCTGGAGCCTGAAAATCCATATCTGCCACCCAGAAAGGCTGGATGCCCTGGGGATAGCCTCGTTCTACGGCAAAATCATATTTCAGGCAATTGGTGTTGGTACGGTCAATAATCTTGTCAAAATTCATACTTGGCGCAGAGAATGCCTGCTGGCATATAAACTGCTTCGCTCCCTTCCGTGATAAATTCCTACTGGCGGTAGGTTGTTTCTCGTAAATAGCTTCTTACTTTTATTTTATCTGTTATTGGATTAACTGTCGATAGAATTTTTGGCTGCCTGAAAGGCTTGGCCTAAATCTTCCAGCAAATCCTCTATATCCTCAATGCCTACAGACAATCTAAGGAGGTGCTCATCCAGTCCGGTGCGCTCCAGCAGATATTTTGGCATAGCTTCGTGGGTTTGGTATAGAGGATAGGTAATCAGGGACTCAACGCCTCCCAGGCTTTCTGCAAAGGAAATTACCTTTACCTGAGCCAGAATAGTTTTGGCCATTTCTGGCTGGGCTACCTTGAAGGAAATCATGGCACCGCTGCCGGTGGACTGCTGGCGGTTCAGCTCATAGCCGGGATGGTCAGGCAGTCCCACATAGTATACATGGGTAACAATATCTTGCTGGCAGAGCCACTGGGCAATGCGCTGGGCGTTTTCCTGCTGGCGCTCCATGCGGATGCCTAGAGTTTTAAGACTGCGCAGCATGAGCCAGGCATCCTGAGCAGAGAGATTGGCGCCTGTAGATTTGACATACAGTTCAATATCTGCAATTAGCTGTGGATCATCTTTGATGGTCAGGAAGCCAGCTAGAATATCGTTGTGACCGCAAAGGTATTTGGTACCGCTGTGTACCACAATATCTGCTCCTAGAGTTAGTGGCTTCTGAAAATGGGGAGACAGGAAGGTGTTGTCCACAATTAGGAGGGCGTTATGGCCGTGGGCTATCTGGGCGATGGCAGCAATATTGCTTACCAGCATCATAGGGTTGGATGGAGTCTCCACAAAGATAGCTCTGGTATTAGGCCGCAGGGAGTTCTGTACCAGCTCCAAATCGGTGGTATCAATATATTCAAACTCTATATTGTATTTGGCAAAGAGCTGACCTAACCTCAGGGTGCCTCCGTAGAGATCCTCCGTAAGGAGAATGTGGTCCCCAGGGTTGAAAAGCTGAAAGACAGCATTAATGGCGGACATACCACAGGAAAGGGCCCAGGTTTTCTTTCCCTGCTCTAGCTGGCTGATGGTTTCCTCCAGATTGTCTCTGGTAGGGTTGCCGCAGCGGCTGTAATCATAGCCGGTGCTTTGCTTGAAGCCGGGATGGCGGAAGGTGGCGGACATATAAATAGGCTGGGTAATGGAGCCAGTATAATCTGAAGGCCTACAGCCGTGAACCTCTATAGTATAATCTTTCATTGGACATTCCTCCTGATGGTTTTGTGGAAAATAATAGTAACATATAAAACATATTTTGTTTGTATGCTTATTATAAAGTAGGGTAAAACATATGTCAATGCTATGGGGAGAGAAAAAACAAAGAAAATATATAAAAATAACTTGACATATCTGATAAGTATGTTATTATATAACCATGTTGAAAATACATACATCACAGATATGAATAATGGAGGTACAAGCTATGAGCAAGATTTTAGATAGAAAACAGTTGGTATTGGATGCAATGGATAACAAGCCTGTAGAGAGGGTGCCGGCAGGCTTCTGGTTCCACTTTCTGGCTGATGAGATACACTCTAATGCCTTTGAACAGCCAGAGCTGACAGAACAGGTACTGGCTGGAGAGATTAAGTATATTGAGGAAAGCCAGCCTGATTTTGTCAAGATTATGACTGACGGCTTCTTCCCTTATACCAGCGAAAGCTTTTTGGCAGCCAAGACCAGTGAGGATTTGAAGCATCTTCAGCCACTGCCAAAGGATGATAAGTGGTTTACCTATCAGGTGGCTTATGCTAAGAAGCTGACTGATAAATATGGAGATAAGATTGCTACTTTCTACAATCTATTCTGCCCTGGTACCATTATCAAATTCATGCAGCCAAATCTGGAGGATGGGGAGCCTTATCTGGCTAGCTTGGTACGACAGGACAAGGAGGCTGTGAAGGCGGCCTTTGATGTTATCAGTGATGATTTGGCGGAGCTGGCTCGTCGGGTGATTACGGAAGCTCATGTAACCGGCGTATATTTCAGCTTGCAGAATCTGCTGGGAGAGGGCATTACCAGAGAAATCTACGAGGAGGTTTTTGCTCCAGGTGAGAAAAAGATATTGGCAGCTGCCAACAGTGTCAGCGATTACAATATTCTTCATATCTGCGGTTATGCTGGTCATAGAAATGATTTGTCCTGGTATGAGGATTATGAGGTTAAGACCATTAACTGGGCTGCTGTAGTTGAGGATGTGGATATGGAGGATGGCAAAAAACTTTTTGGCGGCCGTGCTGTTCTGGGTGGCTTTGGCAATAGCACTGAGGATGTGCTTTACAAGGGCACCAAGGCAGAAATCAAGGCAGAAACCAAGTGGCTTTTGGACAAGGCTGGCACCACTGGCGTGATTTTGGGGGCTGACTGCACTGTACCAAGAGATACTCCTCGTGAGCATTTCCAGTGGGTACGGGAGGCTTTGGAGGAATACAAGGCATAATAAAGGCTAAGGCTCAGGCTGTGGATAATGTTGAGCAGGCAAAGTGATAATGGCAAATGAATGGAGGATTCCTTATGAATATCAAGAAAATCGGCAAGCTTTTGGTAACAGGTATTTTGGCAGGAGCACTGGCAGTAACTGCTGGCTGCGGCAGCAAGGACAAATCGGCTAATCAGGCTGGTGATGGTGGCAAAAAGGTTATAACCGTTGCCCATACCAACTATTATGTGCCTTATGATTTTGTTAATGAAAAGGGCGAGTCTGATGGCTTTGAGGTGGCTGTAATGAAAGAAGTGGCCAAGAAACTGCCTCAGTATGATTTCAAATTTGTGCCTACCTCTGATGATGATTTGCTGATTGGTGTTGAATCTGGCAAATATACTGTAGGCACCAAGGGTATTTGGATTACAGAGCCTCGGAAGAAAAAGTATATTTTCCCGAAGAACAATATTGGTGCCAGTGTGATTGGCCTGATTGTCCGCAAGGAGAATACGGATAAGATTAAGGATTTGGCTTCCTTTGCTGATTTCAGTGGTAAGCTGGTGCCAATTGCTTCTCAGGATGCCCGTTACAGCGTAATTGATAATTTTAACAAGGAAAATCCTGACCATCAGATTAAGCTGGTGCCTTCTGAGGCTTTCCAGGTGGCAGATGCCTATAGCTGGGTGCTGGAGGGACGCTATGATGCTTATCTGGAGGTGGAGCTGAGCTACAAGAACAATATTCAGAAGGAGGATGCTCCTTATCACAAGTTTAATGATCAGCTGACCTATATCCGCTACAAGGGTATTCCTACTTATCCTATTATTAACAAGAATGAACAGCAGTTTGCGGATGATTATGACAAGGCTATTGAGGAGCTGCGTCAGGAGGGCAAGATTGCAGAGCTGGAGAAGCAGTACTTTGGTGAGAGCCTGTCTGATTATCTGAAATAAGGACAGGCTGTGCAGATATGAAGGGAGACGGACTATATGGATACAAGAGCATTTGATGCTGGCGTGGTACTTAGCGCCTTGCCGCAGCTGTTGGAGTTTTTGGATATAACCCTGCTGGTAGGTATTAGCTCCATTGTGCTGGGCAGTCTGCTGGGAGGAGCCTTGGCCTGGGCCAAGCTAAGCCAACATAAAATATTGAACTATCTGGCTCAGTTATATATCTATATTATGCGCTGCACACCATCCATTGTAATGCTGTTTATTGTATTCTATGGTCTGCCTGCCTTGGTGGAGGCGGTTTTTGAGGAAAATATCCATGATATGGATAGAGCTGTCTTTGCCATTATTGCCTTTACCTTGCTCTTTAGTGCCTATGTATCGGAAATTTTTCGGGCTGCCTACAAGGCTGTGCCCCAAGGGCAGTATGAAGCGGCTATTTCCATTGGTATTTCTCCCTGGGGTGCCTTTTGGCATATTATGCTGCCTCAGACAGCGGTACTGGCTTTGCCAAACTTTGGCAATTCCGTTATCAACCTGCTGAAGGAGGGGGCTTTGGCCTATACCATTGGCTTGATTGATATGATTGGCAAGGGCAATCTGATTATTGCTCAGAACTTTGGCGCTTATGGCATTGAAATCTATTTGGCCTGCATGATTGTTTACTGGCTTATGTCCATAGGAATTGAAAAGGCCTTTGGCCTGCTGGAGCAGAGGTTGGATAAGGGACAACTGTTTTCCAGCAAGGCAGGCAAAAAGCAAGCAGTGTTTATTTTGAAGGAGGGTGAAGCAAGTGGAGCTGGACTTTGATTTTATGGAAAAGACCTTTGGCCTTTTGTGGACAGGGGTGCCGGTTACGATGGAGATTACCATTGTTTCTCTCCTGCTGGCTTCCCCTATAGCTTTCTATTTCGCCCTGAATCGTATCAAGGGCAATCCGGTGGTATCGCTGATTAGTCGGGGCTATGTGTCCTTTGTCCGTGGTACTCCTATTGTTTTGCAGATTCTTCTGCTTTATAGCCTGCTGCCTAGCCTTCTGAATGTGATTATTCAGGCTCTGGGCATTGAGTTCAATATTTTTGAGCAGGTGGATCCTATCTATTATGCCATTGTGGTTTTTACTCTAAATACAGTGGCTTTGCTGACAGAGGTATTCCGTTCAGCCTTGATGAGCGTGCCATCTGGTCAGTTGGAGGCTGGGGTGTCTATTGGCCTTAGCGAGTTTCAGACCTATGTGCGGGTGATTATTCCCCAGGCCTTGGTTACAGCCCTGCCCGGTATCTGCAATATTACAGTGAATCTTATCAAGGGCAGTTCTCTGGCTTTCCTGATGACTGTAAAGGATGTTATGGCGGTGGGCAAAATCGCGGCTTCCTTTGGCTATAACTATATTGAGGCCTATCTGGATGCTTTCCTGGTGTATCTGATTCTGTGCACCATTATCCAGCTAGCCTATGCTGGTGCAGAAAGGCGTTTTGGAGCTTATAGATAAAAAGCAGGATGTGCTCATGGCCTTGGGAGATATTTTCTTTCGGCAAGGCATGGGGTATAATAGAGAGGATGTATGGATATGCTGTTGCAGGTTAAAAATGTGGAAAAGAGTTTTGCTGGTAATCAGGTGCTAAAGGATGTAAATCTGTCTGTTAATAAAGGTGATGTGGTGGTAATTTTGGGGCCTAGCGGCAGTGGCAAGACTACCTTTCTCCGTTGCTTGAATTTTTTGGAGCAGGCTGATGGGGGACAGATGGAATTTGGCAATATTCAGCTGGATTTTGCCAAGGCTGCCAAAAGTCAGATTAATGAGATTCGGAAGAAAACAGCCTTTGTTTTTCAGAATTACAATCTTTTTGCTAATAAGACCGCTTTGGAGAATGTTACGCTGGGACTTACGGCTGGCCGTGGGGTGAGCAAGGAGGAGGCTGAGGAAATCGGTCGTCAGGCCTTGAAGAAGGTGGGCTTGGCAGATAGAGAGGATTTCTATCCATCCCAGCTTTCTGGTGGTCAGCAGCAGCGGGTTGGTATTGCCAGAGCCTTGGCGGTAAAGCCGGATGTGATTCTCTTTGATGAGCCTACCTCGGCTCTGGATCCAGAACTGGTGGGAGAGGTGCTGCAGGTAATGCAGGAGCTGGCTCAGGAGGGAGTAACTATGATTGTGGTTACCCATGAGATGAAGTTTGCTCAGGATGTGGCTACCCATGTGGTATTTATGGCTGATGGGGTTGTGGTGGAGGAAGGTACTCCTGATGATATTTTCCTGCGGCCCCAGGAGGAGCGGACCAGAAAATTCCTGCGGCGGGTTTTGCCAGCTGAGTACACAGAGCCGGCAGCAGCTATCTAAGATAGGACATAAAAATAAGAGGCAGAGTGGATACTGTGCCTCTTATTGGCGTATTTGAGGAAAGGAAGATGCAGTTATGGATTTGGGGCTAAAGGATAAAAATGTGGTTGTGACGGGAGGCAGTAAGGGAATTGGTTATGCTGCTGCCAAGATATTTTTGCAGGAGGGGGCCAAGGTAACAATTTGTGCCCGTCACAAGGAGGAGCTGGGCCGGGCGGTGTTGGAGCTTGGCAAGTTGGGGAAGATACAGGGCTGTGTGCTGGATGGCAGTACAGAGGCTGGTATGGAGAAGCTGGCTCAGGTAGCGGCCAAGCAGGGCAATGGCACCATAGATATCTGGGTAAATAATATTGGCACCAATAAACAGCGGCAGGGAGAGTATTATACTGAGGCGGAGGTGGATTACCTGATTGGGGCTAACTATAAATCTGCTCTTTTTGGTACTCAGGCCGCAGTGAAATACATGAAAGAAAAGGGTGGCTCTATTGTGAATATTGCCTCCTTGGCGGCTCGCTGTGCTACGGCTATCCGCTCCAATATTTATGCTTCCATGAAGGCGGCGGTTATTGCCCTGACTACTACCACCGCTTCGGAATATGCGCCCTATGGTATTCGCATTAATGCGGTAATGCCGGGATATACCCGTACTCACCTTATGGATTCCGGTATGTTTCCTCCAGAGGTGTTGGAACCAATTTTGCGGAATAATATACTAGGCCGTATGGCAGAGCCAGAAGAAATCGCCAAGCCAATTGTATTCCTAGCCAGTGAAGCCGGCAGCTATATCACCGCTTCGGCTGTGGATGTAACTGGGGGACATATGAAGGTAATAAATGCCTATGAAGCCTATGAAAGAATGAATTGACACTACCTATGCCTAAAGGCAGGGATACGGTGTTTGGGGATAAAGACATATCAACAAGACCAGTTGCTATTTGTCCAGCAGCTGGCCTTATTTTTTATCTTGTAAATTATATTTGATGTTCAGAAATTGGAACAATTTATACGAAATATGAAAGCGTGGTATTTGATTTTTGTATCTATGATAGAATATTGACATAATCCTATCATAGATATATAATGATGATAGTAAAATAATAAAAAGGCATCATCTCATGGGGAGAGGGGATTGATATATTGGATATAACGCAAAATGATATTGATATATATCTTGCAGAAGTAAAAGATGCCATTCGTAAAAATAGATATAGAATTGAGCAAAATTTCCGTAGACAGGATAATATTAATCTATTTATTGATTATGTTATTGATGAAAACATGGCTAAGGATATATTGCTTGGATTAACGGCTACTGATTTTTCAGAGATATTGCAAAATGAGCACAAGGGATATGAACACGAGAGGTTATATGTTTTTGGCAAAGATGTAGAGCTGTTGGAGAGAACAGGTAATGCCTGTAGGATCGTATCTTTGTATATAAAATTTAATAAACTGGAGAATTGTTATGTGATTGTAGTTTCTTTGCATGAACAGAAATATCCAATTAAATACTATTTTAAATAGGGATTTAATGGGGAGGTATTACTATGGAGAACAAAGGAAGAGTCGATTTTTGCACTGCTTGCAGAAAAGAGACGAACTTTACTTTACAAAAGAGAAATATAAATAAAAGAATTAAAGATAAGGAGTATACATTTTACATTACGGTTGCTATATGTGATGAATGTGGCGAAGAAATGAGTATCCCTGGGTTAATTGATAGAAATATCCAGGAGGTTGATACGCAATATAGGGACTATGAAAATATTGTATCGATTTATGATATTGAGCGGCTTATGAAAATTTATAAAATAGGCAAGGCGCCTCTGTCCCTTGCTCTTGGTTTTGGAGAGGTTACCATTACCAGATACCTTTCTGGTCAGATACCTTCTAAGGAGTATTCTGTTATTATGAAAAAGGCATTATCTTCTCCAGCTTTTATGAAGCAGAAGCTGAATGAAAATAAAGATAAGCTGGCTCCTGCTGCCTATAATAAGGCTTGGAATGCAGCAACACAACTGGAAATGCTCTTTTCTGTTTCCAATAAGATGCTGAGGGTTATTTCCTATGTATTTGAAAAGCTGGAGGAAGTAACACCATTAATGCTTCAAAAATTGCTTTACTTTATTCAGGGGGAATCCTATGCATTAAATGGCAAGCCCATGTTTAGTGAAAATTGTCAGGCATGGGTTCATGGACCGGTATATCCAGAGGTATATGATCTGTTTAGAGATTTTAAATATAATCCTATTGATGACGCGCGGTTTGCAATTTTGGAAGGTACAGAAGATGAACTTAGCCATGAAGAACGCATGGTTGTAGATTTGGTTGTTAATACCTTTGGTGAGTATAGCGGGAAAATGCTGGAGCGAATTACCCATGAAGAAGAACCCTGGAAATTAGCCAGAAAAGGATATGCAGACTATATTCCGTCTAATGAACCCATTCTCATGGAAAGCATTGGGGCGTATTATGTTAAAAAAAATGTAGAATATGATTTTTCTGATGAAAAAGGCATAAAAAAATACATAAAGGATATTTTACATTAAACAAATGGGAGAAAGTTGTTCATTGCGGACAACTTTTTTCTATTTTGTGGATATTTGATTATTTCCAGAGTTTTGGCAGGATTTTTTTTTGTTTGTGTAGAAAATAGATAATAGTATATGCATAAAAAGTTCTAGGTATGCTGGATGCTTTTGTATGGAGCTATTATCGGCGGGCTTATATGCTGGCAAGAAAGAATATTAATCCAGATATTTGTTTGAGAATGTTGAAATATGGTCAGAATAAGCTTAATATTAGAGAAGGAGAAAGTATGGGGCAAATGGCTGTGAAAGCCTTTGGCCAGCCCTTGGCTAAGGGAGATAAATTCGGGGCAAGTTGAATGCTTCTGATAGTATAGGTATATGGGTAGTATGAGGCGAATGGAGCGTTGAAGGGATATGGAAAAGCCTGTAGATTCTGAAAAAAATAAGGAAAATGCCATTGGTATAGAGGGGGTTCCTTTAGAGTTAATCAGGAATGTGCCTGGGGGCTTTTATATATGTCAAAACTCCCGGGAAAAGGGGTTTCCCTTGGTTTATATGAGTCAGCGGTTTTTGGATATTCTGGGCTGGACTAAAAAGGAAATAGCGGAAAGATTTAGCAATAAATATATCAGGTTGATTTATCCAGAGGATTGGCGCAGAGGCCTTCGCTATAAGTCAGATGGGGATGAGGCCTATCATCTGCAAGGAGATAATGTTTTTCGAATGCTGGGTAAGGATGGCTACCACTGGGTATCCGGTACGGCTAAGGAAGTGGAAATGAATGGCCACAAGTACATTGTGGGGAATATTTTTGATATTAACAATGATGTACAGCGGGAGGAAAAGCTAAAAAGGGATTTGCAGGCCAGAGAGGCAGAGCTTCAGAAGGCTAATGCCAAGCTGGCTCAGGTGATGATGGATCAGGAAGCACAATTGGAAGAGGTGCGTGCTCTTAATGACGAATTGGAAGCCAAACAGCGGAAGATTGATGAGCAGGCTTATGAACAGGAAATGAGGGATGTGCGGGAGCTGACTCATGCTGCCCGCTGGACAGCTAAGTTTAATGACCAGCAGGAAATTGTAGAAACCTGGGCCTCAGATGAATTGCGGCATATTCTAGGCTATGGCGATGAGGATGAATTTTTCAATACTATGGAGTTTATAGACGAAAGTATTCATCCAGAGGATTTGCCTGCTGTGCGAAAGGCTTTTGCCACAGCCATAGCGGGAGAAAAGGATAGTCTTTTTGATTGCCAATATCGGGTTAAGCATAAAAATGGCACATATATCTGGGTGCGGGGAGCTGCCAAATTCCGTCGGGATATTACTGGGGCAGCTCGCTCCTGTATCGGTATTTTTGTAGATATTAATGATTACATGATGGCAGAAAAAAAGCATCAGCAGGAGCTGGAAACAGCTTGGCAGAAGGCAGAGCTGGCTAATAAGGCTAAAACAGAGTTTCTCCACGGCATGAGTCATGATATGCGGACACCTCTTAATGGCATTATGGGGCTGATTAAAATCAATGAGGCTCATCACCATGATGAAGAATTGGTGCAGAAGAACCGCAAAAAGATGGAGATTGCCGCTAAACATCTGCTTTCCCTGATTGATGATGTGCTGCAGACCAGCCGACTGGAATCTGGCAAGATAGAAATAGGTCATGAGTTGGTGGATATGGGCAATATTATCAATGAAGTGGCCAGCATTATCGAGGATAGGGCTAGGGAATTTGGTATAAAATTATCTCAGGAGGTGACGGAGCTTACCTGTCCATATGTTTATAGCAGTCAGCTTTATCTTCGCCAGATTCTATTGAATATTTATGGTAATTGTATTAGATATAATCATTTGGGAGGCAGTATTTCTACCAGTATTAAGAGCTGGATTGAGGGCGGTAACAAGGTTGTTTATCAATGGGATATACGGGATACCGGTATAGGCATGAGTCAGGAGTTTATCCAGCATATTTTTGAACCTTTCTCCCAGGAAAAGAAGGGAGCTAGAACTACCTACCAGGGGACTGGTCTAGGTATGTCCATTGTGAAAAAGCTTTTGGAGCAAATGGGTGGAAAGATTGCTGTTACCAGCCAGGAGGGCAAAGGCTCTAACTTTCTGATTACTCTGCCTTTGGATATTGCACCGGCACCTCAGCGGGAAGCAGAAAAGGTTGAGGAATGTTATGATATTCAGGGGATAAGGATATTGCTGGCTGAGGACAATGCCTTGAATGCAGAAATAGCTAAGACTTTGTTGGAGGATGCGGGGGCTGTGCTTACAGTGGTGGCAGATGGTCGGCAGGCTGTGGAGTCCTTTGTGGCTGCTCCTGAGAGCTTTGATGTGATTATTCTGGATTTGATGATGCCTGTTATGGGTGGTCTAGTAGCAGCCAAGAAAATCCGCGGATTGGATTTTTCTATAGCCAAAGATATACCTATAGTGGCTATGACAGCCAATGCTTTCAAGGAGGATGTGCAACAATGTTTGGAGGCAGGGATGAATGCCCATGTGGCTAAGCCTTTTGATATGGCTAAGCTAAGGCAGGTATTGTGTCAACTGGTGCGGAGTGATGGAAATGCAGAATAGAGATGGTATTAGAATAAGGAGGATGGAGCTATGAGCAAGCTGGCTAGGGAAAAGCAGGATGCTGAACAGTTTATCAGGCAGATAGCTCCTGAATATTTAGGGGTATATGTGGTTGATAGGGAGACAGATGAATTTCGGGAAATATTGGTTCCAGAATATTTTCGCTGGAATGCGGAAGAAAATGGAGGATGTTTCTCTAAGGCTATGGAGGATTATATCGCTTCTATGGTTGCCTTACGCTACCATAATATGGTGGAGCAGGTGCTGGACTATGATAGGGTATACATTCAGCTGAAGGCTGGCATGGATGTGGAGGTTTACTATCGCAGGCTGGATGATGTTCCTATTAAGCTGCAAATAAAGCCATACTCTGACAAGAAGGAGGAGCAGAATCTCTCTCTCTGGATTTTTATTAATGACGATACCGGTGGTGCGCAGATGAAGCGGTTTCAGCGGGATAAGCTGATTATGGATAAGCTGTGTTATGATTTTACAGCGGTTTATTATATTGATTTAAATACCGGCAGCTTTACTACCTTGAAGCTGGGGAGAAATACCAATGCAGAGAACTTGCAGATGGAAGAGGAGGTTGAGCTGGAAAACTTTGATTTGTATGCAAGGCAATATGGAGAGAAATATATTGCTCCTGAGGACAGACAGGAATTTTTGGCATGGTTCAACTGTAAGAGTCTTAAGGAAAAATTGCTGGGGAGAGAGGTTGTTACCTATCATTATCGGTCTTTGCCCAATCAATCTGGTAAGAAATTCTTTGATACCAAGGTAATGAAGGTTCATGTGGATGATGAGGAGTTCAAGGTGTTTATGAGCTTCCGTCATGTGGATGATATTCTGGAGCCAGAGATTTCCACTCAGGAAAAGCTGCAGAGAGCCTTGGCAGAACTGAAGCTGAATAATGAGATTATCTCCACTATTGGCAAAAGCTATGACGCTATTTTTCGCATAGATTTGCAGGCTGATTACTTCGAGGAAATATCTACTACAGATGGTATTCACAAGCTGACAGGCCGAGAGGGCTGTGCTTCTGAAAGACTGTATCTGTTGTGTCGCAGAATGGTGTCGGAGCCATATCAGGAATTGACAGAGGAATTTTGCAATCTGAGGAAGCTGGGGGATAAGCTGGCTCATGAGGATACATTGATAACAGAGTATCAGCTTAAAAGCGGTAATTGGCAGAAGTTACGGTTTATCGTAAAGAAGCGTAATGCCAAGGGGCAGGTTACTAATTTGCTGTGCTGTCTGCGAAATATTAGCGAAACCAAGCGTTTGGAGGAAAATCTTCGCTACAAGGAGGCAGTGGTTAAAAGAGAATCGGAGGCAAAAAATAGATTCCTGTCCAATATGAGCCATGATATACGCACCCCGCTAAACGGGGTTATTGGCATGGTGGATTTGGCAAGCCGTTATCCAGATAATTTGGAGATACAGGATAAATGTCGTCGGCGGAGCAGGGAAGCCTTGAAGTATCTTTTGTCTCTGCTGAATGATGTGCTGGATATGAACAAGCTGGAAAATCAGGAGTATATGCCTCAGAATATAACCTTTGATATAGCGGAGTTTTTGGATGGAATCAATAAGGATGCGGAGGCCAAGGCTAGGGAAAATGGGGTTAATTTCGTCATTGAATGGGGGAAGAATGTTATTCGCCATAGATTCCTAGAGGGAAATCCTGTATATGCTGGGCGGATTTTGGCTAATATAATTGATAATGCTATTAAATTTACTCCTTCTGGCCGTAGTGTTCATGTCTGGTTTAAGGAGGAAAGCAGTCATTGGAATAATGTGGTTTATGCCTTTTATTGCCGGGATTACGGCATAGGCATGAGTGAGGATTTTTTGTCTCAGGCCTTTGAGATGTTTACTCAGGAGGCAAAATCAGACCACACCAAATATGCGGGCAGCGGGCTGGGGTTGCCCATCGCTAAAAAGCTGGCGGATAAGCTGCGAGGTACTATTGAGCTTATCAGTAACAAGGGTGAGGGTACTGAGGCGGTTATCAGGATACCTTTCAAAATAGGCAATCAGGTCCAGTTGGATTATTATGGGGATTATCAAGAGATATCGCTGGCAGGGAAACGGATTTTGTCTGTGGATGATAATGAGCTGAACAGGGATGTGGCCAAATTCCTGCTGGAGGATAATGGTATCAAGGTGGAGGAGGCTGAGAACGGTCAGGAGGCTGTGGATAAGTTCTGCGCCTCAAAGCCTGGGTATTATGATGCTATCCTTATGGATATTATGATGCCGGGGCTTAATGGCTGGGAGGCAACGGAAAAAATAAGGGCCATGAAGCGCTGGGATGCAGAAAGGGTGTCCATTATTGCCCTGTCAGCCAATTCCTTTGCTGATGATATTGTCAGCAGTAAGTTGGCGGGGATGGATAGGCATCTGTCTAAGCCTTTGGATGAAAAAAATCTGTTGGAAACCATTAAGCAGTGCCTCAGTAAGCATATGAATGACAAAAAGTTGTAAACCTGTAATGTACTTTTGTAAAAAAATGTGTAAATTGTGGGTTATTTATGATATAATGTGAAAACATCGGACTTTATTTGCATTTATGATGGGAGAGATATTAGCATGAAATTGGTTGTTACAACTGTCGGCAAGGATAGAGTTGGTATTATTGCTATGGTTAGCAATATTTTGGCAGAGAATGATATCAATATTCTTAGTGTAAATCAGAATATCATGGATGGTTTTTTCAATATGATTATGATGGCAGAGACTGTAGGCAAGGATGTTAATCTGCCAGAGCTGCAGAAGCTGCTGAGAGCCAAGGGCCAGGAGCAGGAGCTGGAAATCAAAGTACAGAATCAGGAAATTTTCAATATTATGCATAATATCTAATTTCCGAAAATAGCCGCAGATGGTATATTGCAGGGGCTGTTCTGGATATGGTCAGGAATTGTCTGTTGCAATATATGGATTCATGATGGAGGACTTTTTGTGATTACAATAGATAATATTTTAGAAACCAATCGCATGATTACAGAGAACAAGCTGGATGTCCGTACTATTACTATGGGTATTTCTCTCCGTGATTGTGCTCACCCTAATATTGAAAATTTTTGTCGCAATGTCTATGACAAGATTACCAAATCTGCAGAGTTTTTGGTAAAAACTGGTGAGGATATTGAGGCTCAATACGGTATCCCCATCATTCACAAGCGTATTTCTGTTACGCCAATTGCTATCGCTGCTGAGGCCTGCAAGACTGATTCCTATGTACCAGTGGCAGAGGCTCTGGACAAGGCTGCCAAGGAGGTTGGCGTAAACTTTATTGGTGGTTTCTCTGCTTTGGTGGAGAAGGGCTTTACCAATGGGGATAAGATTCTGATTAATTCTATTCCACAGGCTTTGGCTACTACTGATGTGGTTTGCTCCTCTGTTAATCTGGGTTCTACCAAGGCTGGTATTAACATGGACTGCGTGCGCCAGATGGGTGAAATCATTAAGAGAACTGCAGAGTTGACTCGTGATCAGGATGCTCTGGGCTGTGCCAAGCTGGTAGTATTTGCTAATGCTCCTGGGGATAATCCTTTTATGGCTGGTGCTTTCCACGGTGTTAGCGAGGCAGAAAAGGTGGTTAGCGTAGGCGTTAGCGGCCCTGGTGTTGTAAAGCACGCTCTGGAGGATTTGAAGGGTGCTGACTTTACTGAGGTGGCTGAAACCATTAAGAAAACTGCCTTCAAGATTACCCGTGTAGGTCAGCTAGTGGCTAGAGAGGCTTCCCGTCGTCTGGGCGTACCTTTTGGCATTATTGATTTGTCTCTGGCTCCTACTCCTGCTGTTGGTGACTCTGTTGCTAATGTTCTGGAGGAAATGGGCTTGGAGCGTTGTGGCGCACCAGGTACTACTGCTGCTTTGGCTCTCCTGAATGATGCTGTTAAGAAGGGTGGATTGATGGCTTCTTCCCATGTAGGTGGTTTGAGCGGTGCCTTTATTCCTGTCAGCGAGGATCAGGGCATGATTGAGGCTATTGAGTGCGGTTCTCTCTCCATTGAAAAGCTGGAAGCTATGACCTGCGTATGCTCCGTAGGCTTGGATATGATTGCTGTGGAGGGTGATACTACTGCAGCTACTATTTCCGGTATTATTGCTGATGAGGCTGCTATTGGTATGATTAATAACAAGACCACTGCTGTCCGCGTTATCCCTGTACCTGGCAAAAAGGTGGGAGATAGTGTTGAGTTTGGTGGCTTGCTTGGTCGCTGCCCAATTGTCAAGGTTCGTAACAATTGGAGCTCCGAGGCATTTATTGCCAGAGGCGGCAGAATCCCTGCGCCAATTCGCAGCTTGACCAACTGATTAAAGTAGGTTTTGTGGTCTTGGTCTGAGTAGGCAGGAGATGCCCTCAGACTGAAAAATTATCTAGTATATGGGCCGGGGAAGTAGAAAATTGCTTCCCCGGTTTTGGGTATGTGGCTTATGCGTGTAACAAATAAAATCAAAGCAGAGCAAATAGCTATTCTGGGGCAGGTGTATAAGGATACCAAGCCAGCCCTGAGATTTGCCAATCCCTTTGAGTTGCTGGTGGCAGTAATTCTTTCTGCTCAATGTACAGATGTAAGGGTGAATATTACCACAGAGAGATTGTTTGCCAAGGCACCTACGCCTCAGGCTATTATTGATATGGGGCTGGAGGCTTTGGAGGCAGAAATCAAGGATTGTGGTCTTTTTCGCAATAAGGCCAAGAATATTATGGCTACCTGTAGGATTCTGGTTAGTGAGTACCAGGGGCAGGTGCCAGAGGATTTTGAGGCTTTGCTGAAGTTGCCAGGGGTTGGCCGTAAAACCGCCAATGTGGTAAGCAGTATTGCCTTTAATCGGCCTGCTATTGCGGTGGATACCCATGTGTTCCGAGTTGCTAATAGACTGAAGCTGGCTGTGGGGGAAACTCCCTTGGAGGTGGAAAAGGGCCTGATGAAGGTGATTCCCCGGGAGCTGTGGAGTCAGGCTCATCATTGGCTTATCTGGCATGGCCGCAGGGTTTGCAAGGCGAGAAAGCCCTTGTGTGACCAATGTCCTTTGGTGGAGGTCTGCCCTAGTGCCGGCTTGTAGGTAATAGACCAGCCAGGTTGTAATGGCTTGGGGGATATTATAGGGAAATTTTTCTTGTTGAGGTGAATAGTATCATGCTTTACCGTAAAGCACGTTTTAGTGATACAGAAACAATATATAATCTTATTGCCGTTTATGCCAAGAATGGTGAAATGCTGGCTCGCTCCCGCAACACCCTTTATGAAAATTTGCGGGATTTTGTGGTGGCTGAGGATGAGGATGGCGAGGTTATAGGTGTAGGTGGTCTGCATATAACCTGGGATTCCCTGGCAGAAATCTGTGCTATGGCAGTGGCGCCTGAGGCTGTCCGTCAGGGCATTGGCACCGGCATTGTTAAGATGCTGATGGAGGAAGGGAAGGCTCTGGGGGTAAAAACCTATTTCACCCTGACCTATAAGCCAAAATTCTTTGCTTCCTTAGGCTTTGAGGTGGTGGATAAGGATAGACTGCCTTATAAAATCTGGAAGGATTGTATTGATTGTCCAAAATTTCCAGATTGCGATGAAATTGCTATGATTTTGAAAAAGCATTGATTTGTCTATCTCATTAAATATTGTAAATGAAAGTCGTTATGTCAGTGGGGTCTGCTAATACAGCCTGCGGTCATAACGACTTTTGCTCTGTCCGACTTAATGGCCCTGTCTGATGATTTATCATTACGCACAGATACCGCTTGTCGCTGAGCCAATTCACAGAGGCCGTAATGATAGAGATAGCCACCGGGGCCACTTTTGCTGCGCAAAAGCAGGAGTCTCCCGACGCAAAAGTGT